>ERZ773212.590-NODE-590-length-17552-cov-6.278448_pt1 | contig 17552 bp, 29 predicted proteins | sample MGYA00581005_ERZ773212 | MGnify/ENA primary metagenome ERZ773212 (study PRJEB29015, sample SAMEA2738154) | human oral metagenome | biome: human oral; feature: human-associated habitat; material: saliva | place: China | collected 2196 ... | reverse complement strand
CCGCCGATAGCCGACGGTCATAGTACACAGCCCCATAACACTCACGCCCATGTGCCACACACGCGACATGCTCCACACGCACAGGGCGCGGCGGTACCGCGCCAATATCAGGCGGCCGCAACGGGCAGTAGTACTTATGCCAGCCCTCCATCATCTCGCCTCCTGCATCCGTACGAACTCCTCGATGCACGAGAGGAGCCCCGCCTCCGTCAAGGGGACATTGTCCTTTGTGTAGAGCTCGTCAAATCCACATTCGGGACATATCGTGCATCCCGTTCCGCCGCCCAGCGGAATCTTGTCCACCTGTGCGGAATACCTACGCCCCTCGTGCTCGAATTGGCAAGCAAGCGTTCCTTCAACTCCCAGCCGTTCTATCTTGTACTCCACTATTTCGCCTCCAATTCTGCGACAAACTCCTCGATGCATGAGATCAGCTGCTCTTTCGTGACAGGTATCCACCGCCGACAATAGAGATCGTTCCATGACCCCTCCCGAAAGATCATGCACTCGTTTCCGTGATCGTACGTGTCGCGCAGGTCGGCGAAATACTTTTTCTTTCCGTGCGAGAAGTGACAGCAATAGCCGCCATCGGCGCACTTTACCTCGTACTCCACTATCGCACCTCCCGAAAAATGATATTCTCTTTGCGCATCTTGTAGAGAAACAGCTTTTTCCGCAGCATGTAGTCCCGCGTACGCACACCCTTGACCTCGATCACCTCATTACGCCCGTCGGCGTAGGCGACGAAGAAATCCGCCGTGTAGGTGATTGGTCTCTGCTTCTTGCCCGTGTTGTCACGGAACCCCTCAAGGAGCGTATACTGCGGTTGCAGTCCGATTCGGAGAACCTCCCCCGCTTGCTTGCGTGAGAGCAGGTCAAGATAGATTTCTGCCTCTCTCCTGCTGTCAAACGTGTGTCCGCACACCGTTGTCTTGCGGGCGTTGTACTTGTTTCTGTTCTGCGCCCGCACAAGGCGCATCACATTCCCGATTGCCTCCCGTGCTGTCGGGTCGGGCTTCTTGCAGGGATGATACTCGTCCATGTCGTCGCCTCCTCTCAAACGCTGCTCTCGTCTCGTATCCCGAATGCGCGTAGTACTTCGCGCCCGCAAAGTTCGTCTTTGAGGTCGTCAATCAGCTCAGAAACTTCCTGCTTGCTCATCTCCGAAAGCGGATAATCGTCAAGGTCATAGCCGAGTTCACGCAAGAGTGCCTCAGCATACATGATTTGAGCCTTTGTCGCCTGTTTCATGACCGCACCTCCTCACGCTATCCACGGATTCATCCCATGAGCGAGCAGCCAAGACATAGCCTTGTTTCGATGCTGTTCCTTGATATAAGCCGACGTACTGCCAAGCAACGCTTTACACGCACCTGCCATAAGTACAGTTTCATCTTTGGGAAAATCCACCCCATATTTCCGTGCGTATATTTTCAGCTTGTTCTTACGCCCACACATCACAAGAGCGATCAGAGCCGTATCTCTTTCTTTGACAAAGGTTTTCATGTCCATGACCGCACCTCCTCAGAAATACCCACGCTCACGATTCTTCTCGTTCACCCGCCGATGCAGTTCGCCGCGTGCCTCTTCATCCCAGCCCTCGGCATTCAGCCACGAGACGCACACATGGATAACGTCCGTAAGCTCCATTGCAAGGCGTTCGCGTGCGCCCTGCACCACCTCATTCATAGCCTCACACGGAAATTTCTTGTTGCTCTGCACAAGCTGCGAAACGGTATACGCCTCTTGGACGGCCTCGTTCGTCTCCTCCATGAGTTTCGCAATCCACTCCACCGTACCCGCGTCGCGATACTTCGTGCACGGCTGCGGCTTCGTCATATCGGGATCCTGCTTGTTGTCTTGCTCTTCCAGCAACCCTTTCGTCTGTTCCCACATATCGTATTCCATCTCAGCACGCTCCTCTCTAATTGCTTATTTTTCTTGTTCCTGTTTTCTCAGCCATTCCCGGTACTCCGCTTCATCCTCATGTTCTTCCTGCTTTGTAGACCAAAGGCAATCTTCGCAGACAAGCCCATATACACTGCTCGGCTCTAATTCCCGCTCAGGCACATACCTTCTGCAGCAGCCGCATCTTTCAAACTCCATCTCAGCACGCTCCTTTCATGCGCCAGTCGGCGCCCCTAATCTCTACCCGCTCGCACATCCCGTAGATGCGCGACATAATCCGCTGCCCCTGCATGTCGTCAATCACGTTGCCGACCCTGTCCACCGTTGCCATGTGGCGGATGATCTGCGTCGGGCTGTAGTTGCTTGTGACGACCGTCGGCAGCTGCTCGTTGTAGCGATGGTTCACGATGCAAAAGAGCTGCTCGCCTACCCACTCTGTCATTTTCTCCGCGCCGAAATCGTCCAACACGAGAAACGGTGTCTCCTTGACCGCCTGCACCCGCTCCGACGTTCCTCCGCTCGCGAACGATGCGCGGATGTCTGCCATGAGGTCAGGAACGGAAGCAAATAATACGGGGCTTCCCGCCCTTGCCCGCTCGTTGGCGATAATCGCCGCAAGCTTTGTCTTGCCCGTCCCGCGTACACCGTGGATAAACAGACCGCCAATCTCCCCCGCGATCATGAGGTGTGCCGCAGCTACCGCGCCCTTGTTGCCGTCCGTGATGTCATAATCCGCGAACGTGTCCCCCTCGTACGCCCTAGGGATACGAGCAGAGGCAAAGAGCCGTGAGATGCGCAGACGTGCCAGACGGTTTCGCTCGTGACGGCACCGCCTGAGAGCATAGCAGAACCGCCCGTCATGGACTTCGACGACGGGAATCATGCCCTGAGAAGGCTGTTTGCAGGCCTCTCCCGTACATCCCTTGCATCTCTCTTGCGCACGCTCAATGTCCGCAATCTCCTCCCGATGCCGCCTGATCTCCTCCGCCGGGAGGTCGTAGCTTCCACGGAGGGATGTAGTTGCGGTCGGCTTCTGCGAAATCTGAATACCGTTCTTCAAGAGCCTCGCGGCTATCGTTCCTGCCTGCTCCATGCTGTTTCACCCCTTTCCTCGGTGCTTTGAATCCGTCGCGCTTCCACCGCTCAAGAATCGCCGTGATATAGCGCAGACTACGCCCGTTGCCAAGAGCCGCCTCCCCGATGGCAGACGTTACCCATAGCCCCCCGTATTCGTCTACGAGGTCGATCAGATTATCCCGCTCAATCGTTCCGCTGAGAGGGTGGATGTTTTCCTCGAACACGCGCACTACTTCTGCAAGGGCGCTGTCCCCCTCGCGCGCGCGCGTTGCAGCAGCAGCTATAGTCTTTTCTTGTCTAGTCTTTTCTTGTCTATATTGGTCTGTCATATAGGCGCCCGATACGCCAGCCGATGCTACAGTAGTTCCTACAGTAGTTACGCCAGCCGATGCTACAGTAGTTCCTACAGTAGTTACGCCAGTAGTCGGGATAATTTTGAGCTTGTACGTGCTCGCCTTTCCTTTGGCAGTACCTTTTCTGTACTCGACAAGTCCCATTTGGATTAACTGATTTCTTGCTGTGATAAGTGTTTTCTCGCTGTTAATCCCTGCCTCTGTCATTAGCCGAGAATTCGAAGCGTAGAAACGTTCCGGCCAGCCAAGCCCGTTATCAATCAGAATCAATCTGAGATAGAGGGCTTGAGCCGTTGCCGAAAGGTTGTCAATGCTGATTCTTCCGAATGCCGTCAGCTGGGTAATCATGCTAAACACTGTTCACCACCTCGCTCTATGGTCTCGGGAGCTTGCTCCACGCAATCACATCATCATGCAGCATCTCAGAAAGCTCGTCGAATGCCCACATCACGGGCTGCACGCTCTCATCGGTATCGCCTAATTCAGGTTCACAACACACGATGATTTCATTCTCTCGCGAGCCTTCGGAATTTACGACTAATGTGAGATTCGCAACGGCGCGATCAGTCTTTGATACGCCAAGATCCTTCCAATATTTCAGTCTTCCTCTGCTGTTTTTACGCCCTGTTTCGACAAACCCATACTCCTTCAGCCGCTCCAAATCATTGACGACAAACAACCTCATCACCTCCTGCTCTTCTTCCGCAGACGGTACACATCTGCGATTCTCTCATCAATCTTGACCGGCTCAAGGAAATACCGCCGTAGAAAATCCTCTTGCCCGACGTTGTGTATCTCGGTATGGTGCTCCCTGCAAAGAGGAAGCGCACGCATCCCGATGTGACATATCTCCTTGCGGTTGCGCCCCATGCCTACCACGCTACCGTTGCAGTGATGCAGTTCCGCTTTCCTGCCGCAGATCGCGCAACGTTTGTTCATGAGGCACGCCCACACATAGCGCGGGATGTCCTCCGAGAGTTGATATAGCGGCTCTCCTACGTCTACGCCGTGGAGAACGCAGAAGTCGATGAGATACGTGATAAACAGCCGCGCAGTCGTCATATCACAGTCCGAGAGGGAGAATGATCTTCTCAACGTCTCAGCCTCACCCACAAACATCAGCTTCAGCATCTCCTTCATTGCTTCCAGTGGAGTGTAGCCCCACCATGCGGCGATGTAAGAGATGAGGACGTATGCCTTGCGCCGTTGCTTTGCACTGATACGACGCTTGTCCACGAACTCCACACCGACGCTCTCATGACAGCCATCAGGCTTTCTTTGTCCCGCAGGATAGGGGACGTAGACCATTGCGCCCCCATCCGCTTCCTTGACAACGTGTCCGACGAGTATCATGCGATATAAACCTCTGCGCCTGTCTCCTGCTGCACCAACCTCTTGAACACCTCTGCGTCGCTGTTGTTGTCCGAAAGATGCAGAAGGTAAATCTGCCGCACCTTCGTCATGTCATTCGCCCGCAGCAGGTCAATCAGCGTGTCAATGCTCATGTGCGTTCCTGCGACGCGTTCGGCGAGTGAGAACGGGATTTTCTCATCTCTCACGTTGCCGAGCATGATGTCCTCGTCGTAGTTCGCCTCGATCATGATGTGCGTGAGCCCCGAGAATGTGTACCTGACATACGCGCTGTCTGTGATGTAGACGAGCTTTTCGTCCGTCGCGGTCGATATCACCTGATACCCGTAGCACGGAACGTCATGCTCCGCCTCGAATGGCAGGATGCGGAATGTCCCGATGGTATATTCATTCAGCGCGGTGAGCATCTGCACGCCTTCATACAGTCCCGCAACGTCGGCGTTGCTGTAGACCGCAATTCCTCGTGCAATGAGTTTCGGGATTGCCGACGAATGGTCGCCGTGTCGATGCGTCACAAGACAGCCATCAATGCTGCTTGTCCGAAAGCCGCAGCCGATCTGGATGCGTTTGAACGGGATTCCTGCGTCAAGGAGGAGAAGCGTGTGCCCATCCCCGATGAGGTAGGCGTTCCCGCTGCTCCCCGACGCGATGATCTTGATGTCCATGACTAAAATGCAAGCCCTTCGAGCGGGTCGGCCGTCGGCGGCGCAGACAGTTTATCCGGTGCGCCGCCTTGCACGTCCGCAGCAGCTTCTATCGTTTGCTCCTTGACCGCAGTATCGAGCGGTGTCACGTTCTGCGGGCTGCGGTCATACATATCATCTGTGCTGTCCGCGCTGAGAGCCGTCTCAAGTCCTGCGCCCTGCATGTCGATACTCATGATTCCGTATTTGCTGATGAGCTGCTTGAGTACGGTCTTGAGTCCCATCGCCTCGAAATTCGTTGTCCACACGCTGCTTTTCTTTCCGCTTTTCTTGTCATACTTATACGCCTGTGAGTAGGTCAGCGCATGGCGCATCATATCCTCATGGCTCATGTAGACCATCTTGGAAAAGCCATTGATGAGCTCGAAGTAGGCGACGTAGCCGACGACTTTGTCGCTCTTTTTCTTCCCACGGATGATCTCACCCGTGACGAAATCCACATCCTCAATCTGCCCCTCGTAGACGACGGAGGCATTGATCGTCTTGTACTGTCCCGTGCGCATGGCCAGCTGGATGTACCCCTTGTATCCCATCTGGAACGTTGCCGTGTCCTTGTAGGGGACGATGTACGCAAATCCGAGATTCGGATTGATCGGGAGCTTGAGCGTCGCCGCTGTCATTGCCGCACTGATGACCGTCTTCGGGTCTGCCGACGCAAGCTGCGGCGTGGACTTAACGAGACTGAGGAGGCTCGTGACGAATGCCGGAGCCCCCTTATCCAGCACCTCATTGAATTTCTGCTTGATGTTCTCGCTCTCCACCCAGTCATCAATCGTGCGGGCGGGTGTCTGGTCGCGCATTGCTACTGCCTGTGACATGATATTGTCCTCCTTAATCCTTGAGCTCTACTCTGATTTCCTTGTCCTTTGCCGAGACGATGAGCCGAATCAGCTGCTCATCGACGGCAAGCGGCTCTGTGACGCTCTCTCCTTGGTCCATCACGATGGGGAGATGCACGCCATAGTGCTTGCCGAGCGTTGACACAATGTCCAGCTTCGCGTTGACCTGCGCGGCGTAGTTTGCGCTGCGGTACTCAACCCACTCGCCCACATTGTTCTCGACCATCGGCTCGCACACCTCACGCAGCCCACCGTTGATCTGGTTGCGGAACAGGCGGAAGCGGATGAACTTGAAATGCTCGTTGATGCTGTCCGTCACCATCCGCGCCTTTGTGCGGATGAACTCTTCGCACAGGTGAATCCCATGCTCGATGTATTCCAGCTGCTCAGCGGTATGTTTGAGTTCCTGCTTGAGCTCTCCGACACGGTTGCGGCTATCCTCAGATGACTGTGCTTTTGCCATGCGAAGGTTGACCGCCGCGATTTCCTCCTTGATTGCCGCAATGTCGCGGTCATAGGCATTTGATGTGCCATCCGCCGCGCTCTCGCGGATGCGCTGACCGTCGCGCAGTTCCTCCATGCGGGCGGTGATCTCCTTGTACTCCTCCGTCTCCTCGAACGGTGGAGGAGTTCCAATAGAGGCGTTCAGCTTGCTGATCTGCTCTGTCTTTTCCTTGAGTATTTTTTCCGACGCCAAAGCATCTTCGACGAGAGATTCAATCTTCTCATTCAGCGCCTCAATTTCTACCTGACTGCACGCCTGTCCCCGCCGGTTGATGTCCTCCTTTTCGGCGGATTTCTTTTCGTTGAATGCTGCGCGAAGCTCCTCTACCTGTTCGGGCGGGAGCGGCTGATGACAGGTCGGGCAAATCTCCGCAGTCTCATCCCATTGCCGCGCTGATATGGCGGCGTATTCCTCCATCAGAGCCTTGCGCTGTGCGGTCATCCTATCCCGCTTTTCGGTCGACTCCCTCAGTTCGCGTTTGGTCTTTTCAAGGAGATTCGCCTCATCGTTCTTGCTCCGTGTCACCTCCTCGATCTCCGCATTCAGCTCCTTGTTTGCCGACGCGCTCTGTTCGATGTAGGCGGCGCGCTTTTTCGCAAGGTCTACTTCAAGTCCCGCAAGCGCGGCGCGTGTTGCCGCCTGTTTGCCGTCCTCCGTGCTGAGGCTGCGTTTTTGCTCCTCAAGGTCTGCTTTCTTCTCCTCCAGTCGGCGCAGTTCTGCATTCAGCGTTTCCGCGTCCTCGATGTTCTCGGCAATGCCTTTGCTTGCCTCGTCGATGCGGGCGGGAAGTGTCTCAAGGTTTTTATTCAGCTTCTTTTTCTGCTCAGCAGCGATCTTCTTCCACTGCTCGACGGTATAGTGCTTGTCCTCCGTTCCCGGCATGAGAAAGAAATCCTCAATTCCTTCCAACTCCTCATTCGCAGCGATGACATCCATGTCCGTGAACTCACCCGCCATCTCAAAGAGGATGCGGCGCTTCTCGTCGGTCTTCATCGTGTCGGCAAAGTATCCGAGAACCATAAGCATCTTGACACGCTCAAGGTCAATCCCGCAGACGGTTTCAAGTACCTCCGTGTACTCCTTCTTCTTGGACTTCACGCCGTCCACGTAGTAGTCCGTGACATTGCCCGTGAACTCCTCGGTCGATGCGCCGCGCTTGCGCGTCCACTTCTCATAGAAGTCTTTCGCAAGCGTCATACGCTGGCCGTCCGCAAGCTCGACGGTCATTTCCGCCTTGTGGTTCAGCCCGTGCGTCCCCTCCGTCTTTGGCGTAAAGTCCGACTCCTCCGTAGCGGGACGGTCAATCAGGAGCCAGCAGACCGCGTTTGCGATAGTGGTCTTGCCCGTCCCGTTTGCGCCGAGCACATCCGCATCCTTGCCGTCAAAGTTGACGGTGAGGTCTTTGATGCCGCGGAAGTTCTCAAGCGTCAGGCTCAGTATCTTCATGTTGTATTTCCTCCTCATCCGTTGTATGGGGTTTCTTCCCGTATTTCCGTAGATAGAACTCTGCCATCTCCTCAATACCGTGCACCGCCTCTGCGTCCAGCCGACGCGGCGGGTCAATGAATACGACACCGCCGCCGGGGCACACGTTGTATCCGCTCTCAGACTGCGTTTCCTCCTCCGGCTCGTCCTCAAAGTCCGATAGCTTTTCCATGAACTGAATCCACTTGTCCACATCTGCTTTGCTCTTGAAGTCCGGCCAGTGATAAGGAACGACGCGGAAGTCGCATTTCCTGTACCGCGCCCAGAAGTATTTCCACACCTCATCCGTCATTGCGTTCACCCTTCATCCGTGATATACTCACGGTGTAGATGTTATTACTCTGCGCCCTGTGCGGTAGCCGCCGCATCGGGCGCTTTTTTACGCGAACTCATACCATACGAGCTCGGGAGCCGCCTCCCAGCTCTGCGGGTCGGGGGAATCCGTTGTCCCCCAGCTGCGGAACAGCACCGCTGCTCCCTGCGTCGTCTTGTGGACGACCTCAGCGGACTCGTTGTGGACAGCGCGCCCACAGTTGTGGTCGTCGTATCCCTCCCACTTTTCTCCTACCGCCGCCGCCCGCAATTCGGCGTAGTTGACTTCGACAGGCTCGCCGCACCCGTTGTAGCTGCTGCCCTGCAACACGAACGCGGCGACTTCTTTCTTGACTTCCATTTTCATTTTGTTTCCTCCTAACCAACGTACACCGTCTTGCACGCTTTCGCTTGTGCAACAGCCTTGCGCACTTCCTCAAGCGTGCAATCTGGAGCCATCCACCATGCACGGCGGAATCCACGGTACATCACCGCCTCCGGGACAAGCCCCAGGAAGAGCTTGTCCGAGCGATATGCGAAATGCTGGGCGAAATAGAGCGTGTCCCTACACCCCTCACGGGGGACGAAACAGTACCGCCCCTCGAACTTCTCATAGGACGGGAGCTCGTTGACTTCGCTGCGCTTGCGAAATCCGATCTCCCACAGGAGCGCGCGCCGCGCATCACGCGGCTTCTTGATCGGAAACACCCGGGGTTCTCCCCCCGAAATGTCAACGCCGATGTACGCCGGGGCTGTCACCGGCCGGCAATACGTGCGCCCCGACCGATGGAAGAGCGTCAGCTCCTCCCCGTCGTAGGAGACCTCCCACGTTAGGGAGTTCCCTAGGCGTTTCCGGTCGAATGGGGAAATCAGCTTTATCTTGTGCAAATACATTATTCCCCCTCCCCCTTGACCCAGTAGGTCATGTTCAACTTATCTCCGGGATAGATCATCCCGGCGCGCTCCACGAGCCACGGGTTGTTTTCGTACATCCCCTCCTTGTATTCGAGGATGTAGCGACGCGTCCCCGTGTTCTTGGCGATGTACTCCTCTGCGATGCCCCAGATGGTATCTCCGGGGCGCACCGTGTAGACCTCCTCCACGAGGACAGCGTGTGTGTCCTCCTGCGTCGCCATGCCAGCGCAGAGGATCGCCGCTCCCGCGACGATTCCGCCTGCAATCAGTCCCTTGATGTTCATTTGCACACCTCCTTGTCCACGAACTTCACGTCCCGCCCGAGGACGACCTTTGCCAGCTTCGACCACATCTCAGCGGGCGAGCCTGTTCCAGCCTCGCTCACGAGCGTGAGCTTGTGCCTCGGTTTGCGAGGCTTGCGCTTTACCTCCTCCATGTCTTCACCTCCTTTGTTTGCCTTGGGTTTTCTATGTTTTTTCATTGTGGTATAATTCGTATGTGCCGGTGTCTAAAGGAGGAGCAACGATATGAAAAAGCTACTCTTCGCGATTCCGATTCTTGCCCTTGCTGTGACGGCGTTTCTGCCGCCCAGCACGGCAAGTGCCGATGTCTACGTCAATGGCTATGACCGTTCCGATGGAACTCACGTCGACGGTCACTATCGCAGCGACCCAGACGGAAGCCGAGACAACAACTGGAGCCATTCTGGTAACACGAACCCCTACACAGGGGCAAGAGGTCACAGACACTAAGCATTCACACACGACACTGGCACAGACACCTCTCGATTGAGAGGTGTTTTTTTGTCTAGGAACTAGAATTTAATTCTATTTCCTAGGTAAATTTAATACAGTCAATCGGACATTTATATACCTCGGAAATTTTCTTCTGGTATATAGGATTTACGATTCCGGGAGTCCGCTCATATTTTATAATCCGCTCCTTGCATATTCCAAGGGCTTTTGACGCTTCTACAATCGTAAGTCCGGCATTGACTCGCGCGGCCTTTAATGATATTTGAAACATTTGTAACCTCCTTCCACCCTCATTCCACCCCAATAATACTAGATTTTATTTCTAGTGTCAAGAATTTACTTCTAGTATGGAAGAAAAAAGTTTGACTTATATAGAACAATATTCTATAATTTACAACAAAGGTGGTGATATAGATGCCAGATACAGAAGCACTCAAGAAACTTTTCAGCGCACGTTTGCAGCGAGTTATGGAAGAACGCGACATAAACCAAGCTGAACTAAGCAAAATTCTGAATGTCAGTGAATCCACCGTAGGTAAGTGGTTATTGCAAATATCATTGCCACGCATGGGAGTGATACAAAAAATAGCCGACCATTTTAACCTAGGGAAAAGTTACTTCTTAGAAGAAAATTTTCCTACATCCTACTACGACGACCCAGAAGTAGCAGCTATCGCAAACGAAATGAAAGAGAACCCAAACATTAGAGTTCTTTTCGATGCGTCGCGTGGACTCAGCAAGGAATCAATAGAAGAAGTGCGACGCTTTGTTGAATACCAGAAAGCGAAGGAGCGCGGAGACTATGATTACTGATGTGAGGACAGTCTTACAAGACTTGCCCAGTTCAATCAGAGGTTTTGTTGTATTGGATGAGAACGGCGACCCAACAATCGTACTGAACTCACGGTATAACAGGGAGACAAATATAGAGACTTATAAACACGAGCTTGCACATATTTTAGGGAACGATCTCTATCGCCCGGAATCAGCAAATGAGATCGAATCATGGTCACATGGACGGTAATAGTATCAAGGAGATGATGTCATGAAAAAACTAATAAGGTTGTTACATCTAATTATCCTTACTGGGCTATTTCTTTCTTCAGTGGCAGTGCATTCTGTTGTTCACGCGGACGCTGCACATGATGCTGGCTATCAGATGGGACAAGCAATAGCACAGAACATGTTCGAGCCGAGTATGAAAACTGTGCAAACAGAAGAATATATCAACCAAAACTACAACACTAAAAACATCAAGACGATTTTTGTATTCGCGATGATTCCTGACGGTTTCAATCAATTCATTGAGTCCAGGCACGCCGTGGAGAACACGACAGCACTTGTAGAAGAAGCATTGCGCACAAAAGGTTTTCAGGTCATAACACCACAATTTGTGGTAAACAGTATGTCTCAGAACGGTGTCAACGTGAACACACTAGATGAAACACAACTTGTTGCCGCGATGTACGCAGTGGCAAATCAATACGCTGACGCCACTTGTAAAGTGCAAATCCTCTCCTACCGTATGCTTCCGTGGAACTACACTGGAAAAGCAGAAGCTACGCTAGAGTTTACGGTCACCGACCAAAAGAATGGAACTGAAATATATTCATATACACGGCAATTCATTCGCGCCAATCTGTTGCTTGCTCCGAACGACCCAAACAAGATGGTGAAGAAAATCAGCAAGGAGTTCGCAGATCATTTTGGAAAGAAGGTTGCCAGTGACCAAAAGAAACTTTGATAAAATCTGTTGACACTCTATCAAGGAGGAGTTCATCATGAAATCATTATCTCATCTTACACTTCTTGTGCTGGCTATTATGTTGAGTATATCTATCGCCTCAACAGGACAAGCTCAACAAAAAGAACAGATTGAGTATTCTTTCATGACGCTCAAGGAATACTTAAAAGCTCCTGATGCTGTGCAGGTAATTGATGTCCGTTCAGAGCAAAGCAGACAGCAGAGTGGGAAAGAGGTCGCCGGTGAAATATGGATTAACCCCTACAAAAAGAAACCTCTTGATGATTTTATTGCCCAGCAAGATAAATCAAAAGCTTACATGATCTTTTGCTCATGTCCTGACGACGGTTATTCTATTCGTGCAGCGCAGATTCTATTTCAAAATGGCTTTACAAACGTCAAGGTATTAAAAGACGCCGCAAAGCACATTGAAAAAGGACGGCTGCCGATGGTAGATATGAAGGGAGAGAAAGATCAATGAAACGCATCGCTTTACTCACGGCAGTAGTTGTATCACTACTATCCACCACGGCGTTTGCCGCAACGCCACAGGCAGAAGAAGGCTCTATTGCAAACTTTGTTCTTGCCTCTGAAGCGGCGCCGCCAGAACTAGGCTCTATTGTCGGTACCTATGATCATCAAATGATTTACTTAAGGCGCGGCTGTTGCAGTCATCACAGAGGTGTATGCGGGTGTGTGAACGGGCGAACGAAATGCTGCGACGGGTCATTCAGTCCAACCTGTGGATGCTAAATAATGTTTGATTTACTTGGAGCAAGCACAGGACAAGCACTCCTGTGCTTGCTCCTTTCCACGATCATCACAGTCACGCTCAAAAAGGCGGGCGTACTCAATCACCTCTATCGCCTAAAAATGCTCGTCGCATACACGCTGATCTCCTGCGTCGGAAACATGTTGATGCCCGTCGAAACATGGCGCATCGTCTTGATTGGCATGACGATAGTGTTGCTGGTCGGCGCGTTCCTCTCCCTAATGTATTATCTCTACGTGTTGATTCGGTCACGCAGGAAGTAAGAACGACAGTAAAAACCGCATAAAAATAAAGGTGTCTAGTAAACACCTTTATCCAATCATTATATCCACGGAGCACATGATGAATTTCACAGAGCAGATTAAAGCGGCCGCCGTCTATTGTCGTGTCTCGACCGACGACCAAGCAGAGCGCGGGACAATCGAATCACAGATTGAATACGCAGAGAAGTACTGCGAACTCAATCAGATAGCTATCGTAAAGGTATATAAAGACGATGGAATAACGGGGACTATCCCCCTGCAAGAACGCCCCGCAGGTGCAGAGCTGATAGCCGATGCAAAAGCGGGGCTTTTTTCTACTCTCCTCGTTTTTAAGCTCGACCGTCTTGGTCGTGTGACGCGTATCATAATCAATGCGATATATGACTTAGAGCAATACAATGTAAAGCTAAAGTCTATGACAGAACCATTCGATACGAGTGACCCATCGGGACGATTCCTTTTGACGATTCTCGCAGGCGTCGCAGACTTAGAGCGGAGCAACATCTTACAGCGGATGCAGCTGGGAGCAAACCGCGCAGCTGCGGCAGGCAAATGGTTAGGCGGTATTGTCCCCTACGGATACATTGTCAATGATGATCGGTTCTTAGAGGTCAATGAAACAGAGATTCCGGGGACAGGGGGGATGTCGGAGGCGGATGTTATTCGTCTGATCTTCCGTCTGATCGCCAAAGAAAAGATGTCGTCTATCGCCGTGGCACACCGTCTTAATAGCCTAGGAATCCCCCCTTCCTATGTGCTTCGTGGAATCAAAGGAAAGCGACACAAGCACACAAGAGGTATTTGGTTCACGGGACGTGTCCTGTGTATCGCAAAAAACACAACGTATTACGGCGTGCATCGGTACGGCAAACGTTCTCCACACGGGAGGGAGCTGATTGAACGTGAAGTACCTGCCATCGTCTCAAAGGAGATATGGGACGAGGCACAAGAGGTGATGCACAGCAATCAGCTCACTGCAATGCGGAACGCGAAAACGAAATACTTGTTGCGCGGGCTTATTAAGTGTTCGGCATGTGGCAGTACCTATGTCGGAGTCAACGCCAAAGGCTCAAGATATTACACATGCAATGGAAAGCGCATGTATAAAAAACTAGGGAGAGAAAAATGTACTGCCCTAGCCGTCAACATGGACTGGGTGGAAAATGAAGTATGGGAAGATTGTATGCAGTACATCAACAATCCCAACATGGTTGTCGAAGCGATAGAGGAAAACCAAGGCAAGGCCACCGAATCAGCCAAGCAAATACGTCTACTAGAGATGCAGCTTGCAGAATGTGAGAATGAACGCGAACGCGTCATGGATGTGTACCGTGCGAAACTGATTACATTCGAGGAGGTAGAAAAGCAGCTTAGAAAAGTCGCGGATAAGAAAAGCACGGTACAATTCGAACTATCCGCACTGAAAAGCCGTGGCGACGCATCGGCGACGTTCGATCAACAAGAGACTGCATTGGAGATTCTAAGCGAAATAAAAAAGAAGCTAACAGACGCATCCGCTGTTAGCCTCGATCTCAAGTTTGAGATTTTCCACACACTCATAAAAAAGATAACCGCCATCTCTACAGAGGACGGTGTAACACTCAAAGTTCATTATGTTTTTGGAGAATCACCCGTATCTGTTAATCGCACGGTCACGGATTCATTGCCGCTACCAAAATGATACTAGAGGGAAAGGTCAGCGTTGCATTCGCACGCGACACCGTAATCTGGCGATCCTCGATCGGCTCACGCAGAACCTCAAGCGTCTTCTTGCTGAACTCCGGCAGCTCGTCGAGAAAGAGCACGCCGTGATGCGCAAGTGTCACCTCGCCCGGACGCGGGATGCTCCCGCCGCCGATCATCGCCACCGTCGAGGATGTATGATGCGGACTGCGGAAGGGGCGCGTGGTTACAAGCCCCGTATCCTTGCCGAGCAGCCCCGAGATGCTGTAAATCTTCGTGATCTCGATGGCTTCTTGCTTCGTCAGTTCCGGCAGGATCGAACTCATCCGACGTGCCAGCATCGTCTTGCCCGAACCGGGTACGCCAACCATGAGGACATTATGTCCGCCAGCCGCTGCAATCTCAAGCGCACGTTTCGCCTGATACTGCCCCTGTACGTCCGCAAAGTCATCGGTGAAGGCATTGTCTTTTGTGTCTTTGATTGGTTTTGGCGCGGCGGGGGTCAGCGTTTCCGTTCCCGTCAGATGGCGTACCAACTGCGCCAGATTCTCAACCGCATAGATCTTCAGTCCATCAATGAGGAGTGCCTCATCTGCATTGGACGGCGCAACGTAAAACTCCGTAAGTCCCCGCTCCCGTGCCGTAATCGCCATCGGGAGAATGCCGCTGATCGGACGGCAGTTCCCATCGAGAGAGAGTTCCGCAGAGAAAAGCGCGCTCTGCACCGCCGCCTCCGGAACCATACCGTAGGATGCAAGGAGACCAACGGTGATCGGCAGATCAAGCCCGGAGCTGTCCTTTCGCACATCGGCGGGCGCAAGGTTCACCGTCACCCGCTCCTGCCGCAGCTGGATGCCGGAGTTGCGAATTGCAGTGCGTACACGCTCCTTCGACTCCTTCACCGACGTATCGGGAAGCCCGACCAGCTCAAAGCCCGGCAGCCCGGGCGACACATCCACCTCAACGTCGATAATCCGTCCATCTATCCCGAGGGTCGTCGCACCATAAGTCTTTGCAAACAACGGCCTTCCCTCCTACGTTTCAAATATAAGAAAATTATAACACAAGATAATTAGATTACGCTCATCTACATGGGTGTAGCTCTGCAAGAGGAATACACGGCCCGCATCTACAGGACACGATAAAAGGTTAAAGCGTCCTTCGAGATTTGCAAAAACGCAAGGAATATCAAAGCCTACCGTATGATGGTCTTACGGCACATATAGCAAAGGTTATTCTTATGCACCACATATTTCTTGCTGTGCAAAAACGAGATGAGAAGGCTACACAGATAATTGGTGAATTGTTCTATCTGATGATTGCCAATATGTCTAATGTAATTTACTGGGAGTCAATACTAATTTTGGAAACAGTCATGTTAATACAACAACGGATAAAGTGTTCTAAATTTCAGGAGAACAGGCAATAACACTCTACATGAGATTCATCCAAAAATTCCCGAATATTATACAACATTTTCTTCGGATAAATTGAGGATATTTTCTCATTGAGATATACAATTTTTAAGATGCCAATACCGATTTAGGGGAAAAGGTTGCGTTAATAGTTATCGTACATAAAATCCTCTATGTGAGCCCCCGCATATCTAAACCAGCTAGCAATTTGATATCCCTTTATTGGATTGTCAGCATTAGGATTGACAAATACCCACATACGACAAGTCTCATATGACCAAGACTGGGAAACATCTATAAAAATAATCGCTGATACCTTTCTCATGGCAGATGACAGTGAAATCCCCAATTCGGCCTTTCCGTCATAATCATGTAACATTTTATCCGAAAAACGAGAAACATTGATAAACATTCTCCTACATAAAAAACGCAGAGTTATAAAAACATCCCTATCTTTATCGTTCGAAAGCATATGTGAAATACTTTTATCAAAAGGGCAAAAAATCATATACGGTTGATTACGGCAAAACTGCGACCCATGCTTTACAAAGTATAACTCATTATTTTGCGCCCACTCACAGGAATCGAAGCTACCTATATATGATATACAATCCCTTATAGGACACAATCTAAACTCTAATCCATCTTCACGCTTCATTATGTACATATCATGGTTAAGATACTTATCGGACTTTAGTTTATTATAAATATCCTGTTTATGTTCCAATACATATTGAAAGGCTTTATTGGATAAATCATTGGGTCCGCTAATAGTTATCATTTTATTTTCGGCATCAGCCATTAGCTGAAATTCTTCACGTATTTTTTTTAATAATGGAAATCCAACACCAAATAATTTGACATCAAATACTGAATCACATATTCTACCATCTGCTTTGTAATTGCCATTTTTCTTGAAGCAATCCTCTTTCTCTATTGTAGGTTGTAATTCAAACTGAATATGGTTGCTTTGCAGCCAATGATAAACCAAAACCTCATAAACCTTTCCGTTTTTATGACTTGGCTCTTGAGCAATCTCCTTGAAAGCACTTTGAACATAGTTCAAATGTCCTTGGACGAAAAGATTAATTAAAGACTCTTTTATATTTGTAACCTGAACATCTAGTAAGTCAATGGATCTTTCTTCGAATTTAATCTCAGGAAAATCGGGACAATTTTCCTTTATCTGGTTATATAAAGATACTGTTGTTTCCATTTTCATTCACTCCTCTACTCCATATTCTCCATCTTCATCCAATACTCCTCGTCCTCGATTTCATCGTCCCCAGCAAAAGTTCTGCCGAAAAGAGTGCATTCTGCACTGCTGTCTCGGGAACCATACCGTAGGATGCAAGGAGACCAACTGCAATCGGCAGATCAACCCCCGAACTGTCCTTTCGCACATCGGCGGGTGCAAGATTCACCGTCCCCCGTTCCTGCCGCAGCTGAAT
>ERZ773212.589-NODE-589-length-17568-cov-7.917547_pt1 | contig 17568 bp, 18 predicted proteins | sample MGYA00581005_ERZ773212 | MGnify/ENA primary metagenome ERZ773212 (study PRJEB29015, sample SAMEA2738154) | human oral metagenome | biome: human oral; feature: human-associated habitat; material: saliva | place: China | collected 2196 ... | reverse complement strand
CAGCGATGTGTGATTGGCTGACGTTGACCGCTCCCCGTGATAACGGGGAAGGCTTAGGATAGGGGATATACAGCAGCCCTTTATCCGTGCTTCTCTAGAGTTTTGCGACGGGATCAAGTGCCTTGACCTCGCCCGTGGCCGTCATTTCGACGCTTGTGCCTTCGGGCAGTCCCGTAAAGATCACGAGGCAGGCGTCCGATGTCGCATTTGCGCGGATGTAGTCGATGTCGAATGTCATCAACCGGTCACCCTTTTTGACCTGCTGTCCCGCCTCGACAAAGACCTCAAATCCCTTGCCGCCAAGCGCGACGGTGTCGACGCCAATATGGAGCAGGTACTCCGTACCGTCCGCACTCTTCATGCCGATGGCATGTTTTGTGTCGAAGACGAAGACGACCTCACCATCGGCGGGGGCGAGCACCTCACCAACCGTCGGATAGACAATGAAGCCGTCGCCCATCATCTTGCTCGCAAACGCATCGTCCGGTGCCTCCGTGATCGGATGTACTGTTCCCGTGACGGGGCTGCAGAGCGTATGCTTTTCTCCTGCGGAGGGAGCCGCCTCTTGTGCCGCCGCCTCGGCGGGCTTTTCCTCAGCAACTGCGGCGGGGGCGTCCTCCGGCTCGACCTCGGGCGCTGTCTCAAGGTAGGTCTCGAGATTTGACTTGATGACGGCGACCTGCGGTCCATAGATGACCTGTACGCCCGTGCCCTTGACGATGACGCCGACGGCACCTGTCGCCTTGAGGAGTTTTTCATCCACGAGGGACGCATCCGCGACGGAGCAGCGCAGACGCGTTGCGCAGCAGTCGACCGAGGTGATGTTGCACTTGCTGCCGAGCCCCTTGGTGATCGCCGCGCTCTTGGCATCAAAACCTGCCTCACCGCCGGCAGCACCGCCCGCTCCCTCGCGTGCCTTGTAGTCCGCTTTGGTGTAGAGTTTTGTCTCCTCGTCGTCGTCCTCACGCCCCGGCGTCTTGAAGCCGAAGTGCAGGATCATCCAGCGGAAGATGAAGTAGTAGAGGAAGAAGTAGACAATGCCGACGGGGATGACGTACATCCAGCTCGTCTTTGCCTCACCCTGAAGTATACCGAAGATGAAGAAGTCGAGGAGTCCGCCCGAGAAGGTGAGACCCACGGCGATGTTCAGCATGTGCGCGATCATATATGCCGCGCCCGCAAGTATGACCTGCACGGCGAAGAGGGCAGGAGCAACGAAGAGGAACGAGAACTCGATCGGCTCCGTGATGCCCGTGAGCATACAGGTGAGTGCTGCCGAGAGGAGCAGTCCGCCCGCAACCTTTTTCTTTTCGGGGCGTGCACAGTGGTACATCGCGAGAGCCGCACCCGGCAGGCCGAAGATCATGAAGATGAACTCACCGGAGAAGTAGCGCGTGGCATCTGCACTGAAATGTGCGACATCCGGCGAGGCAAGCTGCGCGAAGAAGATGTTCTGACCGCCCTGGATGAGCTGTCCGTCGATCATCATGGAGCCGCCGACGCCCGTCTGCCAGAATGGCAGGTAGAAGACGTGATGCAGCCCGAAGGGGATGAGCGCGCGCTTGATGATACCGAAGATCAGCGTGCCGATATAGCCCGTGCCCGTGACAAGGCCGCCGAGGGCGAAGATGCCCTGCTGTGCAAGCGGCCAGACAAAGTACATGGCAATCCCGACGAAGAGAAAGACGATGGTCGAGATGATGGGAATGAAGCGCGAACCGCCGAAGAAGGAGAGTGCATTCGGCAGGATAATCTTATGGTATCGGTTGTGTAGGAGTGCCACACCGATGCCGACGATGATGCCGCCGAAGACGCCCATCTGGAAGGACATGATGCCGCAGGAGGGCGCGATTGTACCCTCGAGGACGTTCGGTGCAATCGTGCCGTCGGCGAGAATCTGTCCGCCGATTTTCAGCATGGCGTTGCAGGATGTGTGCATGACGAAGAAGGCGATCATGGCGGAGAGCGCCGCGACCTCTTTCTCCGCTTTTGCCATGCCGATGGCGACGCCGACAGCAAAGATGATCGGCAGATTACCGAAGATCGTACTGCCTGCGCTCGACATGATCGAGAGCAGTGCGTGCAGCGGTGTTCCTGTGCCGAGCACTCCGCCGAGACCGTATGTCGCGATGGTCGTCGGGTTCGTGAACGACGCGCCGATGCCGAGCAGGATGCCCGCGATCGGCAGGATCGCGACCGGCAGCATAAAGCTGCGCCCGACACGTTGGAGCACACTAAAGATTTCATCTTTCATAGTATTTCCCCTTTCTCCCCGTCTCCACCCCGTGCGTCCTCCCCTTTGGACGCACAATGTCAATCTAGTAGATGCACTGACACGATGAAAACGGTATTGATGAAATGATATATGGAAATTATACTGTAAACGCAGAGGAAGTGCAAAAGAAAATTAGACTTGTTTATCATAGGTGATGTCAGAAATATTTTGTCCTGCGTTGAAGTTATGCTATAATAATTCTATCAACGAATACCGTAAAGGAGAACCTATGAACGCAGAGCGCGGGCGTCAGTATCAGGATTCTGTTTTTCGTATGTATTTTAACGATGAGGCGCGTTTGCGGGAACTCGCCGGGGCTCTGCACGGGAAAATGTATTCACCCGGGGAGCGGCTCGAAATCGTGACGCTTGATGGAACATTCCTGACGCAGGTCAAGAATGATATTTCATTTTTGCTTGCGGGGCATTATTTGGTCTTTCTTGAACATCAGAGCACGCCGAATGATAATATGCCGCTGCGTTGCCTTTACTACGTATGCGAACAGCTGCGCAAGGATATTACCGCAAAAGATCTTTATGAGAAAAAGCGGATTCGGCTTCCTGCCCCGGAATTTCATGTATTCTATACGGGTGAGGCAAATGCCCCCGAGGAATATGAAATGAGACTTTCGGATGCCTATGCTGATGCCAATGATAATGTTAATTTGGAGCTGAAGGTAAAGTTCCACAATGTCGTCTATGCTGAGAGCAAGGTACTGCTGCACCGCTGTCGGGCACTTCGTGACTATGCGAGGTTTGTGTACTTGGTAAAGGAGGAGTTGCACCGTGGGGTAGCACGCGAAGATGCAATACGTGAAACGATTCGGTACTGCATAGAACATGATATCATGAAGGATTTTTTACTTGAACATGAACGCGAGGTGGTGGATATGGTCAACTTTGAGTGGAATGAGAAGCTGTTCAGAGAAGCGGTGTTTGAACAGGGGCTTGAGCAGGGGCTTGAGCAAGGGCTTGAGCAAGGGCTTGAGCAAGGGCTTGAGCAGGGACGTGTTTCTGCTGTGCTTGGCATGCTGAAGGAAAAGCTCCCGCTCGAGACGATTGCGCGTGTGTCAGAGATGTCGCTCGAAAAAATTCGTGAGATTGGACAGATGCACCACTTGCTCTGAGAATGTGGCGTATGCTATAATATGTGTGACTAATCTGTCAACAAAGGGGTGTCGGATGAAATGAGAGGCGCGGAGGCGGTTCTTGCGTGTCTGCGAGAGCAGGACGTGGATACGGTGTTTGGATACCCCGGCGGCATGATTCTGCCGCTCTACGATGCACTCTATGGGCAGACGGAGATCCGTCAGATCCTCGTGACGCATGAGCAGAATGCGGCGCACGCCGCCGACGGCTATGCGCGTGCGACGGGGCGCGTCGGCGTCTGTATCGCGACCTCGGGCCCCGGCGCGACAAATCTCGTGACAGGTATCGCGACAGCGTACATGGACTCGATCCCGATGGTGGCCATCACGGGGCAGGTCGATCTATCGATGCTCGGCCGCGACGCGTTCCAAGAGACGGATATCCTCGATGTGACGATGCCCGTGACAAAGCATAACTACAAGATCAAGAACGCCGCCGATCTCGTACCGACGATCCGCGAGGCGTTTGATCTTGCGCGCAGTGGGCGTCCGGGGCCCGTGCTCATCGATGTGCCGCGTAACCTCTTTTTCGAGGAGGTCGCCTATACGGAGCAGAAGCGGGCGGAGCATCAGCCCGGAAAACCCGATGCGGATTTTATTATCTGCGCGGCCGAGGCGGCGACGGAGATCGTGAATGCAGAGCGTCCGCTTGTCATTGTGGGCGGCGGTGTGATCTCAGCCGGGGCATCGGCGGAGACCGTCGCATTCATCGAGAAATACAGACTTCCTGCCGTTCACACCCTGATGGGGATGGGCGCCGTCCCCAGTACACATCCGCAGATGCTCGGATTTGCCGGGATGCATGGAGAGAAAGCGGCGAACTATGCCATCGGTGCCGCCGATCTCGTCATCGCACTCGGCAGCCGTTTTGCCGACCGGCAGACGGGCAATCTCAGCAAGTACACAGCGAACCGCAAGTTCATCCACATCGACATCGACCCCGCCGAGATCGACAAAAATGTCGGCAGCAGCATTGGGCTGGCGGGCGATATGCGCGTGATTCTGAACCTGCTCATGCGACAGGAACCAAAGGATGATCTTGCTGCGTGGTGGCAGCAGATCCATACGTGGCAGGAGAAGTTCGACTACGATTATCATGTTGACCGCCTGACTGTGCCGTGGGCACTGAACCAGGTGGCGCAGATGACGACGGGCAAGCCATACGCCTATGCGACGGATGTGGGGCAGCATCAGATGTGGGCGGCACTGCATCTGCGTGTGGAGGAACCGCGGACGTGGCTGACCTCGGGCGGACTCGGAACGATGGGCTATGGACTCCCGGCGGCGATGGGCGCTCAGATCGCATGGGGGGATCGGCGCCGTGTCATCCACATCGCGGGCGATGGCGGCATCAAGATGACGGGGAATGAGTACTATACGATTGCGCGTCTGGGGCTGCCCGTGATCTCGATTATCGCGAACAACCGCAGCCTCGGGATGATTCGCCAGCTGCAGAAGGTGCTCTATAAGGAGCGTTATATTGCCTGTGAGCTGGATCATGAGATGGACTATGTAAAATACGCGGAGAGCTTCGGCATCAAGGCCGTACGCGTGTCGACGCAGGAGGAGTTTGCGGCGGCACTCAGCAAGGCGTTGGAGGATCGTGCGCACCCGCGTGTGATTGTGATGGATGTGTGGCGCAGTTTCGTGGAGCCAATGGCGAAAGGCGGTGCGCGCATTGATGAGTTCGTCGATTTCAAATAGAGCCGTACTGCGCGGTGAGCGCGGATTCTCTCTGCTCTCGACCCTTCTTGCCGTCATGATTCTGGCGGTGATCCTTGCGATTGCCGTGCCGCGCTTTTCCTCGGCACTCGCGACCGCAAACACGGTGAAGGTGCAGGCGGACCTCACGGCACTCGATACGGCGATTGTCCTCTATCAGACGGCAAAGGGGAAAAACCCTGCGGGTGTTGATGATCTCACGGACTACGTGACGGATCTGAAGCATCTGAAACCGCCTGCGGGGACGATACGCGCCGGCGCACAGGAGCTCTCCACGGAGAATGTCTCCTATCAGGTAGAGAAAAAGGACGGTGTCTGGCGTGCGACCTGTGCAGGACGCACGGCGGAGGAGTACCATACACGGAACTAGGGGAATCGCTGATAAAATGAAGTCCGTCAGATTGGCGTAGATTTTTTCGTCCGAACAAGGAGGAAAACCGGACGCATAGCTAAAGCTATGTGGAGGATTTTCCGACGAAGTGCGGGCAAAAAAGATGCGCTAAGATGGCGGTGCTGAATTTATCAGTGCTTCCCTAGGATGTCTTGGAGGAGGATGGCGTGATGCAGGAGACAGCGCACACGTTTTGTCCGTCGCGCTGTGCCGCGTCTGTCCTCTGCTTGCTCTGGTGTGCGTGCAGCTTCGGCGTTCTCTCGATCTATGGTTTGGGACTGCGCGGCGGATGCGGCGTGCTCTTTACGGCGGTGCTGCTCTGGCTTTCCTATCTCGATCTGCGCGATGGGATGCTCTATGACTGCATCACAATGCCATTTGCTGTCCTCGGATTGACGGTTTCGGGACTGGACTCAATTTCAGATGCACTTTTGGGCGGGACGCTTTGCGGCGTCTTATTTTATTGCCTGTATATTGCCGCGCGCGGCGGACTTGGCGGCGGCGATGTAAAGCTCGCCGCTGGACTTGGCCTCTGGCTCGGCTGGGAGGCGGCGATTGTCGCCGTCTGGACGGCGTTCCTGCTCGGCGGCGCGGCGGCGGCGTTTCTTCTCCTCACGGGGCGCAAGAGCCGGCATGACGGCATCCCGTTTGGTCCATTCCTCGCCGTCGGCGGCTATGTGGGCTACCTTGCGGGGCGGCAGCTCTGGCAGCTTTACTGGGGGCTGCCGTGATGCGGAGGGATGCGCGCGGCATGATGCTCCTGCACGTCCTGCTCGCCGCGTCGATCATTGCCGTGCTCGGCGCCGCAGCACTCCCGCGTGCGCGCTCTCTCTATGTGCGGGCGGCCGTGGAGTATGAGGCAGTGCATCTCATCGGTGAGCTGCGCCGCATACAGGCGGTCAGCCGCACGACGGCAATGCCGCTCTACATGCTCGGAGGGACGGCGGCGGGGGCGCGCGAACCGCAGCTCTACGTGCGGGGCGGCAGCTATGAAATCGCGCCGCACGGCGGGGCGGGACGTGCCCATCGGATGCTTCCGCTCGTGCGAATCACACAGGTGACGGCGGACGGGAAACCCATGTCATTTGACCGCAACGGCGGCATCGGGCAGGGGAGCAGCAACATGACCATCCGCATCGAGGTAGAGGGACACGCGCGGGATGCGCTGAACGTCATCATTGACAGTGCCGCACGCATCCGTCTCCAGCGCGGAGGCCGCGATGAGGAGTGACGCGCGCGGCTGGGTGCTCATGGAGGCGGTGATCCTCGGCTGCATTGTGCTTTCCGCCGCTGCCGTGCTCGGGATCTTTGCCCGCAGTGCGCTGCTCGAAGAGCAGTCCGCCACGCGCATGGATGCGGCGTTCTTGGCACGGCAGGAGCTCTCTGCGATGGAGGCGGGCCTTGAGTATGGATCGTTTCCGGCGGTCAGCGCGCCCTCGGTTCGCGTGAACGATGTGACCTATACCCTGTGTGCAGATGTTGTGCGTCAGGGAGATTTTTATGATGTGACGCTGCACCTCTCATGGCGCGTCTTGGGGCGCGCGGAGACAGCGGACTACGTGCGGAGGATGAAGCGATATGATACGCAGGCGGCACCGTAGAGTGTGTGGGGAGCGCGGCGTCGTGCTGACAGAGCTCGCCGTCAGCCTGCCGATCTTCGCGTTCCTGCTGACCTTCCTTGTCTTTGCCCTCGTGTGGGGCTGGCGCAGCTATCAGCGTACGGTCGCCGATGCCGAGCTGCGGCAGGAGATGCAGATCGCCATGACACGCATTACGGAGTCCGTGCTCTCCTCGTCGTATGTTACGCAGGACACGCAGGGCATCTATCGGATGCGGCACAGCATGGAGGAAAAGCATGTGGGGACGCCGCTGGACTCCTATTGGCTCACAGGCGGCAGACTTGTGTATCAGACATCCGCTGCGCCGCTGACGGGCGGCTATGCGGGCGCAGGGGTGCACATCTCGTCGTTTTCCATACGGCCGGACGCACACTGTCCGCGTCTCTATCACATCGAGATGACGGGCGAGAGCGTGGCGACGGGCAGGAGCTGCACTGCCGCGACCGCCGTCTATCTGCGGGAGGATCAGGGTGGACGGTAAAAATTTTCGGTGCGGGCAGGAGGGCTTCGCCTCGGCACTCGGACTGTGCATTCTCGCACTGCTCCTCCTCATCGCCATGGCCGCCGCGTCTCTGACACGCAGCGGCGGAACTATCGCGGCGGAGTATGAGCGTGAGATGCAGCTGCGCCTTGCGGCGGAGAGTGGTGTACTGACAGTGGCAGATGAGCTGGAGCAGCGTTCATCCGCTGCTGGGAAATTGTCTGCTGGGGAACGGCGGAGCGTTGCCGTGCACGATGTCCCCATGGCGGCGGACATCGACCTGCACGTCGTGATCGAGCCGCAGAAGGACGGAACGATCTGGGTCACTGCCGCCGCCGTAGATCAGCAGCATGATACGCGTGTATCGGATGATGAGCACTGGACGCGGGCGAAGATCGTCCGTGCGCAGATGGAAAAGAAGGATGGGCACTATGTTTGGCGTCGATGGTTTTAGCCTGCGTCCGCGCGAGGCGGTGGGCATCAGCGTGACGGCGGAGGGGCTGCGGCTCGTCCGCCTCGCTGCACCGGAGGAGAGGGATGGTGCGTGGACAGTCACTGCATCGTCGGGAGCAGCGTGTTCCTGTGACGGAGCAGATGCCTCTGCCCTTGCCGCTGCTGCCTGCGCAGCACTGCGTCCGCTTGGATGGGTGCACCTGCCGCTCGGACTTGCGCTGCCTGCGGAGCTTGCCGTGACGGCGGAGCACGAGCTCCCCGCAGCACTGACGGGGAGAGAGCTGCAGGCGGCTCTCCTCTGGGCGATGCGCGCGGAGGCGGATAGCGAGGGACGCACACTGCCCGCCGATCTGCAGCTCTGCTGTGCTCCTATGGAGACGGATGCCAACATACATCGCTATTGGACGGCAGCCATGACGGAACGCCGTGTGCAGTCATATTTTTCGGCGTTCTCTGCGCGCGGCCTCCGTCTGCGTCAGCTGACGATCTGCCCGCGCGACGGCGGCACTCTTGCCCCGCTGATTGCAGCGGCACGGGAGCCGCAGATGTCATGGGAGGAGCCGGAGGAGCGCACGGAAGAGTGCGCCGCAATCTATGCGGGACTGCTCGTCCCCGCGCCCTCTTCGTCGCTCTCTTGGCACGAAGAGCATCGCATCTTTCCACATCTGCGCCGCCGCGCGCCAGAGCTGATTGCAGGAGCGGCGACGCTCATCTTTGCCGTGGCCGTGTCGGCGGATGCGGCCGGCCTGATGGCGGAGCGCACAGCGACGGAGACGGTGCAGGAAGAGCTGCGCCTTCATGATGCGGATGTACGCCGCATGGAGGACTATGCCATGCGACGTGCTGCTGTGGCAGAGCGTGAGCGTGCGCTGGCAAAAGTACAGGCGGAGTCCCTGCCCCTGCGTGCGCTCCTCGTACATCTCGGCACGCTGCCGCTCAAAGGCGTTCACCTCACCGCGCTGCGTGTGGGGCAGATGCTGGAGATTGAGGGGGAGGCGGAGAGCTACGAGGCTCTTGCGACAATGACGGAGCACATCGCAGAGGATGGATTTTTCCGTGCCCCGCCGGTCTTGGCAGAGGCATCGCGGGAGGATGGACACATCCGCTTTGTCCTGCGCACGGATGGTGTGGGACTGTGATGCGGCGGGAGACGGAGCGTCAGCGGATGACGGCGGCACTGATCTGGGTGTGTTTCCTTGCCCTTTTGTACGCGGGACTGCTGTCGCCGTATTTTTCTGCAGGGCAGGAGGCCGCACGGGCGGAGCGTGATGCGGCGCGTGCTGTCCTCGCGCGAACAGAGGTGTATCAGCGCACGGTTCACGCGGATGCGCAGGCGGAGGACAAGCTGCGTCTGCGTGAGGCACGCCTTGCGGCTGCTCTGCCTGAGGAACACGCACAGGGATCGTTCTTTTCATCTGTAGAGCACAGTGCTCGCCATGCGGGGGTGACACTTGTCCGCATGGTTCCGCACCCCGCTGTTTCTGATGGGGAGATCGTATGGCAGAGTGCTGAGCTTCACGTGAGCGGCGATTATTTTTCCCTGATCTCCTTTCTGCGCGAGGTGGAAAGCGGGGAACGCACGGCCGTGTTCAAGACGCTAAGTCTGACAGCGGACGGCACGATGCTCCATGCAGTGATTACACTTGAGACAGCGGCGATGGCGGCGCACGAGCAGCGAGGCACATGAACTTTTAATTGTTCGTTGGCAGGAAAAGCACTTAATCTATCGAAATTATTACAAATATATACATATATATACAAAGTGGGATGATCAGAGGGGGATTCACATGGGACAGCTGCGGTTTATCACGGGGGGAGAATCGCATGGCGCGGCACTGACGGCAATCATTGATGGTCTGCCGGCGGGGCTGCAGCTCTCGCGTGCGGAGCTCGATGCCCAGCTTGCGCGCCGCCAGCGCGGCTATGGACGCGGCGGGCGCATGAAGATCGAGACGGATCGCGTGCTCGTGCTCTCGGGGCTGCGCTTTGGCGAGACCATCGGCGCACCGCTTACCCTGCAGGTCGTGAACCGCGACTTTGTGAACTGGACGGATCGCATGGATCCCTTCGGCACACCGACAGGGGAACGGATCACGGCAGTGCGCCCCGGACACGCCGATCTGGCGGGCGTGCTGAAGTACGCCCGCAGGGATGCGCGTGACATCCTTGAGCGGTCGAGTGCACGCGAGACAACGATGCGGGTTGCGGTCGGCGCTGTCTGCCGCCAGCTCCTCACGGCACTCGGCATTGACATTGCGTCCCATGTTACGGAGATCGGCGGTGTGGCCGTCGATGCGGCGGCCATCCGTGTCGACGATATCGGAGTGACCAACTCCGACGATCTGAACTGCTGTGACGCAGCGGCAGGGGCGCGCATGAGAGAACGCATCGACGCGGCGAAGCAGGCAGGGGATACGCTCGGCGGCATATTTGAGATCGTCGTGCGGGGCCTGCCCACGGGACTCGGCACGCATACGCAGTGGGATCGGCGGCTCGACGCTCGTCTGGCGGGCGCACTCATGTCCATTCAGGCGATCAAGGGCGTGGAGATTGGCGCGGGCTTTGCTTGCGCTCATCTGCCCGGCAGTGAGATCCACGATGAGCTCTATATGGGCGCAGATGGACGTCCCTATCGCAAGACCAACCGCGCGGGCGGCCTTGAGGGCGGCATGACGAACGGAGAGCCGCTCATCGTGCGTGCGGCGATGAAGCCCATCCCGACCCTGATGGCACCGCTGCAGACCATCGACCTCGCGACGGGGGAGGCGGTCTCGGCGAGCAAGGAGCGCAGCGACACCTGCGCCGTCCCTGCCGCGTCCGTGGTCGGTGAGGCGATGACAGCGTTTGTGCTGGCAGATGCCGTATGTTCGCAGTTCAGCGCGGACAATATGACGGATCTTCAGGCGTCGCTCGCCGCCTACCGTGCACGGCTCGCCGAGGTGTGGCAGAACGCATGAAAAACATTGTACTGATCGGCTTTATGGGGACGGGCAAGACAAGCGTCGGACGCCTCCTCGCGGGACGGCTCGGCTGCGCCTTTCACGATCTCGATAAAAAGATTGAGGAGGCGTGTGGCATCTCGATTCCGCAGATATTCGCACAGCACGGCGAGCTGTACTTTCGCGCACGGGAAAAGGAAGCCGTGCGCGCCGCCGCCGCGCGGAGCGGGCTTGTCATCGCAACGGGCGGCGGGACGGTCAAGGATGCGGAGAACGCTGCACTCCTGCGCGAACACGGTGTCCTCGTTGCGCTGACCGCCGATGTCGATACCATCCTGCAGCGGACAGCGGCACGCGGCGCGCGCCCCGTGCTCGACGGCGCCGATGCGGGTGATCGCCGTGCCGCTGTTGTGCGGCTGTTGGAGGAACGCCGCACCCTCTATGCGGGGGCGGACATTACGGTGGATACGAGCCGCCGTTCGCCGCTCGAGGTGGCGGAGTACATCGTACAGGCGACGCGGATATGGAGAAAGTGATATGAGACGTACGGTAGAGGTTGCGCTTGGTGCGCGCAGCTACGCCATCGAGATCGGCAGCGGGATGGATGAGGTGCTCACGGCGTTCGTCCGTGGGGCAGGATACTCCGCGCGCGGCATGATCGTCACGGATACGAACGTCGGGCCGCGCTATGCCGCCCGTACGGCAGAGCAGATTGCGCGCGGCGGCGTGGAAGCTGCGATCGTCACCGTCCCCGCCGGGGAGTCCTCGAAGTGCCTTGCCATAGCGAACGACCTTTATACGCGTGCGATTGAGCTGGGACTTGACCGCAAATCGCCGATCTTTGCGCTCGGCGGCGGCGTCGTCGGTGATCTTGCGGGCTTTGTCGCCGCGACCTACATGCGCGGCGTGCCGTTCGTGCAGCTGCCGACGAGCCTCCTCGCACAGGTGGACTCCAGTGTCGGCGGCAAGGTCGCCGTCAATCATGCGCTCGGCAAGAACCTCATCGGCGCATTCTACCAGCCCGACGCCGTCATCATGGATCTCGACCGCCTGCGGACGCTGCCCACGCGCGAGATCGCGACAGGGCTCGGGGAGATCATCAAATACGGCGTCATTGCAGATGCGGAGTTCTTCGCATGGCTGGAGGAGAATCGTGACGATGTGCTCGCCCTCACTCCCGCAGCGGCATCTCACATGATCGCGTGCTCCTGCGCGATCAAGGCGGACGTCGTCCGTCAGGATGAGCGTGAGGGCGGCCTACGCCGTATTCTGAACTTCGGACATACCATCGCCCATGCGATCGAGAAGGAGACGGGCTACACGCGCTACCGCCACGGCGAGGCAGTCGCCATCGGCATGATCGGCGCGGCGCGTATCAGCGCGGCGATGGGACTCCTCCCTGCGGAGACGTGTGCTCGTATCGAGCGGCTGACTGCCGCCATGGGGCTGCCCTGCTCTGTTGAGGGCGCGTCACCGGATGCGATGTACACGGATCTCTTTCATGACAAAAAGACCGTGGGCGGGCGGATTCACTGGGTGCTCGCCGAGGACATCGGCAGGGTATGTGTGCGCAGCGACGTACCCGAGGAGATCGTTCGCGAAAATATTTTAGGACTTTTTACCCCCCCGCGCTTAAGAAAAAGACGCGATGAAACGAAACAATAGATAGGAGGTGACGGATGTATGAAGCGAAATAGGATGTCTTTCCTATTTATTGTACTGTTTGTGTTGGTTCTGGGCATCGGGAGCAGTGCGTCAGCAGAGGAGGAAACGCTGACGTGGGAATACTGGCAGGAGAATACCGTCGATACCAACGTCAAGGCGATGAAAACACAGCCCAACTTCGCTCCAAGCGATGGAGCGTGGGTGCCGTTTGACCCGCGTGAGGGTGCCGCTGTTCCCGAGGGAACCCGCAGCGCATGGCTGCGCGTCCATGTCCCGGCGGATATGCGGGGCGATGAGAGCTTCTTCTTTGCGACCATTGATCAGTCCGTCCGTGTCTATCTGGATGGATCGACCATCTATCGCTATGGGGTCAGTGACCCGCAGCTGGAGAAGTACGGGCGCAAGTGGCATCTCGTCAATCTGCCCGCATGGGCGGCAGGACGGGAGCTCATCGTCCGCGTGACATCGGACAATCCATGGGTGCTCACGCAGCTCAACCGCGTGCACATCGATAAGGAATCCGAACTTGTCAAGCGGATTTTTATCTATGACTTTCCGTATGTTGCGGGGGTGACGGCCATCATCATCTTCATGATGGTGATCGGCGTTTACTTTGTCGTCGATGCGGCGCGGCGCAGTATCTATCTGCGTCTCATGCTCTTCCTGACGACGTTCTTTGTCTGGATGTTCAGCTCCACGAACCTCATCTTCATGTGGATGGATTGGCCGGTTTTGTGGTGGCGCACGGAGCTGATCTCGTCCTACCTGCTGCCCGTTACGGGCAGCATCCTCCTCGTCGAGGTCGTGAACCGTCAGTACCGCTCGTGGATCATGCGGCTGAACAACATTTTCGTCGTGCTCCTCGTGGTCGGCATCATCGTAGAGATGATGGGGAAGTTCGGTCTCTATATGATGCAGTTCCCCTACGTGCCGGGACTCGCCGTCTGGGGCAGCTACGTCGCATACGCACTCTGGAAGTCGAGCAAGGCAGGCAACAAGCACGCCGCATCGCTCTTGATTGCCCTGCTCATCATCGTGCCGCTCGGCATCATCGATGCGCTCGCGTTCCAGTACCGTCTCTACGAAGGGCAGAGCTTCTTTACGCCGTTCAGCATCTACACCATCGGCTTCTTCATCATCCAGCTCATCCTTGATCGTGCCGAGGCGGAGCGCCAGCTCCTGGAGCATGCCTCGAAGCTCGAGGAGGAGGTTGTTGAAGTCAAAAAACGCATGGAGATCGATCCGCTCACGGGCATCTACAACCGCAACCGATTCCCGTCCGCGATGCGTGACTTCACGAAGATCGCACGGGATACGGGCGAGCCGCTCTCCCTCGTCATGTTCGACATCGATCACTTTAAGTCGATCAATGATACGTACGGGCACGATGCGGGCGACGAGGTGCTCTATGGCTTTTCACAGAAGATCCTCTCCTTCCTTGATCGACGCCATGTCCTCATCCGTTGGGGTGGGGAGGAGTTCATCCTGCTCTGTCTGCACTATGACGGAGATCAGGCGAAGGCATTCGCCGATCAGATTCGTGAGGGCGTCGCTGAGGCGCACCTCCTGCCGGAGCGCCAGGTGACGTGCAGCGGCGGTGTCGGCGTCTGGAACGGATCGAGCGACGATACAACGACGCTGGTCAAGCGTGCAGATACCGCACTCTACGCGTCAAAGGAAAATGGGCGCAACCGCATCACCTGTGAACCGGACTGGCAGAAGCACATGCCGCCGCGTCGCCCGAAGGAGAAGGCGCACGACAAGGAGGAGCGAGGAGAGTCCGCGAAGAATAACGTCGTCGATCTGCGTCGACGCTGAAAAATTTTTCTTGCACAGACCTTCATCTTATGATATAGTCTCTGGGTATGTGTGTGGGTGGTCCGCTGGGCGACAAAGGGTCGCGTATGAACGCCCGGATCGAAGGAGGAAAACCTATGAACATCATCGAAGTCCTGGAGAAGGAGCAGCTCCGCTCCGACATCCCGCAGTTCGCACCGGGCGATACCGTGCGCGTTCATGCCCGCATCGTCGAGGGCACGCGCGAGCGTATCCAGGTGTTCGAGGGCGTTGTGATCGCCCGCCAGGGCACGGGTGTCCGCGAGACATTCACCGTGCGCCGCATCGCATCGGGCGTCGGCGTCGAGCGTCTCTTCCCTGTGCATTCCCCGCGTATCGCCAAGATCGAGGTGACGCGCCGCGGCATCGTCCGCCGCGCCAAGCTCTACTATCTGCGCGGTCTCACGGGCAAGGCAGCTCGTATTCGGGAAAAACGCTAATCGATGGAAGATGGGGACTGCTGCGGCAGTCCCTATTTTTCGCGTTTCTTTCATCTTTTTTCTTAGGAATCAGGGATAAAATAAAGAGGTAGATTTTATCCGTGCTTCTCGTATGGCTGGGAGGAGGCCTTTATGGAACAGGAAACATCAACGGCATCCGAGATCAAGGACTGGATTGTCTCCATTGTCGTCGCCGTTGCTCTTGCGATGTTCATTCGCACCTTTATCGTCGAACTCTATGTTGTTGACGGACCGTCGATGCGCCCGACGCTTGAGTCGGAGCAGCGCCTTGTCGTCAACAAGTTCATCTACCGGTTCCATCCGCCCGAGAAGGGGGACGTACTCGTCTTTCAGTACCCGCGCGATCCGAGCCGTGACTTCATCAAGCGCGTGATCGCTGTGCCGGGGGATACGATCGAGATCCGCGAGGGGCGTGTGCTCGTCAACGATCAGCTGCTCACAGAGGACTATATCCTCGAAAAGACGCGGAGCGAGTATCCGAAGGCGACCGTGCCCGAGGGGCATATCTTCGTCATGGGCGACAACCGCAACAACTCCGAGGACAGCCGCTTTGCCGATGTGGGATTCGTTCCGTACGATCTCATCAAGGGGAAGGCAATGCTCGTATTCTGGCCGATTTCGGCGTATAAGACGCTCTGACGGAGGACGACGCGATGCGCTTTGTATCATGGAATGTCAACGGCCTGCGCGCCGCCCTCAAAAAGGGCTTCATGGAGGCGTTCAAGGAGCTCGACGCCGATGCCTTCTGCCTGCAGGAGACGAAGATGCAGGAGGGGCAGGCGATCCTCGATCTGCCCGGCTACGAGCAGTATTTTTACAGTGCGGAGAAAAAGGGCTATTCGGGCACGGCGATCTTTACACGCGTGAAGCCGCTCTCCGTGGCCTACGGCATCGGCATCCCCGAGCATGACCACGAGGGGCGCGTCATCACGATGGAGTTCGATGATGTCTATCTCGTCACAGTCTACACGCCGAACGCAAAGCGCGCACTCGAGCGGCTCGAATACCGCATGACGTGGGAGGATGCGTTCCGTGCATTCCTGCTCGATCTGCGTGCGAAAAAGCCCGTTGTCGTCTGCGGCGACCTCAACGTTGCGCATACGGAGATCGACCTCAAGAATCCGAAGAGCAACCGCCGCAACGCGGGTTTTACGGACGAGGAGCGCGGCAAGTTCACGGAGCTGCTCGATGCGGGCTTTGTCGATACGTTCCGCGCGCTCTATCCCGACCTCACGGGGGCGTATACGTGGTGGTCGTATCTGCGCCATGCGCGCGAGACGAATGCAGGGTGGCGCATCGACTACTTCCTCGTCTCCGAGGAGCTGCGTGACCGCATCGCGGCGGCGGAGATTCATGCGGATGTATTCGGGAGCGATCACTGCCCCGTATCATTGACACTAAGGAATCGCTGATAAAATGAAGTCCGTCAGATTGGCGTAGATTTTTTGTCCGAACAAGGAGACAAACCGGACGCATAGCAAGGGCTATGTGGAGGATTTGTCGACACAGTGCGGGCAAAAAAGATACGTCAAGATGGCGCGGCTGAATTTATCAGTGCTTCCCTAAAGTAAGGGAGATTTATGGGAGCTCTGAAAGAAGAACTCGACCGCGAGATCGCGAAGCGACGCACCTTTGCCATCATCTCGCATCCGGACGCGGGCAAGACGACGCTCACCGAGAAGCTGCTGCTCTACGGTGGGGCAATCCATCTCGCGGGCTCGATCAAGTCGCGCAAGACGCAGCGTCATGCCGTCTCCGACTGGATGGAGATCGAAAAACAGCGCGGTATCTCGGTCACGTCCTCCGTGCTGCAGTTCGACTATGACGGCTATCGGATCAATATCCTCGACACGCCGGGGCATCAGGACTTCAGTGAGGACACGTACCGCACGCTGATGGCGGTGGACAGTGCCGTCATGATCATCGACGCGGCAAAGGGCGTCGAGGCGCAGACGCGCAAGCTGTTCCGCGTCTGCCGTCAGCGCGGTATCCCCATCTTTACCTTTGTCAACAAGCTCGACCGCTTCGGCAAGGCCCCGCTTGATCTTATGGACGAGCTCGAGAACGTGCTCGGCATCCGCTCCTACCCGATGAACTGGCCGATCGGAACGGACGGCACGTATCGCGGCGTCTATGACCGCGAGAAGAACCGCATCGAGCTCTTTGCCGAGGATACGAGCCACGGGCAGGAGACGCGCGTCTCCGAGGTGTTTGAGATGGATGATCCCGCGTGGAAGGAGCGTGTCGGCGCGGAGGCCGCCGCCGCCCTTGCGGACGACATCGAGCTGCTGCGCGACGCAGGCGAGGCATTTGACCGTGCGGCGATTGATGCGGGGGCGCTGACGCCGATGTTCTTCGGCTCTGCGATGACGAATTTCGGCGTGCAGAACTTCCTTGAGGAGTACATCCGTCTTGCGCCGACACCCGCACCGCGCAACTCCTCAGATGGTGTGATCGCACCGGACGATGAGCAGTTCTCGGGATTCGTCTTTAAGATTCAGGCGAACATGAACCCCGCTCACCGTGACCGCCTCGCCTTTATCCGCATCACCTCGGGCAAGTTCGACCGCAACATGAGC
>ERZ773212.576-NODE-576-length-17724-cov-11.502066_pt1 | contig 17724 bp, 24 predicted proteins | sample MGYA00581005_ERZ773212 | MGnify/ENA primary metagenome ERZ773212 (study PRJEB29015, sample SAMEA2738154) | human oral metagenome | biome: human oral; feature: human-associated habitat; material: saliva | place: China | collected 2196 ... | reverse complement strand
TCCCTTCGGGCGCGCAGCGGCCCCCCTCGGTGCGATCCACCGGTGGGGGTTCTGCGTTTCCGGCTCAGTGACGAGCCATGAGACAGGAACATCGAGTACTTGGGAAACGGTGTCAAGCTCGTCTAACTGCCACTTATGCACGCCACGCCAACGTGTCGTGATCTGATTCTGAGACATGCCAAGTGCGCGCCCTAGCGCGCTTTGACTATATCCCTGGCGCGCCGCTTCGGCGCGAATGTTGCCAGCAACGATGTCTCCAGTGGATCGAAGGATGCTAAGAGTCTGTGCGGTGCTCATGCCACTAGGGTAGTGGATAAGCCAATAAATGACCAGGTTCAAACATTCAGATCATTGATCATCCAGCTTGCTATCTAATGCAAAAAGCATTAAACCTATGGGAATGTCATTGAGTCACTCTCTCATCAGTAATGAGGTCCGTCGTTATATGGACGCATCTCACACGACGCAAGCCTCTCTTGGCCGCGCACTAGGCATCAGTCAATCTCAGGTATCCGCGCGCCTCCAGGGGCGAATCCGCTGGTCGCTCGATGACATTGATCGGCTCGCCGCTGTTGGCGTGCCGGTCTCCGTTACTTCTACTGCCCCTTGGGAGGCCCACTCATGAGTTACCGCATCGACTGGATTCAGTTCGTGGCAGCAATTGCCATGTTGGTCACCTATTTTGTGACGATTGTGTTATGTGCTATCGGCGCGTGGCCTCACGCAGCGATAGCTTCTGCACTTGCGACGTTTGTCGCGTTTGGGGTGTGGCTTTCTCGTCGTGATGCGAATGGGGGGCAGCAGTGATTACCGGACCGGATGCCGCCATCGTGCGATCGCTTCTACGCAAGTCCCAGGCGCTGACCCTCCAGCTCGCCGAGGACGCCGCAAAAATGCAGGTCACAGGCGCTAAGCGGATGCGACCGAGGGACCGCGCCCAGAAAATCAAGTTGCTGCATTGCTATGTGACCGTGGCGATCCGGTACATGGTGGAAACGCAGTAATGAGCGCCGCCACAGTATGGAGCGAGCAGGAGCGCGCCGACTTTATCGCGGCCGCTCGCGCCGCCATCGGTGGCCCCCGATCTGAGGACGCCGCCGCCAATCCGGCGCGTGTGCCCGCGCCGAGGGCGCGCGGCGTCCTCAACGCTGGTCAGTCCCTCACCTCGATTCTCGCCGCCCTCTCCCGCGTCGGATGGGGACCACTCCGAGGCCGTGAGTTCGCCGCGTCAAGGGCGGTCCTCGATACCCTCGCCATCCTCGCCCACGATACCCGCGCCGACCTGTCCGCCGTCGTCCAGACCACGGCACGCCAACTCGCCAAGCGCGCGGGCTACAGCCTTCGCCACACCTCGCGTTGTCTCCAGTGGTTGGAGGACGTGGGCGTCATCGAGTGGCATCGCGGCGGCATCCGCATGGGCGCGCCGACCGTGGGCGTCATCAAGGTTGTTAAGCGGACGCTTGTTGATTGGACGTTAGCGTTTCGCCGGGCGTCGGACGCTGAGGACCGACGCCGCAACGCGGCGACCCGTGCCCGTATCCAGCTTTACCGACTTCGCCGAAACACGGCCAGGCCGAAGCCGCTCGAAGCCCATGTGGACATGGCGTCACCCCTTCCCTCCTTACAGGAAGAGGGGGCCGCCAAGGCAGCCCCTCAGCCTTCCGGTGAGTCAACTATTCCGACGACAGCGACTAATCGAAAGAACCTCAACATGCCGAACTACCGGCCAGCCTACATGACCTATCTAGCTACCGAGTGCGCTCACGGCAACGCCTCGTCCGACCGCTGCAACCGCTGCAAGTACGAAGCCATCATGCGACAGCAGAGCGTCATGGAAGCAGAGAAAGCCGCCGCAGAGCGGCGGCGCAAAGACGAAGAGAATCCACAGCGCGGGGCTACCGGTGACGCCTGGCCCCCCGCTTACGTCGCCTACATGAAGGCCACCTATCCAGATGCGAAGCCCTACCAGTGGGCGCGCCTGAACCTCACCGACGACAAGGCTAAGGAACTCATCAATGCCTAATCGACCGACACCGCTCCCTGATTCTCGCGGGGTCGTGGCCGACATTGCCGTGGACATCGAGGCCGCCGCGATGCGCGCGCACGAGCAGCTGAACGGCGCTCATCCTTACAGCATGTCATCACCGCAATTCAAGCTCGCCGGTATGGCGCTCCAGGTCGCCGCCCTCGCCCGCCAGATGCGTGATGAGATAGCCGCAAGCTACCCACCCCCGCCCCTGCCCACCGCTGAGGACCAGGCTCATGAGTGACTGGTCTGGGTCAAAGGTCCGCCGTCTCGCTAACCAGGTCCTTGCGCGCTACGGCTCCATGTGCTGGCTATGTGGTAAGCCAATCGATCTAACCGCGTCCCGACGCTCGCCACTCGGTCTGTCCGTTGACCATGTGATACCGAGGTCGAAAGGCGGCGGCGACAACCTCGACAACCTCAGACCAGCCCATTATCGCTGCAATACGAGCCGCCAAGACCGCCCCGCCAGTGCGGTAAGGCCGCGCCGCGCCTGGTCCGGATCGGGGGCCTGGCCAGGCATCACCGCGCCGACCTAATCCAGTTTTTGGAGCGACCCCCGGGCAGTCCCCGCCCCCATCTTCCTTATCCCCCCGACGCCCAGATAAACCGGCCCGAAACGGCCCAAAACCAGACCGGAAACCCACGCCATGCGCGAAATGACCAACGAACTGTTCCAGGTGGAACCGCCCCCAACGGGGGAGATTGAAAACGCCGTCAAGGATGCCTTCGCAGACCTCGAAGCCAAGGGCGTGCTTGGCCCGATCGAGCGCGCCAAGCGCGCCGCGCTCGTCAAGGCGGCCGCCGCACTGGACCGAAGCCTCAACGGCGGCACGCCCAGCGTCGCAACGTCCAATGTCCTGAAGAACGTGCTTGAATCCCTCGACTCGCTTCCGCGCCCCGCCGAAGGGACCGACCGAGAGATGGACGCCCTAGACGCGGCCCTCGCCGAACTCACCCGCGACGCCCTGACCGCATCATGACCGGCGAACCAAAGTACGCGACGCGCCGCAACTCGAACAATCCGACCTTCGGGGCGCGCATCGCGGCCGTGGCCGCCTACCTCGGTGGCTCGCTCATGCCCTGGCAGCGTCAAGTGGCCGACGTGGCGTTGGAACTCGACCCGAACGACCCCGGCGCGTGGCGCTACCCCGTCGTGGTTGTGACCGTCCCTCGACAGGCGGGCAAGAGCTTTCTATTGCGCGCCGTCATGGCCGACCGGCTCCTGGCGTACAACAATCACGAAATTCTCATGACTGCGCAGACCGGCAAGGACGCTAGGAAGAGGTGGAAACAGCTCAACAAGGCGCTAGGCGCTGAAAAAAAACCCGGCTATTTCAGGGTGTACGCATCCCAGGGATCAGAGCGCACCGAGTATCTGAAACGCGGTAGTTTCATCAGCCCGTTTGCGCCGACCCCAAAGTCCATTCACGGCGACTCATTGCATTTGGTCACCGTTGACGAAGCGTGGGCTTTTGACGCTGAATCCGGCTTGGCACTCGAAACGGCGATCAATCCGACCCAGCTCACTATCCAAGACTCCCAACTGTGGATTGTCAGCACGAAGGGTACGGACCGATCCGCCTACCTGAACGAGCTGATTAGGCAGGGCCGCCAAGCGGTCAATAACCCCAACTCGCGCATGTGCTTTTTCGAGTGGTCTGCCGATGAGGCCGCCGCCGAAAAAGACCCCTACAGTGACGAGACGCTGAGCTTTCATCCTGCCATTGGCCACACTCAGACGGCCGATAAAATCCGCGCCCTCAAGAGCGACAGCCTCACCGCGTGGCGTCGGTCCATCCTTAACCTCGAAACCGCCACCGACGAAACCATTATCGACATGACGATGTGGGCAGACCTCCAGGACCTCGACGCTATCGCTGCCGCCCCGGACCCCTCCCGCGTCTGCCTCGGTGTAGACCTCGCGTCCGACCGATCCGGCGCGTCTATCGCCGCCGCCTGGCTAGACGACGACGGCGACGTTTGTCTGTCCATCGTCGCATCGGGGCCGGGGACCGACTGGGTACCGCGCGCCCTGACCGACCTCCAGGCCGCCGGTTACCAATGGATTGGATGCGACCCCGCCGGTCCCACCCGCACCCTGGCCGCCGACCTCGAAAACGACGGGCACCCCATTGCGACGCTTGGAACCCGCGACTATGCAACAGCGTGCCAACTCCTCCTCGACCGCGCCAAGGCTGGCCGTCTCGTCCACGACGGTAACCAGGAACTCACCGACGCGCTCGCCGCCGCCGTCCTGCGCCGCCTGTCCGGTGTAGAAGCGTTCGACGCGCCGAAATCGCCCCGGCCTATCGACGCGCTCCGAGCCGCCGCCGCCGCCGTATGGGCCGCATGCCAACCCCGCCCTGGTATCCAGATCTACTGAAAGAGGCCCCGCCCGTGTTCACCCATGTTGACGCATCGTCTTGCTCATTCCTCCCACTGTGTGAGTGCGGTTGGCGCGGCTCGCCCGCCTCGTCCCACGAGCGCGCACTCGGTGAAATCGCCGACCACGAGCGACGTTGCCACCCAGGCCACAATCACGCGCGCCGCGCCCTTCGTTCCTACCAGTGGCGACACTCACAGCCGTGAGCGAATCACGTACAGCGCAGACTAAGCCGCATGGCATCCCTCGCGTCACTGTTTGGCTTCCACCGAGACGAGGCGGGCGCGCCGGTCCTTCCCGGCGTCGTCCCGCCCCCTCGCCGCGCCGCCGACGAGATCACCGAGCGCGGGGCGCTCGCCATCGACTCGGTATATCGCGCCGTGACTGTCCTCCAGGCCGCCGGCAAGCAAATCAGCCTCGACGCATGGCGCGACGGCGTACAGCTTGAGGCGAAGGACCTGCCTACCGTCGTCGCTACTCCCGGCCCTGACCTGACCGTGACCGCCCTCATCGCCGAAACCATCGCCTCGCTCGCTATGCGCGGCAATGCCTACTGGCTCATTGGCAGGAACCGTGACGGCCGCGTGATTAGCCTTCGTGTCCTGAACCCCACCGAGTGCGTGCCCGTCCTGGACCGCGCGACTGGCGCGCGCACCGTCCAATGGAACGGCCGCACCTACCAGCCCGCCGACCTGCGCCACCTGCGACTGACCTACGTACCCGGTGAAGCCGCTGGCCTCGGACCTATCCAGGCTTGCGCGCGCTCGCTACAGGGCGCGGCCGACATGGCCAACTATGCATCCCAGTGGACCCACGCCGGTGGCGTGCCGACCGGCATCCTGTCCACCGACCAGGCGATCACCGCCCAGCAAGCCGCCGACGCAAAAAAGTCCTGGAACGAATCGAATAGCCAGGGCGGCGGCGTCGCCGTCATTGGCGCGGGCCTGAAGTACTCGCCTTTGCACCTCACGCCGTCTGAGGTGCAATTCCTCGAATCCCGCGCGTTTGACGTGCTCTCCGTTGGACGCATGTTTGGTATCCCGGCGCACATGCTCCTAGCCGCCGTGAACGGCTCCAGCATGACGTATCAGAACGTCACTGACGCCGCGACCGACTTTATCCGTTGGACTCTCATGGCGTACCTGCGCGAAATCGAGGACACACTCACTGCGATACTCCCGCGCGGAACCATCGTGAGATTCAACCTCGACGCGCTCCTGCGTGCCAACCCGTCCGCCCGCATGGCCACGCACAAAACCGCCATCGAAGCGGGAATCTACAACGCCGACTATGCCCGCCGCATCGAGGGCATCACCGACCCCACCGCCGCCACGAAGGACCCCGCCAATGACTGACCTCCAGACCCGCGACTTCAAGATCGCGCCCACCCCCGACGCCGACGGCACCGAGGCCGCGCCGCGCACCGTGAGGGGCCTGGCCGTCCCCTACGGCGTCGAAATTGAGCTGTTTGACGGCTACTTCGAGACGATCGCGCCCGGTGCCCTCGCTGACCGAGCCGAGGACGCGACCAGCCTGAAGCTGTTCTACCGCCACAACGAACCCATCGGCCTGATCACCTCAATCACCGAGACCGCCGAAGGGATCGAGATCGAGGCCCGGTTTTCGGACACTCAAGCCGCCCGCGACGCATACCAGCTCGTGCGCGACGGCGTGATAGACCGCCTCTCCATCGGCTTCATCCCGCTCACCTTCGAGCGAACCGAGGATGAGGCCGGGGTCCACACCACAATCACCAGCCTGGACCTGCGCGAGGTCAGCCTCGTGCCCTTCCCCGCCTACGACGGCGCAACCGTGACCGAAATCCGCGAACAACCAACCCCCACCGAAAGGAACACCCCCACCATGACCGACATCCCCGAATATGCGCTCGCCGCCGACCTGGACGACCTGCGCGCCGACCTGACCGCGATGGAACAGCGCGCCGCGCTCGCCGACCTGACCCCCGCCACCCGCGCCGCCGACACGCGCACCCCTGGCCAGGCCCTCAAGGACCTGATTAGCGACGAGGCATACCGCGCCGAAATCGCCGACCTCCAGACCCGCGCGTTTGCCGGTACCACGTCCAGCGCCGACGCCACCATGACGACGCCCGTATGGATGAAGGACCTCACGCGCCTCGTGGACAAGCCCAACGTCCTCGCGCACCTGTTCTCGACCGGGCCCCTTCCCGACGACGGTTTGGAGCTTGAGTTCACCGAGCTTGCCACCAACACGCTCCAGGTGGCACAGGTCGCCAACGAAGGCGACGACTTGACCATGGGCAAAATCTCAACGTCCGCGCGCAAGGCCCCCATCAAGACGTTTGGCGGCTACACCGAGCTAACCCTCACCGCCATCAAGCGCGCGCGCGTGAACCTCCTCGACATCTCCCTCCGAGGAATGGCTATCGCAGCTGGCCAGGCGTCCGCCGCGTACTTCGCCACCGCCTTCGCCGAAGCAGTCAAGACCCAGGACGCCAACAAGCTCGCCGTCACGAAGGCCGCCAACGCGCTCAACTGGTCGGACATTAGCGGCCTGTTCATCGACGCCGCCGCCAAGTATGCCGACCTTGGCCTGAGCCTGGACGGCCTCGTCGTGGACAAGGCAACCTTCAAGGCGCTTTCCGGTCTGACCGGCACCGACGGCCGCCCGCTGATGCGCGCCGCCGAAAACCCCGCCAACACCATCGGCACCGTCGATGCGAAGGCACTGACCGGCGTCATCCTCGACGTGCCCGTCACCTGCAACCTGCGTGCGACGCCTGGCCAGCTTGGCACCGGCATCGTGGGTGCTTTCTACAACCGCGAATCAATGCGCACCTACGAGACGCCCCTCGTCCAGCTCCAGGACGAGAACATCATCAACCTGAGCCGTCAGTTCTCGGTCTACCGCTACGGGGCAGTGGCCGCCGAAATCCCCACCGGCCTCGTCCCCCTCAAGATCGGGGCGTGACCGTGGCCGACCTGACTACCCGCCTGGCCGCCTACGTGGGCGACGTGCCCGCCGACGAATACCTGCGCTCGTGCGTTGCCGAAGCCACGTCGCTCGTGGGTAGTCAGGTCGGCACCGCCACCATCCCGCAAGAGGTGCACGATCGGGCCGTTATGGAGGTCGCCGCTGAGCTTTACCACCGCCGAAGCGCCCCCAACGGTATCAAGAGCTTTGCCGACGGCCTGGATGGCGCGTCTGCCATCCGCGTCGCTCGTGACGCCCTCGTCGCCGCTCGTCCCCTCATCGCCCCCTATCTCCCGCTGGCCATCTCATGACTCACGAATCTGGACCCATCGCGTCGGCTCGCGCCGACCTCGCCGCCATCCTCCGAGAGGCCACCGACCTCCCGGTCGTGACCAACGTGCCCGAAAGGCTCGCGCCGCCGTGCGTCGTCATTACCGAGGCATCCCCACTCCTCACGACCGACGACACGACCTACAACGCGGTGAAAGTGCGAATGAGTCTCACGGTGGCCGTGGCCCCCACGACCAACGCGCTCGCCATCGAGCGCCTTGACGAGGCCGTGGACACCATCGCCGTCGCACTCATCAAGGCCGGAACTGTCGCCGCTATCGAGGCTTACACGAGCATCAAGAGCGCCGACGGGCAATCCTACCTCGCCGCCCCGATCACCACCACACTCACCTACTCCCTCGGAAGGAACCCGCAATGACTGTCACCCGCAACACCCGTATCCTTGGCAACCGCCTCGGCTTTTCCATCGCAGGTAAAGACTACTGGTCTGACCTCTCGTCCTATGACCTCTCGCCCGAAACCTCTGACAAGGACGTGGTCACCTTCGCCGACGCCCTCGGTGGCTCGTCCGCGTCCTGGAAGCTCAAGGGCAAGGCCATCGTCTCGTTTGACCCCGGCTCGTTCTGGGAAATGATCTGGCTACAGGCCGGAAAGACTGTGGACGTGCTCGTCGCACCGTTCGGCAATAAAACCGCCACCGCCAAGCAACCCCACTTCAAGGTCCGCGCCAAGATCGGAACCAAGCCGTCCATCTCCTCCGAGGCTGGCGACGAAAAGGGCAGCACGTTCGAGTTCGAGTGGACGTGCGAAGGGGAGCCGGAAAAGCTCACCGCCACATCGACGCTTGGCACCGGCAACATGGAAGATGCCTAACCCATGGCTGGCATCCTCGACGGTCACGTCCACCTAGACGGTGGCAGCGTAGAAATCCAGGGCATCAAGCGCCTACTACGCGACGCCGAGCGCGTGGGCGTGGCCGCCGAGGACCTGAAAGAGCTGACCTACCGGCTCGCAACCCCCATCGCCGCCCTCGCCCGCACACTCGCACCCCACAGGACCGGCCGCCTCGCATCTGGCATCAAGCCCAGCCGTTCCAAGCGCAAGGTCATGGTCCGCGTCGGCTCTGCAAAGCGCCTTCCCTACGCGGGCGTGAACCACTGGGGCCGGGACGGCTCATCCGGCCCCCGCTGGCTCTCACAAGCCGAAGAGGCCATGAGACCGCGCACCTTCGCCGGAATCGGTGAAGGCATCAAAGAACTACTAGACAAAAACGATTGGTAAGGACAAACTTCCATGAACATGAACAGCATGACCCTCGGTGACCTCGACTACTACGAGCGCAAGACAGGTCAGCCCATCACCTCGTTTGACCCCGAAGCGGGCGGCGCTCTCGCCGCCCCCATGATCGCCATGTGCGCCATCATGCTCTACCGACGCGGCGGCTACCAGACACGCGACGACGCATACACGGCCGCCACCGACCTCACCATGGACGCGGCCACCCGCCTCGTGGGCGACGCAACCACCGACGCCCCGGCGGGGGAATAACCGGCGCGTCGTCCCTCGGTCCCGTCCTGGCAATCCTCGCCATCGACGCCGGAATCCCACCGTGGGACGCGCGCGAAAAACTCACCCTAGAGGACGCTCACGCCATCCTCGACCTCCTCAACGAACGCGCTCACGCACAGAAAGGCTAGGCAGTGGCCGGACACGTCGTCAAAGTCTCGGTAGTCGCCGACACGAAGAAGTTTTCGCGCGCCTTCAAGGGCTTAGCGAAGGAAACCGGCCTATCGGGCCTGGCCGAAGCCGGCAAAACGGCCGTGACCACGCTCGCCACGGTCGCCGCCGCCGGGGCCGCCGCCATTGGCGTCGCCGGGGCAAAGGCCGTGAGCGCGGCCGCCGACTTGGAACAGTCCACCGGGGCTATCGAGGCCGTGTTCAAGAGCGGGGCCGACCAGATGAAAGCGTTTGCGGACACCGCCGCAACATCGGTCGGACTCACCAAAAACGAATACCAGGAACTAGGCACCTTGCTTGGGGCTCAGCTCAAAAACGGTGGAACGAGCATCGACCAGCTCGCCGGAAAGACCAACGACCTCATTGGCGTGGCCGCCGACCTCGCCGCGCAATTTGGTGGCACCACGGCCGACGCCGTTGGCGCGCTCTCGTCCGCACTCAAGGGCGAACGTGACCCCATCGAGCGGTACGGCGTGTCCCTCAAGCAAGCCTCAATTGACGCCAAAGCCGCCGAGCTCGGCTTTCAGAAGGTGGGCGGGTCCTTCGATAACGAAGCGCAGCAAGCGGCGACGCTCGCGCTCATCATGGAACAGACCGCCGACGCCCACGGCGCGTTTGCCCGCGAGGGCGACACGCTCTCTCACCAAATCCAGGTCCTCAAGGCCCACCTAGGGGACTTCGCCGCCAAGGCGGGCGGCCTCGTCCTTCCCGCCGTGACCGCCCTAGCGTCCGCCACCATCGAACACCTCGTGCCCGCCATGGAACAGCTCACCACATGGGCGCGCGACGTGGCCCTCCCTGCCCTCAAGACCTTCGCCGCACAGTTCACCGCGAACGTCGTCCCGAAGATCAAGGCCGCCGCCGCCGTTTTCCAGACCGAAGTCATGCCCCGCCTCAAGCGCCTCATCGACTGGCTCACCACGACCGTCCCCCCCGCAATAAGCCGCGCCGTGTCATTCTTCGAGCGCTTTGGGCCCGCCATCGGGGCCGCCGCCGCCGTCATCGGCACGTTCGTGGCCGGCTTCCAAGCCTTCGCCAAGATCAAAGCCATCATCGAAGCCGCCAAAGTCGCGTGGGCGGCCCTCAACGCGACGATGGCAGCTAACCCCATTTTCCTCGTCGTCGCAGCCATCGCGGCCCTCGTCGCCATCTTCGTGGCCCTCTACGAGAACAACGAGACGTTCCGTAACGCCGTGAACGCGGCGTGGGAACAGATCAAGGCGGCCGCCGCCGTCGTCGTCGAATGGTTCACCACGAACGTCGTCCCGAAGCTACAAGCCGCATGGGCCGCCATCGTGGACGCGTGGAATACGGTCTGGCCGAAGCTGAAAGAGGCGTGGGCAACCTACGGGCAGCCCGTCGCCGACCTCATCGTCAACATCTTTACCGGCGTCGCCGCGAACTGGTCAACCATCTGGGAAGGCATCAAGGGCGTCTTTACCGGCGCATGGGAGATACTCTCGAGCGTCGTCTCGACGGTCGTGGGCGTCATCTCCGGCATTATCCAGGTCTGGACGTCCGCCCTCTCCGGTGACTGGCAAGGCGTGTGGGAGGGCATCAAGACCATCTTTTCGAGCGTCTGGGAAGGCATCAAGGGCGTCATCTCCGGCGCTCTGAGCATCGTGCAAGGCTACATCACGGCCGCCATGGGCGTCATCTCCGGCGTGTTCTCCGGCGTCTGGTCGTCCATCTCCTCGACCGTCTCCGGCGCGTGGAATGGCATCACGGCCGCCATCTCATCCGGCGTCTCGACGGCCGTGTCCTACGTGTCCTCCCTCCCGTCCCGCGCGCTGAGCGCCCTCGGAAACATCGGATCAACCCTCTGGAATGCCGGTAAGTCCCTGATCCAGGGCTTTATCAACGGCATCACTTCCATGATCGGGTCGGTTCGCTCCACTCTCAGCAGCCTGACCTCCAGCCTCACGTCATGGAAGGGGCCCGCCGACTATGACGCGGTGCTCCTCACCCCGGCTGGCCGCCTCGTCATCGACGGATTCATTAGGGGCCTCGAATCCAGGTACGGGGCCGTGCGCCGCTCCCTCGGTTCCCTGACCGGCATGGTGGCAGACACCGACCCCGGCGCTCTCGCCCTCCCAGACGTGAACGGTCTCGCCGGTCTGCGCCGGGGCGGCGGCGTCACCATCAATGTCAACGCCCAGATGCTTCACCCGTCCATCGACGCGGGCCGCGTCATCGCCCAATCTATCGACCAGTACACGCGCCTCAACGGCGCTGGTCGCTAACACGAAGGGAGGACCCAAATCATGGTGACCCTACCGACGCCGCCGCCGTCCACCTGGGAAGGCGTGCGCACCGAGGCCATGCCCGCCTGGCAGACCAGTTTTACCCTCGCGGCCGGCGCGTCCTTCCTGCGCATCACCGTGGACAACCTGTGCCCCCAGCACCTGATTACTGCGCGAATCCGCATCCGCACGACACAGGCTGGCCAATACGTCGTCATCCGGCTTGGTGACGACGCCAAGCGATTCACAAGTGGCACCTACTACACGCATCAGGTGCGCACAACGACGCTAGGGACCAGCCTCATTATCGAGGTGACAGGCATCCCCAATGGCGTCGTGGAAGAGCTCGTCATCACCGACGAAACGCCCCTCCCGGATAACCCGCGCCCGTGCGACGTTCTCAGTCTCCAGGCGTACTATCCGCTACCTGGATTCTTTGGGCTTAGGTGGAATAATGACCGGTGGAACCGCACCTCATGGACGCGCGGCGGCGCAAAGCCGTGGGCAATGGTGTGGGACTCGACCCCCTGGGATACCCGCGCGTGGAACGTTGGCGAAACGAACGTCTCTCAGTGGCAGGACATCACCGGGCCGTGCACGGAAATTGCCGTCACGCGCGGCGTCACGACCACAGGCCCCGCGATGGCCGCCGCCGTCGGAACCCTGACCGCTCGCGCAATTAACGCGCTGAGCCCGCGTGCCACGGGCTTGCACCATGGGACGCCTGTGCGCCTGATTCACTGGCCGACCCGAGCGCTCGTGTTTACCGGCGTCATCACTGACCTGACCATCACGCCGCACAAGCCCGGTAGTCGCATCGACTACGAGGTCAGTCTCACCGCGTCCGATAACGTCGCACGCCTCGCGGCCATTACCCGGTATGGGGCGAAAGCCGAAGGCGGCGACGGCTCCGAGTCATGGGCGGCACGCCTCGCCCGCCTCATCAAGTCCGCGCCAGACCTCACCTACCAGGTGCACGACACCGCGACACAGACCATGGCCCCCGTCGTCTGGGAAACGAGCCTGGCCCGCCACCTCGACGCGCTCATGGCCTCGGTCCTGGGATCGTGGACAGTCGAGCGCGACGGTACCGTATCCATCCGCGTGCGCCGCCCGCGCACGCCCGTGCTCACACTCACCGACGCCGCCGCGAGCAGCCTTCGTGAGCGCATTTGGTCATACACAGACCTAAACGTCGCATGGTCCGCTAACGACACGATCGCGCACGTGACCCTGGCAAACCACGGAGCAAAGTACGACACCGAGCAACACGAGTGGGAAGCCGACGACGCCGACACGACCGTCACCGACCCCACCGCCGCAAACGCATGGGGCGGGTCCGCCATCCAGATTGACACGACGCTCCCAGCCCGCGACGTGGAAACCGTTGCCCGCCGCTACCTCGCCACGACCAGGACCGACCCCGCACCGTCGTCGGTCGCTCTCGTCGCCGCCCACGACGCCGGTCCCACCGACCGCGCCGCCCACATGGCCGCCGCCGCCGCCCTCGACCCCATGACCGCCGTCGCCATCAAATGGCGCGGTGAAGATGCCCCCGCCCTCGTCACCCAGGTTGCCCACGTCATAACGCCGACGACGTGGAAAGCCACCCTCACCCTGACCAACAACAAGCAGTAAGGAACACGATCGTGAAAACGTTTGTACCCGGCGAAATCGCCCGCGCTGAGGACGTCAACGCCAATTTTGCCGAGCTAAAAGCCATAGCCGACAAGCTCACCGCCGCATTACAGGTGGGGCACGTTTACGTGTCCCACCTGCAGCCCGGCGGTGCGACCACCTATTACAAGGTTGAGTTCCCGAAGCGGTTCGATAAAGCGCCACTGGTGTTTATGCAGTCGCAGAATCAGCGCCTGAATACGGCCGCATGGGACATCACACCCCGGGGCTTCACATGGATGGCTCATAACAACACCTCGGAAACATCTGCAGAAACTCAAATCATGTGGGCTGCTATCTCCCTCTAACCAGAAAGGACACCAACAATGACCGTGAATACTGCCGTTACCGACACCAATTGGGGCCCCAACTTCGACCCCGGTCGCCCCTACGGCGACCCGCTGGGTATCGTGATCCACCACTGGGGGAACGACGGGCAATCCCACGACGCCGTCGCCTCCTACCTCGCCCGCCACGATGGGAACACCTCTGCGCATTACGTCGCCAGCGCCGGACGGGTGACCCAGCTCGTTCACGACTACGATCGCGCGTGGCATTGCTTCGGCAACAATGCCAGGACGATCGGCATCGAGTGCCGACCCGAGTGCGACGACGACGACTTCGAGACCGTCGCACAGCTCATCGCAGCGATCCGCGACGAATGGGGCGACCTGTCCCTCTCGGGCCACCAGGACCACTACGCAACCGCCTGCCCCGGACGGTGGCAGGCCCGCCTCGCCGAGCTCGACGCCCGCGCGCAGGCGATCCAGGGCGGCTCCGCTACACCCACACCGCCCGCGCCCGGCGTGCTCGCCATCGACGGCTGGTGGGGATGCGACACGACCCGCGCCCTGCAGGCCCGCCTCGGCACCCCCGTCGATGGCATCATTTCCAGACAGGAAACGGCGAATAGGGACTATGTGCCCGCCGCCGGAACCGGATGGGAATGGAGCTCCAATCCCGACGGCTCGCAAGCTATCGCCGCCCTCCAAGCACGCCTCGGTGTCCCCGGCGACGGCATCATCGGCCCCCAGACCATCATCGCCCTACAGGCCCGCCTCGGCGTCCCCACCGACGGCTACGCCGGAATGGCCACCGTCGCCGCCCTCCAAACCCGCCTCAACGAAGGGGACCTCTGATCATGCCCGAGCCCAAGCACGCCGCCAATCCAACCCCCGAGTACTTCGCATGGCTAACACCCGCTGTGCGCAAGTGGGTATACGGCATCATCACCGCCGCCGTCCCCCTCCTCATCGTCTACGGGATCATCGACGCCGCTACAGCGCCCCTCTGGCTCGCCCTCGCAGCCTCCATACTCGGCACAGCGACCGCGTTCGCCCACACACCAACCGGAGGCGACTCATGAGCTTTGCCGCCGAGGTCATCACCGCGCTTGGTGGCCTCGGCGGCGCAGCCGCTCTCATCACCAGCGCAGCCACCCTCATCCAAACCCGCCGCATCCACGCCCGCGTCAGCCCCAACCACGGCTCATCCATCTCAGACGCCACCGCGCGCATCGAGGAAGCCCTCGACGCCCACGGCGACGCCATCCACCGGATCGAAACTGAGCAAACGAAGGCCAGCGCCGACATGCTGATCGCCCGCCATGCCGTCGAAGGCCTCTCCCGCGAGGTCAAGGGGATGGGCCACGAAATCGGAGACCTCCGGTCCACCCGTGATCGCGAGCATGCCGACTACGACAAACGCATCCGCCGTCTCGAGAGTCGCTAAAGCCGGCGCGAATAAACTAAGGCGCGCCTATGTGGCGCATGTCTCACGGGATTGGTTGATATCCTTACGCAAGTGGTTATATACTTATAACCATCAGGACGCCACAAGGGCAAGCCTGAAACCCAGAAGGGACAGACCAATGACCACCATCACCCCGAACATGATCACCGTCCGAAGCCTCAAAGGATCCTTCGAAAAGTCCTACAGCGTCAGCATTTGGGTTAAGGACCACCCCGAATATGCCGCCGCCCGCGCCGCCCTCACGCGCGTGGAAAAGGGTGCATGGAAAGTGAGGGTCAAGGAGTTTGAAACCGGCAAGATTCTCGCCGAGACCACCCTCTCCTGGACGCCAGGATGGGTGAAGATTCAAGAGGCGATCGCCGAAGCCCTCAACGCCTAACAAACCGCCCCCGCCCACTAGGCGGGGGCGGCCCCATCTCCACGAAAGGCCATATCATGCACGGTATCGAGCTCAAAGCCCGCCGCGAAGCACTCGCCGTCTCACAGAGCCAACTCGCAGTACTCCTACGCACGTCGCAGGTGGTTGTATCGCGCTGGGAAACCGGCGAACGCACTCCACGAGACGCCGACTCTATCCGTTTCATCATCGAAGCCCTCGAAGAAGCCCAAGCCGAGCTCATCGGCGCGCTCTACGCGATCGCCGACGACGAGGAACGCCTCGTCGCCTCCCCACGCCTCACCTTCACTGCCTACACCGACGAAGATGCCTACCTGCGCAAAGAGCCCCACTGGGCTCGCCGCCTCCCGATTAACACGCACAGATCAACGGTCGGCCGCGTCGCCGCGCTCCTGGCCCTGGAGACTGGAAGAGACGTGCGGATCGTTAGCGGCGACTAAACTGCTGCGGTCAACGCCGCGGCCCGCAGTACTCCGTCATCGACGGCGACGTAACGCTGCGTAGTCGCGACACTGGCGTGCCCGAGAAGGCGCTGGACACTCAGGAGGTCCCGCGTCTGGCGATTAACGACCGTCGCAAACCTATGCCGCAACTGGTGTAAGGTCACCCCCTCGGGCAGGCATCGAGAACCGAGCTTCCCCACATGCCTCGCCGTCATGTGTCCGCCGCTCGGAGAAGGCAGCAGCCAGTCACCCCCGCCGATCCGCTGCATAACCTCGCGTCCGAGCGACGGGGAAAGGGGAACGAACCGCGTCCTATCCCCCTTGCCGTGAACGACAAGCGTCACGCCGCCGAGGTCATCGATAAGGTCCCGCCGTCGCACGCGGGCAATCTCGCCCCGTCGCAGCCCTGCCTCGCCCGCTAGGCGCAGGATCACATGACCGCGCCCATCCGCCGCCGTCAGCGCCTCCCTGTACGTGCGATCAGTAGCAGGGCGCGGGACCGCTGGCCCCGGCTTAACGGCGGGCAGTGTCGCAGCTGGGTTTTCGTCGACCAATTGAGTATCCAGCGCCCATGAGTAAAACGCGCGCAAAGATGCGTAATGAGACCTCCTCGTCTCTCGCGCCCACTCCTGGCCCCCCGCCCACGCGGTAATCTGCCCCGCGTTCACGGCACCCGGCGTCGCCGCGCCCGTCTGCCTCGCAAAACGCCGCATGTGCTCCGTGCGCGTCTCAATCGACGCCGGAGACCGCCCAGCCGCGCGCAGCGCTATCGCCCACTCTTCAATCGCCTCAACCCAGGCATCGGGAATCCAGTACCGTTTCACGGCAACTATGCTGCATGAGGTCCGTACCCAAGCCCAGCATCAATGAGTTTCGCCACATTACGCGGCGTGTCGTGCATCTCGTCTGCGTTATCCTGACCGGCTACTAACCAGAAGGTTGGGGGTTCGAGTCCCTTCGGGCGCGCAGCGGCCCCCCTCGGTGCGATCCACCGGTGGGGGTTCTGCATTTCTACCTAGCACTCCTTCGGGAGTGCTTTTTCATGCCCAATGTGTCTACGCGTTCGCGGCGAGGACCGCGGGTTGGGCTATAGGACACTAGGGTTAAAGGACAAAACGGGGTTAAAGGACAAAACGTGTTGGTTTTGTGGTGACTTTTCGGCTTTGTTGCGCGGAAAAGTCATGGTTTTAGTTGGTCGTGTGTGCCTCGTGCCTGCGAATACTGCGTCGAGCCCTGTGTATGGGCCCCTGGCGCACGCGGGCCCGATGACCTGCAGGTGGGCAGCGCCCAGGCATCAACACGCATGCGGATAGCTAATTAACCTATCCACGTGTGCATAACCTATCCGGATAGTGCTCAGACGGAGAGTGCTGCAGGGGCGGCAGCACATGCACTGGGTTAGCCGCACGATCAGAAGCGGCTGCATCGCCGAAGGGTCCCACTTTCGAAGCTCGCGGCGGTGGTGGGGTCTGGCTCCATCAATTCCGCATGCAATTCGATTCGGCGAAGATTCAACAAAGTGTGAAAACGTTGCAATTCCACCGCTGTGAATTCATTGTTTGAAATAGTTGCGAGTGAATTGCATGCGAAATTGCTGTGCCGACGGGGCAGGCCACGGTGGCAGGCCGCAGGGACAAGGCAGGCAACGAGTCGACGCGCCGAGCCACGCGCCAGCACACCAGGCCCCACTGGTGTGGAGGGTGCCGGAGGGTCCGGAAGGCCTGGCTGCAGTGCCCGTGGGCGGTGGCAGGGCCTGGCCGGGCTTCGAGGCGACGCGCCGAGCCGAAGGCTCGCAGCGCGGACGGCTCGCGGGCGGG
>ERZ773212.570-NODE-570-length-17777-cov-11.747263_pt1 | contig 17777 bp, 19 predicted proteins | sample MGYA00581005_ERZ773212 | MGnify/ENA primary metagenome ERZ773212 (study PRJEB29015, sample SAMEA2738154) | human oral metagenome | biome: human oral; feature: human-associated habitat; material: saliva | place: China | collected 2196 ... | reverse complement strand
AGGATAATAAAATGAAAATCAAAGAAATAATAGTAGTAGAAGGAAGAGATGATACCAATAGGGTTAAAGAAGCAATAGATTGCGATACATTTGAAACTAATGGCTCTGCCCTTACTAAGAAAAAAATAGAACGATTAATCTTTTTAGAAAAAACAAGAGGATTAATAGTTTTAACAGATCCTGATTATGCGGGAAAAAGAATTAGAAGTATAATAGAAAAAAATATCCCTACGGCAAAACATGCATATATATCAAATAAAAAGGCCGTTGATAGTAAAGGGAAAATTGGAATAGAAGCTGCGAGCAAAGAAGATATTATAGCGGCTATTAAAAATCATTATACACCGATGGATGAGGTGAAAAATGATATAAGTAATGAAATATTGATAGAGTTAGGTTTGGTAGGAGGAACTACGTCAAAAGTCCTAAGAGAAGAACTTTGTGAAAGATTAAATATAGGTTACACTAATGCAAAACAACTACTAAATAAACTTAATATGTATAATATTTCTAAAGAACGTTTATTAGATGAGATGGAAAAAATAAGTAAAGGATTGAAATAATGATAGGAACACCTAAGAAAACTTTTGAAATACTAAAAAAACATGGATTCACATTTAAGAAGAGTTTAGGGCAAAACTTCTTGATAGATGCGAATATCTTGAATAGAATCGTTGATGGAGCTGGAGTAAATGGAAATGTAGGAGTAATAGAAATCGGGCCTGGGATAGGTTCTCTTACAGAAGCATTAGCAAAAAAAGCCAAAAAAGTAATTTCGTTTGAAATTGATGGTAGACTTTTACCGATTTTGTCTGAGACGCTTGCAGACTATCCGAACGTCGAGATTATTAATAATGATATCTTAAAAGTCGATGTTGATAAAATAATCGCTGAAAAGATGTCAGATTGTGAAAAAATTATGGTAGTAGCTAACTTACCGTACTATATTACTACACCAATTTTGACTCATTTAATTGAGAATACTGAAAAGATTGATGGTTATGTAGTTATGATGCAAAAAGAAGTTGCGAATAGATTAAATGCGAAAGTAGGAACAAAAGATTATAACTCATTAACAATTTTATTAAATTACTATACAGATGTTGAGTATTTATTTACTGTACCGAAGAAAGTATTTGTACCTGCACCAAATGTTGAGAGTGCTGTTGTAAAAATTATGACAAAAGAAACTCACGAATTTGAGACTGATGCCAAATTCTTTAAATTCGTGCGTTCATGTTTCGTTCAACGTAGAAAAACTTTACTTAATAATTTGATTTCAAGTTATGGTAAAGATAAGAAACAAGATCTGCAAAATGCTTGTGTAGACAGTGATATTGAACCTGGAAGACGAAGTGAAACTCTAAGTTTAGTGGAATTTTACAATTTATATAATAATTTAATAAATAACAGCCTAATTTAAAGGTAAAAAGATGGAAGAGTTAAAAACTATAATAACTGAGTTTAGAGAAAAAAGAGGTTGGGGAGAGTATGATACTTTAGAAAGATTTTCTAAAAGTATATCGATAGAAGCGGCAGAATTACTAGAACATTTTCAATGGAGCGAAGAAGGAGATGATATACAAGAGATAAAAGATGAACTGGCAGACGTACTAATTTATGCTCTTGCAATGTGTTATCATCTTAATGAAGATCCTAAAAAGATTATAAAAGATAAGTTAGTTGATGTCGCAAGACGTTATCCAGAAAAATAAAAGAGGTTGACTCAAAAGTCTTAAAATTTAACAAAGTTCATATGAGATTATATAGACGCAGTGGTTTATTGATATCTAAACTCGCCTTGTAAAAGCTCTTTAGATATCTAATAAACTGTTCGGGGGTGACTCGACAAAATCGATTTCTACGAAATTACGATTTTTGAGTTACTCCCTTTTGTTATCAATAATAAATATCTATAAAAAAAGTAGCCCTTAATTAAGGGCTACTTTTTAAAGTTTTTAATATTACTATCGACTAGTTTTAGTTTTTAGCACTGGTACTTCTTTACCTTTGTAGAACATAGCGTAAAGAACAGTTACTCCAATTGTTACTATTGCACAAAGGATGTAAATTCCTCTGTATGATAAGATTCCTTGAACTGTACCTAGTGCATATGGCCCAAATCCAAGACCAAGGTCTAATCCAATGAAGTATGTAGATAATGCAATACCTACTTTAGTAGAATCAACAAGTTTTAAACAAACTGCTTGTCCATTTGACATGAATGTTCCATATCCTAAACCGATTAAAGCACCAGAGAATAATAACATGAAGCTACCGTTTGTGAAACTTAACATTAATAATCCTAATGTTAAGAATACAAAACTTGGATACATAACTGCATTTTCACCACGTGCATCAAATACGCGTCCTGCGAATGGACGAGTAACTGTAACGATAAGAGCATATACTACAAAGAAGAATGCCCCAGCAGTAGATAAGTTTAAGCTATCAGCATAGATAGATAAGAATCCTAATACACTAGAGTAAGCTAAACCAACTAGGAATGCTACAGTAGAGATGAATAATACTTTGTATTCAATAAATGTATTTAAAGCCCAGCTGTTTAGTAATTCTTTTTGTTTTTCGTCTAATTCAATATTTTGAACTGGGAATAAGAAACAAGCAATTGTAACTGCTACAGATAATACGATTGCTAAAATAATAACTGCATTAAATCCTGTAATAGGAAGTAATAACATACCGATAAATGGTCCGATTGCAGCTGCTAAACTTGTACTTAATCCGTAGTAGTTGATACCTTCACCGTTACGAGATTTAGGAATGTAAGTTGTAACTATTGCATTAGCTGCAGTTGAGATAGTTCCATAAGCAAATCCATTTAAGAAACGAACAGTATCTAAAATAACAATGTTAGATGAAATTAGGTAAGCTGCTGTTGTGATTAAATAGATTAATGCTCCAAAACGTAAAATTTGTTTACGACCAACAATTTCTAATTTTTTCCCAATATAAAGTCTAGCAATAAGTGTACCGATAATATAAATACCAGCGGCGAATCCTGCTTGAGCAGCAGTAGCACCTAGTTGAGATGTTGCGTATTTTGCTGTAATAACTACGAAACAGTAGTAAATTAAAAATACGATAAAATTAATTGTAGTAATTGTTATAAATCCTTTATTAAATAATTTGTCTTTTTCTTCTATAGCTATCTGGCTATCCATAAAAATTCTCCTAACTTACTTTTTTATTTTTTAATAACATATATATATAATACTCCTCAGCAAATCTATTTTCAAGTGTAAATTTTCATGAAAATTATATATTTTCAATTTTATTTTCATGAAAAATACTATTTATTATAATTAATAATAAATGATGGTATAACAGGAACTAAAAGATTATATATGTGTATTAATATTTAAATATATATATTTTAACTATGAAAACGAATTATTTTCATAAGTTTCAAAAATAATTAAGAAAATACCTTAGTTTTTATAGTACAGCAAATATACATAAAACACCATTAATATCTTTTTAATATTTTTTTGAAAATATTCGTATTTACTATTTTCTTTACAAGCTAAAAATTCAAAGGTATTAATTCAAAGGTATTAATAATTTTAGATAAATTGTCAGAATCTTTTAATTTTTTTTGAAAAATATCTTGACAATAAAAAAAACTGTTGCTATAATGTAAACAAGAATTAAACGTAAAGGAGAAAAAAGATTTATGAAACTGTATCAAGTTGACACGCTACAATTAAATATTCGTTGGCAAAGCCACTAGATACTGAGTCGATCTTGTTTCTTTTTAACATAGATACGACTCTCAGGTGAGAAGTAAGTATCTATGTGGATTATTTGTGATGAAAAAATGAGACCACATAGAAATATCTAGGTGGTTTTTTATATTAAAAAAATGTCGAGGGACCACTAGATATTATGCTAGTGGTCTTTTTCTATAGATACGCTTCTAAATTTTGATTACAAAAAATATTATTAAAGTAAAAAAGGAGATTATTAAAATGAAAATAAATAAAATTTTTGTAGCATTTGCGGTATTATTAGTTTGTGTATTAGGTTATGGTTACTTCTCTAGTAAGAAAGGTGAAGATACTAAAAAAGTTGATAATAAAGAGGTAAAAGTAGGGGTACTTCAATTACTTAGTCACCCAGCTCTTGATCAAATTTATAAAGGTTTAGAAGATGGACTTAAAAAAGAAGGATATGAAGTTGGTAAGAATTTAAAAATTGATCTTCAAAATGCTCAAGGTGATCAAAGTAACTTAGCGAGTATGGGTCAAAAATTAGTAACAGATAACAACGATATTTTAGTAGGTATTACAACACCAGCTACTTTATCTCTATCAAACGCAACTAAAGATAAACCAATCATTATGGGTGGTATTACTTATCCAGTTGAAGCAGGATTAATTAAAGCTGAAGATAAACCAGGAAACAACATTACTGGTGTTAGTGATAGAACTCCAATTAAACAACAACTTGAAATCATGAAAAAAGTATTACCTAACATGAAAAAAGTTGGTATTCTTTACACAGCAAGTGAAGATAACTCTGTAAAACAAGCTCAAGAAGCTGAAAAATTAGCTAAAGAATTAGGATTAGAAGTTAAAGTATCAACAGTAGCGAATACAAATGATATTCAACAAGTAACAGAAAGCCTTGCTTCACAAACTGATGCAATTTTTGTACCAATCGATAACACAATCGCTAGTGCAATGGCAACAGTAGTAAAAGTAACAGACGCTAAGAAAATTCCAGTATTCCCATCTGCAGATACAATGGTAGCTGATGGAGGACTTTTAGGACTAGGTGTTGACCAATATCAAATCGGTGTTGAAACAGCAAAAGTTGTTGCTAAAGTATTAAAAGGTGCAGATACTAAAGATATGCCAATTGTACTTGCTAATGAGGGTGTAATTTACCTAAATGAAGCAAAAGCAAAACAATTAGGAATCGAAATTCCCAAAGAAATTAAAGATAAAGCAAAAGTAGTAGATAAAAAATAACATTATTGATATTATATTATTAACAAACTATTTTAGGAAGTAAATATATTAAAGGAGCGGCTCATAAAATCGATATTATAAATAGTTGTTTATGAGTCGCTCTAAATTATATAATATTAATTTAGGGGAAAAATAAAAAAAGAGGTGTAAAATGGATTTATTTATTTCAGCGATTTCACAAGGAATGTTGTGGGGAATATTATCGCTTGGATTATTTATTAGCTTTAGAGTATTAAATATTGCAGATATGACTACTGAGGGTGCGTATCCATTAGGAGCTGCGGTATGCGTAATCTGTATACATAATGGAATTAATCCCATTATTGCTACATTAATTTCTATAGTAGCAGGAATGTTAGCAGGACTTGTAACAGGATTTTTAATTACTGTTTGTAAAATACCAAGTTTACTTGCAGGGATTCTAACAATGACTGCATTATTATCAGTGAATCTTAGAATTATGGGAAGACCAAATTTAAGTTTAATCAATAAAGATACGATTTTTAGTAAAATTCAGGGGTTAAACTTACCAACTCATTATGATACTGTACTTGTTGGAATTATTCTTTCTGGATTAATTATCTTAGCTATGTCTTTATTCTTTTCAACAGAATTAGGTCAGAGTTTAATTGCAACAGGAGATAATGAAAAGATGGCAACAGCTTTAGGTATTTCTACTAAATCGATGACGATTTTAGGATTAATGCTTGCTAATGGAATAATTTCTTTAGCTGGTGCGATTTTAGCACAAAATAATGGTTATTCAGATGTTAATAGTGGAATTGGAGTTATAGTTGTAGCTTTAGCAGCGATTATTATAGGAGAAGTAATCTTTAAGGATGTAACTTTCACAACAAGATTAATATGTGTGATTTGTGGAGCGATTATTTATAGATTATTACTAGTTGGAGTGTTAAAATTAAATATTATTGGAGCTAATGATTTTAAATTAGTTTCAGCACTAGTTATTGCTATATTCTTAACACTACCTCAATTAAAATTAAAAGCTAAGAGAAGGGATGTATAAATCATGTCATTTATAAAAATTAATAAAATAGATAAAACGTTCTTTCCTGGTACGATTAGAGAACAACATGCATTAAAAAATGTTAGTCTAGAAATTAAAGATGGTGATTTTATCACTATTCTTGGTGGAAATGGAGCGGGGAAATCAACTTTTCTTAATGCACTAGCTGGTTCTTTTTCACTAGATGGTGGTGAGATTTTAATAGAAGGAAAAGATGTAAGTAGTATAGTGGAATATAAGAGAGCAGGATTTATCAGCAGAGTTTTCCAAAATCCTTTAGATGGAACAGCTCCTCGTATGACTGTTGCACAAAATATGTCTTTAGCACTTCGTCGAGGAAAAGTGAGAGGATTTAAGCCTGGAACTACTAAAGAAGATAGAGAACTATTTAAAAAGTTATTAGCAACTTTAGACTTAGGTCTTGAAGATAGATTAGATAGTGAAATGGGTCTATTATCTGGAGGTCAACGTCAAGCTATAGCACTTTTAATGGCAACTATGACTACTCCAAAACTTTTACTTCTTGATGAACATACAGCGGCACTAGATCCAAAAACTCAGAAAAAAATAATGGAACTTACTCGACAAAAAATTGAAGAGAAGAAATTAACAGCTTTAATGATAACTCACAATATTCAAGATGCGGTAAAATATGGGAACAGAATAATAGTTCTTCACCGAGGAGAATTAGTTCGAGATATTAGCAAAGAAGAAAAAGAAAAACTAGATGCAAAAGCATTATATGAATTACTTTATAATTTAGAAGAAAGTGAATAAAAGTAACGAAAGCGACTTAGATATGTGATTTTATAAATTACTAATTTAGGTCGTTTTTTCATTTTAAATTCATTTTTTTGTTTTAGAATGTAAATTAAATTATAAAGGTGGAGACTCTGCAAAACAGATTCCTCCTAAATCACGATTTTTTAGTCACTACCTTTACATTTACATATGAATTAAGTAAAATATAGTAGAATTTAGTACGAGGAGATTGTTATGAAAATACTTGTTGTTGAAGATGAACGCGATTTGAATAGAATAATTACTAAGCACTTAAAGAAAAATAATTATAGCGTAGATAGTTGTTTTGATGGCGGGGAAGCTTTAGATTTTGTAAGTTATAGTGAGTACGATTTGATTATTACTGATATAATGATGCCAAATGTTGATGGTTATGAGTTTATAGCGAGACTTCGTGAGAGTAAAAATAATACACCTGTTATAATGTTAACAGCAAAAGACACATTAGCGGATAAAATCGTTGGTCTTGACAGCGGAGCTGATGACTATATAGTTAAACCATTTGAGTTTGATGAGTTATTAGCTAGAATAAGAGTTTTAATGAGACGAAACTATGGTTTAGCGACTAATGTTATTCAAGTTGATGATGTTGTTTTAGATATTTCGAAAAAACAAGTGTTTAGAAATGGTCAAAATATTGGTTTAACTGGTAAGGAGTATGAAGTATTAGAATACCTTATGAAAAATAAGGAAAGTATCTTGAGTCGTGATCAAATTCTTAACCACGTTTGGGATTATGATTATGACGGGGCTTCTAATATAGTAGATGTTATTATTAAAAATATAAGAAAAAAATTAGATAACGGTACAGATAAGACTATTATTTACACTAAAAGGGGGTTAGGATACTTTGTTAAATAAAATTAAGAAATTATCGATATTTCCATTTAGAAAAGTATCGCTGACTTTTAAAATCACTTTATGGTACACAACATTTATAGTTTTATTAATAGGATCACTGATAGTTGGGACATTTTTAGTTAGTGATAGTGTTGTTGAAAAAAATAGTGAAAAGAAATTGATAGAAGAGGTGGCTGAAATTTCAAGTGGATCTGATAAGTTCACCCCATATGAAGATGGAGTAACCTTATCAGTTTATGATAAAGATGGTAATCTTGTTGCAGGTTCTGTACCTAGAAATTTCAAAGTTAATGATTTTAGTCTAGGAGTAATTTCTGAATATAAAGATGTTAATCATAATAAATATCTTTACTATGATTCGGAAACAAGTTCGGACCGTTTAGGAAATGGAAAATATGTAAGAGGAGTCGTACAAATTACTAATAATATTAATGGTTGGATATTGCCACTAATCATGAGTATAGGAAGTCCATTCGTTATATTAGTTATAATGTATGGTGGATATTTAATTATTAGAAGTTCATTAAAACCGGTTAGAGATATGACTGAAACTGCTGATACTATTGCAAAAAGTAATGACCTTAGTAAAAGAATCACTATAGAAGACGGTACTGATGAAGTGCATAAGTTAGGTAAAGTTTTTAATGAAATGTTAGAAACATTAGAAAATTCCTCAAAAAGGGAACGTCAATTTAGTTCAGATGTATCGCATGAACTTCGAACACCGATTTCTGTAATAATGGCAGAAAGTGAATATGGAGCTAAGTATACAGATTCTGTAGAAGATGCGAAAGAATCCTTTGATGTTATTGAAAGACAGAGTAAGAGAATGACATCTATGATAAATCAAATACTAGAATTAGCTAGATTAGATAGTCGTTTAGAGATTCCAAAAGAAGAACTTTTATTGTCTGATAAAATTAAATCTATACTAGAGGATTATAAAATATTATTTGATAATAAGAATATAAAGTTATTTATAAATATAGAAGAAAATATCAAAGTATACGCTAATGAAGCGCTAATTATGAGGATGATAGATAATTTGCTATCGAACGCCTTAAAATATGCTGAAACAGAAGTAGCAGTATGTTTAGCTAAAAGGAATAGAATTATTCTTGAAGTTGCTGATGATGGAATAGGAATAAGTGATGCTGAGAAAAAACATATTTGGGATAGATTTTATAAAGTAGATAAATCTAGAACTACAACAGAGGATAATTCTTCAGGGTTAGGGTTATCTATTACGAAAAAAATAGTAGAATTACATGATGGTAAAATAGCTGTTTTAGATAATAAGCCAAAAGGAACAAGATTTGTAGTGAATCTTTAAAAAACGAGGGAAGTGACTCGAAAATCGCAATGCAGAAATCGATTTTGTTGAGTCACTCCTTTTTTATTTTACAGAAAATTATATATTAATATGAATCTTCATTTAAGATTCATAAAACACAGATATAATAAAAATATCTTAAGACAAGAATAAAAGTGAAATCTTCATTTAGCATTCATAAAACGAAGATATAATAAAAATATCAAAAGAAAAGAACAAAAATGAAATTTTCATTTAACGTTCATAAAAGAAATATAAAATAAGAATATAAAGAAGAAGAGGTAAATTAAAAATGACAAAAAATATTAATAACAACGAAATCGAAACAATTGAAGGCACTTACGTCGAAACTATCGAAAACGACAACCAATATGACAACCAATATAATGAACAATCTAAAAAAACTAAGAGGAATTTTCTAAAACCATTAATTATTGGAGCGTTAGCTGTAGTGGTAACGAGCGGAGTTGGAGCTTATGCTTATGATAAATATGAAACTGCGCAAAGAACTAAAATTCAAGATGCTTACTCTAATATTAAGTTGAATACAGAAAATCAAACTAATTCAAATGACAATAACAATATTGGAAATAATAGCTCAAATAATAATACTCAGAACAATAATGCACAACAAAATACTCAAAATGTTAAATCACAACAAGAAATCCGCTCAATTGTAGCAGATGCAATATCAGTACCAGAACAAAATATTAACTTTGTAAAAATTAAACCTAAATATGAGGATGATTATGTACCTCAAAATAATGGAGTATCTTTATATGTTTATAAAGTTGAAGCAAAAGCTAACGGATTAGAGTATGATGTAGTAGTAGATGCCATTTCAGGAAAAGTATTAAAAGTGAAAATTGATGATTAGAAAAAATAATATCTTAATCTTCATCTAAGATACATAAAGGAAATGTATAATAAAAATATAAAGAAGAAAGAGGGAAATGAAAAATGTCAGAAACTAAAAGAAAAAGAAACTTTTTAAAACCATTAATTATCGGAGCTTTAGCTGTTGTAGTGACAGGTGGAGTTGGAGCGTACGCTTATGACAAGTATGAAGAAGGGCAAAGAGCTAAAATTCAAGATGCTTACTCAAATGTAAAAATGAATGTAGGAAACCAAACGGCTCAAAATAATAATACTGCTAATAACAATAATAGTAACAATGGTTCAAATAGTGATAACCAATCAACAAATGTTCAAAATAATAACAATAATACTCAACAAAATGTACAAAATGCAAAATCACAACAAGAAATACGTTCAATAGTAGCACAAGCTATTTCTACTCCTGAGCAAAACATTAACTTTGTTAAAGTTAGACCAGAGTATGAGGATGATTACGCACCACAAAACAATGGTATGCCATTATATGTTTATGAGGTTGAAGCACGTGCGAATGGATTAGAGTATGATGTTGTTGTTGATGCAGTATCAGGTAAAGTTTTAAAGGTAGAGATAGATAATTAATAAAATAATAAACTGATAATCTAGAAATAAAGATCTAGGTTATCAGTTTTTTCGATATTTGGAGATATCTAAACAATTAATTATTACTTTTTAATTGATTACTTCCTATTGTTGTAAATATAATATCCAATGAAAATAGCCGCTATTAAATATAGATTGAAGTTAGGATTTGCAACGTAGAAAAGCATTGCTTTATATGAAAGTCTCATAAATAATCCTTGGATAATTGACGGAGCAAAAAGTAAAATTACAATTACAGAATTATCCATTTTCTTCGCCAGTATTATTATAAATATTAATACAAGTAAAAGAATTAGAATTGCTAAGTATTTATTTATAATAATATTGAATGCTGTTGGAAATTTAAAAGGATTAAAAAATATTAGTAATGCTATTAATAGTACTAAAATTGTAATTATTGTACTTTTGGTACGTTCGTCGAGTCTGCTTTTATTTGTGTACATAAATATATAACTTAAATAAAATCCACCGAAAATTAAAATTCCAACTAAAGCTGCTTCTAATAGATTTAATGCCATAAAAGGATTAGCCAAAATAGGTGTAAGATAAAAAAGTAAATATATACCTGTTGCTATTATTAAATTACGTTTGAATATTGTCATATACGCTCCTTAATTATTTTAATAATGATGATAGACCATAAGCTATAAATGAAAAAACTAATATAATAAGTATTAAAACTAGAGCACTCGAATTAAAAATGAAAAATAAAGGAAGTGCTAGAATAGTACTTAATACGGGTATAAATATAGTTTTTTGAATAAAATATGATATTAATAGTGTTATAGCAAATGAAGTGAATCCATAAACTAATATTAAAATGAAACCAGCTTTATCACTAGTGCCATTATAGAATTTCAAAAAAAGTAGTGGGATAATATAGTAGAAAATACTAGTAAGTAAAAATATCCCTAAAAATGTTTTTCTTTGCATGGTAAAGTCTCCGTTTATCTTGTTTTTATTATTGTAATATTTTCTATAATAGAAGTCTAGTAATATAAGAGTTTTAATAAAAAAATATTTTTTAAAGGAGGTAAAATATTTTCGGATATCCCTTGTTAAAATGAAATAATTAGAGTAAAATAAATATAATAATATAACAAAGGAGAACTATAATTATGTCAAAAGTTCATGTATTTGATCATCCATTGATCCAACATAAATTATCTTTTATTAGAGATAAGAGAACGGGTTCTAAAGACTTTAGACAACTTACTAATGAAGTAGGTTCTTTAATGGCTTATGAAATTACTCGTGATCTTCCATTGGAGGATGTTGAAGTAGAAACTCCAATTCAAACTACTACTTGTAAACGTCTTGCAGGTAAAAAGATAGTTTTTGTTCCAATTCTTCGTGCAGGATTAGGAATGGTTGATGGTTTAATGAATTTAATTCCATCAGCAAGAGTAGGACACGTAGGTTTATATCGTGATCCAGAAACGCTTCAACCACATGAGTACTTTGTAAAAATACCAAATAATCCAGAAGAACGTCATTTTATCGTTGTTGATCCAATGTTAGCAACTGGTGGGTCAGCTATTGCTGCAATTGACTCACTAAAACAACGTGGAGTTAACGATATTAAATTTATGTGTTTAATAGCAGCACCAGAAGGTGTAAAAGCTTTACATGATGCACATCCAGATGTAGATATCTATATCGCAGGATTAGATGAAAAACTAAATGATCATGGGTATATCGTACCAGGACTAGGAGACGCTGGAGACAGAATCTTCGGAACAAAATAACATAATAATAACAACATATTTTTAAACAATTTAGATAAAATTTAAGAAATTGCTAGAAAATATTATAAAATAATATTATAATATGTATTAAGTATTTCTAATTTTATATTACAACAGATTTAGAAATATAAAAGATACTTAAGAAAAGAGGTGAGGGGAATATATGGAAAAACATACATATCTTATTACCAAATTATTTGGCTATGATATAACGGTTAATATTCCTAGTGTAATCACAACTTTAATAACAGTGTTGCTTACCTTTATTATAGTGATGTTTCTAACTAGTAGAATTAAATTAAGACCAGATAGTAAACGTCAAAATGCAGCTGAGTTACTTGCTTATTTCGTTAGTGATAATGTAATTAAGGGTAACGTTAGTTGGAAAAAATATGGTAAAGGATTATGGGCGACAGCGTTAACACTTATTTCACTTATTGCTGTAGCAAATACGATTGGTGTGCTTATAGAAGTTAGTTACAATGAAGTTGTATATGTGAATTCTATAACAGCCGATCCAACATTTACTTTCTCTCTTGCATTATTAGTTATTGTGTTTACTCATTATGCAGGAATTAAGTATAAAGGTACTAAACATTACTTTGGTACATATACTTCTTCAGGTATAGGTATTGCGCCGTTTAAAGTTATCGAAGAGTTTACAAACTTATTGACACTTTCAATGCGTTTATTCGGTAATATTTATGCAGGGGAAGTACTGTTAGCACTTTTAGCGACACTAACAACAGCAGGTGTCTTCGGTGCTATCGCGGGTATTACAGGTTTAGTAGTATGGAAAGGATTCTCTCTATTTATAGGATTTATCCAAGCATATATCTTTACTGTCTTAACATTCATTTATTTATCACATAAAATTAGTGATGAACATTAATTTTTTAAACGCACTATATGTGCAAAAATCTAATAATTAATAAAATTCATTTATTATCCAAGGAGGAAAATATAATTATGGTAGAATTAATTGGAGCAGGATTAGCAGCAGGATTAGCAGCGATTGGAGCTGGTATTGGTAACGGATATTTATTCGGTAAATTTATGGAAGGTGTTTCTCGCCAACCAGAAGTTGAACCTAAATTAAAATCTAATGCATTTGTAATGTTCGCACTTGTTGAAGCGGTACCTATCTTAGCAGTAGTTATTGCATTCATCATTTTAGCAAAATAGTTAATTTTAGTAATAAAATAAAATAACTAAGAAAAATAGGAGCAGTTAGTAAATGGAAAATTTAGTATTTTTAGCTACTGAACACGCTTCTCATCAAGGTTTTAATCTAGGAAATATGGCTATTAACATAATAGCTGTGTTAATCTTATTAGTATTACTGAAAAAATTTGCTTGGGACAAACTTATTGATATGTTAGATGAGCGTCAAAGATTAGTTGAAGGTCAACTTGATGATGCTGCTAGAAATCAAAAAGAAGCATTAGTTTTACTTGAAGAAAATCAAGAAAAATTAAAAAATGCTCAACAAGAAATTAAAGTTATGATGGAAGATGCTCGCGAACAATCTAAGATTGAAAAACAAGCTATTCTTGAAGAAGCTCGCAAACAAGCAGAACAATTAAAAGTAAATGCTCAAAGAGATATTGAGGATGAGAAGAAAAGAGCGCTTGAAGAAATCAACAGACAAATTGCTGATTTATCAGTGCTTGTAGCTTCGAAAATTTTAGAAAAAGAATTAGATGGCTCAACACAAAGTGAATATGTTGATAAAGTCATTAAAGAGGTAGGGGTGAAATAATGAGTAAGTCAGTATTAGCTAATAAAATTGGATATTCATTATTTGAAGTTGCAAAAGAAAATAACGCATTAGAACAAGTAGCTAATGAGTTACCAGAAGTTGCAAAAGTTATTAATGGAAACTCTGATTTTGTTACATTGATGAACAACCCTAATTTAGAAAAAATAAAAAAAATTAACTTGATTGAAGCATCATTTGCAGGAGTAAACAAATATGTTGTAAATGTTGTGAAAATCTTAGCAGGAAATCTGCAAATCTCATTAATAAATTTTGTTTTAGAGCAATTTACTGAATTGTTTAATAAACATTCAAATAGCGTTGTTGTAAAAGTTGAATCAGCTTCGCCACTAACTGAAGTTCAGTTAGAAAATCTAAAAGAAAAACTTAAAAATGAGTTACAACTAGAAAAAGTAGAACTTAATAACCTTGTAGACAAGAGTCTTCTAGGTGGACTTAAACTTACTTACAATAACAAAGTAGTAGATGCTAGTGTTAGAGCAAAATTAAACGCTATAAAGTCAAAAATTTCTACAATCTAGAAGAAGTTGAAACAAGGAGGGACATAAATGGCTATTAAAGCTGAAGAAATTAGTTCATTACTAAAATCACAAATAGAAAATTATCAGTTTGAAGTTAAGTCAACAGATGTCGGTACAGTTATAGAAGTAGGGGACGGTATTGCTCGTGTATACGGTCTTAATGAAATAATGAGTGGTGAGTTAGTTGAATTCACTAAAACAGGGGTTATGGGACTTGCTCAAAACCTTGAAGACACAAATGTTGGTATCGTAATTTTAGGACCAACAACTGATATTAAAGAAGGAGACGAAGTTCGTCGTACTGGACGTGTTATGGACGTTCCTGTTGGTGAAGAATTAATAGGACGTGTAGTTGATCCATTAGGACAACCAGTTGATGGACGTGGTCCAGTAAACACTACAAAACGTCGTCCAATCGAATCTCCAGCAGTTGGGGTTATGGGACGTAAATCTGTATCAGTTCCTTTCCAAACTGGTATTAAAGCGATCGATGCATTAGTACCAATTGGACGTGGACAACGTGAGCTTATTATCGGGGATAGACAAACAGGTAAAACTGCAGTAGCTATCGACTCAATTTTAGCTCAAAAAGGACAAGATGTTATTTGTATCTATGTTGCAATTGGGCAAAAAGAATCTACAGTACGTAGTGTTGTAGAAACACTTAAAGAACACGGTGCGCTAGACTACACTATCGTAGTTACAGCATCAGCATCTCAACCAGCACCACTTCTTTACATTGCACCTTATGCAGGGGTTGCTATGGCAGAAGAGTTTATGTTTAATGGTAAAGATGTAGTAATCGTTTATGATGACTTATCAAAACAAGCAGCAGCTTACCGTGAGTTATCATTACTATTAAAACGACCACCAGGTCGTGAAGCATACCCAGGGGACGTATTCTATTTACACTCACGTCTTCTAGAGCGTGCAGCTCGTGTAAATGAAGATTTTGGTGGAGGAAGTATCACTGCGCTACCATTCGTAGAAACACAAGCAGGTGACATTTCTGCATATATTCCAACAAACGTAATCTCAATTACTGATGGACAAATCTTCTTACAATCAGATTTATTCTTCTCAGGTATCAGACCGGCGATTAACGCAGGGCTTTCAGTATCTAGGGTAGGAGGATCTGCGCAAATTAAAGCTATGAAAAAAGTATCAGGTACATTACGTCTTGACTTAGCATCTTACCGTGAGTTAGAAAGCTTTGCTCAATTCGGTTCTGACCTAGATCCAGCGACTCGTGAAAAACTAGAACGTGGTAAACGTACAGTTGAAGTATTAAAACAAGACTTACACAAACCAATTCCAGTAGAAAAACAAGTTATGATTCTTTATGCTTTAACTCATGGATTCTTAGATGATGTAGAAGTTAAAGATATTCACAGATTCGAACAAGAATTATATTCATACTTAGATGCTCATGAAAATGAAGCAATTAAACACATTATTGAAACAAAAGACTTACCAGCAACAGAAGTTATGGATGAAGTAATCGCTGCATTCAAGAAAACTTTTGCATAAGATGATAAGTAGTAGAGTAAAGGTGGTGAACTAATTGGCGTCACTAAGAGATATAAAAAATAAAATCAATTCTACTAAGAAAACTAGTCATATTACAAAAGCGATGGAGATGGTTTCAACATCTAAGCTTTTAAAAGCACAATCAAACACACAAAAATTTAATCCATACATGCAAAAAATGCAAGAAGTGATGGGAACAATTTTTGGTAAAAGTTCTAGTATTAAACACCCTATGTTAGAAAAAAGAGAAGCTAAGAAAACTCTTTATGTGGTAATTACTAGTGATAGTGGTTTATGTGGAGGATTCAACTCTAATATCATAAGAAATTTTGTTAATACTGTTAACGAAAGACATAATGATAGCGAGTATGGAATTGTAGCTATAGGTAACTATGGTGCAGAATTCTTCAGAAAAAATGGCTATAATGTAGTTGATAGTTATAGAGATATACCAGATGAGCCAAGTTTCACTCAGGTTAAACAAATTACTAATAAAGTAGTAGGATACTTTATTGATAAAGAATATGATGAAATTTATTTACATTATAATCACTTTGTTAGTATGATCCAACAGGTTGTAACTGAAAGTAAAGTTCTTCCTATTGACAATACTGATAAATTCGCAAATTCTGAAGAGCAACAACCTACAGGAGCTTACGAATTTGAGCCTGGTGAGACAGCTGTGCTAGATGTAATACTACCTCAATATGCTGAAAGTATGATTTATGGAAGTATATTAGATAGTAAAGCTAGTGAGCATTCTGCAAGAAAAACAGCAATGAAAAATTCAACTGATAATGCAGGAAATATTATTGATACACTTACGATTAAATACAATCGTGCAAGACAAGCTGCAATTACACAAGAAATTACAGAGATTGTAAGTGGAGCAGCAGCAACAAAATAGTAATGAGAAAGGAGAAGCTATTAAGTTAGCAAACAACATATGAATAAAGGTTATATTCTCCAAGTTATGGGACCTGTAGTAGACGTTAAATTCGAATCAGGGCATATGCCTAATCTACTAAACGCTTTAGAAGTTTATATAGAAAAAGGCGATGGGAAAAAAGAAAAATTAGTTCTTGAAGTTTCTCTTGAAATTGGTGATAACGTAGTAAGAACAATCGCTATGTCATCTACTGATGGATTAAATAGGGGAGCAGAAGTAGTAGATACAGGAGCACCAATTACAGTTCCTGTAGGTAACTACACATTAGGTCGTGTGTTCAACGTATTAGGTGAAGCAGTTGACCACGGTGAAGAAGCAGGAGCAGAAGTTCGTAAAGATTCAATTCATAAAGAAGCTCCTACATTCGAAGAATTATCAACACACGTTGAGGTTCTTGAAACAGGTATTAAAGTTATCGACTTACTTGCACCATATATTAAAGGTGGTAAAATCGGTCTTTTCGGTGGTGCGGGAGTTGGTAAAACGGTTCTTATCCAAGAACTTATCAACAACGTTGCACAACAACACGGTGGATTATCAGTATTCACAGGTGTAGGTGAGCGTACTCGTGAAGGAAATGACTTATACTATGAAATGAAAGATTCTGGTGTTATTAACAAAACAGCCATGGTATTCGGACAAATGAACGAACCGCCTGGTGCTCGTATGCGTGTAGCATTAACAGGATTAACAATGGCGGAATACTTCCGTGATGAAGAAGGACAAGACG
>ERZ773212.568-NODE-568-length-17821-cov-4.185410_pt1 | contig 17821 bp, 16 predicted proteins | sample MGYA00581005_ERZ773212 | MGnify/ENA primary metagenome ERZ773212 (study PRJEB29015, sample SAMEA2738154) | human oral metagenome | biome: human oral; feature: human-associated habitat; material: saliva | place: China | collected 2196 ... | reverse complement strand
CAGAATCGCTTCACAAATTGAAATCGCGGTTTTGCCGCTTGAATGAAAGTCTTTCTAATATCGTCATGGTATTAGTATCTGTTCTGAAATAAAAACATGAATTACATTATTGCGCTGATGCAGGTAATTCATGGTATTCAGAATTTACGAGGTATAATTACTCCAGTGGGTATGTTCTGATTGCTTAAAACGGCTCTCAGAGCCTCGTTTTTGAGATGTTTCTAAGGGGTCATATTGCCAATCTCGCATTTGACTTATCTTTCGTTCTTCTCGCTATAAAAGTCTGATAATCGATATTATGTAAAGTAGGTATGAAGTAGATATGAAGTCAGTCTGAACTTGCAAGATAAGTCACAAGATTCAAGAATTACCTCACCCTCGCCCTGTTACGGCTACCGGTAAGGAATTCTTATCGAACGTTTTGGCTTATTGCTCGTTCTTTTTCTCTAACGTTCAGGGCTTCATTACTTACGGTCGCGAACTCGGATGATGATGCAACAGATCAGACGCTGCCCGGGTCATGAGATCAAGTTTCAGACAGACGTCATCTTCGTAGGTCTCATCGAGAATGACCAAAATTGAGTCAAATGCCTGAAGCCGTGTATTGCCGGTAGGAATAAGTTCTTTACCGGCACGCTCAATGGTGACAATGCGGATTTTATCCGGCCATGGCACATCCTTAACGCACATACCTTCAATGCGGCTGCCCGCCCCAAGCGTATATTCTTGAAGGATCTTCTCGCCGCCTATTGGTCGGTTTGTATCCGACGGTGCATCAGAATGTACGGGTAGCGCATTTAAAAGTTGCGCAAGCAAATGGTCGTAAAATGGGTCCACTCGTAATACATTTGCAACGGTATATGAAATGACCGAAACGGCTGTCATGGCGGCAAGTGCTTCCAGCGAGCCCGTAAGTTCAAACACGAGTACGACGGCCGTTACAGGAGCCCGTATAACGCTTGCAAAGACCCCCGCCACGCCCATCGCAACGAAATTTGGCACATATGCCATGGGGATGCCAAAAAGATGCGACACGCAAAGCCCCATAAATGTTCCCAAAAGGGTTCCCATGACTACCAAGGGAAAAAGCGTTCCTCCCGGGGTTCCTGCACTGAAACAGACGGTTGTGAAGGCATACTTCCCCACTAAAAGCGCAAGAACGCTCAATTCCGTAAGAGTTGCAGGTTCTTTGATCTTTTCGATAAGAGCGTCCCCGCCGCAAAGCAAATCGGGCGCGCTCAATGCAACAAAGCCTGCAATTATGAACGGAATTATGAGACGGGCGTACGGCACGCATACGTTAATCTTGCCGTATGCTTTCTGCAAAGAAAACATGCCCTTGTTGTGGAGTGCCCCTAAAACGCCGCATATAATACCAACAAAGAGGACGAAAACGTAATCAATGTGCGGCAGAGGCTGCACGTAATCGAGTCGTATAACCGGCTTCATGCCAAATACGTTAGAAACCAAAAAATCAGCCACAACCGATGAAGTCATAGCAGAGATGATAAGCGGCGCATGAAATTCTTTTTGAATCTCTTCGACGGCAAACAAAGTCCCGGTAAGCGGTGCATGAAACGCCGCTGACATACCGGCAGCGGCACCACACGTTACGAGTAAGTGTTCCTCTCCCCTTTTAAGATGCAAAAGTTTTGAGATCGCTTTACCGGACATGCCGCCTAACTGCACGGATGGACCTTCTCGACCCATTGAAAGACCGCCAAAGGCCACAAGGACGCCCTCGATAAACTTTGCGGGCAAAACTCGATGCCACGGGGCATTCAAATGACCTATGACCTCGGCATTTGTTTGCGGTATACCGGATCCTGAGGTAAGCGGCTCCCATTTGACAAGGCGGCCTACGCAAATGCTCAGGATAACGAGGAGCAAAAACCAGAGAGCGACAAAAAGGAGATTTCCTGAAATAAGGCCAGTTATATCGCGCATTTCTTTTTCTGCATACGAAAGAGACAGTCGATAGAGCGTTACGACTCCCCCGCCGAGAAGACCCACAAGCGCACCTTCACCTACAAGAGCAACTTGAAATCGCCGCGAGAAATGTCGCTCGACTACGGAGGTGTCTTGCCGTGTATCAGAGGTCATGCCTGGTATCTCCTCGTATCTTATATAGAAAAGCACATAAACCATACTTAATTGTACGCTTTACGTGCTGTTAATTCAAAATATGCGAGAAGAGCTCTGATTGCAACGAAAATAGACGCCTCAAAAAAACAAACTCAAGACTTCTGTTTTCCGATGCTACCCGCTAAAAGGTCCACCGCCATAGAAGGCCCAGACAGACCCGATGCAGACACCAAGAGCCTCGTTTGCGGCGTGTATCATCTGTCCGTTGCCGATATAGATGCCTATGTGGTTGTATCCGGGGCGCGTAAAGACGCAATCGCCATAAGAAAGCTCATCCATTGAATCTTTCCAGTTTCCTGCGGCTTTAATATTGCGTCCAATGGTACCTGCGGAGCCGGCTCGATATCCCAGGAAGCAGTAGTACACAAGACCACCGCAGTCAAAGCCACCTTGGCTTGGACTTGCTCCTCCCCACTTATACGGCCAACCTAAACAAGAATAGGCAGATCCAACGCCACCACACGGATATGGGCTTCCACTACCGGAGCCGCCGGAGCCGCTGTTGGAGTTACCCGAATTTGTGTTACCGGAGGTATTGTTATTGGAATCGTTGTTGCTCGGCGTTTGATTATTATTGTTGTTGGTATTGTCGTTTTCTTCTTGGTTGTTTTGGTTCCCATTATCAGGAGTGGAAGGCGTTTCATTGGTGGCATAGTTGATGGCCGTAGAGATATTGCTGTTCTTGTTATTTTCTGCGGCGGCCTGCTCTTCAAGCTGCTTTTTTACCTCAGCATCAAGAGAGTCGTAATAGGCTTTTGCCTCAGCAATTTGCGCCTTTACGTCGTCAGCCTGAGATTTCATGGCGGCAACCTGCTCTTGCAGCTGGGTTTGCTGAGCCTCAAGCTCATTTCTTTGCTGCGTGAGCTGATCTCCCAGTGTCCGTACCTGATTGATTGAGTCGGACTGCTTTTTGTTGGTGCGATCCATATAATACACACGGCTGATAAAGTCATCCGGACTTGAAGCGCCCAAAATAAAGTCAAGTGCCTCTTGAGGTCCTGTCTTATAGGAGCTTCTCATGGCAGCGGCGAGAATACCCCGCTGAATCTTCAACTTATCTTCCGTTTCGGAAATCTGCTCTTGTACGTCAACAATCTTGTTGTTGGTGTCATCCAGGGCATAGGTTTTCTCGTTAAGATCCTCTTCAGCCTGAGCAAGCTCAGCGCCCAAAGAATCTAACTTAGCAGAAGCTGCTTCCAAATCGGATTGAGGGTCTGCATATACAACATGAGAGGTTAGCCCTGCAAAGACAGCAGAAGCAGACAGCGTAAGCATGGCACGACGTGTGATGTTGCGGTTAAAATTCATATATGTCCTTTCAGCACTCGCAACAACTATGGTAACGCTTTTACCCAAATAGGTCGACTGTCTATACATAAAACTGCTCGTAGATGACATGACAAAAAAGGTGAATCTCAGAAATTCTGGGATTCACCTGTGCGTTTATCGAGTTCTAATAAGTTTGTGAAAATGTGTTTGAGAAAAGAAACCTACTGTTTTACCTTGATAAGCGTATATACCTCAGTGTTGGGGAAATGCTTTGAAATGGTTGTGCGAGGATCAAGGTAGCACAGTTCAAGTGCAAACGTAAAACCTTCCACCCTTGCTCCCGCCTGTTCTGCAAGACGAGCAGAAGCTACGCAGGTTCCACCCGTAGCCACAAGATCATCGGCAATAAGAACAACGTCGTCTTTGTTGAGAGCGTCTTTGTGAATCTGCAGCTCATCGGTACCATACTCAAGATCGTAGGACTGAGTAAATACCTCGCGAGGAAGTTTTCCGGGTTTACGGGCAGGAATGAAGCCGGCACCAAGCGCATATGCTACGGGAGCGCCAATCAAAAAACCACGCGCTTCTGCACCAATGACCTTGGTAATTCCACAGTTCGCAAAATGTCCCGCAATGTCATCAACAAGTGCTTTAAAACATTCAGGATCTTTAAACAAAGGCGTGACGTCTTTGAAGATGATTCCTGGCTCCGGATAATCCGGAATGCTGATTACGTGGCTTTCATAGTCATAATTAGACAATTTTGTCCCCTTCAGACGTGTGGAACCCAACGGGTACCAAAAAATAATACCGACGTAGCGCTCTGTATAACCTAAGTAGAGTTGATTTCCATATCTTTAAAAGAATCGCTCACAAGACGCGTAATAAGTTCGTTCCTCATGGCATTGGTAAGTCCAAGCATACGTGTCAAAGCTTGCGTAAATTTACGACGTGTCTCTGAGTTTGCCTCTACTTCAACTCCTCCACCCTTTTTTGCATATACTACCAGTGATTTTGCAAACATACTTGATTCGCGGTTTGCGGCCATGACATACTGACGCAAATTTTTGGGTTCAAATCCAAAATGGCGCAGCTCATGAGCCAGACGAATAAGCGTAAGATCATGACCGTCAACAAGATCTCTGCCATGAGGCGAACGTTTGAGCGTGATTACGCCAACCTCGGAGAGCTGACGAACAAAGCCTACGGAAGCGCCCACAAGATCCGGCATACGGTCGATTGAGTGGAACTTCTCGACAATTCTTTGATCGTCAATAGGTACGACAATGGCGTCAGCGTTACCGGCACCAATAATGGGAGCACTTGCTTGTCGGTGAGTTTCCGCTTGGGCGCTTGTGTGATTGTCGTTGTGAGGAATACTGCCGACCGCATTTTTACCTTGGTCTTGCCGCTCAAGCTCTTCTCGGATGACCGAAAGAGGCATAAAGCGGCTCTTCTGGAGATACAGAATGGTTTCCAAACGCTGAACGTCACGTTGAGAGTATTGTCGATACCCGCCTGAGGAACGTGAAGGTTCAAGGAGACCTTCATCTTCAAGGTAACGTACCTTTGAGATTGTAAGGTCGGGATAGTTCTCTTTCAGCTTATCGACAACCTTACCGATGGTAAGAAAGCTTGTATCAGCCATACGAGCTTCTTATGCACGAGGTTTGCTGGTATGAAATACCATACGGAAGGTGCCGATTTGGATGGTTGATCCATCCTGAAGGGTTGCCTTATTGATAATGGCACCGTCAACCCATGTTCCGTTCAACGAATTAAGGTCCTCGATGGTGGCATACCCAAGGCCAAGATTGGAAAGATCGATCTGTGCATGATGGCGAGAAACCGTCATGTCGTTCAAAAAAACGCTGTTCTTGGGATCTCGTCCCAACGAAATATGTGTGGAATCAAGCTCAAACGTCTCACCCGTCTGAGGTCCTTTAACAATCGTGAGTACAGGATGAGAGGGGCGGTCTTTACTCATCAAATCAGGAACCGTTGCATCTGCCGAAGGCATATGAAAAATCTCTGTTTTACCGGGTTGCTGGTTATATGTTGGGGCCATACAATACCTCTCCTTTATAGTTTTACCGTCTCTATAATACCGCTAACGGCACGCAATACAGTCCATTTCAACTAAGGCGTCCAGAGGAAGTCGCGAAACCTCTACAACATTTCTTGCCGGCGCAGGAGTAGTAAAACGCTGTGCATATACTTCGTTTACCGCATCTAAGTCATTGAGATTGGCAAGATAAAGCGTTGTTTGGGCAACGTCGGAAAGAGTGCAGCCTGCTTCCGCCAAGATGCTTTGAATGAGATCAATCACTCGTTCGGTTTGCTCCGTTATGCCTCCCGCTACCAACTCCTTATTGTTTTGAGTGGAAATCGGAAGTTGACCTGAGGCAAATACCAACCGTCCTGCGGTGGTTCCTTGGGAATAAGGTCCAATGGCTGCCGGAACGCCTTGGGCATTGATTGAATATTTCATATTCTCCCCCTCAGGTTGAGGCTTAGAGATTAATAGCGCACGGATACAAGCCGTATATTACTGTAACGCTTGTCCGCCTATAAAATCGCGAGACGAACGAACAAAACCGTGAACGTTATGTACATCTTGAGAGATTGATGTTTCATCGACATTGTGAGACGCGCGCAGCCACGGCAGCTCATGTGAAAGAATCTGTATAAGATCCGCTTCTCCGATTGGCACTACCATGGGAAATGAAAGAAGGCTTCTCCAGAGTATTTGAACCTGCTGCGGATTGACCAAAACGATATACGCATCAAGGTCTTTAAGAGGTACGTGACCAATAAGTGCCGCAATCCTCGCGTCGAGTAAACAAAACGACAACTTTCCTATCGGAGGAAGGGCTGACTGCGTGTCATTGAGATAATCGCTGAGCACTTCATGCGCACGGGGCCCTGCCAAAAAAAGCGGAACCAGAAGTTGATCGGCATCTTCAAGTGAAACCTTCTCAGACGAAGCACCTTGCCGTTTCTTTTCGAATAGGTAGTTCGCAATACATGATGAAAGAAGTCCTCCGTGATTTGATATATCAAGATAGAAATATTCATTGTCTCCGGAGCGAGCAACAAGGACAACCGACACCACAGCGCCGTCACCTGTAAAAACAGGCTGAAATGAAAGATCCCCTATATCAAGAACGGGCCCTGCAAATATATCGGAAACAAGAGACGGAGCCAAGGCACCACCGATAAGTTGGTACGTGTGCCCCGATACGTCAAAAAGACAACACTCGGCCTCTGAGGTCTTATCGCCTACCGTGGATGCAGGCGTACCATACGAGATGGGAATCTCGTATCCCGTTTGTGGATTTATGTCAAAAACAGCTCCGAGAAGTTCATGTTCTGCGTGCAGGATTGTATGCTTGGCCATGTTATTCCACCGTAAAAAGATATGGCGCAACGGAGGCAATATCAAAGATGTTATATAAGGGAACCGTCTGCGGAATCGTGCGAGCCTGATAAAAAACAGTTCCGGCATCTCTTTTGCCCTGCGACCAGGCAATGGTTCCAATCATTTGATTATTTGCTGCCGGCAAGCCTGAACTCAGTGTGGTAATGGTGTAGCTCATGTCTCCCGCACCAGGCCAGGCAAGCACCGAGCGTGAAGCGTATGGCCGCACGACGGAGGTCATCATAAAGTTGTCAATATAAGGTCTCGTTTCAACAATATTCGAGACATTACATGCGGGTATCCGAGTGAAGTGAGCATATCCCCAGTCATACATAATCCTGGTATCCGCAAAACGTCCGGAGTCGGTGGCACATCCAAGAACGCAGCTATACAGCGTAACGCCATTACGCCGTGCTGCGCCCAAAAAGGCCGTTCCGCTGTCTTCGGATCCCGTCTTGAGACCAAGCATACCCGGATAGGTATTCAAGAGCTTATCGGTAGAAGGCCATGTAACTTCTTCTCCTTGTACCGTAGCGGTCACAGATGTCATGGAAACGGTACTTGCAAGAAACGGGTAGTGTTCACGCGCATAACGAGCCATAAGTGCCAAATCACGGGCGGTAGAGTAGTGATCATCCGCATCAAGACCATGAGGATTTGAGAAGTGCGTGTTGGTCATGCCAATTTCAGCGGCTTTTTTGTTCATGAGGTCCGCAAATGCCTCCTGAGAGCCTGCGACATTGATGGCAATGTTATATGCCACGTCATTGGCTGAGTGCACCAACAATACCTGAAGGAGCTCTCTGAGCGTTGGGTGTTCACTCGTCGAATAATTTGCGAGTACGGAACCCTCCTCCAGATCAACCGACACGATATTGCATGGCTTATCAAGATCTATCCCCGAATCCAGAGCAACCATGGCAGTCATAACTTTGGTAATGGAAGCCATGCCCATCTTGCGATCAGGATCTTTACTCCAAAGAACGTTTCCTTGGTCGTCTTCGAGAATGGCGGATTGTGCCTCTGTAATCTCAGGCTCTGCGGCAGTATCGTCTGCTGCATAGGCATACTGCGAAATGCCAAGGGCGAGAGGAGCCAACGACATAACGGCGACAAGCAGAAACACCCAAACTACCCTTACAACCCACCTGCTGCGAGGCTGGTACATACATTTATCATACGGATGAGAAGTTCTTCCAAGCGTGCATTTGTGTGGGGCAGTCGCAAAATTTTGCACCGTAAACCTCATTCATCTTCCTCGGCTGCACGGATGATGCGGGCAGCCTGAACGGTATAAACAACGGCAGTTGCAGCGGAAAAAAGGATACCTACGTACACAAAGAGAATACCAAAACCACCTGGCTGGCTATTGAGAACCGGAAGCCATGAAACACGTACAAGACCCAAACCGTCCACCACGGGCATGCCCAGCAGTAAAAATGAGAACCCCGTCATAAGACAGGCGGTGGCAATTTTTCCAATGTAGACCACGTCGATCGGCCGCCGACGGAAATGACGGGTAATCAATGCGCCGCAGGTCAGATAGGCATCACGTCCAATGACAAAAAGAGGAATCCAAAGCGGTAGCTCCCCTGTAACAAGGAGGCCGAGCACGCCCGTAAACAACAAAACGCGATCCATAATGGGATCCATAACTTTGCCCACCCAACTGACGGTTTGGGTACGTCGCGCCACCTGTCCGTCAAGAAAATCCGTAACGGCAGCAACAACATAGCAGGTAAGTGCAACCCACCGATTTCCGTGGGTGCAAAAGATATAGAGAAAGATAAACGTAAGAATGAGACGACAAAATGTAATGACATTGGCCACGGTGAATACTTGGTTAGAAGGATTATCAGGTGTTCCAATGGGAGCAGTAACCGTACCGGCACCCTGAGCACGTGCAGCCGTTGCATCGGTGATGTCCTTTACCTGTGTGGTTGCTTTGCTCACCTGTGTAGTAACCTGTGACTTTATGCGATTCGTTCTGTCTGACACGTTTTTTACTCCCCGACTTCCATACTGGGACATTTCGTTTGCGTATATGCACCGTCTAGTGTATCGCTTGTATCGCTTTTTTGGCGAGAAGACCTATCCGGCCATACGTTTTATAAAATCGATAAGCACTCTGATTCCTTGTATGTATACACGCTTGGCAATGCGCTCATTAATGCCATGAACGCCGGTAGCCTCGTCTTCCGGGGTGGGACGGAACGGGCTGATACGCAAGATGGAGTCACATATGGATTCATAGCGGATGGAGTCGGTTCCCCCGCACACAAAGGATGGAACAAACTCCACCTTTGGATAATAATGCTCAAGCACGTCTTTCAGCTCTTGATATCCGGCCTTGTCCGTCTTGTCCATCCGTCCCGCCGGTGTCGTGTGCAAAGCCTCAACCTCAACGTCAAGTTCACCAAGAGCCTTGTGAATATGGTCAAGTACATCCTCTGCGGTTGTGCCGGGAAGCATCCGGAAATTGATCGTAGCCTGTACGTCACCGGGCATGACATTTGCAGCACTGCTTCCGCCTTCGAGCATGTTGACGGCCATGGTCGTATTCACAAACGGATACAGTTCACGAACGGTGCTTGCGGCCTCTGCGAGCTTCTCGCCTGAGGCAGGAAGATCTTTTACAAGAGTTGCAAACGGCTCTTCGGTAATATGAGGGGCAAGTGTCCGGAAAGTCTCGCACACAATGGCGTTGAGCTGTGGCGGAAACGGATGCTCGGCAAGGCGCGACAAGGCGGTACACATATGCTCCAGCGAGGTGCCCCCGAAGGGGTTTGATGAATGACCTCCGCATCCGCGTACCGTTAAACGTACGTTTAAAAAGCCTTTTTGCGAGATGCAGATGTCTGAAAGAATGGTCCCCGGCGCTCCGTATACCGAACCGTCAAAAAACGTGGTTGTACCTTCATCCAAGAGACATTCCGCACGAATCCCCCGCTCTTCCATACAGGCTGCTATCCGTGTTGCCCCACGTGAATCCACCTCTTCGTCTTCACCGAAGGCCAAATAAATGCTACGGCGTGGCGAGAAGTCCTGTGCAAGCAAAAACTCGACAGCCTCAAGCTCTCCCATCAGCATGTCTTTAATATCAAGTGCTCCGCGACCCCAGATAAACTCATCGTCGACAACACCGTCAAAGGCTCCGTGAACCCATCTGTTCTTTGTGCCTGCCACCACGGGTACGACATCTTGGTGTGCAATGAGCATTACACCGGAAAGATCAGGATCGGAGCCTGGAATGGTTATTAAAACCGAGTGTCCGATACGCTCAAGACCCTGCGACGACGCAGTAAGAACATGAGGAAATTCGGTCTCCATCAATTTTTGCAGTCGATCAAATTGTGAAAAGTCGGTGTTCTTCTCGCCGGCATAAACCGTCTTACACCGGATGGCTTGTGCAAGACGATCCGCAATCTTTTCTGTGTCAAGCTGTGGATGCTCGTCTTCATGGGCAAAGTGATCGTATATGTTGATGTGAGATGTCTGCTTTTGCAAAGCAGCAGTTGTTAATGTCATAAAACCTCCCTTGATGTATGTATGGTATCGGTTTTGTGAATCTTTATACGCTACAATCACTCTTGTTATTGCAATTGAAACACCTGAGGAATTCTATGATTAAACTTGTGCTTTCCGATATGGATGAGACGCTCAAACGGGCAAATGAACCGCTGGTACCTAAGCGTACACTGAAAGCAATTACTGCTCTGAAAGAGGCTGGCATTGATTTTGGTCCGGCTACCGGACGCTCTGCCTATGACGCGCTCCCCTTCTATGGTTTTGATGCGCGCTATCTGCAAACGGCTATCTGTGGCTCGGGTAAGGTGGTTTACGGTAAAGGCGCACTTGTTGCCAAGCGAGTGCTCTCCGCGAAGACGCTTGAGCGAATCCTTCAGGTTATCGCAAGATACAAGGATACCTACCTGGCATATTTTGATGAAGGACCAGCGGAGCCTCCACTTGATGTATCCATCAGACCTGCATGGATGATTTTTGGAGTCACTCAGGCGCAGGTTGATTATATCAACGCACACTACGATTCTTTTACGGCAGCTCAAGGTCCCAACACGGTACCTCACGACAAGGACTTTATTTCGGTCGGTATATTGGCGCCTCAGGATCAGCTGGCCCGTGAAGCCATGTTTGACGACGTATTGACACAAATTCCGGAGATTGATCTGGTGAGTCCTTATACCGGCTGGTATGACGTCAATCCTAAAGGTTTCAGCAAAGCGGACGGTTTTAAGATTCTTCTTGAATATCTGAATTTAGCCCCTGATGAAGTGGTATTTTGCGGCGATTCTGGCAACGATTTGACGCTTCTTGAACTTTCACCTCACTCGTTTTGTGTAGGCAACGGATCCGATGAGGCAAAGGCGGCGGCAACCTACACTTTGAATGGCACGGTTGACAAAGAAATTGTCGCACAGCTCATGGAAGCGCTCGTAGCCGACGGAGGAGACATCAGCGGCTCGCATGTACAGGCACTTATCGAGCGTTGATGTCTCCTCACCTTTAATTTGAGGGTTGTAACCTTGTTATGCTTTTTCGGAAGCCTTGGCAACGGCCGCCATGGCGGCAGATCCAATGTAGTTCACAGGGTTGGTAAAGTTTGGCTGGAACAAAAGGTCCACACCGGCAAGAGCGTCAATGGTCATGTGATTGGCAATGGCTACGGAAACTACATTTGCCGCCTGAGCCACGTCATCATGTGTCGAGAAGAACTGCGCGCCCTTAACTTCTCGCGTAGACGGTTCCCAAACCAGCGTCACCGTCACGGGTTCGGTGGTGAGCATAAACTCTGGACGGTAATTCTCGGTGATGGTAACAGAGTCATACTCATAGCCGCGTGCCTTGCCGCTTTCTACCGTGAGACCCGTGGCGGACATCGAATACTCATACAGCTGGACGGCATTTGTCGCCTGTGTACCGGCATAGGGCAAAGTTGGCTCAACCATGTTGGGACCCACGTGCAAACCCTGACGCACTGCGTTTGTTGCCAGCGGGATGTAGTCATCTTTGCTGGTAACGTTGAAAAGAATGGAAGCGGAATCTCCCGCGGCAAAGACGCCAGGAGCGGAAGTGCGCAGATACTCGTCAACCTTGATGGCGCCGTTTTGTGCCATGTCAAGCTGGCCGACAAAAAGATCGGTACGCGGCAGAAAACCAATACCCAAGATGGCATAGTCGGCGGTATAGGATCCCTTGTCGGTTATCACGCTCACCGCATCGCCGGTATCTTTAAAGGAGATGACCTTCTCGCCAAGGGCAAGCGTGACGCCGTGTTTGCGATAAGCGTTTTCAACTTGATCGGTAATTTCGGCGTCAAAATTCTTGGCCAACACACGCGGCATCATGTCGATAAGAGTTACCTGCTTGTTGCGCTCGGAAAGTTGCTCGGCAAGTTCTGCGCCGATGTAGCCCGCCCCAATGATAACTGCGGAAGCGGCGTTGCCTATAGCGTCATGAATACGCTTGCCGTCAGCCCAGTTCTTGCACTGAAGGACGCGTGGACCGTCGATACCGGGCAGCGGTGGCACAATGGGCTTGGAGCCGGTAGTTACCACAAGGTAATCAAAGTCATCTTCATGCGACTCTCCTGTTGTGAGATCGGTCCACATCACATGTTTTGTCTGTACGTCGGCAGACGTTACATCGGACGTCATATGAACATGCGCGCCTGCCTGCTCAAGAGCCGCGGGCGAACTGTAGAACATCTTGTTGGGATCACTGACGTGATCTCCTACCCACAACGCAATGCCGCATGACAGAAACGACACGGTGTCGTTGCGCTCAAAAACGTGGACTTCCCAATCAGGATGCGCAGCCAAGATTGATGTGGTGGCAAAAACGCCCGCATGCGTGCATCCGATTACTGCAACTTTAGCCATAACCTCTCCTCTTTAGTCGGTTCCGTAAATGCTACTAAGTTAGTAGCTATTTTGCCACAAGTGCAGATAATTGAGGACGAGAAGACTACAAAGAAAATTGATTTCATTTTTTAATTTGTATCACATAGTCGTGACGATCATAAATCTATGCAATTATGCAATAAGCTTCCGTAAATGAAAGAAATCCTCTATGTAATCATCAATTACATAGAGGATTTTAAGCAAAGCATAAAATTACCTATGACAGCATCTTCGCAAGATCCTCAGACGCTTCACCAATTGGAGCAATACCATAGTTCTCAACGAGAATATTGAGGACATTAGGACTAATAAAAGCAGGAAGCGTTGGTCCAAGCTTGATGTTCTTGATACCGAGGTGCAAAAGGGTTAAAAGCACACAAACAGCCTTCTGTTCGTACCAAGAAAGTACAAAGCTCAGAGGTAGATCGTTAACGTTACAGTCAAACGCTTTTGCAAGTGCAAGCGCAATCTGTACTGCACCATATGCATCATTGCACTGACCAACATCCAAAATACGTGGAATACCACCAATAGTTCCCAGGTCAAGATCATTAAAGCGGAACTTACCGCAAGCAACAGTAAGAACCACAGAGCCTGTTGGAGTCTGCTCAACAAGCTCAGTGTAGTAGTTACGGCCTGGTCGTGCGCCATCGCAACCACCAACTACAAAAAAGTGCTTGATGGCACCTGACTTAACAGCATCAATAATCTTATCTGCAATACTTAAAACGGCCCCATGAGAGAAGCCTGTCATGACTTTATGTCCACCGTTGATGCCAGTAAACTCTTGGGCGGTTTTATATCCTCCCAGCTCGAGCGCTTTATTAATAACAAGAGTGAAGTCCTTCTCGCCATTAACCTCATCAATATGAACAAGCTCAGGGAAAGCAACAAGCTCTGTTGTAAAAATGCGATCTTTATAGCTGGGGCGTGGTGGCATTAGGCAGTTAGTGGTAAAGACAACGGGAGCCGGAATATTTTTAAATTCCTTCTGTTGATTTTGCCATGCAGTACCAAAATTTCCTTTGAGGTGCGGATATTTACGAAGCTCGGGATATCCATGGGCAGGAAGCATTTCGCCATGAGTATAGACGTTAATGCCTTTGCTTTCAGTCTGCTTGAGAATTGTCTCCAAATCACGCAAATCATGTCCAGAAACCACAATAAAAGGTCCTGGTTCAACAGTGAGAGTGACTTCGGTTGGTGTCGGAGTACCATAAGCACCGGTATTTGCGCCGTCTAAGAGACCCATGCAAATGAGATTGACCTCTCCTACTTCAAGCGTCAGAGACAAAAGCGTGTCAACAGAGGACTCGGTAGCCAAAGCAGCCAGCGCCTTAACAAAGAATCCATCAATACGCTCGTCTGTTTTACCGAGCACGCGGGCATGATAGGCATACGCCGCCATGCCGCGCAGGCCAAAGAGAATGAGCGATTTCAGAGAACGAATATCCTCATTGTCAGTCCAAACGCCACCTAGTGGCAAATCAGCTGCAGCGCTTATACCAGCTTCTGCGGCAAGACGGTTCTTTTCGCTTTGAACCTGCGTTGTAATTGCATCAACAGCCTTTTTGTCAAAGTTAACATTAGTGACGCAGGTAAAGAGTCCATTAACGATAAGTTCGTCAGCGCGACGAGTGCGCTTGTGAACTACCAGTTCTGTCTGAGCCAATCCTACGAGCGCTCCAGTAAGCTCATCTTGAGCAAAAGCAACATCAAAGGGCTTGCCACAAACGCCAGCTTTACCGGTACATGCTGTACACGCTGCGGTTTGTTCACATTGAAAACAAAACATCTTGTCTTCCATAACATCCTCTCCAGATTCCGAATCGTCTTTCGACTTTTCTATAGTGCTCCCACTATGTAATGATGTATGTTGTAGTTACAACATTTAACGATTTTTAGCGATAAGGACGTGCTGTGGTTAGCTTTGGCATTGATTACAACCTACTTTCAAAGACGAAAGCGTTTGCAGGAGTGAATGAAAACGATTTTGAAGCGCTTCTCGCCCACCTCAAAGCAAAGGTACGGGGCTATCAACGCGAAGAGACAATCTTTTGTGCAGGTCAGAAGTCGCATCAGTTTGGAATTGTGCTTCAGGGCTCCGTTCACGTTGAGGGATCCGACGCACAGGGAAACATTTCTGTCATGGGCGCATTTCATGCGGGCGAGATGTTCGGCGAAGCATATGCAGTACTAGGCAACGTGCCTCTGCTGACGAGCGTCGTGGCATCGGAAACATCCGAGGTGCTCCTCTTGGACGTGCGACAACTTACGACACACGTATGCGCGGTATGCGCGGGACTTGATCGACTGACTACCAACCTTTTACAATCGGTTGCCGAGAAAAACGTCATGCTGTCACGACGTATTCAAGATGCTGCCCCTAAAAGCATTCGCGGTAAATTGCTTGCATACCTAAACACGCGAGCCCAGATGGAAGTCTCGCGTGAGTTTGACATTCCGTTCAATCGGCAGCAGCTTGCCGACTACCTTGGAGTTGATCGAAGCGCTCTAAGCGCCGTTATCTCTTCTTTGGCTCGTCAAGGCGTCATTAAGGTACACCGAAGTCATTTTGAGATGCTGTAGGATAGTAACCTTACTGCCTAAGCGATAATTTATTCCATAACAACAACATATTTATCAGCATACTCTATGAATGTTTCATTTATAGAAGAGAACGTAGTGCTCAGCTCTTTGTCTATTACACCTCTCACATAAGAATCTCTAGCATCCGGCTTTTCTAAAAGAAGCCATTTTGCTTGCTGATATGAAAGTTTTGCAAAAGCAACCCACTGAGGATAATTTATTGCTAGTGGATTTTGTGTAAAGTAAACTTTTCCTGCATTGATGGCAGTAGCACCAGAATGCCCGATAAAAAGCATAGTAGCAAGTTTAGGATGCTTTTCTCGATTAAGAGAAAAAGGAATCGACTCTTTAATAGAATATCCTTCTTTTATACGTTTGAAGGCGTATCCCAATCGTATTATTACTTCAACAATCATTGTCGGAATAGATTGTGAACAAAAATGGATAAAATCATATCCTTCATAGTACATACCTTGAACGATTTCCGCGATCGTTTGCTCCTCCTCGCCAATCTTTCCAAATTGAAGGAAATTGAATAACCCCATCAAAGGAGCAGGTAGCCCCATAGATGTTGTAATGTCTGATTTTAAGTGAGCAATTTGTTTGGCAATTGCCAAAAATATATTGCTTTCCGTACGGGTTTTATAACACTCCATTACCTGTATAGCAATCTTTCCTGTTTTATCTATCGTAGTCATACGTCCAGTAAGAATATCTGTTACACCAAAAATAAACCCAAGTAAGGGATCATGTCCAAGTGAAAGCAATCGGTGATAGTAAGACGATAGGCCCTCAACCCAGATCTGCGTATTGCGATTATCTTGAGCATCAAACGGAACCTTAGTCGCTTTTGATTGTGCTAGTTTTTCCATTTCATTTGCTGGATACTTCTTATCAAATTGATCTCTAATATAGTTAGCCAGCGTTCCAGCTTTTAGTCCCTGTGGAGTCTTATTTGGAATACCAACAAGCATGATATCTACTGCTGCGCCAAGTAATCCTGCTACAGCACTTATTGCAATGTCATATTTATCGAGGTGATGGAGAACATTGTACTCTTCATTGAGCTGTTTAATAGCTGCTTCATTCTTAGACAGCTCTTCTTGAGTAAATAAATCTTCAAGAGGATGGTTTGTTCCTATGTTCCTCTCAGCTTTTAAACAAAGACGCTGCCACGACGGAACGACCATTATTCTACGAGATATTTTATGTTCCACCTTATACTGCTGTTCTTTATATCCAAGACTCTGTAGTAATTTCTCACTCTCAGAAATCTTTTGATCAATATCTATCATATGAGGAACGCTTATTTCAGACAATTCCTGTGATTGATGTACAAGTACATCATTTATTTGTTGCTCTACGTCTGTGTAGTTATATTTGCTCATGAATTAATATCCAAATCACTTTGTAGTTCTTTGATTGCTTGCTGTAGCAGAATGTTTAGGCTTTGAAGATAATCCATCCTGTCCTTGCTCGCTTCAGTTTCTGTTTTTAATGCCTGAATAATGGCTTCATGTTTTAATAGCGCTTCTTTATAAAGACGTTCTTTTTCCTGTTTGAGCTGCTTATTCTTTAAATGAGAAGCAACTCCGACACTAACAGCAGCAAGTCCTGCTACTGGAGTAGCAAGAACAAATATTCCCGCCGCCATTCCTCCTCCTATTAGCGCACCTGCTGTTGCAAGCCCAGAAGTAATACCAGCAGCTGCAAGACCGACCATTCCTAAACCATAAAGAGCGGCAAATGAGAAAACCCCGCCCATTCCTGCACCTAGAGCTCCAGCAAGAACTTCCGGAATAGCACTTTCTTGAATAGTGCGGTTTGTATCATGTAAGGCAGCAGCTGCTTCATTTACAACATTAACCACTGGCTGCATAGACTCAAGATTTTTAAAGTTCAGGTTTTTCTTATCATTTCTGTACTTCTTCTCGTTAGCCGTAATGTCGATATTATTTGATAAAGGCGTGACAGTTTTATCAATATGAGCAGAATTATCAGAAGTTGTTTGTCCTGCCTCCTTCCCGTAAGTTTTACTTGCCAATTGAACAGCATACGAAGCCGTATCTGATGCAATCTTCCCTGCCTTCTGCGCATTATCTAGCATGGCTGCACCTACGTTTTGGGCTTGATTTACAAGAGATGAAAAATCAAAACCCTTTTTAGGATTCTCTTCTTGGTTTGAATCACTGGCAGATATAGATTCAATGTTAGTTTCATTGTTTTCCATGGGCAATCCGTTTCTCAGATAAAAGTAACTGACAGTCAGAGATTACCCCCCCCGCTTTTTTAGCAAGTAACAGAAAAAAGGTTTTCGTAAACGGTATATTCGGAAGATGGAAATGGCGATATATCGGAAATGACTTATCAGACTTCAGACGGTATCTATGTCGTTCCGATTACGAACTTAACAGCCTAAGATAGACTTACGCTATTGAGATACGGTAACGATATAGCCATGGTGGTTTCGAGCGAT
>ERZ773212.559-NODE-559-length-17974-cov-4.282103_pt1 | contig 17974 bp, 15 predicted proteins | sample MGYA00581005_ERZ773212 | MGnify/ENA primary metagenome ERZ773212 (study PRJEB29015, sample SAMEA2738154) | human oral metagenome | biome: human oral; feature: human-associated habitat; material: saliva | place: China | collected 2196 ... | reverse complement strand
TCTACGAAATTCAAAAATAACAGGATGGCAAAATTAGACCCCACGGACATTGAAATCTTACGTGCGCTGCAACGCAACGCCAAACTCACGGTGAAAGAGCTGGCCGACAAGGTGCATCTTTCGCCCTCGCCCACCTTCGAGCGACAACGCCGCTTGGAACGCGAAGGATATATCGAACGCTACGTGGCAAAAGTGGATCCAAAGAAAGTGGGCAACACGATTGTGGTGTTTTGCAACATCAAACTCAAGCAACACAGCGGGCGTTTGAGCGAAGAATTCATGGAAGCGGTGCGCAACATCGACGAAATCACGGAATGCTACAACACTTCGGGCGATTTCGACTTTATGATCAAGATTTTTGTCCGCGATATGGCGCACTATCAGGATTTTGTGCTCCACAAACTTGGGCGCATCGACAGTATCGGTAGCTTGCACAGCGTTTTTGTCATCGGCGAAGTGAAAGCCCAAAGCATGATTCCGATCGCGGTCGACGCCTTTCGCTGAAAAATGGGGGGCGGCGGTCCGACACGCCCCGACGTCGGAGCCGACATGGCGAGGTGTTGCGCGCTTCGCCGCGAATGGCTATATATATAAGGAGGGAAAACGCATCTATAAGGAGAGGAAACGTATGACAAAAGGAGAGAAAACACATCTATAAGGAGGGAAAACGCAACGGCGGCACGATCTTTTGCAGATCGTGCCGCCGTTTTTGAAATTCAGACCTGCGCAATCGGTCGATCGTCGGCGCAAAGTCGTCCCCATTCGCGGCGCAGTGCAAGCGCCGCAGCCCAGGCTTCCCCGGTGGGCGGGGCAGATGCGGAAGTGGCGGGGGTGAAACTGCTGCCCATTGCGTCGAATCGCCGCAAAACCTCGCCCGCCGTGAGCGCGTGCACATCGATATCCACCTTAAACACGGTTCGGAGTCGCGCCGCCTCGCCGACAGTTTCGCCCTCCACGGGAAGTCGGTAGAGCAAACCCGCCGCTTCCAACCGTCGGCAGGCACGAAAGGCCACATCGGCGGGGAGTTGGAGTTCACGGGCCAAATGGTGGAGCGGGAGCGAGGGACTGCCGTCGAGAAAACGCCGCGCCAGCAGTCCCATCATGCGCAGGGCCACCACGTCGTCGGCCTGTCTGCTGAGTTGCGGTGCCGCGTCGTCGGTGGAGGAGAGGAAGGTTTGTTGTTCGATCACGCAGGAAAGCGCCACCCCACTCAGGCAAATGCTCCAAGTCACGTAGAGCCAGAGCATGAGCAGCGGGAGAATGGCAAAAGAGCCGTAGATGGCGTTGTAACTACTGAGGAACAATTGGCTGTTGACGTAGAGATCTTGGACCGCACAAAAGAGAGTTCCGGTGAGCAGTGCGGGAAGTCCAACGCTGCGCCAGCGCATCGGCGCCAAAGGTATGAACTTAAACATCAGCGCAAAGACACTTCCGGCCACAATCGCCTTGACCACCCACGAAACCACGGGAGCACTGTCATCCACCAGCGAGAAATGCGGGAGATAGTTGAGTAATTTCAGCACAATGACCCACACCCCGCTGAGAAAGAAGATGGAAAAGATGAGAAACACGATCAGTCCGAGGTAAGACAGCGAGAAACTGAACAGACTGCGCGAAGTGTGAATGCCCCACATGGCATTAAATCGGCGTTCGATGTTGTTGACGAGCGAAATGAGGGTAAAGGCCAAAACAAAGAAGCTGACCCCAACCACCACATCGTCTTGTGTGCGCGAAATATAGGAGTTGGCAAAGTCCATGAGCTGGCCTACGGTGTGGTCGGGCAGACTTAAATTGGCGCGGAGTTGGGTTTCGAGATAGCGGTCCAGCCCAAAGCCGCGGCCGACGGCCATGAGCAGCGCCAAGAGGGGGACAACGGAGAGCACCGTGGTGTAAGTCAGCGCCGCAACGTGGGTGAACAGATCGTTGCGGTCGATTTGCAGCCAAAGAGCCCGCACGATCCGAACGAACCGGCAGCGTTGGGCTCGCAAAAAAAGGAGGCGAAGAGAAGACATGAGGAGAAAGCAGGGAAAAGAGTGGGACGATGATCGCCATCATTCGCCCCAGGAGGAGCGATCGAGGTTGCGATAGGAGATGGCTTCAGCGATGTGTGCCCGCGTGATGCGGTCCACGCCGTCGAGATCGGCGAGGGTGAGTGCCACTTTGAGCACGCGCTCGTAGGCTCGGGCCGAGAGTCCGAGTCGGTCGAGGGCCGTTTCGAGTGCAGCATGCGCATCGGCGTCGAGTTGCACGAAGTCTCGGATGTGTTTCGCGGTCATTTGCGCATTGCAATGCACGCCGGGACAGTCGGCAAATCGGCATTCTTGTCGTCGGCGTGCCGCGACCACGCGCGCCCGAATGGCCGCCGAGCTCTCGCCGGCGGGGGCCGCTGAGAGTTCGCGCACGGAAACCGGCACCACCTCCACCTGCAGATCAATGCGATCGAGCAGCGGTCCGCTGATGCGGCTCATGTAGCGCTGCACTTGTCCCGGCCGGCAGGTGCATGGGTGGTGCGGGTCGTTGTAGTATCCGCAGGGACAAGGGTTCATGGCTGCCACCAGCATGAAAGAACAGGGCAAAGTGACGTTGTAGCGGGCGCGCGAAATGCTGATCTGCCGGTCCTCGAGCGGTTGGCGCAGGGTTTCGAGCGCATTTTTGGAGTATTCGGGAAATTCATCGAGAAAGAGCACACCGTTGTGCGCCAGACTCACCTCGCCGGGCTGAAGATGCGCGCCACCCCCGATGAGTGCCACGTCAGAGATGGTGTGGTGGGGCGAGCGGAAGGGGCGTGTGGAAATGAGGGTGTCGCCGCGCCCGAGTTTTCCCGCCACCGAATGGATTTGCGTGGTCTCCAAACTTTCCGCCAAACTGAGCGGCGGCAAAATAGAGGGGAGGCGTTTGGCCATCATGCTCTTGCCGCAGCCCGGACTCCCCACGAGCAAGATGTTGTGTCCGCCGGCCGCCGCCACTTCGAAGGCACGTTTCACGAGCGGCTGGCCTTTCACCTCGCTGAAATCGTAGGGGAACGTCTCTTGTGCGGCGTAAAATTCCGCGCGGGTGTCGACCACGGTGGGCAAGAGGGGCGCCCTGCCCTCGAGGTGGCCGATGAGCTCCGTGAGGTGGCGCACGCCGAACACCTGCACGCGGTCCACCACCGCGGCCTCTCGGGCATTCTCTTCGGGCACGAAGAGTGTGGTGTAGCCCATGCGGCGGGCGAGGATGGCGGCGGGGAGAACGCCGCGCACCGGTCGGAGATCGCCGTTGAGCCCCAGTTCGCCGAGAAAGATGCACCCCTCAATCGGGGGGCCGACCGGGTGAATGCGTTCGTGCGAAAGCAGCAGGCCGATGGCCAGCGGGAGGTCGTAGCTGCTGCCCTCCTTCTTGACGTCGGCGGGTGCGAAGTTGATCGCCATGTCCATGCCGCCCGGGAGGGCAAACCCGCTGTTTTCGAGTGCCGACCGCACGCGAGTTTTGCTTTCTTTGACGGCACTGTCGGGAAGTCCGACCATCACGAAAACAGCGTCGCGGGGTTGGTCGAAACGAGTGACGTTGATTTCGATCAGCACGCGCGAAGCGGTCAGACCGTTGATGGCAACTGTGTGTACGGTGGAGAGCATGGCAGAGATCGAGGCTATGTTTTGCGCATTCCTCCTCAGGGCGAGGCCGCGCGGCGCCGCAGGGAAGGGGAAAACGCGTTTATCTTCACACGCAAATCTACACATTTTTAAGGACGTGCCCAAGCGATCACGGGCATTTGGAAGACTCCTGTCGAAAACACGGGGGGAAATGCCTGAAAACTCCCCATTTTCGACGAAAAGCCCCCGCAAAATCTCTTTTCTCCGCCGTTTTTCCCCTCTCCTTCCCACAGGGCACGCGAACAGAGCGGAGGGGTCGACCGAAAGGAGGGCGAAAGCACGGCGCAAAATAGACAAACGGCAAATATACACAAGATTTCACCACATTTGTCCCGCGAAATGCGTACTTTTGTCGCATGATTCACCTCCAAGACAAGATAAAATGAAGAAGGCCGACCTCTTAGACCGCAAAATACTCAAAGTCATCTCTGTGGATGCCCGCCGCAGCTTCAAAGAGATTGCCGCCCAGTGCGGCGTTTCGCGCGCCGCCATCCACCAGCGCGTGGTGCGCATGGTGCAACGCGGCATCATCGTCGGCAGTGGCTACCAAGTGAACCCCAAGTTCCTGGGCTTCGGCACCTGCACCTACATCGGTATCAAGCTCGAACGCGGTTCGATGTACAAAACGGCGGTGGCCAAGCTCAACGAGATCCCCGAAATCGTGGAATGTCACTTCACCACCGGCCCCTACACCATGCTCGTCAAGCTCTATTCGCGCGACAATGAGCATCTGAAAGACCTGCTCAACAACCGCATCCAGGAGATTCCGGGTGTGACCTCGACCGAGACGATGATTTCGCTGGAGCAAAGCATCTCGCGCACCATTCCTATCGGCATCGGCGACGAGGACGACGAGAGCCCGGTGGCCGAAGAAAAGGAAACAGAAGTGGTGGACGAAGTCGAAGACTGATTTTTCTGCCCTCCTCCTCCCAATTTCCTACTGCGTATGTCACACCTTGCTTTCGAAGGACTGCTGCTGGGTTTTTGCACCTTCCTGACCATCGGCATCTTTCACCCCATCGTGGTGAAAGCCGAATACTATTTTGGGCTCCGTCCGTGGGTGGTGTTCCTGCTTTGCGGCGTGGCCGGCGTGGCCGGCGCCCCGTTCATCGCTTCGGTTTTCTGGAGCGCGCTGTCGGCCATTGTGGGTTTTTCCTGCCTGTGGAGCATTTTGGAACTCTTCGAGCAGCGGCAGCGAGTCATCAAGGGCTGGTTTCCGATGAACCCCCGCCGCCGCGACCAATACCCTGCCGATGCGGTGCCCTACGGTGGCTATCCGCCTCCGTCTTCCGCCGTCGACGACGAACCGCTTCCCGCCGACGAGCAACTGCCCTGCGCGTAACGCATCGCGCGGCAGCTTGCCCCTTTCTTTTTGCCCCTGCCTGCAAGTCACTGTCCCGACGCTATTCGACGCTCGGAGAGTGACTTGCCGCGCCCATGAGGGCACCTTCTCCTCAAGCATTTCAGCACATGAACTATAATCTGGACGAACTCTATGCGCAGGCCACGCGTCGGCTCACCGACCGCCGGCCGCTCATTGTCATCACGGGCAATTTCGGTGAACCGGGTTGCACACTTGGCACGGGTTACTACGAATCAGTGATTCGTGCGGGCGGTTTGCCGCTCATCGTTCCGCCTTCGACCGACTTGTCGGGCATCGACGAACTGTTGCAACGCGCCGACGGCCTGTTGCTCTCGGGCGGCGCCGATCTGAACCCGCTCTGGATGGACCAAGAGCCGCTGTCTGAACTGGGCGGTATCAATCCCGTGCGCGACGCCTTCGAGTTGCTGTTGGCTCGCCGCGCCTACGATTGGCAAATTCCCATGTTCGGCATCTGTCGCGGCATGCAAGTGCTCACCGTAGCCCTCGGCGGCACGGTGCACCAGGATCAGCAGGCAGCGCATCCGGAGCGCAAACTCATCAAACACTCGCAGCAGGCGCCGCGTTCCGAGCGCTCGCACAGCATCGCCACGGTGGGCGATTCGTTGCTCCACCGTTTGCTCGGCGACCGGGTTTTGGTCAATTCCTTCCACCACCAATCTGTCGACGCCACCGGCCCGCACCTGCGCGTCACGGCCGTTGCTCCCGATGGCATCGTCGAAGCCGTGGAAAGCACGGAGCGCAAGAGCATTTTGGGCGTACAGTGGCACCCCGAATGCCTCGAGGGCGAGGATTCGCGCGCACTTTTCACCCACTTTGTGAGCGAAGCGCACAACTACCGTCGCGCCCGCCGTTGGCACGCCGCGCACCTCACGCTCGATTCGCATTGCGACACGCCGATGTTCTTCGATCAAGACATCGATTTCAAACGCCGCGATCCGAAAATCCTTGTCGACATTCACAAAATGACCGAGGGCGGTCTCGATGCCTCGATCATGGTGGCCTATCTTGCGCAAAACGGTCGCGGCGCTGCCGCCAATGCCGCCGCCACCGCCAAGGCCAATGAGATTCTCGACCGGTTGGAACACATGGTGGCCGGTTGTCCGCAGGCCCGCATGGCCTATTCGCCCGCCGACCTCGCGGCCCACAAGCAGGCAGGGCTGCGCAGTGTGATGCCCGGCATCGAAAATGCCTTTGCCTTCGGAACCGATCTGGCCAATGTGTCGCACTTTCGCCGCCGCGGCGTGGTCTATGCCACGCTTTGCCACAACGGCAACAATGATATCTGCGACTCGGCTCGGCCGAACAAGGCCGATTTGGCCCAACATCCCGACCGCGGGGGCGCCGAGCACGGCGGTCTCTCGGAATTTGGCCGCAGTGTGGTGCGCGAAATGAACCGCGTCGGCATGATGGTCGACCTTTCGCACGGCGCCGAGACGAGTTTCTACGACGCCCTCGAGGTTTCTGCGCAGCCCATCGTGTGCAGCCACTCGTCGGCTCGCGCCCTGTGCAACCACCCGCGCAACCTGACCGACGACCAACTGCGTGCCCTCGCCGCCGCCGGGGGAGTGGCGCAATGCACCTTCTACGCCGGTTTCTTGCGCACGGACGATGCGAACGCCACCATCGACGACGCGCTGCGCCATCTCCTGCACATGATTTCGGTGGCCGGCATAGACCACGTGGGCATCGGCACCGATTTCGACGGCGACGGCGGTGTGCCGGGATTGGCCAACGCTTCCGAGCTCATTCAGCTCACCCGTCGTTTGCAGGCCGAGGGTTTCACCGACGAAGATTTGGCCAAAATCTGGGGCGGCAACTTCCTTCGCGTCATGACCCGGGTGCAAGCCGCGGCACAAAGCTGACGATCAAAACAACTCCTCATTCGTTCCACCTCAAAGGATCATTCCAACCGCTATGAAGCTCTCCTCTCTTGTCACACTGCTCTTTGCGGTCGCCACGCTCACGCCGTTGGCTTGCAAAAGCAGCAAACCCACTTCAGAAAACACCGATGCCGTCGACTCTTCGCGCCTGTGTCGCGTGACGTTCAACGGCGATTCGGCCATGAACTACGCCCGCGCACAATGCGACTTCGGTCCGCGCACCCCCAACTCCGCAGCGTTGAAAAAATGCGGCGACTACATCGTCGGTCGCTTCAAAGCCTTGGGACTCACCGTCACCGAGCAACGCACCACGGTGACCGGTTGGGACGGCAAACAGCTCGGTTGTCGCAACATCATTGCCGCTTTTCACCCCGAACGTAAGGACCGTGTGGTGATTGCCGCGCACTACGACTCGCGCCCGTGGGCCGAAAAAGATGCCGACTCCAGTCGTCACCACACGCCCGTGATGGCCGCCGACGATGGTGCGTCGGGAGTGGCTGTCCTGCTCGAAGTGGCTCGCCATCTTGCGGAGCTCAATCCGCAAATCGGCGTGGACCTCGTTTGCTTCGACGCCGAAGACTACGGTGCACCCTACTGGGCACCTGAGAATAAGCGCGACGATGAAAGCACTTTCTGCCTCGGTTCGCAATATTGGAGCAAGCAACTCGCCGCCGACTACAAACCTCGCTACGGCATCTTGCTCGACATGGTGGGTGGAAAGGACAATCGTTTCTACTTCGAAGGCTTTTCCTTGCGCTATGCCCAGCCTGTGGTGACAAAGGTGTGGGATGCCGCGCGCCTGGCCGGTGCCGGCGACTATTTCGTGCAGGAATCGGGCGGTTTCATCACCGACGACCACCTGCCGATGAACAATATCGGGGGCATTCCCACCATCGACGTGATCGCCTTCACGCCCGATACGGGATTTCCTGCCCACTGGCACACCACCGGCGACACCATGGACAAACTCAGTCCCAACACGCTGCGTGCCGTGGGGCAAACGTTGCTGCAAGTGCTCTCGGAAGAAAAATAATGAAGGTCGGTTCGGAGGCCGTGGCCGCGGACGCCCCGCAGGGAGCGGAGCGTGCGCGATGAAACGGCCCCGCCGATCCCAATACCTCTATGCTCAATTAAAAAGATATGACCATTAACGAAATACAAGACGAGATCATCGAAGAATTTTCGGAAATCGAAGATTGGATGGATCGCTATCAACTCATCATCGACCTCGGAGAAGAAGGCGACGTGTTGCCGGCTTCGGAGAAGAACGAATCGAATCTCATCGACGGCTGCCAAAGTCGGGTGTGGATTGTTTGCGATCAGCAGGCCGACGGCACCCTCGTTTTCCGCGGCGAAAGCGATGCCCTCATCGTGAAAGGCCTGGTTTGCCTGCTGCTGCGCGTGGTGAACGGCCACACGCCCGAGGAGATTCGCGATGCCGATCTCTATTTTATCCCGAAAATCGGGCTGGCCGAAAATCTTTCGCCGACGCGCTCGAACGGTTTGCTCGCCATGATCAAGCGCATCAAGGCTTATGCCGTTGCGCTCAGCGCATAAACCCCGTCACGCTTCTGCAAAGTGCAGCCCTTCAATGGGCAAATGCCTACTTTTCTCCCACCGGAAACCAGATTTTCGGTGGGAGAAAATGTTTTTCTGAGAAAAAATCCCCAGAAAATTTGGCGGAACCGGATGAATGCGCTACCTTTGCACTCGCAAACGCAAAGGAAGCCCTGCTTCTCGAGCGTTATCCTCCAAAAACAATCGGGGTGTAGCTCAGTTGGTTAGAGTACGCGTCTGGGGGGCGTGAGGTCGCTGGTTCGAGTCCAGTCACCCCGACAAAATTCAAGGTATTGAAAAAGGAAAGCATTCCGGATTCAATACCTTTTTTTGTGTTCGTCTCCACGTGTCGCGGTCTTTTCCGCCGGCCGCACGCCCCTCCGGCATACCGCCGGCCGATCGGCGCGAAGAATGTCGGGATAAGATTGTGCGACACACATTATATATATAGGCACCCTCGCAGCCCTTTCGTGGGAAAATTGTAACTTTGCCCCAAAATCACAACAACACATGAGCGATAAATTCAAGCGAACCCTCATCACCGCCGCGCTGCCCTACGCCAACGGCGGTGTGCACATCGGCCACCTCGCCGGTGTCTACGTGCCCTCCGACATCTATGCCCGCTACCTCCGTCTGCGTCACCGCGAAGTGCTTTTCATCTGCGGATCGGACGAACACGGTGTTCCCGTAACCATCCGTGCGCGCAAAGAAGGTTGCAGCGTTCAGGAAGTGGTGGACCGCTATCACAAGCTCATCAAGGACAGTTTCGAAGGTTTCGGCATCTCTTTCGACATCTATTCGCGCACCACGAGTGCCACCCACCGCAAGGTGGCATCGGATTTCTTCCGCACGCTCTACGACAAGGGCGAATTTGTGGAGAAAACCAACGAACAGTACTACGATGAAGAGGCACACACCTTCCTGGCCGACCGTTACATCATGGGCGAATGCCCCCACTGCGGCAACCCCGACGCCTACGGTGACCAGTGTGAGCGCTGTGGCAAGGATCTTTCGCCCACCGAACTGATCAACCCGCGCAGTACCGTTTCGGGAGCCAAGCCCGTGCTGCGCGAAACCACGCACTGGTATCTGCCGCTCGACAAGCATCAGCAATGGCTTGAGCCGTGGATTGAGAGTCACCCGGAGTGGCGTTCCAACGTGAGCGGACAGTGCAAAAGTTGGTTCGACATGGGCCTCAAACCCCGCGCCGTGAGTCGCGATCTGGATTGGGGTATTCCGGTGCCGGTGGAAGGCGCCGAAGGCAAAGTGCTCTATGTGTGGTTTGACGCCCCGATCGGCTACATCTCCAACACGAAGGAATTGCTTCCCGACAGTTGGGAAACGTGGTGGAAGAGCCCCGATACGCGCCTCATTCACTTCATCGGTAAGGACAATATTGTGTTCCACTGCATCGTGTTCCCCGCGATGCTCAAGGCCGAAGGGACTTATATCCTTCCCGACAACGTGCCTGCCAACGAATTTCTCAATCTCGAGGACAACAAAATCTCTACTTCGCGCAACTGGGCGGTGTGGCTCCACGAATATCTCGTGGATTTCCCCGGCAAACAGGACGTGTTGCGCTACGTGCTCACCGCCAATGCGCCGGAAACGAAGGACAACAATTTCACTTGGGCCGACTTCCAAGCGCGCAACAACAATGAACTGGTGGCCGTTTACGGCAACTTCGTGAACCGCGCCCTTCAGCTCACGCAGAAATACTACGAAGGTCGTGTGCCTACTTGCGGCGAACTCACGGAGACCGACCGCGCCACGATCGAAGAATTCCGCGGAGTGAAGACCGAAGTGGAACGACTGCTCGAAGCTTTCCGCTTCCGCGATGCACAAAAAGAAGCGATGAACCTCGCCCGTATCGGCAATAAATACTTGGCCGATGCCGAACCTTGGAAGGTGATCAAGACCGATCCCGACCGTGTAAAGACCATTCTCTACCTCTCGCTCCAACTGGTAGCCAATCTTTCCATCGCCTTCGAGCCGTTCCTCCCCTTCTCTTCTGCGCGTCTGCGCGAAATGATCGCCATGCCGTCCGCCGATTGGGAGCGTTTGGGCAGCATCGATTTGCTGGAACCCGGTACACAACTGCCCAAACCCGAACTGCTGTTTGAGAAAATCGAGGACGAAGCCATTCAGCATCAGCTCGATAAACTCGAAAACATTCGCAAGGAGAACGAAAAGGCCAATCACAAAGCCAATCCCATTCGCGAGACGATCGATTTTGCTGATTTCGAGAAACTTGATATCCGCGTGGGTACGGTGACCGCTTGCGAGCGCGTGCCGAAAATGAAGAAACTGTTGCGCTTCGAAATCGCCGACGGACTTGAGAACCGCGTCATCGTTTCGGGCATTGCGCAGCACTACGAGCCCGAACAGCTCGTGGGTAAGCAAGTTTGCTTCATCGCCAACCTGGCTCCGCGCACGTTCAAGAACGGCCTCGTCAGCGAGGGCATGATTCTCTCGGCCCTCAATGCCGACGGATCGCTCTCTGTCATCACCCCCGACCGTGAAGTACTGCCCGGATCGGAGGTTTCCTGATCGCGGCAAACCCCTCAAAACGAGACCTCCCCACTTCTTCGCATGGAAGTGGGGAGGTCTCGTTGTTTTTCTACGTGCCCCGTTCGGATAGTCTGCTCACTTTGCTTGGGGGCAGCGCCAGACTATGATGTTTCAACGAAGCATCTTTCGGTGGCAGGCGATTTCTACCTAAAAAAAGCGCGCGCTCCGTTTCCGTGTGGGGAATTTGGAGTGCGCGCAGGGTGTGTGACTTGTGGGCGTGGCAGAAGATCGTCCGAAGCCGGGACGAAATGCCACAGCACCTCAATGAATGTGTTCGAAACTACGCAGTTCGACGTCGAAAATCAAGGTGGAATGACCGGGAATGCGGTCCACCTGCGTTTCACCGTAGGCCAGTCGCGAAGGCAAAATCAGGCGCCAGCGGTCGCCGATGCGCATCGATTGCAGTGCCGTGCCGAAGCCGGGCACCACGCCCTGGACCGCAAATTTGTTGGTTTGGGCGAACATCGGGTCGAAGATGCGTGCCGAATCGGACGACGTGCCCGAATGGTCGAAGAGATAGCCCTTTGTGTGATTGGCGGTGGGGATGAGCCTTCCGGAGTAGGCCACTCTCACCGAATCGGTCGAGAGCGGCGAGCCGGAACCCGTACCGTGGTGCAAGCAGTGGACGACTACCGAATCGCGGCTGTCGGCTTTTGCGTTGGGACCGATGATATAATTGCGCAGCACGCGCCAATCGCAGTGTTGCTCCCAAGCATCGCCCCACTTAGCGCGCGCTTGGGCGATGGCGTTGCGCGCAGTGCGCAGACTGTCGGCGAAGGCCGCATCGTTGCGCGCTGCCCAGTTGGCATATTCGGGGTTGGGTTCTTCCTTTTCGGAGCAAGCCCCCAACATGAAGAGGACAACGGGGAGAAAGAGCAGAAGAAAGCAGCGTTTCATCGCGGAGCGAGGTTTGGAGGTAAGGGTTAAATGATGGGCGCGGCGCGCTGAGTGTCACGCCGCGCCGTGAAAACTTATTTGAGCTGACGCAAGAGCGTGGTGATGGCCACTTTCTCCTCGATGATGGAGCGCAGCGCGTCGATCGCCACACGTTCTTGTTGCATCGTGTCGCGGTGACGAATCGTCACGCAGTTGTCCGTGAGCGTCTCGTGGTCGACCGTGATACAATAAGGCGTGCCGATGGCATCTTGTCGACGGTAGCGCTTACCGATAGAGTCCTTCTCTTCGTAAATGCAACGGAAGTGGAAGCGCAGTTCGTTGAGGATCTCACGCGCTTTTTCGGGAAGTCCGTCCTTCTTGACGAGCGGCAAGATGGCCAATTTCACGGGAGCGAGCGCTGCCGGGAGGTGGAGCACAACGCGCGTTTCGCCGTTTTCGAGTTTCTCCTCATGGTAAGCGTGACACATGACGCTGAGGAACATGCGGTCAACACCGATCGAAGTCTCGATGACGTAAGGCGTGTAGCTTTCGCCGCTTTCGGGATCGAAGTATTCGATCTTCTTACCGCTGAATTTGGCGTGTTGCGAGAGGTCGAAGTTCGTGCGGGAGTGGATACCCTCCACTTCTTTGAATCCGAACGGCATACGGAATTCGATGTCGCTGGCTGCATTGGCATAGTGTGCCAGTTTTTCGTGGTCGTGGAAGCGATAGTTCTCCGCGCCGAAGCCCAGTGCCTGGTGCCAAGCCATGCGGGTCTCTTTCCAGCGGGCGAACCACTCGAGTTCGGTGCCGGGCTTGACAAAGAATTGCATCTCCATCTGCTCGAACTCTCGCATGCGGAAGATAAACTGTCGAGCCACGATCTCATTGCGGAAGGCCTTACCGATCTGCGCGATACCGAACGGAATCTTCATGCGGCCGGTCTTCTGCACGTTGAGGTAGTTGACAAAAATACCCTGGGCCGTTTCCGGTCGGAGGTAGATGGTGCTGCTGCCGTCGGCGGTGGAGCCCATCTCAGTTTTGAACATGAGGTTAAACTGTCGCACCTCAGTCCAGTTGCGTGTGCCGCTGATCGGGCAAACGATCTCCTCGTCGAGGATGATTTGGCGGAGTCCTTCGAGGTCGGAGGCGTTCATGGCCACGGAATAGCGCTCGTGGAGTGCATCGCGCTTCTCGGTGAGTTCGCGCACGCGGCCGTTGGTGGCGCGGAATTCGGCCTCATCAAAGGCCTCTTTGAAGCGCTTGCGCCCTTTGGCCACTTCTTTCTCGATCTTCTCGTCGTATTTGGCAATCTGATCCTCGATGAGCACGTCGGCGCGGTAGCGTTTTTTCGAGTCCTTGTTGTCGATGAGCGGATCGTTGAAGGCATCGACGTGTCCGGAAGCCTTCCAAATGGTGGGATGCATGAAGATGGCCGAATCGATGCCCACGATGTTTTCGTGGAGCAGCGTCATGGCCTGCCACCAATACTGTTTGATATTGTTTTTCAGCTCAACACCGAGCTGACCATAGTCGTAAACGGCGCCGAGACCGTCGTAAATTTCGCTGGAAGGGAACACAAAACCGTACTCTTTGCAGTGTGATACGATTTTCTTGAAAACGTCTTCTTGTGCCATTCTGTTTTTTTTGAGTTGTGTGTGAGTGCAAATATACAGTTTTTCGATGAGTTACGACGGAAAAGCCTCCACATTTTGGACGAGTATGGATGCCGCGTGGGAAGAAAAACGTCATCGTTACCTCGCTTGCGCCAAATATCGCGCCAACTATTTGGTGTTCTGCGGAAAAGTCTTTATCTTTGCGGCGATTTCGAACGAGGACAGATTTGACTGCTTGCAACCTCTCCAAAAATGCTAAAACGCCCGACCCCGCTTCCCCACAGTTTGTGGGTCTGTTGCGTGTCGGATATCTCGTAGCCCGTCGGGTCCGTTTTCGTTCTGCTTTTCGCCACACGGCGTAGGGCAGATTTTTTGTTATATCCGCCCCTTTCGCCCGCTCGGCTATTGTTTAACTTTCCCCCCACTCCAATCCTTCTCAACTCATGTCATACATCTACACTTCCGAATCCGTCTCAGAAGGCCATCCCGACAAAGTCGCCGACCAAATTTCGGACGCCGTACTCGACGAATTCCTCGCCCTCGATCCGCAGTCGAAGGTGGCTTGCGAAACCCTCGTCACCACAGGCCAAGTCGTTGTTGCCGGCGAAGTGAAGTCGAATGCCTACGTCGATTTGACCGACGCCATTCGTCGCACCATCCGTCGCATCGGCTACACCAAGGCCGAATACAAGTTCGACGCCGAAAGCTGCGGCATCCTCTCCGCCATTCATGAGCAGAGCGACGACATCAATCGCGGTGTGGAGCGCGAAGCGCCTGAATTGCAGGGCGCCGGCGACCAAGGCATGATGTTCGGTTATGCCAACAACGAGACCGACCGCTACATGCCCCTGCCGCTTTCGTTGGCGCACGACATTCTCATCGTTTTGGCCGACATTCGTCGCGAAGGGCAGGTGATGACCTACCTGCGCCCCGACGCCAAAAGCCAAGTCTCTGTGGAATATGACGACAACGGCCGCGCCCGTCGCATCGACACCATTGTGGTGAGCACCCAGCACGACGAATTCATCACGGCCGAGGAAGCCGGCAGCCAGGCCGAGGCCGATCGGCGCATGCTCGCGCAGATTCGCAAAGATGTGATCGAGATTCTCATTCCTCGTGTTCTCCGCGAACGAGTGAACACCCCCGAGATCAAAGCGCTTTTCGAGCAGAGCGACATCACCTACCACGTGAACCCCACCGGTAAATTCGTGATCGGCGGCCCTCACGGCGATACCGGTTTGACGGGACGCAAGATCATTGTCGACACTTACGGCGGTAAAGGCGCTCACGGCGGCGGTGCTTTCTCAGGCAAGGACCCTTCGAAGGTCGACCGTTCGGCCGCTTACGCCGCGCGCCACATTGCCAAAAACATGGTAGCCGCCGGTGTGGCCGACGAAATGCTTGTGCAACTGGCCTACGCCATCGGGGTGGCCGAACCCGTGAGCGTGTTTGTCGACACCTATGGCAAGAGCCACGTGCAACTCACCGACGGGCAGATCGCCGAGAAAATCAAAACGCTCTTCTCCCTCCGCCCCCACGACATCGAACAGCGACTCAAATTGCGCTACCCCATCTACGATGAGACCGCTCGCTACGGACACGTGGGCCGCACCAATCGCGTGGTGACGAAAACCTTCCACCCGCGCGGCGAAGCCCCCGTGACACTGGAAGTCGAACTCTTCACCTGGGAAAAACTCGACCGCGTGGACGACATCCGTCGTGAGTTCGAATTGCAGTAATCACGTTTAGCCCCTCTCCCCTCATGCACATCACAGTCTACGCCGCCTCCTCGGGTCAAGTTCCGGAGCGCTATTGGCAAGCCGCCCATCAGTTGGGACATTGCCTGGCCGCCCACGGACACACGCTCGTCAACGGCGCCGGCCGCACTGGGCTCATGGGCGCGACCATCGACGGCATTCTCGCCGCCGGCGGTCGCGCCGTGGGCGTCATACCGCAATTCATGGTCGAAGAGCATTGGGAACACACCGGCATGTCCGAGCTCATTGTCACCCCCGACATGCACAGTCGCAAAGAGCGCATGGCCCAAATGGCCGATGCCTGCATAGCCTGTCCCGGCGGGGTGGGCACTCTCGAAGAACTCCTCGAGGTGATCACTTGGAAGCAGCTCGGCCTGTTTCTCCGTCCCATTGTAGTGCTCAACACCGACGACTTCTTCGGTCCGCTGCTCGCCCAGCTCGAACGTTGCGCCGAACAGCAATTCATGCGCCGCATCCACACCGACATTTGGCAGGTGGCCGCCACGCCCGAAGAAGCCGTTCGCCTTTGTGAAGAGACGCCGCTGTGGGACGCCAACGTTCGGCGCTTTGCCGCTTTGTGATCGTTCGGTCCCTCCCGTTCTCTCCCCCTCTCTCAAAACTTCACCGCATGGTAGTCCACGATTCACTTCCCCCTCGTCGCACCGCGCCCGTCCCTGTGTCGTCGGCCCCTCCCGTTCGCCGCGACACCCTTGTCATGGCTCCCGCAGACTCGGCGGCACAAGCTTTTTTCGGTGGCGAACCGGCCGTTTTGCGCAAGTTCATGCCTCGTCACGTCGACGGCGCGCCGAGCCTGCCCCGTTGGCAATTGACGGACGAGTTCGATGCCCCGGTCGATGCCCACCTCTGGGCCCCCTTTGCCAAAACGCTGCGTGACGCCCCCGTGCATCACACGACGACCTCGCAAGGCGTAGCCGGCGATCCCGTGCCCTATCGTTTGCGCCATGACGACATCGTGACCTCCACCCTGTTGGTGAGTTTCATCCTCATGATGTGGGTCATCGCCTCGTCGTGGAAATTCCTGCGCGTCATGGTCAAGGATTTCTTTTACCACCGCGTGCGCCCCAATCTCTTTGCCGATCGCGTCGACACCGAGTTGCGGGGCCGCTTCTTTCTCGTGGCGCAAACCTGTTTCTTGCAAGGCATTTTGTTTGTAGACTACGTGCAAGATGTGCTTCCCGAAACCTTCGAGCAGACCTCGCCCTACATTTTGCTCCTTGCCGGCACCACCGTGGTGGGCGGTTACTACCTGGCGAAACTTTGTCTCTACCATTTCGTCAACAGCCTCTTCTTCGATGCGCCGCGCCGACGTTTGTGGAACGACACCTATTTCGTCTCCATCCTCTCCGTCGGGGTGGTGCTGCTCCCCCTTGCCTTGCTGGTCGTGTTCTTCGATTTGCCTTTCGTGCAAGCCCTCACGGCCTATGTTTTGCTCATGGCATTTGTCAAAATACTCCTCTTATATAAAGCATATCGCATCTTTTTCAGCTCATTCTCGGGCAGTTTGCACGTTATTTTGTACTTTTGCGCTCTTGAAATTGTCCCACTGCTCTTTGCTTGGGGCCTGCTGGAAACGATCACCCACCACGGGATGCTCCTGCTGTAACCGTCATATTCGCGAAGATGATCAAAAAAATCCTCGTTTCTCAACCCGAACCGGCGTCAGAGAAATCTCCTTATCACGATATTGCACAGAACCTCGGCGTAGAGTTCACGTTCCGTCCCTTTGTCAAGGTCGAAGGACTCGAAGCCAAAGAATTTCGCGCGCAGAAGGTCAATATTCTCGACTATTCGGCCATCGTTTTCAATTCGCGCAACGCCATCGAACACTTCTTCCGTCTTTGTAAGGAATTGCGTGTGGCCTTGCCCGAAGACATGAAGTATTTCGGCATTTCCGAGAAAGTGATTCTCTACATCCAGAAGTTCGTTCAGTATCGCAAGCGCAAGGTGTTCTTCGGCAGCAGCGGCCGCTGGCCCGAGCTGGTCACCACCATGGCCAAGCACAAGACGGAAAAATACCTCATTCCTCAGAGTAGCGTCCACACCAACGAAGTAGAAGAAGCGCTCAACGCGAAAAAGCTGAACCATACCGAATGTGTGATGTATCGCACCGTAAGCAACGATTTGCCGAAAGCGATTGAAGATTACGATCTCGTGATTCCTTTCACTCCGAGCGGTTTTGAGATTCTCTGCGAGAACTATCCCGATTTTCGGCAAAAGGGCATCAAGCTCGGATGCTTTGGCCGCTCCACGCTCAAAGCGATTACCGACAGCGGCTATGAGCCCGCCGTCGCTGCGCCTTCGCCTGAAGCACCCTCAATGCCCGCTTGCTTAGAGCTTTATCTGGAGCAGGAAAACAAATAACAGACGAAACACTTCATTTTACAAACATACTTAGGTTTAAGCACCGGCGCTGAACAATCTTAGCGCCGGTGCTCTTTTTATTCAACCCTTGCGCCGCGGCGAATTTCGGGCGACGAGCGGCGGACAATCGAATAGTTTTCCGTACTTTTGCCTTAATGAAGCGCTACAGTTTTGGTAAGGCCGAACACCTCTGTTTGACCAAAGACATCGAATCGCTCTCTGCCGAGGGCATCCATTCCCCCTCGGTCTATCCGCTGCGCGCCGTCTACCGGTCGCTCGAAGACGAAACCCCGGAGACGAGTTTCCAGGTGGCGGAGGC
>ERZ773212.547-NODE-547-length-18102-cov-2.645481_pt1 | contig 18102 bp, 12 predicted proteins | sample MGYA00581005_ERZ773212 | MGnify/ENA primary metagenome ERZ773212 (study PRJEB29015, sample SAMEA2738154) | human oral metagenome | biome: human oral; feature: human-associated habitat; material: saliva | place: China | collected 2196 ... | reverse complement strand
GACATCAACCGCACCCGCGCGCGCCTGAAACGGGTCCTGCTGGCCTCGCTGCTGCTGTCGCAGGGCACGCCGATGCTGACTGCCGGCGACGAGATGAGCCGCACCCAGCAGGGCAACAACAACGCCTACAACCAGGACAACGCCATCAGCTGGCTGGACTGGAAGAGTGCCGACGAAGACCTGATCGGCTTCACGGCACACCTGATCCATCTGCGCAAGAAGCACCCGCAGCTGCACCTGCCCGTCTGGCTGCTGGGCGCCCCCACGGCCTCCGGCATGCTGGACGTGCGCTGGCTCAACAGCCAGGGACAATCGATGCCGGCCGAGCAGTGGAACCAGGATGGCGACGGGGTATTCGCCCAGATTCTGGGCGCCCACAATGATGATGAACAGGATCTGCTGATCGTCTTCAACCCCGACGGCGAGAACCGCCCCTTCGTGATGCCCGAAGGCGACTGGACCATGGTGCTGGACACCAACCAGGCCGACGGCCAGCCCTGGCGGGCCAACTCCACCGAAGGCGAGGTGGACGAGACCATGACACAGATCATGCGACTGGGCCTGGCCATCAACAAAAACAGCAAGCTTCGCGCACCTGTGGTCAAATGCAAGACACAGGACGCAACAAGCAGCGACGTTCCCGTCGCCAAACCGAAAGGAACCGCCGCGCGCACGCTGCGTCCTCATTCCGTCTATATGTTCGTTGCCCGTCGCAAAGGATGAAGACCATGAGTCCAAACACCTCTCGTGCCAGCGGCATCCTGCTGCACATCACCTCACTACCGGATACCGAGCCCGTCGGCCCTGAACAGCCGCTCACCATCCAGCACCCCGGTTCGGGAGACTTCGGACCCAGCGCCTATCACTTCATCGACTGGCTGGAGCACGCCGAGCAGTACCTGTGGCAGATCCTGCCGCTGGTGCCTCCGGGCAGCGGCTATTCGCCGTACATGAGCCCCGCCGGCATGGCCTTCAACCCCATGCTGGTGGACCTGCGAGGCCTGGCCTCGCAAGGCTGGCTGCCGGCCGACTTCCAGGAAGACTACTCGGTCGACGGCGAGCCGGGCCCCGCCCCGCGTGAAGGCCGGATCGACTTCCCGCGTGTCGAGCATTTCCGCCTGCGTGCGCTGACCCAGGCGGCCCGCACCTTCCTGGGCAATCCCCATGAACCGCTGCGCGCCGAGTTCGACGACTTCCGCGAGCGCGAAGGCGCCTGGCTGGACGACTATGCCCTGTTCATGGTGCTGGACCGTCTCTACCAGGGCAAGCCCTGGCAGGAATGGCCGGCCGACCACGCCCAGCGCAAGCCGGCCGCCCTGGAGCACATCCGCCAGGACTACCGCGACGACTACCTATTCTGGTGCTTCGTGCAGTGGGTGGCCGAAAAACAATGGCAGGCCATCCGCACCTACGCCAACGCCCACAACGTCCGCATCGTGGGTGATGTGCCCATCTTCGTGGCGCTGCACAGCGCCGACACCTGGGCCAACCCCAAGCTCTTCGACCTGGGCAAGGATCTCTGGCCCACGCACGTGGCCGGCGTTCCGCCCGACTACTTCGCCGTGGATGGCCAGCGCTGGGGCAACCCGCTGTACCGCTGGCCCGAGCACGCCAAACAGGGCTACGCCTGGTGGATCGCGCGCGTCAAGCGCTGCCTGGCCCTGACCGACATCGTGCGCATCGACCACTTCCGCGGCTTCGACGCCTACTGGGCCATCCCGTCCACCTGCCCCACGGCACGCGAGGGCGAATGGACGCCCGGCCCGGGCATGGCGCTCTTCAACGCCCTGGAAAAGGCGCTGGGCAAGCTGCCGCTGGTGGCCGAGGACCTGGGCCTTCAGACCGACAGCCTGCGCAAGCTGCTGGCCGACACCGGCCTGCCCGGCATGGCCGTGCTGCAGCTGGCCTTCCTGGACGATTCCGAGAACGTCTTCCTGCCGCACAACCTGCGTCGCAACCAGATCGTCTACACCGGCACCCACGACAACGACACGACGCTGGGCTGGTTCGCCCAGGCTTCTGACCGGGAGCGTGCGCTGGCACAGGTGTACCTGAAGACCGACGGTCGGGAAATGCACTGGGAGCTGGTCCACGCGGCCTCGCAGTCCGTCTCGGGCTGGGCCATCTACCAGATGCAGGACATTCTGGGTCTGGGCGCCGAGGGCCGGATGAACTACCCCGGAGAAGCCTCCGGCTGGTGGGGCTGGCGCTTTGCCTGGCACCAGCTGCACGAGTGGCAGACGCGCCGCCTGCGCGCCATCACCCAGGTGCATGGCCGCAGCAAACCCGAATGGGTGTGCTCGGAAGAAGAGGCAGCGGACAAGTGATCCGCTGATCAGCGGGGCCCGGCAGCAACCGGGCCTCGCGACCCGCCTTCACTCTTGAGGGCCGGTTCCATCTTTGCAGGTGGGGCCGGCCCTTGTCGTTTCCGCTCCAGACCGGACTCAGTCGTCCTGGGCGCTTGCGCCCCACGGATTGCGCAACGCGCTGGCAATCAGCGCGGGCATGGGCTCGCCGCCAAAGCGGGTGAGCGGCACGTTGCGCGTGCCCCAGACGCGGCGCAGCGTGACGTCGTCAATCATCTTGCGCAGCCAGCGATGTGAGGGCAGCTGCTCCTGCCGCCGGTGCCACACCATGTCGATGCGCATGGCCGGCAACGCCACCGGCAATGGCTGCCACGCCAGACGGTCGGCAATGCCGGTGGCCGGAACGAAGTCCAGGGGCAGCACCGTGAGCAGGTCGGACTGGGCCACCACATGGGCCGCCGTGAAGAACTGGTTGAGCGTGAGCACGATGCGCCGGGTACGCTGGCGCGTGGCCAGCGCCTCGTCGACGAAACCGAAGGGCCGCCCCGAGTAGCTGACCAGCAGGTGCCGGGCATTGCAGTAATCATCCAGGCTGATGGGGCCGGCACTCAGCGGGTGCCCCTCACGCATCACGCAGACATACTGGCCTTCGTAGATCTCCTGATGCCCGAAGGTATCGGGCCGATCTTCCTGCATCTCGCGCAGGATCACGTCGGCCACGGCGCCGGGGAAGTGCCCGACCGCCAGGTGCAGCTCGTCGTTTTCCAGAAGCGGGAGTGGATCACGCGTGGTGAGCGGACGCAGCCGCAGCGTGGCATTGGGGGCATCGCGCTGCAGCCGGTCCAGCAGCGGCGGCACCAGCAGGGCCGCCGTGGCATCGGCCATGGCGATGACGAAGGTCTCGCGGGTGCGCTGCGGATCAAAGGACTTGGGCGAGATGACGCCTCGCAACGCGTTGAGCGCCGTGCGCACGTCGGGCCAGATGGCCAGTGCGAAGGGCGTGGGCTCGACGCCGCGGCCAGCGCGGATCAGCAGTTCGTCCCCCAGGGCCTCACGCAGCCTGCGCAGGGCATTGCTGGCAGCCGGCTGGGTCATTGCGAGGTTGCGGGCCGCACGCGAGATGTTGCGCTCGGCCATGACTTCATCAAAAACCCGCAGCAGGTTCAGATCGAAGTTCTGGAAATCCACCCTTCTCCCCCAGTGACACCCCGCGGGCATCGTCATGACACCCGCCGGGCCGCCTTCTGCGGCCCCCCGGGATGGCGCCGGTCCGGGGCGGCAAGCCGCCCGCATCTTGCTTACGCGCCTGATTTTACGATCAGCAGCACCCAGTCGCGCAAGCCCGGGAAAACATCAAGGAAGCCGCCAGGCTGCCCGTGGAAGAAACATGTCACGCAAACCCCTGGCGCAACACGTCGCGGGGGAAGACAGGATCACTGCCACTCGCCCAGCAGACGCTGGTAGAGCGACAGGTACTCGGCGGCGGACGGTCCCCAGCCATGCCGGGCCTCCATGGCCGTGCGCATCCGCCACTCCCAGCCGCTGCGGTCGTGCCACCACAGCGCGGCAGCGCGCTCCAGCGCATCGATCAGGCCCGAGATCTGGCCGCCCTGGAAGACAAAGCCGTTGCTGGGCTGGCCATCCAGGTATTCGGTCACGGTGTCGGCCAGGCCGCCCACCTTGCAGACCAGCGGCAGCGTGCCATAGCGCAGCCCGTACATCTGGGTCAGGCCGCAGGGCTCGAAGCGCGACGGCACCAGGATGAGGTCGCCGGCGCCGATCAGCCGGTGGGCCAGGCGCTCGTCATAGCCGATGCACACCGCCACCTGATCGGGGGCCTCCTCGGCCGCCTTCCGGAAGGCATCCTGCAGGTGGGCGTCCCCGCTGCCCAGCAGCGCCAGCTGGATGCCCAGCTCACGCATCTTCGGCAGCGCCTGCAGGACAAGGTCGGCCCCCTTCTGGTTGGTCAGTCGGCTGATCATGACCGCCAGCATGCGGTTCGGATCGACCGTGAGGCCCAGCTCCTGCTGCATGCGGGTCTTGTTCTCGACCTTGCGGCCCAGGTCATGGATGCCGTAGTTGGCACTGATCAGCGGGTCGGTCTGCGGATCCCAGACCGTCTCGTCAATGCCGTTGAGGATGCCCGAGAGGCGCTCGCGCCGCTCCAGCAGCACGCCCTGCATGCCGGCACCGCCCTCCGGCGTGGTGATCTCGTAGGCATAGCGCGGGCTGACCGTGCTCAGCCAGTCGGCAAACACCAGCCCGCCCTTCATGAAGCTGCCGTGCCCGTAGTATTCCAGGCTGCGGGACACCCCCGGCCGCAGGATGTGCGGCGGCAGGTCCAGCCCCGGCGCCTCCTCCAGCGGGAAGAGCCCCTGATAGATCAGGTTGTGGATGCTGAACACGGACTTCACCCGGCGCACCGGGTTCAGCGACAGATACACTGGCGCCAGCCCCGCGTGCCAGTCATGCGCATGCAGGATGTCGGCCTGCCACCAGGCATCGATGTCCCCCCAGGCCAGATGGGCCCCCACCCAGCCCAGCAGCGCAAAGCGCCGGATGTTGTCGGACCAGTCACGATGGTCCGGACCCAGATAGGGGTTGCCTTCGCGCCGGAAGTACCAGGGCGCATCCACGACATAGGCGGTCAGACCGCTCTCTTTCAGCCGCCCGTGCAGCACCCGCACGCGGGCGGCCCCCATCAGGGAACCCAGGTCGGCCACCAGGCCGACCTCTTCCAGATTGTCGATGATGGCCGGATAGCCCGGCACCAGCAGCCGGGCATCCACCCCCTGGGCCAGCAGGGCCGTCGGCAGGGCGGCCGCGATGTCGCCCAGCCCGCCCGTCTTGACCTGCGGGTATACCTCGGCCGTGACGTGCAGGACCCGCACATTGCCCGCCGGTGCGCGATTGGGCTGCTGCCAGATCACGGCCGGCACGGCTGCGCCTCCCGTCGATCGGGCAGGATGCGCGTCATCGGGACGCGCAGCATGGGGTCGGGCAAGCGTACGGTCTGCAAACATCATCGATCCTCCGGGCGTTCAGCCCTGCAGTTTTTCCAGCATCCTGGGGGTGATCAGCGTCACGCCGCCCTCGCTGCGATAGAAGCGCCGTGCATCATCGTCCGGATCCTCACCGACCACCAGGCCATCGGGAATCCGGCAGCCCCGGTCGACCACCACCTTGGTGAGCCGGACATTGCGCCCCACCTGCACCTCGGGCAGCAGCACTGCGCCGTGGATCTGCGTGTAGGAATGCACGCGGCAGTTGGAGAACAGCAGCGAGTTGTGCACCGAGCCGGACAGGATGCAGCCCGCCGAGACGCTGGATTCGATGGCCTCACCGCGACGGTTTGCCTCGTTGTGCACGAACTTGGCCGGCGGCAGCTGTTCCTGGTAGGTCCAGATGGGCCAGGAACGGTCATAGAGGTTCAGCTCGGGCACCGTGGCCGTCAGGTCGATGTTGGCCTCCCAGTAGGCATCGATGGTTCCGACGTCGCGCCAGTAGGCCGGTGCCTTCTCGCTGTTGTAGACGCAGCTGTCCTGGAAGAAGTGGGCCACCACCTGGCCTTCTCCCACGGCCTTCGGAATGATGTCCTTGCCGAAGTCGTGCGAGGAGCCCTCCAGGGCGATGTCCTCGTCCAGCATCCGGTACAGGTAGTCGGCCGTGAAGATGTAGATCCCCATGGAGGCCAGCGCACGGTCCGGCTTGCCCGGCATGGCCGGCGGATCGGCCGGTTTTTCCACGAAGGAGGTGACCTTCTTGTTCTCGTCGATGGCCATCACGCCGAAGGCCTTCGCTTCCTGGCGATCGACCTCGATGCAGCCCACCGTCACGCCGGCGCCCGAAAGGGCGTGGTCGGCCAGCATGCGGGCATAGTCCATCTTGTAGATGTGGTCGCCCGCCAGGATCACCACGTATTCCGGATGGTTGGACTTGATGATGTCGAGACTCTGATAGACGGCATCGGCCGTGCCACGGTACCAGAACTCCTCGTCGACGCGCTGCTGCGCGGGGATGAGATCGACGAATTCGTGCATCTCGGACTTGAGGAAGTTCCAGCCGCGCTGCAGGTGGCGCAGCAGGCTGTGCGACTTGTACTGCGTGAGCACGCCGATGCGGCGCAGGCCCGAGTTCATGCAGTTCGACAGGACGAAGTCGATGATGCGGAAGTGTCCGCCAAAATAGACGGCCGGCTTGCAGCGGGTATCGGTGAGCTGCTTCAGGCGGCTTCCCCGTCCTCCGGCAAGAATGAGCGCCATGGCGCGCTTGGGCAGCCGGCGTTCCAGATCGATGCGTGCGTTATTGTCCATGAGTCCCTCCTATGTGTTGTTCAAGGAAGCACTGACACGAACTTGCGCCAGCCACCCGACGTCGGACCGAACCACACCGACACGGACGGACCTCGTGGCAGGCAGATGGCGCCCGGAGGGCACCCCGACTGCCAAGGGCGGATCTGCCGGGCAGCCACACCTTCACCGTGTTCTCCCGCCAGCGACGAATCCCGGGCAAGGGAAAACTCATCGAAGCCGTGGGGGACCCCTCCGGAGATGACACTGTGCCCATGCCCGAAGGCCTGAACCGGAGCCCTGCCGTTATTGTCCCCGCCCGGCAGCGCAGAAAACAGGGAGACGACACCCACAGCCCGAGGGCTGGCGTGGCGGCGACGTCGATGTTCCGTGCTGCCTTGGTTCGATTATCCCCCTAGTGGCGCAGAAACGCACGCAATCCCGGGTAGCGTGCAGACAAAGTATTCCCGTTCCCGACAGTGCGGTCCGGAAACATCAGCTGCCAGCAGGCAACGGCATCATGCGTGAATCTCGCAGCACCTGATCGATGGTGCGCCGGGGCAGTGCACGGCGCGCGATGTTGCGCACCATACGGACGGAACGCCCGCCCTCCCGGCGCTGTTCCGGCGGGGCAATCGCCACCGGCGGACGCTCTTCCAGCATGACTTCCTGGCGCCACGGCGAGCTGATGTCCACCAGCGTGCCGTCGGGGTCGCGGGTGAGGAAGCGCCGCTGGCCATAGAACTCGTCACGCGGCGGCTGCACGATGGGCAGGCCACGCACCACGGCGCGGGCGTGGATGTCGTCCACGTTGTCCACCACGAAGGTGAGGTACATGCCCACCGGCACGGCGCGCCAGTCGGCCGGCAGCAGCGGATGGTCGCGCTGGATGATGCCCAGCTCCAGGCCCGGATTGGTGGGCGAGTGGAGCCGGATGTACCAGTCGGATTCGAAGGCCACCTCCATGCCCAGCAGGTCGGCATAGAAATCCCTGCTTTCCTGCAGCCTGTCACTGCTGATGTTGCTGAGCAGTCGTCTCACGCTCATGAGGTGTCCTCCTCCAGTCAATTCTTCATACTAACGGCCTGTCGTCGCCTTTCGCCGACAGCCCCCGCCCGGCGGTATCCCTCAGCCGGCCGGCGGCCCGCCTTTCGGCTAGACTGTGGCCTGCCCGGCACGCTCACATTCCCGGCCCACTCCGGGCACGGGACCGGATCCTGACGCCGCCAGGGCCACTCTTTTGCCCTGTTCGCCCGGCGCTCCTCTGCCGCCTCTTCGCATGTCCCATTCATCACCCCCTTCCGGCTGCCCCTTCCATGCCGCCCAGAACCGCGCGACCACAACGGACAGCCCCCGGCCTGCCAACGGCACGCCGGCAGCGGGCGTCGTTCCCGACCCAGCGACCGTCCTTGCCGCCACCCGCCTCTGGGTGGAGAAGGCCGTCGTCGGCCTGAACCTGTGCCCCTTCGCCAACGCCGTGCTGAAGAAGGGCCGCCTGCACATTCAGGTCAGCGAGGCCACCGAACCGCTGGCACTGCTGGAGGATCTGCGGACTGAACTGAAGCGCCTGCTGGACGCCCCGGAAACCGAGATCGAGACCAGCCTGCTGGTGTGCCCCCGCATGCTGTCCGACTTCCTGGAATTCAACGACTTCCTGGACATGGCCGAAGCCCTGCTGACCGAGCTGGACCTGAACGGCACGGTGCAGATCGCCAGCTTCCATCCCCACTACCAGTTTGCGGGCACGGCCGTCGACGACATCGAGAACGCCACCAACCAGTCGCCCTGGCCCACGCTGCACCTGCTGCGCGAGACCAGCATCGACCGCGCCGTGGCCGCCTGGGGCGAGGACACCGACCGCATCTTCGAGAACAACATCGCCCGCCTGCAGGCGCTGGGCCCCGAAGGCTGGCGCCGCCTGAGCCGCCAGTGGCAGGCCCCGGGGCTGGAAAGCCCCGATGAAAAGCCCTTCTCCGTCGGCTAACATTCAGCATTGTGGCGCCTCCGGCACGGATTCCATGTTTCGGCCGGTACCCGGCCTGCAACAATGCCCGTCAAAGAACAAGGACTCTTACATAATGGATCGTCGCTCCGCCCTGAAGGCCAGCGTCGCCGCCGGCGTCGCTGCCGGCAGTGCCACCCTGGCTGCCCCCGCCATCTCGCAAGGCCGCAAGCAATGGCGGATGGTCACCTGCTGGCCCAAGAACTTCCCCGGCATCGGGACCAGCGCCGAGAGCCTGGCCCGGCGCATCACCGAGATGTCCGGTGGCAAGCTCACGGTCAAGGTCTATGCTGCCGGCGAGATGGTGCCGGCCCTGCAGGCGCTGGATGCCGTCATCGAAGGCACGGCCGAAATGAGCCACGGCGCCGCCTATTACTGGATGAACAAGAGCCCGGCCCTGGCCTTCTTCACCGGCGTGCCCTACGGCATGACGGCTTCCGAGATGTCGGCCTGGGTCAACGTCATGGGCGCCCAGGCGCTGTGGGACGAGGTCTATGACCAGTTCGGCGTGCAGGGCTTCCTGGCCGGCAACACCAGCGTTCAGGCCGGCGGCTGGTTCCGCAAGGAACTCAAGTCCGTGGCCGACGTGAAGGGCCTGCGCATGCGTGCGCCCGGCCTGGGTGGCCAGGTCTGGCAGAAGATGGGCGTGTCGGTGATGAACCTGGCCGCCGGCGACATCTTCCAGGCCATGCAGACCGGCACGCTGGATGCCGCCGAGTTCGTCGGTCCCTACAACGACCTGGCGCTGGGTCTCTATCAGATCACCAAGAACTACTACATCCCCAGCTTCACCGAGCCGGCCCAGGCCCCCGAGCTGGTGGTGAGCAAGGAGAAGTTCCAGGCCCTGTCCAAGGACCTGCAGGAGATCGTCCGCGCCGCCTGCCAAGCCGAGTACGACAGCATGTACGCCACCTATGCCGCCAACGACCCGCGCGCGCTCGACACGCTCGTGGGCAAGCATGGCGTCAAGGTCCAGCGCTTCCCCAACGAGATCTTCGAGAAGGGCGGCCAGTATGCCCGCGAGCTGATCCTGGAGATGCGTGACAGCAAGGACCCGCTCACCAAGAAGACGGCCGAACACTTCATCACCTCGTTCAACCTGCTTCGCCAGAAGACCGAAGGGACCGATCAGCCGTTCATCGAAGCCCGCACCAAGTACTTCAGCCTGAAGTGACACGGGCCCAGCCCGAGGCGCCGGCCGGGATCCCTCCGCCCGGTGCCTGTGCGTTCCGGGCTGCCATCACGCAGCCCCGCCGGCAGCGGCGCTCTCCGCACCGGTATCATTCCACCGCCCCGGTCGCCTGACGACCGTCCGGCGCAGCCTCATCGCGTCGCCCTGCCCGACCTGTGGCGGGGCTTCCGCCCTCTTCCTCCTATCTTCACGTCTTTCCTCCAGGACAGCTCCCATGCGGGCTCTCGCAAGCTATACGATCTTCATCAGCGCCATCAACCGGCTGGTGGGCCAGGTGTTCTCCTGGCTCTCCCTGGGCATCGTGCTGGTCTGCTTCACCGTCGTGGTGGAGCGCTACCTCTTTTCCACCTCGCAGATCTGGATGCAGGATCTGTACGTCTGGCTGAGCGGCGCCATGTTCATGGCCCTCAGCGCCTATGCCCTGATGCGTGACGAGCACGTGCGTGTCGACATCTTCTACCGCCGCGTCTCCAACCGTCAGAAGGCCTGGCGCGACCTGTTTGGCGTGCTGACCTGCCTGCTGCCCTTCTGCCTGCTGGTCTGGACCTATGCCCTGCCCTATGTGCAGCGCGCCTGGCGCCTGCACGAGGGCTCGCCCAACACCGGCGGCATGCCGGGCTTCTACATCCTGAAGACCTTCATCCTGGTCTTCGTGGTGCTGACCGCCATGCTGTGCCGCAGCATCCTGACGCTGGCCGGCCGTGACACGCTGCTGCCCGCCCACCTGCGCTACCAGACCCACGATCACGCCCACCAGGAGGCTGCATGATGGAAATGGATCCGATCCTGCTGGGCGAGATCCTCGCTGGCACCCTGTTCTTCGGCATCATCTTCGTGCTGGCACTGGGCTTCCCGGTTGCCTACACGCTGGCCGGCACCTCGCTGATGGTGGCTGCCGTCGGCTGGTACTTCGAGGTCTTCGACTTCTCCAACTTCGGCGCCCTCGCCTCACGCTACGTGGGCTTCATGTCCAGCGAGGTGCTGGTGGCCGTGCCGCTCTTCATCTTCATGGGCGTGCTGCTCGAACGATCGGGCATTGCCGAGGCCCTGCTCACCACCATGGGGCGGCTCTTCGGCAACGTCCGGGGAGGCCTGGGCTTCTCGGTCATCATCGTGGGCGCCCTGCTGGCCGCCTCCACGGGCGTGGTGGGCGCCACCGTCGTCACCATGGGCCTCATCAGCCTGCCCGCCATGCTGCGCGCCGGCTATGACCCCAAGCTGGGGGCCGGCGTGATCGCCGCCTCCGGCACGCTGGGCCAGATCATCCCGCCGTCGACCATCCTCATCTTCATGGGCGACATGCTCTCGGGCATCAACGCCCAGGTGCAGATGTCCAAGGGCAACTTCGCCCCCACCCCGGTCTCGGTGGGTGACCTGTTCGTCGGCGCCATCCTGCCCAGCGCGGTGCTGGTGGGGCTCTACATGCTCTACATGGCCGGCAAGGCCGTCTTCGATCCCAAGTCCTGCCCGGCCACGCCCTTCCAGCGCGAAGAAGGCGGCCACGGTCTGGGCCGCGAGATCGTCACCGCCCTGCTGCCGCCCCTGACGCTGATCCTGGCCGTTCTGGGTTCCATCCTGGGCGGCATCGCCACCCCCACCGAGGCCGCCTCCGTGGGTTCGGTGGGCGCGCTGCTGCTCATCGCCATCAAGGGCCGCTTCAGCCTGCGCATGCTGCAGCAGGCCTGCCTGTCCACGGCCACCATCACCTCCATGGTGTTCACCCTGCTGCTGGGCGCCGCGGTCTTTTCCATCGTCTTCCGCATCCTGGGCGGCGAGGATCTGGTCCACGCCCTGCTCTCCAACCTGCCGGGTGGCACGATGGGCGCCCTCATCAGCGTCATGCTGGTGATGTTCCTGCTGGGCTTCGTGCTTGACACCTTCGAGGTGATCTTCATCATCATCCCGATCACCGCGCCCGTGCTGCTGGGCATGGATGTCGATCCGGTCTGGCTGGGCGTGCTGGTGGGCATCAACCTGCAGACCAGCTTCATGACGCCCCCGTTCGGCTTCTCGCTGATCTACCTGCGCGGCGTGGCACCGGCCAGCGTCACCACGGGGATGATCTATCGGGGTGCTGTCCCCTTCGTGGCACTGCAGCTCATCGGCCTGGGGATCGTCATGGCCTTCCCCGAGCTGAGCACCTGGCTTCCTGCGCAAGTGTTCCGTAACGGCGGCTGACCCGGTATCCGCACCTGTGCCCTTTCTGCTACCCTTTGCGGGCTGGGCACGACTACCTGTACCGTATGACTGATTCACTGCGAACCCGCCTGTCCGCCATCGAACCCGCCATGCTGCGCGGGATCTCGCGCGGCCTGGAAAAAGAAAGCCTGCGTGCCACGGCCGATGGCAACCTGTCCATGCGTCCGCACCCGCGGGCGCTGGGCGCACCGCTCACGCACCCGCGCATCACCACCGACTTCAGCGAATCCCAGGTGGAGCTGATCACCGGCGTGCACGAGGACATCGAGGCCTGCCTGGCCGAGCTGACCGAGATCCACCAGATCACGCTGGCCGACATCGACGGCGAGTCGCTGTGGTGCACCAGCATGCCCTGCCCGCTGCCCGCCGACGACCAGATTCCCATCGGGCAGTACGGCAGCTCCTTCATCGGCCGGACCAAGACCATCTACCGCGTCGGCCTGAAGCATCGTTACGGCAGCCGGATGCAGACCATCTCCGGGCTGCACTACAACTTCTCCATCCCCCAGACCCTGTGGCCGCTGCTGCAGCAGATGCCCGGTCTGAGGCTCGACGAGAACCCCAAGCGCGCCCGCAGCCAGGGCTACTTCGGGCTCATCCGCAACTTCCGGCAGCATTCGTGGCTGCTGCTGCTGCTCTTCGGGGCCTCGCCCCTGGTGCAGCGCAGCTTCGCCGTGGGCATGCCGCACATCCTCAAGCGCTTCGGCCGGGATGCCCTGGGCCTGCCACATGCCACCTCGCTGCGCATGGGCCCGCTGGGCTACCAGAGCGACGCCCAGGCACGCATCGGCGCCAGCTACAACTGCCTCAAGAGCTACGCCGAGTCGCTCTACGACGCACTCACCCAGCCGTATCCCGCCTACGAGAAGATGGGCATTCTCTACGAAGGCGAGTACCGGCAGCTTTCCACGTCGCTGCTGCAGATCGAGAACGAGTTCTACGGCACCATCCGTCCCAAGCAGCCCATCCGTCCGAAGGAACGGCCGCTGGCCGCGCTGGCTGCCCGGGGCGTGGAGTACGTCGAAGTGCGGCTGATGGACCTGGATCCCTTCAGCCCCATCGGCATCACGGCCGAGACCATCCGCTTCCTCGACATCTTCCTGCTGTACTGCCTGCTGTCCGACAGCCCGCCCGACAGCCCGAAGATCACGGCCGCCCAGGCCGCCAATCGGCACGCCGTGGCCCAGCGCGGTCGCGAACCCGGGCTGGCGCTGCAGCAGGGTGATGGCAGCCTGCGTCCGCTGCAGGACTGGGGCCAGGAGCTGCTGAAGGACCTTCAGCCGGTCGCCGAGCGCCTGGACGAAGCCTTCCCCGAGCACGGCGGGGCCTATGCGGCGGCCCTGCAGATGGCCCGTCAGCGGCTGGAATCGCCCGACACCACCCCGTCGGCGCGACTGCTTGCCGAGCTGGCTGCCAACGAGGAGGACTCGCTGACCGCGCTCACCCTGGCCCGTTCGCAGGCCCACCGCCAGCATCTGCTGTCGCTGCCGCTGCCCCCCGACGTGCGCGAGGCCTACACCCGCATGGCGCAGGAATCCTTCATCGAACAGGCCGACATCGAAGCCGCCGACACCGGCGACTACGAGCAATGGCGCCAACAGTACATCACCTCGGTTTTCCCACTGATCAGTGACTGAACACGACGCACAGCAGGTGCTGCTGGTCCGCGCCATCGAGCGCCAGCCGGCTTCTTCCACCTGGACCGACGAAGACCGCCTTCACGCCAGCCAGGAGGCGCTGCGCCAGACCGGCCCCGAGGCCGAGCGCAGCACCTTCGTCATCGAACGCGCCCGGCTGGCCTGTGAACGGCTCATTGCCCGCAAGCCCGCCCTGGGCGACCTGCTGCACAGCCTGCAATGGCGCGGCTGGTTCACCCCCGTGGCGCTGCTGGTGGCCCTGCTGGCCGGCGCGCTGCTCGACTCGGCCGGCGGCGATCGGATCAACATCCTCAACCCGCCGCTGCTGCTGATCATCGCCTGGAACCTGTTCACCTATCTGGTGCTGGCCATTGGCGCCATCCGCGCAAAGCTGGGCCGTGGTCGCACAGGGGCTGCCGCCGGCAAGGCCGGAAAGAACGCCCGGCCCGCGGCCTCGCAGGATCAGGAGCCGACCGGCCCCGGCGGCTGGCTGCGCCGCCACGTCGTTCGCCTGGCCACCGGGCAGGGCTGGAAGCGCATCGGTCGCTCACGCGAGGGCAGCGTGGCCAACGCCTTCCGCACCAGCTGGTTCCACGCCGCAGCGCCCCTCTACGGTCAGCGAGCACTCACATTGCTGCATGGCGGCGCCATGATGTTCGCCCTGGGCGCCCTGGCCAGCCTCTATCTGCACGGCCTGGTGCTGGAATACCGTGCCGGCTGGGAAAGCACCTTCCTGAACCCGCAGCAGGTCGAGACCCTCACGCACCTGCTCTGGGGCCCCGCCAGCCTGGTCAGCGGCATTGCCCTGCCCGACGCCAACGGCCTGGCCGCCATCCGCTTTCCGCACAACCCCGGCGAGAACGCGGCCCAGTGGATCCACCTGCAGACGCTGACCGTGCTGCTGATCGTGGTCATCCCCCGCCTGCTGCTGGCACTCTGGGCCCGTGAACAGTCACGGAAACTGAGCACTCACTTTCCGCTGTCGCTCGATGAGAGCTACTTCCGGGATCTCCTTCGCAGCCAGCGCGGCGAAGCTGCCGTCGCCTGGGCCCTGCCCTACAGCTACCACCTGAGCGATGCGGCTCAGGCCGGCCTTTCCCACCTGCTGCAGCAGGCACTGGGCGGTTCTGTCTCCCTGCGCCTGCAGCCACCGCTGCCTCTGGGCGGCGAGGATGACCTGCAGTCGCCGCTGCCCGGTCTCGACGGCGCCAGTCTGGCGGCAGCCGTCTATTCGCTGTCGGCCACACCCGAGGCCGAGAACCACGCCGCCTTCCTGGCCACGCTGGCGCGCCACGTGCCGGCCGGCATGCCGCTGGTGGCCCTGGTCGACGAAAGCGGTTTCCGTGCCCGTTTCGGCGCCGACTCGGACCGGCTGGAAAGCCGTCGCAACGCCTGGCGTCGCATCCTGGCCAGCCGCAGCGATGTCCAGCCCCTGTTTGTCGACCTGGCCGCCGAACCCGCGCGTGACGTCCTGGACGGCCTGGACGCCCTTCTGGCTGCCTCAACCCGGACCATGCCCGCCAGCGCCTGATCCACCTCTGCTTTTCTCATCGCCGTGCCCGACGCCGCCAACATCATCTCCCTCAGCCTGGTCTCCCACACCAACGTCGGCAAGACCACCCTTGCCCGCACCCTGCTCTCGCAGAGCGTGGGCGAGGTGCGCGACGAGCCGCACGTCACCGACACCAACGACCGCTTCGAGCTGGCCCAGACGCCGCAGGGCGACCAGCTGGTCCTGTGGGACACCCCCGGTTTCGGCGACAGCGCCCGACTGGCGCGGCGCCTGCTGCAGTCCGACCGCCCCATTGGCTGGTTCGTCAGCCAGGTCTGGGACCGCTTCGCGGACCGTGCCCTGTGGTCCAGCCAGCAGGCCGTGCACAACGTCCGCGAAGAGGCCGACGTGGTGCTGTACCTGGTCAACGCGGCCGAGAACCCCGAGGATGCCGGCTACGTCGAACCCGAGATGAAGATCCTGGCCTGGATCGGCAAGCCCATCATCGTGCTGCTGAACCAGATGGGTCCCCCGGCCGGCCACCAGGCCGAAGAAGCCGAGATCGACCGCTGGCGCTCCTACCTCACCCGCTTCGGCAACGTCCATCAGGTGCTGGCCCTGGATGCCTTTGCCCGCTGCTGGGTCCAGGAAGGCGCCCTGCTGCAGGCCGTCGAGCCGCTGCTGCTCCAGGCCAAGAAGCCCGCCTTCGGTCGGCTCAACCGCCTGTGGCAGAACCAGCGCCGCCAGACCTTCGACCGCTCGATGCACATCCTGGCCACCCGGCTGGCCGCCACCGCACTGGACCGTGAACGCATCCCCAACAGCAGCCTGAAGGACCAGCTGCGCGAGGTGGGCAAGGTGCTGGGCGTCTCGCGCTCGCCCCAGGACGATGCCAAGCAGCAGGCCATGGCCAAGCTGGCCGAGCGCCTCAACACCGCCATCCGCCAGTCCACCGACGAGCTGATCGAAGCCAACGGGCTGGTGGGTCACGCCACCGACGAGGTGCTCAGCCGCATGGCCGATCACTACGACGTGACCGAGAACCTCAATGAAGGCCATGCGGCCGTCGTGGGCGGTCTGGTCACCGGCGCACTGGCGGGTCTGAAGGCCGACCTGCTGGCCGGGGGCCTCACCCTGGGAGGCGGCATGATCGCCGGCGGCGTCCTGGGCGCCCTGGGCGGTGCCGGCCTGGCTCGGGGCTACAACATGGTGCGCGGCATCGACGCCATCACCGTCACCTGGACCGATGCCGTGATGAACCGGCTGATCCAGTCTGCCCTGCTGACCTATCTGGCCGTAGCCCACTACGGCCGGGGCCGGGGCGAATGGGCACAGTCCGAACACCCCGCCCACTGGGAAAAGACCGTCACCGACGTGCTGACACAGCAGCACGATCAGTTCACCCAGTTCTGGCGCAAGCGTCAGAACTATGGCCCGGACGCCCTAGCCAGCGCCCTGCAGACCGAGCTGACCCTGGCCATGGAGCGGATCCTGATCCGCCTCTACCCCAACGCGCTGTCGATGGCCGCCCTGGGCAGTGGCGCCCGACGCCTGAACATCGCCCTGGCCGCCGATCTGGCCGAAGCCCGCGGCGACAACCCCCAGCCCTCTCAGCAAGCCGCCGACGAACCCGAGTACGCCGCGCACCTGCGCGCCGGCTTTGCCGCCGCCTGCGGCCCGGTGTCGCCGCCACGCCCCGCAGCGTCCTCTCGTGCCCCATCGCACGGGGACGCCCCGGCCGCGCCGGAAGGGGAAGAGCCCACCCAGGAACCCGACACCCGCCCTTTTGGCAAAGGCAGGTCCTTGGCCGATGGTTCCGGTAGCCAGCAGGCTGCCGCTGACCGGAGGCCCGCCGACGCCCTCCCGCGCCCGGCCCAGGAAGGCCCTGCCATGAACGGGAGTCCGCAGCCTTCATCTCCTGCGGATACTGCTGCCCCCGCCACTGTGCCCGACGCGTCTCCAACCCCGGAAGACCGAAAGCCCGCTCCCCGGGCCGTGTCGCCCGAGGCCGCGCCGTCCCCTGTCCGCCAGCCGGACAGTGCTCCGGTCACGGACAACAACACGGCAAAAGCCGGCAACAGCACCAGCCCAGCCGACTCCAACACGGCGAAAACCAACACCAAGACGGCAGCCACCGGCAGCGACACGGCAGCAGACGCACCAACGGAACCAGCAAAAGCCGACGGCGACAGCACGCCTGCAGACACCGCCGCCGCGGCCAGCAACAGCACGGCTTCGGATGTCCCTGCCGAATCCGGCAACAACGTGACCCCGGATGCCCCGGCTGCACCCGGCAACGACAAGGCAGCAGATGCACCCGCTGCCACGGACACGGGCGCAGCCTCCGACAAGGCCAAGACCCCTGCCGACGAAGGAGCATCCGCCCCCCCAAAGCCGGACGCTGATACGCCTGCCGCCGACGTATCAGCCACCTCCCCGCGCGGTGGACAGGCCCACGAGGCGTCCGAGAAGCGAAGCCCCCGCCGCAAGCAGGGATCCGGCAAGGGGCGTCGCAAGCGGCGCTGAACGGCATCGCCGTCGGCCCGCACGCCCCATCACCGGCTACCCGGCCATGGATGACGATGAACCTCTCCCGCATCAAACGCTGGATCCTGCTCGGCCACCGCTGGCTGGGCATCGGCACATGCCTGCTGTTCTTCCTGTGGTTCCTGTCGGGCGTGGTGATGATGTACGTGGGCCATCCCAAGCTCACCTGGCAGGAACGGCTTGAACATCTGCCGCCGCTGGAGGCCAGCCAGCACCTGCTCTCGCCCGCCGACGCCTTCCAGCGGGCCGGCATCCACGGCACCGTCACCGACCTGCGGCTGGCCAACGCCCGCGCCGGACAGCCCGTCTACATCGCTCGGATCCGCCCTGACACCCGGCCCGCACCGGACGCCCCCCAGCCCGACCCACGCCTGGTGGCCCTCAATGCCCGCACCGGCACCCTGCTGCCTCCCACCGACCCCGCCACGGCCCTGGCCA
>ERZ773212.546-NODE-546-length-18106-cov-25.261814_pt1 | contig 18106 bp, 26 predicted proteins | sample MGYA00581005_ERZ773212 | MGnify/ENA primary metagenome ERZ773212 (study PRJEB29015, sample SAMEA2738154) | human oral metagenome | biome: human oral; feature: human-associated habitat; material: saliva | place: China | collected 2196 ... | reverse complement strand
CTCCCGGCCGGGGCCCGTTGGAAAAAATGCGGTTCCGATTTCGGTCGGTCGGCGTCGGACGGTGCGAGAGCCGTCGCCTCGAGCGGCATTGCAGCCGTAGTGCGCCGGTCTCAGGTTCTCGATCGTGTCTGTGCCGCCGCGGCTGACGGGCAGCACATGGTCGATACTCAGTCGGTCTCGCAGTCGTGTCGCGTTTGGGTTGATCATCGTGTGGCAGATGGAGCAGCGCCAGCCGTAAGTGTCGGTGATCATCTGCCGCAGCTGCTTCTGATTCCGGCCTCGCCAGCGTCGTCCTCCGCTCATGTCTCTGAGTGTACCCCGTCCGAGCAACCCCCGCAACCCGTATACCCCCGGTCGGAGATACCCCGGGGTTGGACAGATCCCCCGTCTCCACAACCGAGGTCTGGTCCGGGAACCGGGACCACCCGAGTAGGCGATAGCCCGTCTCCCCAAGGGGGCGGGCGGAGGGTCCGCCGCATCGCGGCGGGCGGACCCTCCCGTTCGCCCTCCACCTTTTAGCTTTTCTCTAAATGTAGAGGGTTCATCTAAGGGAGAGAGAGTCTCCCTTATGGAGACTCTCTCCCTTAGGGAGATTGATATGGCTAGCACTCCGTTCCGCATGGGCGTCTCCCAGTCTGGGCCGGCGCTCCGGGGCAAACCCCTGGATTGTCCATGCGGAACACTGTGCCGTCGCCTCGAAATGGGGGCAGTGGTCTTAGTGTTCCGCATGGTCAGAAGAGCGTATCGGTGTCATTCCGGGGCTTATCCGGGGCGCCGGGATGCTCGGGCCCGTCTCCATCCTCCCCGTCCATGCGGAACACTGTGCCGTGAGGATCGACGTTCCGCATGGGAGCAGCCCAGAATCCCTGCGGGCACGCGCCTAGCACGCCGTGGTTGTAGGCGTGGGAGGCCTCCGCGTCGGCCGCCGCCACCACATCTAGGAGCGCCTCACAGGCGGACGTCAGGGCTTCGTCGTCGGGCAGGGCGCGGGCGATGGAGCGGCGTAGGTCCACGACGCCCCAGGCGGCCGTGTGGAGATGGGAGATGATGCGCAGCGCGGCTTCCCGAGCGGCCGGCGAGGGCCTGAGCGGGATGAGGTTCGAGTGTGATTCCATGCCCTGATTCTACCCTGCGCACGACTAATGCCCCCTACCGCCTGGCGGGGGCTTGCATGACGGTATTCGGCTATGGGGCCGGGCGGCTGCGGACGCCCGGGAGGACGGTCAGACTGTCACTGCGCGAAGCGTTTGAGGAGGCGCCCTTCGGGATCCCGGATTTCCTGGCAGTCGGCGTCGGGGTACTCGGCGTCGAACTCACTGGCCAGCACCCAGCCGCACCAGCCGGGGACGGGCCGCTCCATCATCCGCGATGCTCGGTCGACGTCGTAGCCCCGGCTGAGGATCCGGTCTTTCATCTCGGAGACCTGCTCGGGCGTGTAGACCATGTCGCACGGCCTCGCGCCCTTCTGCTCGGGCGGCACGAACGCCGCGCGCGCCGCCGGAGACGGAGCCGCGGATGCTTCCTGGGGTGCCTCCGACGGCTCGGGCGGCTGGGGGGCGTGCTCGATCTTGGAGACCCGCTCCCTGTAGGCCCGGTAGCGGGCGACGGCGGTGGCCTTCTTGCGCTTGACCCACTCGCGGAGATTGATCCATGCCAGGTAGGCTTTCTTGTCTACGCGGATCCAGGAGGGGCGGGGGCAGCCGTCGGGGCCGATCCCGCCGCGCTCCCAGGCGATCAGGCCGGCCTTTTCGAGGCGCTTGAGGCCCTCCCTGGCCCACCGGTCGGTGATATGGGAGGCCATCGCGAGCTGGTAGGCGGTGGTGCGGCCCTCCGCTGATTTCGAGGGCAGGCAGACGGCCAGGCCCTGCATCGCGTAGGTCATGCACCGGTCGAACCCGCCCCAGCCGCGCTGGGCGTGGGAGCGGGTCAGGGACGTCAGCGGCGCCCTGGCATTCATGCCCTCATGGCGCCGCGGAGACTTCGGTTTACTCATTTTCTCATTCCTTTCCTGAGCGGACTGTGCCAGTCTACAGCCTCGCAATGGTAGGGATCATTCTCGGAGGGCCCTGTGGCGGCGTCGAAGTCCGATATCCACAGGGCCGGAAATCCGTCCGCCCCCTTGGGGAATTGGACGGAGACCTGCATACGGCCGCCCGCGACGTGTTCTATCCGCCAGGCGTTGTAGGTGTAGGAGCTATCGTGGACGACGCCTACGGCGACGGTGGTCAGCTGGGCGCTGTACGGGCCGTGGTGCCGCTGGGCGTCGGGGATCACCCGGTATTGCGGGTCGAACCAGACCAGGCCGTTAGAGCGGCCTTCCTGGCGGAGTCTCTCCCACGCCGTCGCCGCCATATACCGGTAGACGGCAAGCTGGTCGGGGGAGACGATGAGAGATGGTTTTCTATAGGCGTCCATCTGGGCGACGCCATGGTCATGAGTTTCCATATGCACAGTGTACACCGTTCCGGATGGCGCCGTCAAAACGAAGAAGGGCCCCGGACCGTGTAAGTCCGGGGCCCTCTGGCACCTATCGGCTTCTAGCAGGGCCAGCCGTCATCAATGTGGCAGCGGAACATGCCTCCGAGAAGCCATCCGAGATAACTCCAACTCATGGTCTCACCTCCTATCTATCATTCTCCGGTCGTGTCGGGCCGCCACGGGTAGTCACTCGGCGGCAGGTTGTTGCTGAACTTCGCCCACAAGAGCAGGTTGGGCACGTCTACCACTATGTGCCTATATTTGCTCGGGAGCCTCAGCTGAGGAGACATTTTGAAATCCGCGCCCACAGGCCACACGCCGCGCTTCGGCTGGTAGGCGATGAGGCTTCCCGGGTAGGTGCCGGCCGGCCTGGTTTCGATCGTCGGCGTCGGATGGAGGCCCTGGTAGTACTCCCCGTCGGCCGGCGGCATCAGCGCCTCCCGGACAATCCAGCCCTGGCCGGCGGCGAGGGTCAGCCGGAGCGCCCAGGCGGGCGTGGTGCATACTCTCCGGACCGTCACCCTCGCGGCTCCGCCACGGGCGTAGCGGCGGCCGATATCGGCGAGGGTGACCGTCATCCGGTGCACGACCCTGGCCGTCCTGCCGATCTTCGCGATCGGGGCCGCCCCGTGGGCGCGGGACGTGCCCTTCCCCCAGGTGTTGATGGTGTCTCGGGAGACGCCCTCTATCTCGGAGATATCGGCGTAGGTCAGGCCCATCGCGCTGAGGGCGCGGACGCAGGTCTGCAGCTGCTCTACGTGCTCGGACGCCATGGTCACCGCCCCCCGTCGGTCTCGGAGTCCCGGAGGGTCCACCCGTAGGCATACCCGTAGAGGCTCGCGGTGATGGTCAGGATGATCTTCCACGGCGTGGAGGCGGTGGTGACGGCGACGGCGATGAGCGCGACCCATGCCAGGCCGAGCAGCGCCACCATCGCCGGCGTCGGAGATGGATTGGTCATTTCAGCAGTCCTGCCTTTCGCGCGAAGTTATCCGCGAGCCTCTGGTTCTTGTCGATCCAGGCCTGGCGGGCCCTCCGCAGGGTCCGGTGGCCGGTAGGGCAGTGGTCGATCACGGAGTCCGGGAGGGCGTCCAGGACGTCGGTCAGGGCGTCGGCCGCGCCCATCGAATACGATGCCCGCTGCTCGGGAGAGAGCCGATCCCAGTCGCAATCCAGGCTGGCGCCGGCACGGCGGCCGTCGGCGTAGAGACGATCGTAGGCCTCCGTGTGGGCTTTCACGATGATGTCGCGAATGGTGCCTCTTTTGCAGCCGTACAGGTTGGTGGCCGCTATGAGGGCGTAGCAGGCGCCGGACCAGTAGACGGCCTTCGTCTCGGGCGTGTCCCAGTCGCGGAGCGATGCGCAGTGGAGGATTTTCTTAGTCACTTGATGTACCTTTCCAGTGTCAGGTCGTAGACGGAGGTGCAGGCGTCGAAGAACCCGGACTGCCCGACGGGCGGCAGGTTCTCGGCGAGGTAGCGCAGGTCGCAGACGAACCTGGCGGCGGGCACGTGCTGGGCGCCTCCGGCGGCGGTCAGCTGCGCCGGGGAGTAGAGCGCGATCGGTGTCCCGTCGGCGGCGGCGATGGAGATGTACCGGTGACCGAGTTCGCGTTCCAGGTGGTGGATATAGGAGACGCAGTGGGCGGCGAATATCTCGCCGCCGGTGCGGTCCTGAGGATTGTTCACCTTGAACAGGCCCATATTTACGCCTCCGAATCCTTCACGATGCGCTCGTGCCAGAGCGTCAGGTCGCACGTGTACTCGCAGTGGGCGATAGGGTCGAAGATGCAGAACAGCAAGCTCAGGAGGCGGGTGTCCGGGCCGCCCGGGGGGATCGGGGCGCCGGTGAAGGCATCGATCATCGCGAGCGGGGCTTCGGGATCCCACCATGCGGAGTCTCCCTCCAAGTCGGCCTCTAGCTCCTCCTGGACGCTGTCGGCTTCGGCCTCTATGACGCCTCCGTCCTCGATCAGGTAGTCCAGGACGAAGTCCCGGATCAGGATTCTCTCGGAGTATTCCATTATCGTGTCCTTTCGGTGGTTGTGCGGTAGTACTGGGGGCGGGGCCAGCGGGGCCAGGCGAGGCCCCGGACGGTGGCGACGTGGCCGCCGGGCAGGTGCCGGATCGCGGTGTGCCGGCCTCCGTGGTGCAGGTCCACGCTGTAGGCGGCGGCCTCGCGGGTGCCGACCAGGTAGCCCTCGCGGTCGTAGTAGCAGGTGCCCTCGTAGCCCTGGGAGGCTGCGTGGCGGACGTCTCGGGCGATCCGATCGTAGGCGCCCGGCGTGAGCTCGGGATGGTATTCAGGCATGTCCAGGGGTGTCCTTTCCGGTTGGGCCCCGGCCCCCGGAGGGGCCGGGACGGGTTTGTCAGTCTTCGGTGTCGAGGATGATCAGGGCAAGATCCTCAAGATCCGCATCGTCGTAGTCGCCGTCCCAGGTAGGATCGAGGTTGGCGATGATCGCGTGCTTGGCGGCTTCTCGGGTCAGGCCGGTCTTCGCGGCGAGCCAGCACGCCGCATCCTTGGTCTCCCAGTCGATCCACTTGGAGTCTTCGTAGAACTTCATTTCCAGATATCCTTTCGGGGTTTCGCTCGGGAGCTTTTCTCCCTTGCTGTACCTATAGTCTACCCCGTCCGTGGTACGCCGTCAACTCGGCGTGGTGTGACGCTGGCCACGGACCAGGTCTGGGCGACGGCTGGGTAAAGGGGAGGCCCCCCGCCGGGGCGGGGGGCCTTTCTTCTAGGAGTTCCGGATTTCGTCTCGGAGGCTGATCAGGTCTTCGGGATCGAAGAGTCCTTTGTATCTGGGGAGTTTCTTGAGTTTCCGCTCGGCTTCCTTGAGAAGGATTCCGGTCTCGGCTCGGAGCCAGTGCTTGGACTCGGTGAGGTTGCTGGTGAAGGTCCGGGGGAAGATTCCTCGATTGTCTCGCATTTCAGTTTTCCTTTCCAGTTCCGGGAGCTTTTCTCCCTTGCTGTACTTATAGTCTACCCCGGCCAGGGTACGTTGTCAACCCGAGCCGGGGTAGATTCTTGTGGTCTCCCTCACTCTCCTAGGGAGAGTTCGAGCCGGGAGATGCGTGCGTCCACGACGCCGATTTCCTGGGAGAGACGCCGGAGGGTGCCGGCGTGCTCGTCCCGGAGGGCGTGGACCTGGCCCTCCACGCGGGCCAGGCCCTCGGCGAGGGAGTGGCCGTCGCCCTGAGGCTCCATCCGTCGGCGCATCGCCCGCAGCTGCCTCCACACGGGGATCAACCCGGCGACGGCGGTCAGGACGCCGGCGACGGCGGTCAGGATCGGAGCGACGTGCTGCACTACTGGCCACCTCCTCCCGACGTCGGGGCCGGGGCGGGGGCCGGGAGCTGGGCGACGTGGGCGGCCGCGGCGGCGCCGGGATCGAACTTGGTCTCGGGCGTCGGAGACGGCGCCGCGGGCGCCTCCGCCTCGGATTCCGGCTCGGGCTGCGCCGGAGTCCCGACGGTCGCCGAGTGGCGGCCGCGGTTGCTGTCTTTGCCGTAGACGTTGACAGTGCTGGCTTTCGGCTCGCCGGGCATCAGGTCGTAGAGGCCGGAGGCGGTCAGGCCCAGGATGATCCCGCGGGCGACGGCGTCCAGGTAGCCGGCCCCGGTGGAGTAGGCGTCTCCGCAGGCGACGGCGATGCCGACCATGACGGAGACCAGCGGCGCCCACCTGGCCGGGAGACCGGTGCGCTTGGCGAGGTTAGTGAGGGCGACGATGGCCGGGACGGTCAGGAGGATACTCATCAGATGCTCGCCCCCAGCGCCCGCAGGTCATCGAGCAGGCTCTTGGCCTGGGCGTGGACGGCCTCCATGAGGGTCTGGACCGTCTCCGGATAGGCGCTGTGCTCGGGGATGTCCGGGTTGGCGATCTTGATCGCCTGGTACTCCTCCCAGCTGATCCGGCGCATGCTGCAGCCGGTGACCAGGTAGGCGACGTTGTCGCCTACACGCCACACAATAATCATGGTTTCTCCTAACGGCGGTTTGATTGGTTCTGGATCGTCTCGGCTGTCGCCGAGCGCGGCATGGTAGATATCGTCCAGTTGGTCGATTTTGGCGTCATACGGGCAGTTTTTCCCGTAGGCGGTGGACCAGCGGGCGCCGGTCTGCGCCCTAGACCAGGTTTTTCGGTCGTTCGGGTCGAATCTTCCGAAATCTCCGGCGCAGCCCAGCCTGTGCCAGGCGAGACCGCGGAGGTCGCCGGGCGTGGCGATACGCCGCGGGACGTGCGGGTGGGTGTCCCAGATCCAGGCGAGCAGCTGCCCGAGCGAGGTGACCTGGCTGGACGTGAGGGCCCGCTCGGAGGCGCCGTCCCACGTCTCCACGCTGATGTCGCCGAAATTCCCGGCGCCGGAGGCCCTAGTGGCCTGGGACGTGGAGGCGTACTGGTACACCTCCCCGACGCCGTTGACGTAGAACGTAGAGTACGTGCCCTTATACGGACCGTATTTGTAGAGGTTTTGGGCGCCGGAGACGGCGGTGTGGAGGGTCATCCGCACCGGGGTGTGGGACCGGTCCTGCGTCTCGGCGTTGAGGGGCCAGTGGTTGGCCCCGGGATACCAAGCCATAGTGGTAGTATTCCTTTCCTAGTATCCGATCGCGGTCCACATGAAAGCATACGGGACGTTGCCGCCGGATCCGCGGAAGCGCGCCCGGAACTTCTCTGTGGACAGTGAGTCGATTTCGAGGGGCCCCGGGGGCGGCTGGCACTGGAATTGGGCATTGTTGATCCCGGACAGCGGGGTGCACGTGATCGAGCACACCCCTTCCTGGAAAGTCACCGGGAAGCCAGCTTCGGGCATGTAGGTGAAACCGTCCTGGATCGACGTCGGATAGGCGAAGACGATGCCCGTGACGATCCGGCATTTCTTCCAGTAGGCCGCAGCCGCGGTCCCGGAGATGGAGGTGCCGTTGGTGTGCGACGCTACCAGAGAGTTATCGATGGCCTCCGTACGGCACTCCAAGAGTGTATCGTTGAGCTTCTTAGCGGTGAGCAGTTCACCGTCGGTAAAATTATACATTCAGTCCTTTCCCTTCCACCGGATGGCTTCCAGCCATGCCGGCACGTATTCGTATGGGATGGGTTTCTGTAGTTCGAGCGTTGTTTTGACGCTCGTGGTATCCAGGGTCCATTTGATTGCTTTGATGTGGCAGGGGTAGGTGTCCTGGATCGTGGAGACCATGACGATGTCGGTCAGGTCCAGCTGGGCAGTGCGTCCGACGGTGGCCATGGCGTCGCCGTGGACCCGGTAGGGGTGGGCGACGGCCGGGTCGGCCTCGTGCCAGGCCGGCAGGGTGACGGATGAGACCCACGCGGACGGGTAGTTGTAGTAGAGTTTCTTGGTCAGGGTGCCGACGGTCCGGGCAGCCCACGTGTTTTGGTTGTGCAGGAATTCGAAGGTGTTGACGGAGATGGCCACGCTCTTTTTGCGTTCCCCGAACTCGGCTTCGATTGTCCGCTCATACACGGTAGTCTTTTGCTGGCTCAGGGTACCTTTGTCTTTCCACTTCTTCTGATTCGAGTCCCACTCCTGGTCTACGTGGTCGGTGGTGATATCGAGCCGGGAGATGGCGGAGGACGCGTCGTAGTCGATCGAGGCCTCCGTGGCCTGCGGATAGACCGTCCCCGATTTGTATTCGGTGATGCCGCCGGCGTCGATCAGGTACCCGGAGGGTAGGTTGTCGGGCGGGGACCAGGCGAACGCCAGCCAGCCGCGCGAGTCTATGAACCACGGCCTGCAGCCGGTGGCGGTGATGATATCCAGCCATTGCGCTAGGGACCGCTCCGTGTAGGGGGCGCGGTGGACGCCGAGCCTGGACCATCCGTTGTCGGATTTGAGGGTGGTGTGCCACGATATCCCGTTGGGGCCGGTGACTTCGCCGACGCCGTTCGCCGTCCACACCCATCCCTCGGAGAGCGGCCCGACGGACGTTTTGGCGGCGAGTTTGGCTGTGGAGTCCACGGAGGTTATCTCGGTGGTGTAGGTGCCGTCGGGCTGGTAGTGGGAGACGACCGTATCGACGGTGCCGGTGAAGATCGGCGTCGCGGACGGGACATGCACGAGGATGGTCCGGCGGCCTCGGTGGATCTTGGCGACCCTAGGGTCGTAGGAGTCCCGGTAGGTGGCTTTCATGGTGCCGATCTTGTAGGCAGACGTGATGCCGTCGTAGTCCAGGCCGCGCTCGGTCGTGACAGTGACGCCGTTTTCGAGCATGTTCACCCATACCAGGTCGGCGTCCGAGGGCGCGAGCGTGTACTCGCCCAGCTTGATGTTCCCGAGCGTGTCCCAGTCCCCCACCTTGCGGTTAGGGTCGGGCAGCGTCGTAGAGCCGAGGATGATCTTGCCGAGCCGCTGGTCTGCGTTTGCAGGGTCGGGGAGCTGGGCCATGAGGGCGTAGGCCTCCGGCCCGGTGGCCGCCATGGCGCCGCCCGGGATTTCCAGCTCGTGCTCCACGTGCAGTTCGCACTCTTGGCCGTCGCACACCTCGGGAGTCTCTATGGTGAGCCGCTGCAGGTAGCGAGGGTTGTAGGAGAGCCAGGTGCGGTCGGTGCCGTCCATGGTCTGGGTGCGCACCGTCCCCTGGATCCCGATCCGGGCGGTGGCGCCGGGGACGGTGGGGCATTTGATGGTGACGGCGACAGCGGGTTCCCAGGATGCCGGGATGGGCGGCAGGTCGATCGTGACCAGGTCGCGGGAGTCGGCCTTGAGCGTGAAGTTCCCCCGCGGGTCGTGCCGCTCGCTGTCGGGGACGAAGACACGCACCCGGTCCTGTGTCCACTGGTCGCCGGATCGCTGGCGCCAGTGCTTGGGCGCGAAATCGAACCGGGATACCGGAGGGTAGACGTGCATGATACTCCCTATCCTATCAGGTGCCGGCCGGTGGTGCGCTCGTAGTCGCGGATGGCGTCCACGACGGCCTGCCCGGAGCGGGCGTCCGCGGTCAGGGTGGAGACGGTGATGTTGACGGGCCGCGTTTCACGTGAAACTCCGGCTGCGGCGGTGGGGAGGGGCATGCCGGCGGGGACGCCGGCGAGAGCCTGCCCGTCGATCATGCCCGGCAGGGCGCGGGTGAGGCCTTGGAGGGAGGATCGGACGGCGCCGTACCGGGACGCCATCCCGTCCACGAGGCCCTGGATGATGAGCTGGCCGGCGCCGCGCAGGAGGGTCCGGTCCACCGCCTCCGGGCCCTTCCAGGACGTCAGCTTGTTGGTCAACCACTTGAAACCGTCTTTGATCGCGCCGAAGCCGCTCTTGATGCCGTCCCACAGGCCGCCGATGATTTTCTTACCAACATTCAAGAGGATTTTGCCTGCGTTGCCGAAGGCTTTCACTATCTTACCGGGGATTTCGGCTACCCAGGACACGACTTTGGTGATGCCGTTCCAAACGGAGGATGCTATCTGGCCTATCACGCCCCACACTTTGGAGAGTAGCTTGCCGAACCACCCGATTACCATGCCTATGCTGCCGATGATGGTTTGGAATGTTATTTTGATTTGGTGGGCGGCGGCGCCGATCACCGTTTTGATTCCGTTCCAGATGGATTTGACGACGCCGAGCAGGCCCTGGAACGCGCTACCGAGCCAGCCGGCGGCGACCTTGAGACCGTTCCAGACGCCTTGGATGACGGCGCCGGCGCCGGAGATGACGGCCTTGATCCCCTCCCACACCCAGCCGGCGACGGTCGCGATGCCGGTGAAGACGGCGCCGATGACGGCGGCCCCGCCGCGCAGGAGGGCGATGAATCCCTCCCACGCGAATCTCACGACCGCTATGGCGGCGGAGAACACCATTTTCACGCCCTCCCACGCCAGGCCTACGACGGTGGCGATCCCGGACATGACGGCGGAGACGGCCGTGACGCCGATCTGGAAGACCAATTTGATGACATCCCACGCGATCTGCAAGGCGACGGCCGCGGCCTTGACGACGCCTACGAGTAGCCGCCAGGCGCCGACGAAGACGCCGCCGATGACGCGGCCGAGGCCGGCAAAGAGACCGGGAAGCTTGCCGATGAGCGGGACGATATGGTCGGCGATGAACCCCGTCACCTTGGTAACGATGGGCAGGAGCATGTTGCCGAGTTTGGCTTTGGCGTCCTCCCACTTCGCCGATAGAACTTGCTGTTTGTGCGCGAGTGTGTCTGTTTCCCGGGCGAATTTCCCGGTCGAATCCGCGGACTGCTTTTGGATCAGGGACAGTGTGGCTGCCTGGGTCGCCTGTGTGGTTAGCTGGCCGTTGACTTTCTTGTAGCCGAGTGCGGCGGCTTCGGCGTCGATCGCGTTCTGGGTGAGCGAAATGCCGTATTTCTCGATCGGATCACGCTCTCCCTTCAAAGCCGCGGAGAGCGCGTCGACAGCGTCTTTCGTGTTGCCGCCGAACTGTGCGGATAGGTCTGCGCCGATTTTGATGACTTTGTTGGCCTGGTCGGCGAGCTGGCTGGCTGCGGTGCCGCCGTTTTTCAGCTGGGTGCCGATTAACGTCGCCATCTCATTGTAGGAGTTGCGGGAGAGACCGACGGCGGTGGCCGCTTTCTGTGCGTAGGCGTGCACTTGCTTGGCGGACGACTTGAAAACGTCGTCCACAGCGCCCATGGATTGCTGTAGGTTGGAGGCGGCGCCGACGGCTTGCTTGCCGAGAGCGAAGGCGGCGGTGGCGCCGAATCCTATGGCGCCGGCCGCAAGGCCTTTCATGCCGATGCCGAGGGCGGACATTGATTGCTTGAGCTTGCCGATCCCGCCTTGGGTCTGCCCGATCTTCGACATCTCCGACCGGAACTTCTTCGTGTCGGCGGTCACACTGATTTTGATTGCTTGCTTGCCGGCCATCCTGTAGACTCCCTTCTGTCAGATGGTTCGTTCCTTTCCTGACATTTGGGGGATGCCCCCCCGGGCCTGAGTTGTTCTTCGCTTCTCTCTCCCTCAGGCCCGGGGGGGCCTTTTCATGCTTTCTGGCGGCGGTTCCACTCGCGGATGAGCGCCGCGGTCTCTATCCTGGTCAGCCCCCAGTATTCACGGGGAGACGTGATGATTCCCGAGGCGACCATGGCCGCCATCTGTCTCACGAAACGGGGCCGTCGCCTCGATCGCGGCGGCCTGGCTGGGTGCGTGGGGGCGGATGCGGGCGAGGATCCCGGTGAGGGCGGCGTCGCGGGGCGGCTCGGCCCGCGAGGCGGCTTCGATGACGTCCAGGGCGTCGGCCATGGTGAGTCCGTCGGCGACGGACGGGGTGATGGCGGTGTCCCCGGGCTGGGCGAGGCGCTGCAGGGCGATGGTGGCGAGGGCCCGCATCATGAGGCCGGGATCTGGGTCGGCGTCCAGGCCGGCGCCGGTGATGGTCGTGTACATGACCTGTTCCCCGATGGTGAGGGATTCTGCGAAGGTCGAGAACGCCTCGCTTTGGGCGTCAGTGTTGGTGGGTTCCATTAGATGGTTCCTCCTCCGATGTTGTTGTCCAGGCCGAGCTTGTCGCATATCTCGCCCAGGCCTTTCAGGAGATGTTTGACGATGTCCTGGTTGCGGGCTTCGAGGGCCTTCACCAGGAAAGGGTGCGGTTTGATGTGGTGTTTCGGCCATCCGTAGTGTTGGACGCCGGCGTACGGGATCGATTTCCGGCCGGCGTAGACCACGCTCTTGGTTTTGCCGCGGCCGGCGCGGATGCTTCCTGCGAGGCGGCCGGTCTTGTGCGGGGCGAGGGGTTTGGCGGTGCGGACCACGAGTTCGCCGAGGGAGTGCATAAGTTCCTTCATGTCGCTCGTTTCGGCGCCGGCTCGGGCGAGGGCCCGCACCGCTTTGTCTGCCCCTTGGATGCGCATGGTGACTCCGTCGCCCACGGAGTAGACGCCGTCATGCATCTCAAGGCCCCCTGATTACGCTTGGGTTTTCTTTTCGCGGGTGCGGATCGTGAATTCTATTTCGGTCGTGCTGTCGTCGTCGCCGGCTTTGATGCCGATCGCCGGGCGGAGCTTCGGGAACGCAAGCGTTCCGACCCAGTGGGGTTCGTCCACGGTGGGCGTGTCGTTGGCGTGCGGGGCGAGCGTGAAAGGCACATTGTCTTTGCCGGGGTTGTCGAAGACCTTCATGAGGAGGGCTTCGGCGCTCGTGGACTGGACGATGGTGACTTCAAGGGTGGCTTTGCCGACGGAGCCTTTCATGACGTCGCCGAACGTTTTCGTCCCCGCATCCTTCGTCTCTTCCTTCGGGAACTTCCATTCGGAGATTTCGGCGGCGTAGTCGGTGTTGTCGATTTTGAGGACCAGTCTGGATCCCCGGAGGCGCTGTATAGCCATACTATTTGGCCTTTCGTGTGATGATGGTTTTGATGGTGATGCGGACGGCGGGCAGCGGGGAGGCGAGGGCGTCGCCCGAGATGGCGACGTACTCGCTGATGCTGATGCCGCCGACGTCCAGGGATAGCATGACCTGGGCGACCCGGTCCAGCCAGGCTGTGGCGTCGGCGACGGCCATGCCGGGCCGGGCGGTGACGGTGACTCGCCACGTGGCCCGGGCCTGAGCGTACGGCAGGCCCTGGTTGTCGCCGGCTTCAACGCCCATGAGTTCGATCCAGGCGGTGGCCGGCGGCGGTGTCTGCGGCAGGTAGGAGCGGACGTCGGTCAGCTCGGTCCCGAAAGCGGCGCCGAGGATGCCGACCAAGCCCTCCTGGATTTCGGCGCGGCAGTCGGCGATGGTGGGTATCTCTGTCATGCGAGTCCTGGCCTGACGTAGGGAGCGAGCATGGGGTAGACGGCGCGGAGCGGATCCCTGGCGAGCCGTACCGGGCTGCCGGCGTCCGCGAACGCCGAGAACACGCCGCCCGGGGAGAGCATCCTGGTGTTGAGTTCGCGGGCGACTTCGAGGACGGCCCGGTGGGCTATCTTGTCGGGCAGCTCGGAGGCGCCGACGTAGGACCGGACCATCTGGACGGCGGTGTCGATCATCTCCGCGATATCCGTGGGTTCCAGGGTGGAGGCCCCACCCGCGAGGTGCAGCTCGCGGGTGAGGACCAGCCTGAGCTTCTCAAGATCGACGGTGAACGCCACGCGTCAGCCCTGCTTGAACGTCCAGGGCAGGAGGGCGCCGGGGAACGGACAGTAGTGGACGCACTCGCTGTAGACCGCAGTGTCGCGGCGCAGGTCCAGCACCTGGTCCTGCTGCAGCCGGAGCGGCGCCTCCCCGTCGTCGCGGACGACGACCGCACGCTTGTCGTAGAAACATGCGAGGGTATCGCCGGGGATCGGCACGACGGGCACACCGTACAGGCTCAGCGAGATAGGCTTGGTCGGGTCGATTTTGCCTTCGTTGGCGACGGCCGTGTCGGAGCCGACCCAGCGGAGCAGTCGCTTTTCCTCGCCGAGCGCCGCGATTACCTTGATCAGGTCCCACGTGAGGAAAAGCCCGTCGATCGAATACTGATCGCTATCGTCGAATGCTTTCTGTGCGTCAATAATCACGTTACGCAGCGAGACCGCCGTGATTTCGCTGGCTTTCGTGGCGCCGCCGACGGAGTGCTTGGCCGCCGCGGCGACGATCTGCTCACGGACGAACTGCACGTTCCACGCCTCGAAGGCTTTCGCGTGCTTGATGGCGAGTCGCTGCCCGATATCGTCCAGGAACGCCGGGTCGGCCCGGTTGATGGTGGCGCGGCTGAGGGACGTGCCGCCCGCGAACGAGGTGACTTTCGCGGTCTTGAGTTCGTCGGTGAGGCTACCGGTCGGCACCTGGGTGCCTTCCGTGTACTCGGCGACCGTCAGGGAGTCTTCCTTGTAGACGGAGTACTGGACGGTCTGGCCCTGCATCGGGACGTCGTGCGTGTAGGCCAACGCGTTGGTGACGCGCTTTTTGGCTTCCATCTTGACTTGGAGGCGTCCGAGCCAGGCGGGCGGCTGGGCGGACTGGCCGACCTTGGTGACGGTGACGTCCCGGAAATCCAGCCCGTTCGGGGCGTTCTTGATGTAGTCCCCGTAGGACCGGTACTGGGCGAGGGGGTGCGGCTCGGTGACCTGGGCGGTCTCCACTCGGTCGATCCGGTCGCGGAGGGCGCGGATGTCGGCGGAGATGCCGCCGATCGCGTCGTCCAGCTTGTCGATAGCGGCTGTTTCTGCCATTTTCTCCCTTTCGATAGTTGAGGAGCGTTGGTCGGTGATGGCGGTGTCTTCGTAGGCCGGGAAAGGAACCACGGACACCTCGTAGAGGGTTGCGCGGGTGACGGCGACGGCGATCCCGGTCTCGGTGCGGGTGATGGTCTGCCCGTCGTCGGCGGGCAGGAACCCGATCGACATTTGGGTGAGGGCGCCGTCGGCGATGAGCTGGCGGACGTCCCTGCCGAGCTGCGTGTCGGAGATGCGGGCGTCGATCACGAGGCCGCCGTCTTCCTCGCGCATGTCGGTGACGACGCCGATGACGTCGCGGTGCTCGGAGAAAAGCTTGACGCCGCCTTCCCGCGGGGTGAGGGCGCCGGAGTGGATGGTCTCCACGAAGCCAGGCGCTATCTCGGTGGGCGTGTCCAGGGGGACCGCCCGGGCGGTTATCTCCCAGCCGCCGCCGGTCCCGGCGTCGGCTAGCCGCGTGGTGATGGGGGCGTTACGCCTCCGGATCCGGTTCAGGGTCGCTGCCGGGTGCTCGGTCTTCGCCATCGGCGTCACCTTCTTCCTTATCTTCGTCTTTCTGGGTTTCGGTTAGTGGGTTTAGGCCTTCGATGGCCCTGACTTCGTCGATCGTGAGGAATCCAGCTTCGATCGCTACCTTGTGGGCGGCGTACCGGGTGGTCGTGTCCGGCCTCAAGAAACCGTCGACATTGAAGCGCACATCGTCGGGGAGTAGCTCGGAGAGTGCAGCTTCGATTTCCCGCATGTACGGCATCAGCGTATGCCTGACGAAAAGAATCGACTCTTGCTCCATGTTGGCGTAGGTTTTGGAGTCGCCGTCGCCGGAGGTGAGCATGAGCCTGGCCGGGATCCCGAAAATCCTCGCCACGCTGATGACGTTGACTTTGCGGACGTCCAGGAGCTGTAGCTCGGCCGGCGTCAGATAACACTGCTTGTAGGTGAGGCCGGAGCCGAGCACGGCGACGCCGCCCTCCGGCGTCATCGTGGCGTTCGCCGCCATTTTCCATTCTTTCGCCATGTCGGCGGAGAGTGTCTGGTCGGTGGTGAGGATCCCGGTGGGGCGGCCGCCGCGTTTGGTCCACTGGGCGGCGTATTGGTGGGCGTCTATGGCGCCGCGGAGTCCGTCGGCCCAGGCCTGGATCGGGCCCTGGCCGAGCGGCTCGCCGGGCACGTGGGTGAGCTGCAGCTGGCGGACGTCGGAGACGGTCAGGGAGTCGTAGGTGATGGTCTTGATCCCGGTGGCGACGTCGATCCGGGCGGAGCACCGTGAGGGATCCAGGACCCGGACCGGGCCGGGGCCGTCGGGGACGCGGAGCCACGCGTTGCCGGTCTGGGCGAGGGACTGGGTTATCTCGCCGAGGAATCCTGGGAGTGTCTGGTCGGGCGGCAGGATCCGCTGGATCATCCCGGTGGCGGACCCGCGGGGGCGCCCGAGAGTACGGGAGTACCGGTCCAGGGTGAGCTGCGAGATCGATCCTTCGAGGATGGCGAGGGCCCGGTAGACGGAGTCCAGGACCCGCGGGTCGTCGCCGGCGTCACGGCGGATGGTGACGCCGTTTTCGACGCGCTGCAGCCGGGGCGGCGCCTGCCGGCCGACCATCGCCCGGGCGAGGGACGTGAATGGGTTTCGTGCCACGTGGATCACCCTACCATATCTGCAGGACGGGTTTGGACAAGTACTTGCCGGCGGCCCACACGGCGAGCGCGGTTGCGCGGAGGGCGTCGATCGGACCGTCGGATTTGGCGGCGTCGAAGTCCACGCCGCGGTTGGTGACGCGGAGCCTGGCGACGTCGATCGCGGAGACGACGCAGCCGGCCTGGACGTGGGAGACAGTGCCGTCCCGGGACCGGTCGATCAGGGCCTGGCAGGCGTCCTGGTAGTCGCTGTAGGCGCCGGTCTGGCCGATGCCGTCGGCGGCGAGGGTCTCGGCGATGAGCCGGGTGGGCCCGGTCGGGTCGGCGACGATCCGCCGGTAGCCGTCCGCCCACAGGTAGCGTAGCCGTGGTTCGAGCTCGCGGACGTCGTTGCCGGACCAGGCGATGACGGTGACCGGATCCCCGTCATCGTCCAGCCAGGCCGCGGCGATGGTGGCGCCGGTCCCGTCTCGGGAGGCGTCGTAGGCGATGACGGTGTCGCCGGGACGCCGGTGCTGGGCGGCGGGATCGTCCTCGGGGATCGCCCTGGCGGTCCACATGGCGACGTCGAAGGCCGCCTTGTCATCTCCGGCGGTGGGAAGGTTGAGGAATGCCCGGCGCCACTCGGCGAGGGGCAGGCCGTCGCCGAGCGCCCGGAGACGCCGGAGGGACTGGGTGTAGCCGATGGCGGGATGGTAGGCGAGGGTGGCGTCGCCGTACGGGTCCCGGTCCGCCAGATCCGGGTCGGCGGAGAACTCGAAGAACGCCACCCTGGCGCCGGGATCCCGAGTGGCGGCCCGGCCGTGGGCGAGTTTCTCATCCCACCATCCGCCCGACGTCGCCTCCGAACCGCGGGTGGACAGCCGCCAGGACTGGGCGAGACGCCGAGTGGCCTGCGCCGGCTTGACGGCTGCTTCGATCGCGGTGCCCTGCTCCGGCGTATACGCCCAGCATTCGTCCGCGGATTCCAGGTCGATCGCGTCGCCGTGGATCGCGGAGTCCGTCGGCGGATACGGCTCAAGATACGCACCGGTCGGCGCGTAGGTGAGCCGCTCGGCGCCCTTGCCCCGCAGAACTTCGACGCCGGAGTCCTCCACGGCCGGGATATCGTCCACATAGGACCGCCAGCGCTTCCCGGCATCTTTCCCGGTCTGCGCCGTCATCACGGCCCGGTGATCGGCGAACGCCAGCATCCTGTGCAGGTGGATGGCGCCGACCAGGTCGGACTTGCCGGCCTGCCGCGGCACGGAGACCATCACCGTGTGATACCACCACTCGCCGGGATGCTCGGGATCCAGTTCGCAGGCGACGTCGGCGACGTACCGCTGCCACGGCATCAGCCGGCGACCACGAACCCGCTCCGAGACTTCGGCGACCACAGGGCCGAGACTGGGCCGGTCCGGGTCCCGGAGAGTGGCGTAGGCGGCGGTCAGGCCGTCGGGCAGCTGGACGGACACGGTCAGAGTCCCATCGATCGGGCCGTCACGGCCTCGATAACGGTCTGCAGCGTGTCGAACACGCTCCCGGTCTTCGCCGGAGGCTTCGGCAGCATCTCAATGCCGTCCAGGAGCTGCCTGGCAAGCTGGGTCGTGGCCACGGAGACTTTCGCGGCGCAGAGACCACGGTCCAAAGCCTTCGCCGTGGACAGCATCACCACGGTGAGTAGCTTCGTCCGGTAATCGAGAAGGTCCTCCCGCTCAAGATCGTCGATCAGGTCCTTGACGGCGTCGTGGATCGGGGATTCGTCTCGAACCTCAAGGTCGAATAATGGCATTTTCATTCCTTTTCGCCGTTTTTTCCGAATTTTAGACGATTTGGGGGGAAATGGAAAGTGTCGCTCTTCTTGCTGCCTGTGGTGAAGTTTCAACTTC
>ERZ773212.541-NODE-541-length-18178-cov-6.201843_pt1 | contig 18178 bp, 18 predicted proteins | sample MGYA00581005_ERZ773212 | MGnify/ENA primary metagenome ERZ773212 (study PRJEB29015, sample SAMEA2738154) | human oral metagenome | biome: human oral; feature: human-associated habitat; material: saliva | place: China | collected 2196 ... | reverse complement strand
AAGTGAAACACTACGATATGAAGTTCGGCAGCGCCAAAGAAGTATTCCTTTCCGGCCATCCGGGAGAGAAACTCCGCATTCGCCTGGTCTCCGATACCCTTGCCTCGCTACAGAGTGATTTTAAAATCAAACTGGACGATACAAAGCGGCGGCTCGATCTGGAACTGCTCCGTAAAAACGCGATGAGCGAGAGCGCCGCAAAAGAAGGCCTTAGCATCTACGCGGAACTCCCGGCGGCCTATCTCGGAAAAGTAGAGTGCGCGGTCAATGCAGAGCTGGTAACTCTCAGCTCGCTGGACTGCGAGCGCATTGAGCTTGGCGGAAGGAACCGGAAGCTATATCTCGATGCGGTTCCCGGCATCGTGGAAATTGACAGCAATCTCGATATGGAGATTCACTGCAAAAGTCTTGCGAGCTCCTTGGAACTCAACCAGCTCTCGGCTTGCTCAAAGCTCTATGTCCCGGCGGATGCAGTCTTTACCGCAAAGGCAAAGGGCATAGGCACACGGATTTCCTATGCGCGCGAGGGAAAAGCAACAGAGCCCTTTGATACACCCGGTGCGGAGAAGCGGATTGCGCTGAACGGGATGAAGAGTGAACTGGTGATTGGCAGAGAAGTTTGAATTAAGTGAAAAGGTAGAAGAAAAGGGCGTCGCTCCGGAGGGAGAGGCGCTCTCTTTTTGCGTGTGCATACCTAACAGTTATTTTCACTGTTGTCATGAAAGAATACAATAAGTATAATATAATTGTACTGTTTCGTGACAAGGAGTTACCATGGGAGAAGCACTGAAGCTTATGTTCAAGGCGCACGGCGGTGTGATGAGAACTGCTGAACTGCAGCGAGAAGGGCTATATTACAGGAAAGTACAGAGTCTTCTGGAGGAAGGTAGGCTTGAGCAGCTGCGGCGAGGCTATTATCAGTATGTTGACGAGAATTCGTTTTCAGAGCTGCCGATTCTGAAAGCACTGTTTCCGGATGCGGTTATCTGTATGGAGAGCGCGCTGGACTACTACGGCTACACAGATAGGACACCGGAGCATTGGCATCTTGCAGTCAGCAACCGGACCGCGCGCAAGCGCTTTCAAATCGAGTATCCGCTTGTAAAGCCTCATTTTATTCAGAAAGAACGCTATTCGGCAGGGATCGAAGAAGCGGAGATAGATGGGTGTACGGTCAAAATTTATGACAAGGAGAGAACCATCTGTGACCTGCTTCTGCACAAAAACAAGGTAGATGCAGAAGTATTTGCCACAGCAATTCAGCGCTATCTGCGAGATCCGGAGAAATTCCCGGCACGACTGTTCCAGTATGCAAAGCTACTCCGTGTGGAGAGAAAGGTGAGGGAAATACTAGGACCATGGCTGTAAAAAATATGGCGGCATCTGTGATGACACGGCTCAAGAATCAGGCGAAGGCAAAGAGAATTCCATTTCAGGTGGTGCTACAGCTGTTTTTGCAAATACGCTTGTTTGCACAGAATGAGACTTTGTTGACACAGTGGAAGGCATTTGCATCCGCGAAGGAAGTAGGATTGTCCTTTGAGGATGCAAACCAATTTGCGCATAAATCTTGACGGTACCTGGCATCTCCATCATGGATTTGGGACTCAATGAGTTCCGGCTTGATTTGCTGGGATACATCAAGACACACGATGATCTGAACAAAAAGCCCAAGGGCCTTCATGCGGTTGTACCTGCGGAGGAAGAGAACCCGGAAGGTGTCATCTTTGTCCTGAAGAACATCAATAACAGTGTCAACATAGATAACCAGAACCGGATTCATCCGTTCTACATGGTTTATATCAGCGTGGACGGAGAGATCGTATGCGATTATCTGAATCCGAAAAAGATGCTGGATACGGTGCGACTGCTCTGCCGTGGAAAGAAAGAGCCGGTACTTTCTCTGTGCAGGAAGTTTAACGAAGAAACTAACGACGGCAGAGATGTGCAGGATGTATCGGATCTTCTTAATGATGCGATCAATTCCATCATCGACGTAAAGGAAGACAGCGATATCGACAGCCTGTTCTCCGCCGGGGGAACCTCAGCGCTGATGTCGGATATCAGCGGCCTGGAGGATTTCGAGCTGATCTGCTTCCTGGTGATCAAGTGAGGGGGATTTGCGCATGCTGGGACTTCCCAAGACGACGGAATTCAACAAGCGGATTCCGAAGCAGAAATTTTATGAGAATCTGACCGTGCCGTCGGAACTCAAGAGAGTGTTTATAGACCAGATCAAGGTCATCTACTGGAGAAACAAGATCGCGACCACTACTGTGAACTTGGCTGCGGGTGAAACGGTAACGGAGATTGAAGTCTTTGAAATCAAGCTGTCTGCTCCACAGCTGGATGTTGCCGTTCTGAAGCAGATTGACAAGGAAATTCCGTATCACATCCTTTTTCTGCTGAAATATGAAGGGAAGTATCAGGCATGGACAGCATACAAGGAGGAGGCTGGCTCCGGAGCTAATGCTTTCAAGGTCGGCACTTACTATCATACTAATTGGTTGGTAGAGTCGGAGCTGCCGCTGAAGATAGACGGGCTGAACATCGATAAGGTGTATGAGGACTTTGTTCGGCAGATTGCAGATGATGCCCTTCAGACGGACAGTGAGGAATCTCTCAAGGCATCCGTTGAGAAAGATGAACGGCGGCAACAGCTGCAGAAGCAGATAGCATCTTTGCAGGCGAAGGTTCGGAAGGAAAAACAGCTGAACAAACAGATTCAGCTGAACGGAGAGTTGAAAAAATTGAAGAACGAACTGCATCTGCTTGAAAGGACATAATGGACTGAATGGATATTGAAAAACTTGCAACTGCAGCATTAAAGAAAAGCATATCTCAGACGGATTTTTTGGCAGATTTCGTAAATGATGGTGATAAAGAGCCCTCCTGGGATGGCAATATCTATATTTATGCCGATAGTACTAAGAGCAAGAAAGGTATCAAGAAGATTCCTGTACAAGTCAAAGGTGAAGGGCGGAAGAAAATACCGCCCCAAAAGGCTCCAAAGTTCAGCGTCTCGATTATCGACTTGGATAACTGGCTGCGTGATGGCGGCGTAATGCTGTTCGTTGTCCTTATTGATGATACTGGAGATAACAGTGCCATTTTTTATCGTGGTCTGACACCAGTGATGATAAGGAATCTGAAGAAATGGAATCCCGGAAAGAAAATGGTCAGAGTACCATTAAGGGCATTTCCAAAAGACAATAATGAAAAAGTTGTTGCGCTTCTGAATTTCTTTGAAAACATGAAGAAACAGACCAGCTTTGCAACAGCTCCACTTTTGACCACGGAAGAACTGTCAAAGGAGGGGATGTTGGAGTCAATAACCTTTTCTGCCACAACATTTGGAAAGAGGGATGAACAAGACCCAATCTCAGCATTTCTTTCAGATGATGTATATATGTACGCAAATGTGAAGGGTTCTTCTATTCCACAACCCCTTGAAGAGATGCCTTTGGATTTGCATATTGGCAGAGATATTGACGGCGCAGTATGTTCAGGAGGTCAACAATATTATTCGAGATATAGATTAGTGCGATATAGTGAAGGAATGGATGCTGTTATCGGGAAAAGCATTACTTTGAAGATATCTGCTGACAAGACTGCTGGAAAACTCAATTTTAAATTAGCAGGGACATTGAATGACTATATCCGTGATACAGAGTGCATGATCGCTATTGTTGAAAACCGCGAATTGTCTTTGAATGGTGCGGCCTTTGCTTTTTCGGATGTAGGAAAGGCAAATATTGAGCAGTACAGACAGAACTTAGCTTATTATCAGGATGTCAAAAAGATGCTTGACGCGTTAGGCGTCACAAAGGAATTAGAACCTGGTAATCTGAGCGAACAAGATGAAAAGAATATAAGAAACTTCACAAATGCCATTGTGCACGGGCATTTAATAGGATTTCCAGGATGTAGTGATGATCTCGTTTATGGACGATTTAAGATTGCAAACTTGGAAATCTGCATTTGGGCAAACAAAGAGGACGGAGGATACCGGCTACATAACTTTTTCTCAGACCATACAATGGTGTTGTTTGCAGGCGAGGACAAGGAGAACCAAAACCCTTACCCAGTTTCGCACTATGTGTTGCTGAAGAAAAAGGATTTACTGGAGATCGATAATATTGATTATGAGAAAATCGCTGCGGAGATTGCCGAGAACAGTACATATCCGATGGTTACCAATCAGCTGACACTCTTCATGTTGGAGATGCTAAAAGCTTATGATGAGCAGGAGCAAAAGGATAAACGATTGCTTGAATTGGCTGAGGAATACTGTTTATGGCTTAATGCGCTTCCTGAAGGCTATACGGATGAATCGAAGCTCAATCAATTACAGATCAACAAACGAAAAAGGGATCTGACTTCCGAAGAGCTATCACTACTAAATGAGCTCAGAAAAAGTGGACATGAGATAGAAGTACGATGCGGAGCAAATCTCTTGCTTGGCAAAAATGAATCCGCACAGGATTGTTTTGATGAAATGCCAGAGGATACAAAGAGGCAGTTTATAGAATATCCAATCTGCAATTTTGGAAAAATACAGTATGAAAGACCGGAGGAATAACATGGAAAAGATGAGAATGGAGTCGATTGATATGACTGCACAGAACATAGACAAAATCGCTGCTCTGTTTCCGAACTGCATTACAGAGACCGCAGACGAAAACGGTAGGCTGAAGAAAGCCATAAACTTTGACGTTCTTCGTCAAATGCTTTCTTCAGATGTGATTGAAGGAGACGAATCTTATGAATTCACTTGGGTAGGCAAAAAGGCTGCCATAGTGGAGGCGAATAAGCCCATCCGTAAGACGCTCCGTCCCTGCCCGAAAGAGAGCGTGAATTGGGACACTACAGAGAATCTCTATATCGAAGGAGACAATCTGGAGGTTCTGAAGCTCCTGCAGGAGAGCTATCTTCTCAAGGTGAAGATGATCTATATTGATCCTCCATATAACACGGGAAATGATTTTGTTTACCGGGACGATTTTGCTATGTCTGGGGAAGAGTATGCAGAAGAGTCAGGACAGCTGGATGAAGCAGGTAATAGACTTTTTAGAAATACGGATAGTAATGGGCGATTCCACTCTGACTGGTGTAGCATGATATACTCACGGCTGATGTTGGCCAGAAATTTGTTAACGGATGATGGTCTGATTTTTATCTCTATCGATGACAACGAGTACGCTGGATTGAAGGAGATATGCGATGAGATTTTTGGAGAACAAGCATTTCTTGCTACCTTTGTATGGAAAAGAAGGGCTTCATCTGCGCTGGATAAAAGTAAGTGTTCTTCAGACCATGAGTATGTACTTGCATATAAAATGAAAAACTTCACCGCGTTCAGGGGAATTGACAAAGATTATAAAGGTTATTCTAACCCAGATAATGATCCGAGAGGCCCATGGACAACAGGTGATTTAACTGTTGGCATGACAGGGGATATGAGGCCTAACCAGTATTATGACCTTGTCGATCCTAAAACAGGAAAGATATATAAGCCTAATTACAATCGGGTATGGTCATATATTCCTGAGTCAATGGCGGAACTGATCAGTGATAACAGAATTGTCTTCCCAGAGGACACAAATAAACGTCCGATGAAAAAAAGGTTTTTGTCTGAACTTGATTCATCTACAAATCCGCAATCGACTTGGATGGATAATGTTGGGATGAATACGGAATCAACAAAAATGATGTATGAGTTGTTTGGTAAATCTTTCTTCTCCTACACAAAACCAGAATCTTTATTGAGAGCGTTGATATTACAGGCCACGGATGAAGATTCGATCGTACTTGATTTCTTTTCCGGATCGGCTACTACGGCTCATAGTGTAATTAAGCAAAATGAGCTTGATGGTGGCCATAGAAAATTTATTATGGTTCAGTTGCCTGAGAATACTGGAGAGGGATCTGAAGCAGGTAAATCCGGATTTTCAACAATTTGTGATATTGGCAAGGAACGTATACGCCGTGCCGGAAAGAAAATCAAAGAAGAGAATCCGCTCACGACAGCTGACCTCGATATTGGTTTCCGGGTCTTCAAGCTTGATGAAAGTAATATGAACGATGTCTACTATTCCGCCAGAGATTATACCCAGGGATTGCTCACAATGTTGGAGTCAAACATCAAGCCGGACCGTACCGATCTTGATCTTTTGTTTGGCTGCCTGTTAGAGTGGGGGCTTCCACTCTCGTTGCCTTACTCATCTGAAAAGATGGAGGGCTGCACAGTTCATACATACAACGGTGGAGATCTGATCGCCTGCTTTGATGAGAATATTCCTGATTCCGTCATCAGGGAGATTGCAAAGCGTCAGCCTCTCCGTGCGGTATTCCGTGACAGCAGTTTCAATGGCAGCCCTGCAAAAATTAATGTTGGAGAAATCTTTAAGATGCTGGCTCCGGATACAAGGGTTAAAGTCATTTAAGGGGGGCGACGATGAATAAGCAGAAAGAAATCGTCCCTGTCAATAACGGAATTATCATCTCCGATATGGATGACCTTTGCAGGAACTCAATAGAACTGATTCAGTACGCACGGGGTATTGTGGCGAGGCAGGTAAATCTGGTGCAGCTGATGACGTTCTATTCTCTGGGACGGTGGATCGTTGAGGAACAGCAGCATGGTCAGGCGCGTGCGAAGTATGGCCAGCAGGTTATTACAAAGCTCTCGCAGGCATTGAATGAACAGTTTGGCAAGGGCTTTTCAGAAGATACGCTGAAAAATGCCCGCAAATTCTATTTGACATACCAGAGCAGAATTAGCGAAACAGCGTTTAGCCTTTTCGCCTGCCAGAAAAGCGAAACAGTGTTTAGCCTTTTTGAACAGAACGCTCCGTTTACTCTGCCGTGGTCACATTATCTTCAGTTAATGCGGATCAAGGATGAGAACGAGAGGAATTTTTACGAGATCGAGGCAACACAGGGGGCTTGGAGTATCCGTGTGCTTCAGAGACAGTACAATTCCAGTCTTTATGAGAGATTGGCTCTAAGCCGTAATAAGGAAGAGGTCATGCGCCTCGCTTCCGAAGGGAATGTGGTCATTAAACCTTCGGATATCGTAAAACAGCCTACTGTACTGGAATTTCTGGGACTTGAGGAAAGCGCCGGATATTCGGAAACCGAGTTGGAATCATCATTGATTGACAAGCTGCAAAAATTCCTTCTGGAACTGGGCAAGGGATATCTATTTGAAGCAAGGCAAAAGCGCTTTACATTTGATGAGGACAATTACTATGTGGATCTTGTCTTCTATAACCGCCTGCTTCGCTGCTATGTTCTGATTGACCTGAAAATTGACAAGCTGACCCATCAGGACTTGGGGCAGATGCAGATGTATGTCAACTATTATGACCGCTATCAGAAGTTGCCGGATGAGAACCCGACGATTGGAATCCTGCTCTGCAAAGAGAAAAATGATGCTCTGGTAGAAATCACCCTTCCGGAAAACAGCAATATTTTCGCCTCACAATATGAGCTGTATCTGCCGGATAAAAAGGAATTGCAAAAGAAGCTCAAAGAGTGGATTGCCGAAGAGACAGGAGGCGAAGACAAATGAGAATACAGTACAAGCATCAGAAATTTCAGGCGGATGCTGCAAAGGCTGTAGTGGATGTCTTTGCCGGCCAGCCATATTTGACTCCCACCTACATGATGGATCGCGGCACTGGGACATACCAGATCAATTTCAACGAGGAATTGGATTATACCGGTTGTAGCAATCACCGAATTATACCAGAACTGAATGATCAGCTCATTCTGGAGCATCTTCAGAAGATTCAGCGTGCGAATCAGATTCAGCCGTCCAATAAGTTGGAAGGTCGTGCTGATGGCTATAACCTGACCATTGAGATGGAGACCGGTGTCGGCAAGACCTATACCTACATCAAGACCATGTATGAGCTGAACCGTGCCTATGGCTGGAGCAAGTTCATCATTGTCGTACCCAGCATTGCAATCCGTGAGGGCGTATATAAGTCCTTTGAGATGACACAGGAGCACTTCGCGGAGGAATATGGAAAGAAGATCCGCTTCTTCATCTACAATTCCTCGCAGCTGACGGAGATAGACCGCTTTGCGTCGGACAGCTCGATCAATGTCATGATCATCAACTCCCAGGCATTTAATGCCAAAGGAAAAGATGCGCGGCGTATCTACATGAAGTTGGATGAATTTCGCTCCCGCAGACCGATTGATATTATAGCGAAAACGAATCCGATTCTGATTATTGATGAGCCGCAGTCTGTGGAGGGTAAGCAGACCAAGGAGCGTCTGAAGGAGTTTCATCCCCTTCTGACGCTGCGCTATTCTGCCACGCACAAATCGGACAGCATCTATAACATGGTCTACCGTCTGGATGCGATGGAGGCTTACAACAAGAGGCTGGTAAAAAAGATCGCTGTGAAGGGCATCTCAGAAAGCGGCACCACAGCTACCACCAGCTACGTCTATCTGGAAGGGATCAATCTCTCCAAGGGAGATCCGACAGCCACATTGCAGTTTGATGTGAAGCAGGCTGCCGGAACGAAGCAAAAGAGTCGCGTCGTCAAGATCGGCGATAACCTCTATGACTATTCTAACGGTCTGGAAGAGTACAAGGAGGGATTTGTCGTAAAGTCCATTGATGGCCGGGATGATTCAGTGGAGTTCCTGAACGGTATCAAGATTTATGCCGGCGACGTGATCGGCAAGGTGGACGAAGACCAGCTGCGCCGTATCCAGATTCGCGAAACAATCCTGTCCCATATCCAGCGGGAGCGGCAGCTGTTCTATAAGGGCATCAAGGTACTGAGCCTATTCTTTATCGATGAGGTGGCGAATTATCGCGAATACGATGCCGCCGGACAACCGGCAAACGGTAAGTACGCGACCATGTTTGAAGAGGAATATGAGGAAGTCATCCATACCATGCAGATCAGCATGGGTGAAGATGATTATCTGAAATATCTTGACAGCATTCTCGCGTCCAAAACCCATGCTGGATATTTCTCTGTGGACGGTAAGGGTAAGATGATCAACAGCAAGGTCGGACGGAAAGAAACCACTTCGGATGATGTCAGCGCCTATGAACTGATTATGAAGAATAAGGAGCTGCTTTTGGATCGTGATCCGAAGCGGTCTCCGGTGCGGTTTATCTTCTCGCACTCTGCTTTGCGTGAGGGATGGGATAACCCGAATGTCTTCCAGATCTGCACGTTGAAGCAGTCTTCCAGCGATGTTCGTAAACGTCAGGAGGTAGGCCGAGGTCTGCGCCTGTGCGTCAATCAGGGTGGCGAGCGCATGGATACAAATGTGCTGGGCAATGATGTGCATAATGTCAATGTACTGACGGTCATCGCCAGTGAGAGCTATGATTCCTTTGCCAAGGGACTCCAGACCGAGATGGCGGATGCTGTTGCCGACAGACCGCGTGCCGTTACCGCAGATCTGTTTATTGGCAAGGTGATCAAAGATGATCAGGGTAATGAACAGGTTGTGGATAGCGATACCGCTCATGCAATCTTCTACGACATGATCATCAATGGATATGTGGATAAGCAAGGAACACTGACCGATAAATACTATGAGGATAAGGCAAACAGTGAAATCAAAGTCGCAGAAGAAGTAGGCGATTCTGTCGCCGCTGTGATAGAGATTGTGGATTCTATCTATGATCCGCGCAGTATGCAGCCGGAGAATGCCCGCAGCAATAATGTGGAGCTGCAGGTGGACGAGGAAAAACTGGCCATGCCGGAGTTTAAGGCACTTTGGAACAAGATCAATGCCAAGTCCGTGTATGTTGTAGATTTTGATACAGATGAGCTTGTCCGTAAGTCCATTGCTTCTCTGGATGCAAAACTCCGTGTCTCGAAAATCTACTTTAAGGTTGAGACCGGAACCATGGATCAGATTAAATCCAAAGAAGAGCTGGCCAGCGGCGCTTCCATTGTAAAGGAACAGTCTGGAAGCTACGGGATTGCCGTTACAGCAAATTCCAATGTGAAGTACGATCTCATCGGCAAGCTGGTAGATGAGACAGTCTTGACCAGAAAGGCGATCATTCAGATTCTTCAAGGCATCCAGCCTTATGTTTTTGACCAGTTTAAGGACAATCCGGAGGAATTTATCCTGAAGGCTGCCGCGCTGATTAATGATCAGAAGGCGACTACTATTATTGAACACATCACCTACGACGTGCTGGATGAGCATTATGGAACGGATGTCTTTACCGATCCGACCATCAAAGGCAAGCTCGGAGTCAATGCGATGAAGGCCAACAAGCATCTGTATGACCATATTGTCTACGACTCAACCAACGAGCGCGACTTTGCGACGGATCTGGATACCAATACAAACGTGGCGGTCTATGTGAAACTGCCAGACGGATTTTATATTTCCACTCCGGTCGGCCATTATAACCCTGACTGGGCGATTGCCTTCTACGAGGGCACTGTCAAACATATATATTTCGTGGCGGAGACGAAAGGCTCTATGAGCTCGATGCAGCTCAGACTTATTGAAGATTCCAAGATTCACTGCGCAAGAGAACACTTCAAGGCTATTTCCAGCGGGAATGTTGTCTACGATGTGGTTGATAGCTATAGGTCATTGCTGGAGAAGGTGATGAGATGATTTTGGAGGCTGATTAAATGTGGTTAGATAACGCGTCTGATATTGACATCCTTTTCTATGAACCGTATGCGGATGTTATTTCCGAGGTGGCCTTAAATCCAGTATACAAACCTCTTACGATTGGCGTATTTGGCATCTGGGGAGCTGGGAAGTCTACTCTGATCAAGCTCGTTGAGAAAAAGATAAAAGAACATGCCAAGGAAGGAAAGAATATTTGCATAAACATCAATGCCTGGTCTTTTGAAGGATACGAGGATGCGAAGATTGCTGTAATGGAGGCGTTACTTAGGGAACTTCATGAGGTTGCACCTGAAGGCTTGAAGGACAAGTTGAAAAGTCTATTGAAGAAGATAGATTTTTTCAAGCTTTTCACAAAGGCTGTCAGCACGGCTGCTCCTGTTGTGGCCAGTATTGCAACTGGTAATCTGCCCCCGATTGTCCTTGGGCTGACCGGCACGGCTGAGGATATCGGCAATGGAATAAAAAATGCGTCAGATGCGTTATCCAAAGTCCAGTCTGATTACTTGAAAGATGACAAATCATCCGGCAGTAATGAGAGTATTGTTGACAATGTTCGGAGTTTCAGGAGGGAATTTGAGAAAACACTTAAGGATGAGAAGATAGATAATGTCGTAGTTCTGATAGACGATCTGGATCGTTGTCAGCCAGATAGAATCATAGATACACTTGAGGCCATAAAGCTGTTCCTTGCGGTTAATAAAATGACATTCGTCATCGCTGCAGATGAGAATGTTATTCAGTATGCAATCCGGAAAAAATATCCAAGCATTGAGAACTATGCAGTAAATCTGGATAAGGAGTATCTGGAGAAAATTATTCAGCTTCCTATTTACATTCCTGAACTTTCCCCAAAGGATATTGAGAATTATCTTATGCTTCTTGTGGCACAGAAATATATATCTGAAATTGATTTTGCAAGGGTTTTAAATTCAATAAAAACTGATGGCTTATTGTTATCGGAAGATGTAATAGATGCTGCAAGAATTAAGTCAGAAACAGAAAAGTATGTGGCTTCGGAAGACAAAGATGAGTTCGCAGAAACGGCAGATGTTATAGCCGGAATCAAAGCAATAGTCGCAAGCAATCTCAAGGGTAATCCGAGACAGGCCAAGAGATTTTTAAATACATTTGTGACAAAGAGAAAACTTGCGGAGTTATATTATACGGATGAGAAACTTGATTATAAGGTTCTGGCAAAGCTTCTTGTTCTACAAAAGCTTGACAATAATCTGTTTGTTCAGCTCAATGAGTGGAATAAATCTTACGATACGGTAAATGGGCAATATAAAAAAATGAGAGAGCAGATTACATCCGACCAAGGGGATAAGAAGATAGAGTCTGATTTCTCTGCATGGAACACACCGATAATTCAGAGATGGATTGAAACCGAACCTGTTGATTTGGAACACAAAAAACTGGATAGATATTTTTATCTTACCCGTGAAAGCCTGAAAAAAGCAGAAATAAATGTTTCGTTGTTATCCAAAGCAGTCCAGGGTATCCTTCAGCGAATAGGAACAGCCGGAACATCAGGTGGTCTTATAGATGGAATAATGAAGGATGTTAAGAATCTTTCTGCAACAGATCTTGATGATTTATTTGGAGCGTTGCTGCCTAAGATTGAGAGTGGTGAGATTCCACTTGCCGTGACAAGAAGTTTGTTTACTGATCAAGAAGCATATAGGGATAAAATAATAGCTGCCTTTGAAAAGTCAAATACTAAGGTAAATGTCCCAGCGACTCCTATTCTGATCGAAATGAGGAATGCCGATGCTAAGAGGATTGATGGGCTACTTGATAGATTGAAGGAAAAGAGGCTGATTACGGATAGTATTTTCAATATAATAAAGGGTAAGGATAAGAAATAATGGGTACATCAAAAGGATATATTGCACCAACAAAGCCAGAATGGAGGGCAGCAAAGCGGGCTGTCTCCGAATATATTCGTTCAGGAGATTCTGATTCGAGGGCGAAAGCAGTCAGCAGATTTGCAGAAGCGGCACTTACTTCTGGGACAGCTGGAGTTGCAGATAGTTCCTTTATTTCAGCCGCCGGTAATGTATTAGGATTTGCCAGAAGCTTTTCTCAGCACGGTTTAGACAATGCCCTCACCGAGTTCGGTATGGCTGACCTTATAGGAAAAGAACCGGATGAAGTTTTTGATGCACTTTTGGATAAATTCGCAAACGGAAACGCCACTCTCGGAGATTCATTATCAGCGGGAGCTCTTTCACAGGCTTTTATGAATTTGGGAATCGAGGATGTGGAGGACTTCAGAAAAGTAGATCTGAATATATTGCTCCGGGAGATGGTTATCGAGTATGTCAATCAGAAGTTTGACCTATGCTTCGACGAGAAGATTGGAAAAGATAGTCTCTTGAAGGAGAAATTTGAGATTCTCAAGGATATGCACGAATACATATCCAATACTCTTCATGGCTCTATGTCTGAAAAGGATATTGGTTCAATGGATTTGATGAATATACAGAAATCGTCAATTGTGTCAGAAACATTGCAGGATGCTTATAAAATTTGCATCGACAACTACAAGGAGTAAAGTATGCGGTTTTGGATAGAAAAGGAAGATGATCAGAAGCCTTCGGAGAATTGGTCAGATGCATATGTCTTTACGGTTAATCGTGACAAAGGCAGCACAATCCAGTCGTCTTTAATGAACACGTGGTATCATCTTGATCATCTGGAATTAAAGGCTGAATATGAGGATTTGTTTTTGATTGGCTTATCGGTATTTGCCCTTGACAAGAGGATACCAAGGTCGGTTTCGGATGACGGGTGGACTCGGAATATTGAAGTTTCAATTCCTGTCATCAACATAGCCAAGATGAAGCTGTTTGAGAATAAGTGGAACAGCCTGTTATCGTTCCTTACGGGTGATGTATGGAAAATTGAATTTAGAGGAACAGAAGCTTCTATTAGCAAGCATGAACATAAAAACAGAAAGCATATCGATTTGAAGGGATGCGATTGTGTCAGCTTATTTTCTGGTGGGCTCGATTCTTTCTGCGGTGCGATAAAACTCTTAGAAGAAGGAAAGTCACCGTGTCTTATTGGTCACAATGAATATCCTAAATTACGATATATCCAAGAGCAGTTTTGCAGAGATTTTAATGAGTGCTATCCAAATCAAAAGTCGGCCTTTATCAGCTTTACAGCCGGTTCGATTGCTCCAATTAATAACGAAACAGGGGGACCTTTGAAAGGGTCGGAAAACACCTCACGGGGACGTTCACTTCTGTTTCTGTGTGCTGCCGTAACCATCGCTGGAATAATGGGTGAATCAACCCCGGTGTATATACCTGAAAATGGATTTATCGGACTTAATGTGGCATTAACAAACAGCCGTAAAGGCTCATGTAGCACCAGGACTACTCATCCGCACTATATCTCCGCGTTCAAATCCTTGATTGCTGATATGGGCATTGCGAATCCAATTGCGAATTTCTTCGCATATAACACCAAAAGAGAAATTGTTAATATGGTTAAATCGTCAGAGGCTTTTAAGAGGGGGTATAGCAAGACGATTTCCTGCTCTCATCCGTGCCAGCCACGCTACAACATGGTTGGAAGCAGGGAATATCCAAAAAACTGTGGATACTGCTATCCTTGCCTGATAAGGAAAGGGTCTCTCATCGATATAGAGAACGAACAGACCAGCTATGTTGCAGAAGAATCACCACGGGAGTTTCTGAATGCAAAATCCGGAAGTGACAGAAGCTTGGATTTCAAAGCTGTATTAAGCAGCATATACAGGTATCGTCATTCCGATGAAAAACAGATAAATAGTTTAATCAGACTTACTGGTAGATTGAGCAAGGAAGAAAATGAACTTTCTCTTAAAGTTTATAAATCCGGAATGTCTGACCTTATAGAAATGTTGGATAAAGACCTCAATATGAAAGACCTTATCAATGAGTAATTTAATTGACACCCACTTTCATCTGGATCATTACAGAAATTACATGGAATTGGCTGAAAAAATAAATGCTTTAAAACAATATACAATATGTGTTACTAATTCTCCCGGAGTTTTCTTGTCGTGTAAAAAAATGTTTCAGGAAACACAGTACCTAAAATTTGCTATTGGTTTTCACCCGCAGGAAGAAACTCTTAGTCAGGATGACTTGAGGGATTTTATGTTACTTATGAACCGGACAAATTATGTAGGGGAAATCGGCGTTGATTTTTCACGCTCATCACCGAAAAACAGAGATTTTCGCCTTGCTGCTTTCGAAAAAATTGTCAGCAAATGTGCTGAAACTAATAAGCTGATGACCGTGCATAGCCGTGGGGCTGAAGAGGAAATTCTTGAAATTATCAAACGCTATATGCCGAAAAGATGTATCTTGCACTGGTATACGGGAGCAGAAAAGCATATAGCTGAATTCATAGACGCTGGATGCTATTTTTCTGTAAATTCAAACATGGTAGACAGTAAGAGTAATTCCAAGTACAGAAATATTCCTAAAGACAGAATACTCGTAGAGAGTGATGGCCCCTACACTCGTGTTGATGGGAAAAAATATACTCCGGAACTTCTGCATTCCTCTTATGAGAAAATAGCCAGATTTTATGCTGATAGAGATTTGGTTCAGACTGTTTACGATAATTTCAAATCAATTCTTACGGTGTAGGGAGGTGGAACCATGAGCTCCTGCGACTGAGGCTTCCGCTTCGAAGCCATGAAAACATATCACGATACCGAGTGGGGTATTCCGCTGCATGACGACCAGAAGCAGTTTGAGTTTCTGATGATGGAGGCCATGCAGTGCGGCCTCTCCTGGGATCTAATGATCAAGAAGCGCGAGATCTTCCGGGAGTGCTTTGACGGCTTCGATTATGACAAGATTGCTGAATATACAGAGGCCGATTTGGAACGCATCATGAACACGGAAGTCATGATCCGTTCCCGTAGGAAGATCGAGGCGATTATCAACAATGCCCGCAGTTTTCAGAAGATCTGGGAGGAATACGGCAGCTTCGACAACTGGCTCTGGAAGTTTTCCGGCGGAAAGACTATCCTGTACATGGGGCACGAAAAAGGACAGATTCCGGTCAGTAACGGCCTGTCCGACCAGATTGCGGTACCGTCAAGATTTATGCGCAAATTAGTTTGCATCCTCTGATTAAATGAAGTCAGCCTGCAACGGAGGTGTTTTCTTCATTCACATCCAGGTGCATCATATTCATATATTTCTTATTCCCCCACTGGGTTCCCGCAACATAACGAAGCCGAGCACAAACCAGCATTAACGCTGAGTTTCCATCCGGAAATGTGCCCACAACACGAGTTCTGCGCCGAATCTCACGATTCAGACGCTCAATCGTATTATTTGTCCGAATCTTCATCCAATGTTCACTTGGAAAATCGTAGTAGGTCAGAGTCTCGTCAATGATCGCTGAGATCTTCTTGGCGGCTTCTTTTTCCAGGAGTTCATTCAAAGTCTCCTCGACACTACCACGGACCAGTTCTTTTGGCTGCTCCTTGATAACTTCCTCGTTGAACTGTACAATTTTATCAGACATGGTCTGTAGTCTCCTTTCTGAGTGTTGTCTCGCAACTTCATTCTACCAGAGGACTGCAAACCATGTCTTCTTTATATGATTTTCAATTTGCGCAACTTATCATACCTTATCGAAGTTAAAAATAATGACAATAAAATGATTTATCATTACAAACATAGAGAAATACTTTGCTTTTTGTCGCGTTGGTGCTAGAGTAAGACTAGAAGATTGACAGAAGGGAGAACACAGTATGTCCAATGCGGTCAATGTGAATTTCAGAATGGACGCAGAGCTCAAGCGCAATATGGAAGAACTCTGCGATGACTTGGGAATGTCGATGACGACTGCTTTTACGATTTTTGCGAAGCGCATGACAAGGGAGCGGAGAATTCCGTTTGATGTTTCGGCGGATCGCTTTTATTCCGAGAGCAATATGAGATATCTGAACGGAATCGCAAACGATGTGAGAGAAGGCAGGGCGCATTTTACAGAGCACGCTCTCTCAGAGGATGAAGATACGTGAGTTTTCTTTGGGAGGACAGAGCGTGGCACAGATTGATTGTCTGAGTGCTGTGTAGACCGCTATGCTACGCCGTAGCGGAAAGCACAACACGAAGTCGTATAGAACGCAAAGGAGGTCTCCATGGGCGTTATTTATCTCTGGCAATGTAACAAATGTGGGTATTCGTTAGAGGCTTACTTGGGATATGGGATGAATGGCATTTTCCCCGAAGGAGTGACGAAGGCGGCGAGAGAAGGAAGGTACGGAAAAGAACTAAAGACCTTGCTAACGAGGTATCCGGGTGCAGTGGTGGACGGAGAAGATGTCATTTTGCAGTGTGAGCACTGTTACCGCTATGAAGTCCGCCCGCTGTTGGCGACCTATCTTCCCGAGATGGAAGGGAGTGAGAGGGAGCAGTACGCTTTCTTTTGGGACAGTTACGGCTGTTTGGCGGAAAGCTACCGTTTTTTTCGTGATTACGAACATCGCTGCCGCTGTGGACATCGGATGTGGCCCATTTATGAAGAGGAGTGTCTTGCGGGGCTTCCCTGCCCGTACTGTAGCGGAACTCTGAAACCCGAAGAAGCAGGCTACTGGGACTAATCTTCGGCGAAAGGAGAGAAAGCGGATGCAAATCAAAACCGAACGCCTGCTGCTCCGCCCCTTTGAAGAGGCGGACGCGGCTGATTTATATAAGTATGCCAAGGACCCGGAAGTCGGCCCGGCTGCGGGCTGGCCGCCGCACGGCAGCGTAGAGGAGAGCTGTAACATCATCCGCCTGGTGCTGAGCGGTCCGGAGAGCTATGCCGTCTGCAAAAAGGAAGACGGGCGCGTCATCGGCGCGATTGCCTTGTCGTTGAACGGAGATTCGAGGCTTGCGGAAGAGGAAGATGCGTGCGAGCTCGGCTACTGGATCGGGAAGCCGTTCTGGGGACAGGGTCTTATGACAGAGGCCTCGGAAGCCTTGCTTCGCCGGGCATTTACGGAGCTTGGCATGCGGCGCGTGTGGTGCGCTTACTTCGAGGGCAATGAAAAGTCAAAGCGCGTGCAGGAAAAGCTCGGCTTTCGCCATGAGAAGACTCTGCGGGAGGTGGATGTCCCCCTTTTAAACGAAGTACGTAACGAGCATGTGTCGTTACTCAGCCGGGAAGCCTGGCGACTGAAGAATATGTAAAAAAAGCGTGCTGTCTCAGACGATTGAGAGACAGTACGCTTTTTCGTTATTCTGCGTCTGTAATGAGTTCATGCACATGTACATTTCTCCCGGCTTTCATATCGGCAATACGGCGTTCCAACACGGAGATGTGTTCCGCGCTGTAGAAGGAATCGCCGGATACTTCACCGGGAATTGTCTCTTTGTTATTTGCTTGGCAGAGAGAAGCCTCTCTTGTATCTTGTCTCATTGGAATCCCCCTTAGAGTACCATCTGCGAAATATTCGCGCATATCCGCTTAATATCCACGTTCGAAGTGAAGTCAAGCTGCAGGTGTGCGCCGTTCGAAA
>ERZ773212.539-NODE-539-length-18179-cov-10.371276_pt1 | contig 18179 bp, 9 predicted proteins | sample MGYA00581005_ERZ773212 | MGnify/ENA primary metagenome ERZ773212 (study PRJEB29015, sample SAMEA2738154) | human oral metagenome | biome: human oral; feature: human-associated habitat; material: saliva | place: China | collected 2196 ... | reverse complement strand
GGTTGCCCTTCAGTGCGGGCGCCTTGGTCTTAACGACCTTGGGAGTCCGGCCCTTACGGACCAGCTGCTGAATAGTAGGCACGTTTTCTCCGTTACTATGTGGACTTATCTGTCTTCAAGTCCTTGGGAACTTACTGGCATTTTGTGTTGCCACGAAATGCTCTCGGTTACAGAAGCCCGCAGTCCATCTAGACACACGGGTTCTTGCTCTCAGCGAGTTTAAACTTATTTCTTATGAAAAAGTTTTTGGGCACACTTAAAAATGGCATTTAGGTGTCAGCGCACAGGCAACACCAAAGGACGGTATCCATACTGCCATTGATTCGTTGACCCAAGACCTCACGATTAACTATCACAAGGAATCACGGTGGTGAATTCCACGCCGAGGCTAGGTACTTCGGATAAAGACTATACAGGTTAAAATCCTGTTAATCTAGCTGAACTCGGAGAGAACACCATCCATCACGGTAAATACACTATGGTATTCATCACTTGATACTGAAATAGAGTAGTCCTCTCCCCTAGCTAACGTCAGGAGGCGGTCTCGGGAAGTTCCCGAGACCGCCTCCATCATTTAGGACACTAGGCCCGATTCACGATCGAGTTTACGAACCCATTATGTGAGTCTTACTCAAGACCGCGGCCGTACTCGTCCAAGGGAACAGCCATGTAGCCGCTGTTGGCGTAGGGGTACGGATCTTCACCTAGCTGGGTGAACGCGCTCTGGTAGCCGAAGCCATCAAACGCTTGCATCTGCTCCTCACGCGCCTTCTGGCTGGGCTCAACCTCAATATCGTTGTAGCGAGCCAAACCGGTACCGGCGGGAACCAGCTTACCGATGATGACGTTCTCCTTCAGACCAAGCAGCGGATCGGTCTTAGCCTCCATAGCAGCCTGGGTGAGAACGCGAGTGGTCTCCTGGAAGGATGCGGCAGACAGCCAGGACTCGGTGGCCAGCGACGCCTTGGTAATACCCATCATCTCAGGACGGCCAGCGGCAGGCTTCTTGCCCTCAACGAGCGCCTTACGGTTAGCCTTCTGGAACACGATGTTGTCCACGAGTTCACCGGGCAGCAGCTCGGTATCGCCAGACTCAATGACGGTCACGCGGCGGAGCATCTGACGCACAATAACCTCAACGTGCTTATCGTGGATCTCTACGCCCTGAGACTTGTACACGCCCTGAACCTCGCTCACCAGGTGCTTCTGCGCCTCACGAGGACCGCGAATACGCAGAACCTCCTTCGGATCAACCGCACCAGCAGCCAGCTGATCGCCCACCTGAACGTGGTCGCCAGTCTGCAGCTTCGAAGCCGCACGGCGAAGAACCGTGTAAGACTGCGGTTCGGAACCATCATCCGGGGTAACGACGATCTTGTACGACTTTTCGGTGTCCTCAATGGTCACACGGCCGGAAACCTCAGAAATCGGTGCCACGCCCTTAGGGGTGCGAGCCTCGAAGAGCTCCTGAATACGGGGCAGACCCTGGGTAATATCGTCAGCCGATGCAACACCACCGGTGTGGAAGGTACGCATAGTCAGCTGAGTACCGGGCTCACCAATGGACTGAGCCGCGATAATGCCCACAGCCTCGCCAATATCAACCAGAACGTTCGATGCCATCGAGCGTCCGTAGCACAGGGCGCATACGCCGATGCTGGACTCGCAGGTCAGCACAGAACGAACACGCAGTTCCTTCACGCCAGCCTTGAACAGCTTCTCGATCAGCACATCCGAAACATCTTCACCAGCGGATGCGATGACGTTACCGTCAGAATCCTTGACATCAATTGCCAAGGTACGACCGTGGATAGAAGTCTCAACATCCGGGTGGAGGTTGCCGTCAGCATCGATCAGCGGAAGTACCAAACCACGGCGAGTACTGCAGTCGTGTTCACGCACGATCACATCCTGCGAAACGTCCACCAGACGGCGGGTCAGGTAACCCGAGTTAGCGGTACGCAGCGCGGTATCAGCAAGACCCTTACGAGCACCGTGAGTTGCGATGAAGTACTCCAACACCGACAGCCCTTCACGGTAGGAGGACTTAATCGGGCGGGGCATAATCTCGCCCTTCGGGTTAGACACCAGACCGCGGATACCCGCAATCTGACGAACCTGCATCCAGTTACCACGTGCACCAGAGGTAACCATGCGGTAGATGGTATTCAGACCACCGTTGTCGCTCAGATTCTCGCGCATAGCCTCAGCGACCGTATCGGTAGCTTCGGTCCAAATCTTGATGAGTTCCTCACGGCGCTCGTCGTCGCCAATCATACCGACATCAAACTCATCCTCAATCGCGGAGGCCTGCTTCTCATAGCGTTCCATAATCGCGGGCTTAGTCGCCGGGGTCGCGATATCAGAAACGGCGACGGTCACGCCCGAACGCGATGCCCAGTAGAAGCCAGCGTTTTTGAGGTTATCCAGGGTACGCGCCACGATATCCATCGGGTACTTCTCAGCAAGATCGTTAATGAGCTTGCCCAGCCCCTTCTTATCTGCGACGCCAGAGAACCACGGGTAATCCTTCGGCAAAGTCTGGTTGAACAGAATCTGACCGACAGTGCACTCCAGCAGAATCGGATCGCTAGGCGTGTAACCCTCAGGGGCTTCCCAACCCTCGGGCGCTACAAACTCATCACCAGAGAGACGCACCTTAATCTTGGTGTACAGCTCAATATCGTGACGATCCATCGCCATCAGAGCTTCAGCAATCGACGAGAATGCGTGACCCTCGTTCTTCTCACCTTCGCGTGTGGTGGTCAAGTGGTACAAGCCAATGATCATATCCTGCGAAGGCACAGCTACCGGACGACCGTCCGAAGGCTTCAAGATATTGTTCGAGGAGAGCATCAAGATGCGTGCCTCAGCCTGAGCCTCGGGCGAGAGCGGCAGGTGAACCGCCATCTGGTCGCCGTCGAAGTCAGCGTTGAACGCGGAGCACACGAGCGGATGCAGCTGAATAGCCTTACCCTCAACCAGCTTCGGCTCGAACGCCTGAATACCCAGACGGTGCAGGGTAGGTGCACGGTTCAGCAGCACAGGATGCTCGGTAATGATCTCTTCGAGAACATCCCACACCTGCGGGCGGAAACGCTCAACCATACGCTTAGCACTCTTAATGTTCTGCGCGTGCGAAAGCTCCACCAGGCGCTTCATGACGAAGGGCTTGAACAGCTCCAGCGCCATCTGCTTCGGCAGACCGCACTGATGCATTTCCAGCTGCGGACCAACCACAATCACGGAACGGCCGGAGTAGTCCACGCGCTTACCGAGCAGGTTCTGGCGGAAACGACCCTGCTTACCCTTGAGCATATCGGAGAGCGACTTCAGCGGGCGGTTACCGGGACCGGTCACGGGGCGACCACGACGACCGTTATCGAAGAGCGAATCCACAGCTTCCTGCAGCATACGCTTTTCGTTATTCACAATGATCTCGGGAGCGCCAAGCTCCAGCAGGCGCTTGAGGCGGTTGTTACGGTTGATCACACGACGGTACAGGTCGTTCAGATCGGAAGTCGCAAAGCGACCGCCATCGAGCTGAACCATCGGGCGCAGCTCCGGCGGAATAACCGGAACAACATCCAGCACCATACCCAGCGGGGAGTTATTAGTGGTCAGGAAGGCGTTTACAACCTTCAGACGCTTGAGCGCGCGGGTCTTCTTCTGACCCTTACCGGTCTGAATGACCTCTTTCAGGGCCTCAGCTTCGGCCTCTAGATCGAATGTTTCCAGGCGCTTCTTGATAGCCTCAGCACCCATTGCACCCTCAAAGTACAGGCCGTACTTATCGATCATGGAGCGGTAGAGCGCCTCATCACCCTCAAGGTCAGCAACCTTCAGGTTCTTAAAGCGATCCCAAACCTTCTCCAGGTGCTCAATTTCACGGTCGGCGCGCTTACGAACAGAAGCCATCTGACGCTCTGCATTATCGCGTAGCTTACGCTTTTCGGCTGTCTTCTTACCGCCCTCGGCTTCAATACGGGCCAATTCCTGCTCAACTTCGCGGGAAATAGCGGCAATATCGGCGTCACGCTGAGACTCCAGCTCACGCTTTTCACGGTCGTGTGCCGCCTGCAGGTTCGGCAGATCCTCGTGACGAGCTTCCTCATCCACGCTCGTGATCATGTAGGCGGCGAAGTAGATGACCTTTTCCAGGTCTTTCGGCGCCAAATCAAGCAGGTAGCCCAGGCGTGAAGGAACGCCCTTGAAGTACCAGATGTGGGTGACGGGTGCAGCCAGTTCAATATGGCCCATGCGCTCACGGCGCACTTTAGAGCGGGTCACTTCAACGCCGCAGCGCTCACACACAATACCCTTGAAGCGCACGCGCTTGTATTTACCGCAGTAGCACTCCCAGTCCTTGGTGGGGCCAAAGATGCGCTCGTCGAAGAGGCCTTCCTTCTCCGGCTTCAGGGTACGGTAGTTGATGGTCTCGGGTTTCTTGACCTCGCCATAAGACCAACGACGGATATCGTCGGCGGTGGCAAGACCAATTCGCATCAAACCAAGCGAAGATTCGTTGGACATATCGGTCCTAATCTCTTTCTGTAGTTTCGAAGACTTGGGGTTGATGGGCGGGGCGAAAATCATGCGTGACTACGCCCTGCCCGCGAAGGAGGGGCTGTGATTAGAGCTCGTCCACGGAGCTGGGCTCCTCGTGGGTTAGGCTCACGCCCATATCTTCTGCTGCCCGGAAGCCTTCTTCCTCCGAGTCGCTCATTTCAATGGTCTTCCCGTCGGTAGAAAGTACCTCGACGTTCAGGCACAGTGACTGCATTTCTTTAATAAGAACCTTGAAGGATTCAGGGATGCCCGGCTCGGGGATATTCTCGCCCTTGACGATCGCCTCGTAAACCTTCACACGACCGGCCACATCGTCAGACTTGACGGTCAAGATTTCCTGCAGGGTGTAGGCAGCGCCGTATGCTTCCAGCGCCCACACTTCCATCTCACCGAAGCGCTGACCGCCGAATTGTGCCTTACCGCCCAACGGCTGCTGGGTAATCATCGAGTAAGGACCTGTGGAGCGAGCGTGAATCTTGTCGTCCACCAGGTGGTGCAGCTTCAGGATGTACTGGTACCCCACCGAAATCGGGTCAGGGAACGGCTCACCCGAACGACCGTCAATCAGACGTGCCTTGCCGGAGCGAGTAATCAGACGATCGCCGTCACGGTTCGGGTTCGCGTGATCCATCAAGTCGAAGAGCTCATCCTCATGAGCGCCGTCGAACACGGGGGTCGCCAGGCGGGTGGGTCCGGATTCCTTCGGGAAGTTCGGCATATTCTTCAGCCACGCCGGGTCACCCTCAATCTTCCAACCCTGCTTAGCGAGCCAGCCGGTGTGAACCTCAAGCACCTGGCCGATGTTCATACGACCGGGCACGCCCAACGGGTTCAGAATGACATCAACGGGAGTACCGTCTTCCAAGAAAGGCATGTCTTCAACCGGCAGGATCTTGGAAATAACGCCCTTGTTACCGTGGCGACCTGCGAGCTTGTCGCCGTCGGTAATCTTACGCTTCTGCGCAACGTACACGCGCACAAGCTTGTTAACACCCGGGGGCAGATCGTCTTCATCGTCACTTTCGCGGTCGAAGATGCGAACGCCGATCACGGTACCAGATTCACCGTGGGGAACCTTCAGAGAAGTGTCACGAACTTCGCGGGACTTCTCGCCGAAGATTGCGCGCAGCAGGCGCTCTTCAGGGGTCAGCTCGGTCTCGCCCTTGGGGGTTACCTTACCGACCAAGATGTCGCCAGCCTCAACCTCGGCACCAATGTGGATAATACCGCGGTCATCCAGTGCAGAGAGAACTTCCTCAGAAACGTTGGGAATATCGCGGGTAATTTCTTCGGGACCCAGCTTGGTGTCACGAGCGTCGATTTCGTGCTCTTCGATATGAATCGAGGTCAGCACGTCCTCGGAAACCATGCGCTGGGAGAGGATAATAGCATCCTCATAGTTCAGACCTTCCCAGGGCATGTATGCCACGAGCAGGTTCTTACCCAGAGCGAGCTCACCGCCGTCGGTCGAAGGGCCGTCCGCGATAACGTCACGCTCCTCCACACGCTGACCGGCCTTCACCACAACACGCTGGTTGTAGCAGTTGCCCGGGTTCGAACGGGAGAACTTCATGATCGGGTACGAGCTGGTGGTGCCGTCATCGTTGCGGACCAATACCAGATCGGCCGATACCTCGGATACCACGCCAGCCTTCTTCGCCAGCACGGAATCGCCGGAGTCAAGCGCAGCGTACTTCTCCATACCGGTACCAACGACAGGAGCCTCAGACTCCAACAGCGGCACAGCCTGGCGCTGCATGTTAGCGCCCATCAACGCACGGTTTGCGTCGTCGTGCTCAAGGTAGGGAATTAGAGCGGTTGCCACAGACACCATCTGACGCGGGGAAACGTCCATGTACTGCACAGCGCCGGGGGCAACCAGCACGGCCTCGCCAGAACCATCGCCTGCACGGCAGAGAACCTCGTCCTCAGCAAAGGTACGCTCGTTAGTCAGCGGGGCGTTTGCCTGCGCAATAATAACGCTCTTCTCGTCGTCGGCAGTCAGGTAACGCACCTTGTCGGTGACCTTACCATCTTCAACCACGCGGTAGGGGGTCTCGATAAAGCCGTAAGAGTTGATACGCCCGTAGGTTGCCAACGAACCGATCAGACCAATGTTCGGACCTTCAGGGGTTTCGATGGGGCACATACGACCGTAGTGCGAGGGGTGCACGTCGCGCACTTCCATGCCCGCGCGGTCGCGGGAAAGACCACCGGGGCCCAGCGCCGAAAGACGACGCTTGTGGGTTAGCCCAGCCAGCGGGTTGTTCTGATCCATGAACTGCGAAAGCTGCGAAGTACCGAAGAACTCTTTAATCGCTGCCACCACGGGACGGATGTTCACCAAGGACTGCGGGGTGATGGAATCAACGTCCTGAGTGGTCATACGCTCACGCACCACACGCTCCATGCGAGAAAGACCGGTGCGAATCTGGTTCTCAATCAACTCGCCCACAGTGCGGATGCGGCGGTTACCGAAGTGGTCAATATCGTCGATATCGATCTTAACGGAAATTTCCTTGCCGTCACGTTTACCGGGGATGCTGCTCTCCTGAGCGTGCAGAGCGCACAGGTAGTGAATCATCTGAGCGATGTCGTCCTGGCTGAGTACCGATGCCTCGGGAGAATCAAGAGGAACATCTACACCGAGCTTACGGTTCACCTTGTAACGACCAACCTTCGCCAGATCATAGCGGCGCGGGGTGAAGTACATGTTGTCGAGCAACGCCTGTGCGGCCTCCACCGTCGGGGGCTCGCCCGGGCGGAGCTTACGGTAAATATCGAGCAGAGCCTCGTCCCGGGTTGAGACGGAGTCCTTCTCTAGGGTTGCACGAATAGAATCATAGTTCCCGAACTCGGCAAGAATCTTTGCCTCGGTCCATCCCAGAGCCTTCAACAGCACGGTCACGGACTGCTTACGCTTGCGGTCCAGGCGCACACCCACCTGATCGCGCTTGTCTATTTCAAGCTCAAACCATGCACCGCGCGAAGGAATAACGCGTGCTGAGTAGATGTCCTTATCGGAGGTGCGGTCGGGTGCCTTCTCGAAGTATGCACCGGGTGAACGCACCAGCTGGGAAACGACCACACGCTCGGTACCGTTAATCACGAAGGTACCGGATTCGGTCATGAGCGGGAAGTCGCCCATGAAGAGGGTCTGCTGCTTAACCTCACCGGTGGTCAGGTTCATGAATTCAGCTTTAACGTACAGGGGTGCCGCATAGGTTGCGTCACGATCCTTGCACTCTTCCATGGTGTACTTGGGATCGGAGAATTCCGGATCCGAGAAGGACAGCTGCATGGTTTCCTGGAAATCACGAATCGGGGAAATCTCCTCGAAGATCTCAGCAAGACCGGATTTCTCAGGTACAGAGGTGTCACCTGCTGCCTGGGCGTTTTCCAGACGCTTTGCCCAGCGTTCGTTACCCACGAGGCGGTCGAAGCTGTCGGTCTGGATAGCCAGCAGGTTGGGAACCTTCAACGGTTCACTAATTTTTGCGAATGAGATACGACGGTCGGAATTGTTTTCCGCACCGTTAGCGGCGTCATGGTTAGAGGTGCTCGAAGCGACCAAAATGGGGATCCTTCCACAGACATGTCTGTTAGCAATCTGCCTCCCGGCGACAGAGCCGTAAGACATCATGATGAAGACCCCGAAAACGGTGTGCAAAGCTAGTAGATGTCGAACGGTTTAACGTCACCTTCAGCCCGTGCCCACCGCTATATGAAGGCACAAAGGTCAGGGAAAGCGTAAATACTAACAATACACTATGCTCACGCATTTGTCTACCATACCCGTACAGCAGATGCAAGCGCCGGATTCAAGTGAGCTTTTATAGCCCTTCCAGAAGCTTCCGCAGTATATCTCCTAGGCTTTTGAAATCGCGCATGAACGCCCTCTTACGCTCCCCTGCTAAACCTATTCTTCGCGCAAGAAAATACTGCCGTCAGGGTTGGTGTAAGACTCAACCGCCATACCCACTTTCACCAGTTTCGTGCCGTTTTGGAGCACCATCATCATACCGTGCTCAACATCCCACTCGGTCTCGGCTTCCACCACAATCAGCACATTGTTATTGTCCCAGGCAACCGTGCACCGATCCCAGATGGGATCCACAAGAGTCCACACCTGAGATTCGGGAATATCCGGCAAGTATTGTTCCCAGTCGTACTCATCCGCCATATCAAAATACATACGGTAGAACTGGTACACATAAGGGGTTGCCTGGGCAAAAATATCGGTATCGGGTGAGCGGAGGTTGTCAATCGCGGCACGAATACGCTGCCACCCGGCAGAGTCAAGAGTCTTCATATCGAAACTAAACGTTACCGCTGCCTTCTTAAGCGCAGGCACATCCACTGGGTTGCTCACATAGAGCTCTTCGTCAGCATCGTAATTGAAATTTATGATATTGGGGTCGTGGGTGTTATTAGGTTTCATCGCCATCGCTTTCCTCCTATGTAAACTCTCATTATTTCATCACCGCGCCCCATCAGGTCTTTTTTAGCGAGTATGTTCTCGAATTGTTGTCTCCAATTCTTCAAGAAACCGCGCGGTAGGCGGAGCGGGCTCTTCTTCCGACATAACACTTATCGGTGGGTGCGGGGGAAGACCTGGAATATGATGCACCCGCACTGCTGTTCCCTGTTTCTCAACGATAGACTGCGCGATTATGGCGCATCCCAGGTTTGCCGCAACCATCTCGCGGATGCTGGCCGGACTGTGCGTCTCAAAATCCACTCGCGGTTCGACTCCGATTACGCCGAATGCCTCGTTCAGCAGGTGGCGCAGACCGCTATCTGAGGGTAAGCAGACAAATGGCTCATGCGCCACATCAGCCAGTGTACTTACATGACCCCTGCCAGCAAGCGGCGTGATGAGTACCAACCGTTCACTCGTAATTTCGGTTCGCTGCCATCCCTGACGTTCGTCGGCAGCACCTGCAGGCCCGATCACCACATCAACCTGACCCGCTTCTAACTTACCCAGCAGTTCTGCAATAAGCCCGGTAGACAACGAAATCGTCACCTGTGGGTAACGTGCACGAAATCGACTCAGCAGACCAGCAACATCAAAATTACCGGTGAGTGGCGTGACGGCCACACGCACATGACCCGCTGAAACCGAGTGGAAAGACTGCATCAGCCGCTTGCCTTCTTCAAGGTTCGCCAACGCCAGCCGAGCATAAGGTAAAAATTGTTCCCCGGCAGCGCTGAGGGTCACAGTTCGGGAGCGGTTCAACAATGTGACCCCTAGCTCCTTCTCCAGCCTTTTGACGTGTGCGGAAATAGCAGGCTGTGCCAGATGCAGGTCAGCAGCAGCTTTGGTGAACCCACCGCACCGCACGACTGCCTCAAAGGATTCCAGGTAGCGTAGTTCCATCTATCCATAATAAAACGTTATGACTTCTATAAAAACCTTGTCTTAGACATATAGAAGTATGGGTGGAAAAATTTTTCATATGACATTACATCAACATACAGATAGTCCAGCCACCCGGAACCTCGGAACTCTGACGACCTCAGCCTTAGGCTTTGGCTGCATGGGTCTGTCCCAGGGGTACGGGTCTGCTGATGATACCGAGTCCATCGCGGCCATTCATGCTGCTCTTGATGCTGGGGTTACGCTGCTTGATACCGCAATAAGCTATGGCCAGGGCCATAACGAGGCGTTGGTAGGTCGCGCCATAGCGTCCAGTGGCGTGCCCCGCGACAATCTGCAGATCGCAACTAAATTCGGCATTGCGCGGGGCGATCACGGTGTCCGCCTGGATGCCCACCCGGATCACATTGCAGGTTACTGTGACGAGTCGCTGCGTCGTCTCGGAACTGAAACGATTGACCTGTACTACCTGCACCGCGTAGACCCGCAGGTGCCAATCGAAGAGTCAATTGGTGCAATGAGCGAGCTGGTGTCCCAGGGGAAAGTACGCCATCTTGGAGTGTCTGAGGTGACAGCTGACCAGTTGCACCGTGCCCACGCTATTCATCCGATTGCCGCCGTGCAATTCGAATGGTCGCTCATGTGGCGTGAACCTGAGGTAAATATTGTGCCGGCGGCACACCAGTTGGGTGTGGGCCTAGTCCCCTATAGCCCTCTGGGCCGTGGGTTGCTTGGCGGAAGTCTCAACACCACCAGTGTTGCCGACAGCCCCTTCCGGGCGAATGACCCGCGGTTTAACGGTTCCAGTCTCACTGCTAATATGCGCCAAGTTGATGCCCTCGCCTCGTTTGCGCGGTCCCGCTCCATGACCGTGGCCCAGCTGGCTCTGGCGTGGCTTCTTGCGCAGGGCGACGATGTTGTTCCTATCCCCGGAACACGCAATGCGCAGAGGGCACAGGAAAATGCCGCGGCTATGCGCTACCACCTAGAGGCAGAAGATTTAGCCGCCCTGGAGAGCATGGTACCAACAAACGGTTGGGTGGGAGACCGCCAGTCTTTCGCCGTACCGGTAACCGCTCGACCAGTGTTCTAACCGACTGCACAATAAAAGATCAAGAAAACGCTCGCCCTGAATGCCCCTGCGGATTCCGGGCGAGCGCTCCCCTACCATTTTGGAGCTAACATTCCACCACGTTAACCGCCAGGCCACCCATTGAGGTTTCCTTGTAACGGTGTGACATATCCATGCCGGTTTGGCGCATCGTTTCGATCACTTGGTCTAGGGAAACACGATGCGCACCATCACCGCGCAGCGCCATGCGTGCCGCCGTGACTGCGTTCGACGCGGCCATCGCGTTGCGTTCAATGCACGGAATCTGCACCAACCCGCCCACAGGGTCACAAGTCAGCCCTAGGTTATGCTCCATCGCAATCTCTGCGGCGTTTTCAATCTGCTCGTTCGTACCGCCCAAAACCTGAGCAAGACCGGCGGCGGCCATCGAGCTGGCGCTGCCGACCTCTCCCTGGCATCCCACCTCGGCACCGGAAATTGAGGCACGCTTCTTATACAGCACCCCGATCGCGGCGGCAGCCAAGAAAAAGTCGATCACCGCATCCTCACGCTTGCCCCGACCGCAATGCCGTATTCCGGGCGTATAGTTCATCGCATAGTGCAAAACCGCCGGAATAATGCCGGATGCACCATTCGTCGGCGCCGTCACCACGCGGCCACCAAACGCATTCTCTTCGTTCACGGCGAGCGCGATTAGGTTCACCCAGTCGATGGCGTATTCGGGTGATTTATTGGGGTCTTCGGTCATTAGGTCGCGGTGCCATGCCCCGGCGCGGCAACGTACCTTGAGGGGCCCAGGCAGGTAACCAACACGCGATAGTGAAGACCCGATGCATTCCTTCATAACCTTGTAGATGTGCAGAATTCCTTGGCGTACCTCAGCCTCGCTGCGAAGCGAACACTCGTTTGTCATTTTGAGCTGGGCAATACTCATCCCGGTCTCGTTCGCCATGTCTAAGAGCTCGGCGCCGGAACCGAACGGGTAGGGTGGGCGTTCTAGGGATGCTCCCCCGGTTGCGGGCTCGTCACCTTCGACAATAAATCCACCACCGATGGAAAAATAGGTGCGCTCCAAAAGCATCTTCTCGCCCTCGAATGCGGCGATCTTAATACCGTTTGTGTGGCGCGGAAGCACTGTTAGGGGACGCAGGGTTATATCGAGTTCTCGGTAGTTCAGAACCGGTCCGTAAACTTTGCCCTCCTCGCCGCAGGGAGCCGTCGCACCGTACATACTGGAAGGATACCCGGCGAGCGGCAGAGTGCCGTCCACGCTATTACGCTCGATCATGGCGTCTGCCTCGGTGAGGCAGATAGTTTCGGGCACATGCCCGCACAACCCTTTGAGCGCCGCGCTCATGGTGCCGTGCCCTGCCCCGGTTGCGGCGAGTGATCCATACAGGTCAATATGCACTTTCGTGATGCGTGAGAGCAGGTTGGTGTCAATAAGTTCGGCGATAAAACGGTTGGAGGCGCGCATCGGCCCTACGGTGTGGGAGCTGGAAGGACCTATGCCGATGCTAAAGAGCTCGAACACGCTGATATCGTATTCGAGCGCTTCGGCTTGTTTTTGCACACTACTTGGAACGCCAGTATCTAGTGCCACATTATTCCTTCATCTGTGTGAGTATGCGCTTGCCCGCCAGGTTTTATATGCGGCGGTTCGTCCGTTTGTTGGGATTAGCTTCTGGGAGTACACCTGTAGGTTCTCCCGATGTAACCGCCCGAAGACGGTATGCAGCCTTCATTGTCTGCTGGTTTTCCCTGAGGTTTATGCTCACCGAGCATCTTGCAACCTGCTGAGTTCATCCTAGCTTACTTCAAGTCATGGATAAACTAAGGCGACATTATGTTTGCGTGCGCGCCCGGGCTTGCCTGTGCGATAAACTTCGAGTCGATATACCGACACAGGCATGCTGAAGGGCGGGTAAATATACTTCAGCACATTCACCCGCCCTATGCCTCTTGCTCGGGTTACCTGAGATGAAGCAGTATTTACTTCTCGCGCTTGTAGAACGGAAGCGAGACCACGTCGAAAGTTGCACGCTTACCGCGTATATCCACGTCCACCTCGGAACCAACCTCGGAGAATTCGCGCTTCACCAGTGCCATTGCTATCGGGTAACCCAGGGTCGGGGAAGGAATACCGGAGGTTACCTCACCGATTTGATTACCCTCGGCATCGACGAGGAACGAACCCGCACGCGCCGGGCGCTTTGCCTGAGCTTTCAGCCCAACCAGGATACGCTCCGACGGGGACTTCGCCAGTTCGGTCAGGGCGGTACGGCCCACGAAATCAACAGTCTTCTTCTCCAAAGCGATCTCAACTAGGCGACCCAAGCCGGACTCGAAGGGGGTAATGTCCAGGCCCAGCTCATGACCGTAAAGCGGCATACCAGCTTCCAGACGCAGCGAATCGCGTGCCGCCAAACCTGCCGGGGTCAAGCCGAAGGGCTCACCTGCGGCGGCGAGTGCCTCCCACAGTTTCACAGCGTTGGCGTTCGGCACAAAGAGCTCGAAACCGTCCTCGCCGGTGTAGCCGGTACGCGCCAGAAGTACATCTACCCCGGCGATGGTGACCGGAACGGAAGCGTAGTATTTGAGCTCGCGTACCGCATCCTCATCTGAGGCACCAGCCGCAAGCAGAATTTCTTCGGCACGCGGTCCTTGCACAGCAATTAGGGAGGTGTCGTCAGATTCGTTGACGAACTTCACGTCAAAATTGCCCAGACGCTCGCTCATGGCCGCAAAATCGTTATCAATATTGGCGGCATTGGGCACAACCAAGAATTCTTCGTCGCCCAAGCGGTAGGTGATAAGGTCGTCAATCACGCCGCCCTTGTCGTTGGCGAGAATCGAGTACTTGGCGCGACCAGGCTTGAGTACGGACATGTTGGAGACCAGAGCGTAGTCGAGGAATGCAGCGGCATCGGGCCCGGTGATGCGGAACTCACCCATGTGGGAGAGGTCGAAAATACCGGCGCGGGTGCGCACAGCCTGATGCTCGGCAACATCGTTGGCGTATTTGAGCGGCATATCCCAGCCGCCAAAGTCGGTGAATGCGGCTCCTAGCTTTTCGTGGACGGGGTAGAGTGCGGTCTTCTTGGGTGACATGTTTCTCCTTAGTACATAGTCATATACACTGCTTTGTGCCAGAACGGTTTATACCAGAACGATTATTCTTGTTTTTAAGAACATTCATTCTATTTTATGTGTGTACGGTAAGCCTTCCGGGCGCCCCGCTCCCCCGCCTCCTAACAAACAGGCGAAAAACGCGGGACACACAGAAGTTCATCGAATCATCGAAGCTACTCGGCGTGAACTTCAAGATCGAATGCCTCCATCGGAGGGCATTCGCAGACAAAGTGACGGTCTCCGCCCGCACCGTCAATACGACCCACAGGTGTAAAGTACTTGTTGGCGCGAAGCGAAGGAACTGGGAAGGCAGCCTGGGTACGGCTATACGGGCGGTTCCACTCGTCGGCAGAAACAACATCCACCGTATGCGGAGCGTTGCGCAGCACAGAATCTTCCACTGCGACCTTGCCTTCGGCAACCTCAAGAATTTCGCCGTAGATAGTCTCCATCGCCTCAATAAAGCGATCGAGTTCTTCCTTCGACTCCGATTCGGTCGGCTCCATCATCAAAGTTCCCGGAACTGGGAATGCCAGAGTAGGCGCGTGGAAACCGAAGTCCATCAGACGCTTACACACGTCTTCGGCGGTCACATGGGAGCGGTCGGTAAGCTCACGAATATCTAGGATGCACTCGTGACCCACCAGGTTTGCGTTGCCGGTGTAGAGCACAGGGAACTTATCGTTGAGCTTTTTCGCCACGTAGTTTGCGTTCAGCACCGCGTACTCCGAGGACTTCTTCAAGCCCTCAGCACCGCTCATAGCAATGTACATCCAGCTGATAGGAAGCACACCGGCAGAGCCAAAGAACGCCTGCGCAATCGGAAGTGCCGCGCCGCTAGGCAACTTGCCTTCGGCATCCGCAGTCGCGGCATCACCGGGAAGGTACTTCGCCAGATGCTCACGAGCAGCAAGAGGTCCAACACCGGGACCGCCACCGCCGTGTGGAATGGAGAAGGTCTTGTGCAGGTTCAGATGAGAAATATCGCCGCCGAACTTACCCGGCTGTGCGAAGCCCATCTGCGCGTTCAGGTTTGCGCCGTCCACGTAGACCTGACCACCCGCGGCATGCACAAGCTCGCAAACCTCAGATACCTGAGGCTCAAACACGCCGTGCGTCGAGGGATAAGTAATCATGATGCCAGCGATCTTATCGCCGTACTTCTCGATCTTCGCCTTCAGATCATCAACATCAATCGAGCCGTCGGATGCGGTCGCCACACCCGCAACCTTGAACCCGGCAAGCGCTGCGGACGCGGCATTCGTGCCGTGCGCCGAAAGCGGAATAAGCACGGTATCACGCTCGTGATCACCGTTAGCCTCGTGGTAGGCACGAATAGCACGCAGACCACCGTACTCACCGGTTGCACCGGAGTTCGGCTGCAAAGATACGACATCGTATCCGGTGATAGCGACCAGCCAGTCGGAAAGTTCCTTGATGAGCTTATGCCAGCCCTGAGCCTGATCGGCGGGTGCAAGCGGGTGAATATTCGCAAATTCGGGCCAGGAAATCGGTTCCATTTCCGCAGCCGCGTTGAGTTTCATAGTGCACGAACCCAGAGGAATCATCGTGCGGTCCAGAGCCAAATCTTTATCAGAGAGGTGGCGCAGGTAGCGCATCATCTCGGTCTCAGAACGGTACTTATGGAAGACGGGATGCTGCATATACTCATCGGTACGGAGCAGATTTGCGGGAATGCTGAACTTGGCATCTGCCTCGGAGGGAAGTTCTGCGCCAAATGCCTTTACCAGACGCTCCAGAACCCGGTCATCATGAGATTCACCGACCGAAATACCTACGCGGTTCTCGTTGATACGGCGAATGTTAATACCAGCCTCAAGCGCCTTGGCAACGAGCTCATCTGCGCGAGCCGGTGCATCAATCACCACGGTGTCAAAGAAATGCTCATAGGCAATACCGTATCCGGCGCTTTCCAGGGCTGTCGCTACACGAGCCGCGTTAGTATGCAGACGTTCGGCAATAGCGCGCAGCCCCTCGGGACCGTGATACACAGCGTAAGCACCGGCCACAATCGCCAGCAAAGCCTGAGCGGTACAGATATTACTGGTAGCCTTCTCGCGACGGATGTGCTGTTCGCGGGTCTGCAGAGACAAACGGTAAGAAGGCTTACCGGCGGAATCCTGCGACACACCGACCAGACGGCCCGGCATAGTGCGTTCCATGCCCTTATGCACAGCCATGTAGGCGGCATGCGGACCACCAAAGAAGAACGGCAGACCAAAACGCTGGGTATTGCCCACGGCAATATCGGCACCGAGTTCCCCCGGAGACTTCAGCAGGGTGAGCGCCAACAAATCGGCGTCCACGGTCACTAGGGCGTTACGTTCCTTGGCCGCTTTCACCAGCGGTTCAATGTCACGAATTTCCCCGTCGGATGCGGGGTATGCAAGCACCACACCGTACAGATCGCCCTCGGGCAGCCCCTCCGAGAAATCGGTGACCACAAACGGAATGTCAAGAAGTTCGGCACGACCGCGTACCACAGCAAGAACCTGCGGCAGGCACCGAGAATCAATCGCGAAGAAACCGTTCTTAACCTTACGGTTGGCGCGGTGCATCATCACAACCGCCTCCGCAACCGCGCTTGCCTCATCGAGTAGGGAAGCATTCGCAATATCCAGGCCGGTGAGTTCCATAACCACGTTCTGGAAATTCAGCAGAGCTTCCAGACGACCCTGCGAAATTTCAGCCTGGTAGGGGGTGTACGAGGTGTAAAATCCGGGGTTTTCAAGAATGTTGCGGCGTAGAACGGCGGGGGTTACGGCATCGTAATAGCCTTCGCCAATCATCTGCGTATAAACTTTGTTCTCGGCGGCATACTCGGCGATCTTGGCGAGTGCATCCTGCTCTGTCAACGGATCGGGAAGATCAAGCTCACCGTGAAGGCGAATCTGAGGCGGGACAGCGTCGTCCATCAGAGCTCCCAGGGAATCGTATCCCAGGGCTTTGAGCATCTGCTCAGCGTCTGCGGAACGGGGGCCGAGATGACGGTCAATGAAAGACATAATATCTATCTCCTAATCGGCGCAAACCGTTAGCGGTTCACAACAGTGCTGTTGTGTATATACAGTACTAATTTTCCCATATTGTGGGCTCAAACTTCTAGCTACATATGCCCTGTGACACGCATGTTATAAGGGTTTATCGGGCGTACATGCGACCACCTGTTACGGCACAGCGAATGATTTCTTACCGCCACATACCAGGAGCGTCATCCCCCACTCTGGCGGCAGCCGTCACAGGCAAGAGCATCTGCCCATTAAAGTAGCTGTTTACGGCGGCGTCATAGGCTGCACCCATCACCGGCGGCGGGAAGAAGCCGCCTAGAGCGCCGGCAGCAGCCAAAACCGGCATCGCAATCAATAAATTAGAGGTATCTACATTCAGAGCCATCTGTTCCAAAATTATGACCGCCACCCCATAATTTGGTTTTAGGGTACGAAACTCACGTAAAAAGCTCTGACCGCTCCCCCAGAGTAGGGAACGGCCAGAGCCATGGAAACAAGCAATTGAGTGAAAAACTCAGCTACTACTTCGCTGCGGCATCAGCCCTATGATGTTCCGGCTTACCGCCATGTTTGACCAAGAATGCCGAGGCAAAGGCCACAGCTGCAGTTACAGCCAACAGAGTTAGACCGATGAAGTAGTTACGATGTGCAGCATCGTAGGTTGCACCCATCACCAGCGGCGGGAAGAAGCCGCCAAGGGCGCCGGCAGCAGCGATCACGCCGGAGACCGCACCCACGTTCTTCGGGTCAGCCGCGCGGCCAACCCAACCGAAGACCGATCCGGAACCCAAGCCCAGCAGAGCTGCCATCGTCAAGAAGATAGGACCGTAGACGTGCTCAGCATCCGGCTGGAATGCGGTAACCAGAGCCAAAACCGATACGCCGCCCAGAGCAATGAAGGTAATGATCTTCGGACCAAACTTATCTGCCAAAATACCGCCGAAGGGACGAGCGACCACGGCAGCCGCCGCGAAGCCTGCGGCACGAGCACCAG
>ERZ773212.538-NODE-538-length-18186-cov-11.693233_pt1 | contig 18186 bp, 11 predicted proteins | sample MGYA00581005_ERZ773212 | MGnify/ENA primary metagenome ERZ773212 (study PRJEB29015, sample SAMEA2738154) | human oral metagenome | biome: human oral; feature: human-associated habitat; material: saliva | place: China | collected 2196 ... | reverse complement strand
CTAAAAATAATGAAATGTATCAAAAATATTTAGAAGAAGCAAAAGGTAAAGATGTCATCTTCTGTGGACGTCTTGCAGACTATAAATATTATGATATGCATGTAGTAATCGAAAGAGCTCTTAATGTAGTAAGAGAGGAATTAGGTTATAATGACTAAAAATAGAATAAACTGGATAGATTTTGGGAAAGGATTCACAATCTTTTTAGTTCTATTAGGTCACGTATTCTTAGGCTTATATGAATCGGGAAAATTTCCAAGCTATGATAAAATGTTAATAATAATAACAGCTCAGGTTTATATTTTCCATATACCAGTATTCTTTGCTTTATCAGGGTTTTTCTTCAAACCTGTAGAAGATTTAAAAGGTTTTAAGAATTATGCATTAAAGAGAACCGTAGTATTAGGAATACCTTATATCTTCTATTCTATAATTCATTTTATTTTGCAAAAAGCTGCGGGATCGTCAGTAAGAGTACCAACAACAATACATAATTTAATTGATATATATAAGACTCCTCTTGGAGTATCATGGTATTTATATACTTTATGGATTATATCAATGGTATATGGATTATTGTCTGTTTATATGAAAAGAAAAGAAACATTATTTATAATTAGTGGAGTAGGCTTTGTAATTACACTTTTAATTAATTTCGATATCTACATAGTTCAAAAAACACTAGTATGGGGAATGTTCTTCATGTTAGGAGCAGTACTTCGTTCAGTAGATTTAAGCAAATTAAATATTAAGTTAGTGGTTGCTGGAGCTATAATTTTCGATATAATTTATATGATATGTTGGTCGATTTATTACAGACCAAATGTGAAGAAAACGTATGTAACGTACGATACACCACAGTTTTGGGCTATTGCATTTATAGTGAGTGTAGGGCTAGCGTTTGTAATATATCCTAGGGTCGAGAAGGTGTTTCCAAAGTTCTTTAACTATTTTTCTAAATACGGTAAGGATAGTTTAGGAATATACATATTACATGCTCCGATTTGTAGTATGTTAAGAATAATTATGTTAAAAGCAGGAATCACATCAGTATATATACATATAATCTGTGGATTAGTACTAGGTTGGTTTTTATCGATAGTAGCTACTAATATTCTTAAAAAAATTCCGTATATCAATATTGTATTAATACCACAAAAATACATTAATTTTAAATAATGAAAATTTCGAATCTAATGTGATTAAGGTATAGTTGTATACTGATAATAATAGATAGGAATGGAGTTTCTGATTCCATGCTAATATTAATATCAAAAAATTAGAAATCTTTTATTTTGAGATTTTATAATTGCTGAGGAGATATAATGAAAGTAATAAAAAATTATTTATATAATCTTTCGTATCAAATTTTAACGATAATTCTGCCTATAATTACAGTTCCATATGTTACAAGAATTTTTACTAGTGAAGATTTAGGTAATTATGTATTTTACAGTTCTATTGTAAATTACTTTTCTTTATTTGCCATGTTGGGAGTTGCGGTTTATGGTACGAAGCAAATCGCTGCTGCAAGTGATGTTAGTAGCACATTTTGGAATATTTATGCAATTCAACTTATTGCAAGTTTGCTTGCACTTATTGCGTATGTGATAGCGGTTATTAGCATTCCAAGTATGAGTGGAATAATACCGATAATATTAGGTGTTGTTCTATTTTCAAAAATGATTGACATTTCATGGTTATTCGCTGGGAAAGAAGATTTTAAGAAAATAACACTTAGAAATACTGTTGTAAAATTATCTGGGGTAGTTAGTATTTTCACCCTTGTTAAAAGTAGTGAAGATTTATATCTTTATGTATTCTTAATTGTTATATTTGATTTCTTAGGACAATTTGTAATGTGGGTACCTGCGAAGAAATTTATAAAACGACCTTATTTTAACAAAAAAGTTATAAAAAAAAATCTACATCCAATTGTATTATTATTTTTACCGCAAGTGGCTATTTCGCTTTATGTGATATTAGACAAAACGCTATTAGGTATTTTAGGATCGTATTCGGATGTTGGGATTTATGAACAAGGGCAGAGGTTAACGAGCATACTTATTACCGTGGTTAGTTCATTAGGTGCTGTTATGCTGCCTAGGGTAGCGTATCTTCTTTCTGAAAGAAAAGAAAAAGAAGCACAAAATATGATAAGATTTTCATTCATTTTGTATAATTTGATTATTTTCCCAATGATTTTTGGATTAATTGCGATTAATGAAGTGTTTGTTAAACTATTCTTAGGAGAGAATTTCCAAGATGTTAAGTATGTTTTGTATATTATCGTGTTTAACCTTATGTTCATTGGTTGGACAAACATTCTTGGGTACCAAGTATTAGTAGCTAGAAATAAAAATAAAGAATTTATGTTGTCAACGACGATACCCGCCTTTGTTAGTGTAGCTGTTAATACTGCGATTATCCCAACTTTTGGATATATAGGCGCTAGCATGACAGCTGTATTAGTTGAAATTTTAGCTTTTGCTATTCAGTGGTATTATAGCCGTAATATTATTAACAAAAACTTATTGTTCAATAAAGATTTAGCAAAAATTATATTGTCATCTCTTGTGATGTTTGGAGCTGTAATGTTTTGTAAAATGACATTAGGATTTGATGGAATTGTAGGCCTTGTAATTTACCTTGCAGTAGGTGGAATTAGTTATCTAGTAATGGTATTTATACTAAAAATTGTTAATATTAGAGAGATGAGGGAAATGCTAAAGTAGGTAGTAAAGTTTGGCTATATTAGATTTATAAAATTTATGTAGTTTTCAAAATTATAGAATTTAAGGGAGTGACTCAATCAGAGAAATCGATTTTGTTGAGTCACTCCCGGAAAAATTTATTAGACATCTAAAGGTTCTTATAAAGTGTATTTAAATGGCGATAAATTATTTTGTTTAGAGATTTTTTTTATTTAAGACTTTTTAGTCAGCACTTTTTTGCTGAATAAGAATTTAATATTGTTTGTTATTAAGGTAAAGTACGAACTTCTCTCCAAAAATTTCTTTTATATTTTCTAATGAATCTTCAGGGGAATTGTTTTTATAAATGACATGAAGATTAATTCTTGCTCTTGAAAAAGCAACGTATAGTAGATTACGAACTTTTTGAAATTGTGAATCAGAAGCAGCTGAAGGAGAGTGGTATTTTTTAAAAAAATTTTCACAATAATTATTTCCCTTTGCAAAGTTATCTTGCAATACAACAACTACATTGTCAAATTCTAATCCTTTTGAACCATGCAATGTATAATAACTAATTCCTTCATTTTTGGTGTCATCAAAAATATAGTTATACCATTTGAAAAATATAGAAATATTTAATTCAAAGAAATTATCGATAACTATCATTTCTTTTTTGGAATCTTCCGAATCTTGAGAATAGTAGAAATAATCATGTGCACGATCCTTTATATTAGCTAATATTTCCTTTTCGGTATCATCTATTGAGAATATTTTCCTTAAAATTTTTTCCCCTGAGATACGCCCTTTGATATTAACAATTTTTTTAATACATTTATTGATTGTCAGTGTTGACAAGTTAATTTTTCTTAAACTACTAATAAATTTCTGCATCTCTGCAAACGTTAGTGCTGATTTATATGGAGTTATAAATTGGACAATCTCTCTAACTGTTGAATTATCATTTTCTATTTTTTTGATAAAGTCTATGAAAGTTAAAATATCTCTTAAAAACCATCCCATATGCTGTAAATTCTTCTGTAAAAATTCTTTAGTTATGTTTTCATAGTTTTTTCCACTAAATCGGGGAGATTTTTTCAAAACTGTCAATATTTCATCAAATCCTCTTGCTTTTGTAATATCGTCATTCTTCATTAAAAGACAGGCTGTATTATTGGTTAGATTTTTTTCTTGTAGAAAACTAGGTAGGTTAAAATTATCTTCTGCAATATAAAAATTATAAGATCCATTGCTAAAATTAGTGTATATAGACTGTTGGCCAAAATTATCATTTCTAATTTTTTCAATCAAGCCTACTATTTGTGAAGAAGAACGGCGATTAAAAATTTTTTCAATAATTTGATACTTATTTTTTTGGGGAAGAATCCCTACTCCAGTTTCATAAATATTCTGTAAAGAATCCCCAAAGAAACCTACCATAAATTTTTTCTTTGAACTTGTATATTCTTTAATACTATCAATAATACTAACAACTTTTTTATCAGTATCTTGATACTCATCTACTAAGACATATGGATATCTATCTGAAAATAATTTTTTTAATATATTCTGACTTGTAATAATATTTTCACAGTAAAGCAACAATGTATCGTGGCTAATTACATAATTTTCAAGTTTATCTCGATTTTGAATAGGATTATAGATAACCTGTTTAGATTTTTTATCATTAATTTGTTTCAATGTTTCTTCAAGTTTGTGCTTCTTGATAACAATCTTAACTAAACTTCTAAACGTTTTAACATTACTTAAATAGGGATAAAAGTATTCACTGTATTCTTTAATCATAGATTTAAATTTTTCTGCGGGAGTACTTGGTGTATTATAGAAAATTTTCAAAAATTCTTCATCGCTAATCGCATTTTTAAACTCAATCAGATTAATACTTTTAGAAAGAGGATTATCGTTTATATTTTGTTCGAGCTCCTTAAGTGTTTCTTTAATTTTTTTCTCATGTTCTATAGTTAGTAATTCTTGCTGAATAGCGATAAATCCCCAAAGAAACTCATGGATTGTGGAAACCACTACCGAAGAGTTCTTCCCAAGTCGTTTAAGAATTTCATCTTTTGCAGCATTAGTATATGTGATACATAAGATTTTTTGATTATTTTGTTTTAAAGTTTTCTCGTTTGTTTTCAAAACATGCTCAATTGATTTTTGAAGTGCATAAGTTTTTCCAGCTCCTGCACCAGCATCAAAACAAAAACTTTCAAAGTTATCCAGACATGTGCTGATGTTTTGCTGGATATCTAATTCTAATTGTTTGTTTTCTGGACTAATTGTATATACCATTATTCATACTCCTTAAAATAATTACAAAGCGAGTTTAAGCCTGATTCAATATACTTAGGTAATTTGAGATTAAACTCTTTATCTGTTATTGATAAATACACTATTCCGGTAGAAAACTTTGATTTTTCATTAGATAAATCTACTTGATATATGTAAGATTCCTCAACAATCTTGAAACATTCTTTGATATTTGAAAAGCGCTTCTTATTTGGATGGACATATTTTAGAAGCTTAATTAAGGATTGTGTATATTCTTGTTTATCTTTATCTACTGCATTTGTTAAAATAATTGCTTCTTCAAAACTAGTAGCATAATATCCATTTATTTTACCTTGAGAGTACAGAGTGATAGTATTACTATAATCAATATGTAATTCTTCCTTATTTACAAGTTTTTCAATTAATTTAGGGTTAATTTTAGTATATTTGGCTTTTTCATCATCTATTTCTTTTCTTACAAAATATTGTATAGTTTTATTAGTGCTTAGACACTCGGTTGAGTTATCGTATTCAGAACTCAAATCGTTAATGTTAGTAGATAGTTTTTTTATTATTTTACCGTTTTTATTTTTGTTTTTTCTTTTTAAATCCAAATCTGTAAAAATAATAGTTTTAAGGCCTAGTAACTTTAATAACTCAATAAACTTATGAGAATGGGCGCCATCAATTCTATAAATTTTCACATGATGATTTTTCAAAATGGGATGCGTATCAATTTCATATCTTAAATATGTTTCTTCCGAAAGCCCCTCAACTAAAATGACTGCGTCAGCAAAGAAAAGATCTGATGCCTCTAATCTTAAATATTTTTTTATATATTCATAGGTTTTTTTATCAATATTTCCATTAGATACTATTGCTGTATCACTGATGTTCTGTATAGTATTATTTTCATCTAGTCGCCCTAGATAACTAATATTATTTAGAGTGTTTCCTGATTGAATCTTACTGTTTAAGATATGTGTTGAGTGAGTTGTGATGATAATTTGAAAAGTATCTAGTTGCTGTTTTTTACCTAGTAAAGTAGCAATTGCTTTTGAAATATTCTTTATAAATAATTCTTGCATTTGAGGATGCATAAATGACTCTGGTTCTTCAATACAGAGAATATTTACTGAACCGTTGATATCTTTCTCGCTATATAGTTCAATATAGTCAACAATCTTTGCAATAATAACCATCAAGTTTGTATATCCCATACCAAACTGACTTTCAGGTATGTTATTATTTCCCTCTTGGTACTCATAAATAATACTATTTGCAAAAATCTTCTCTAAAGTCACATCTGGATGCAAATTCATTTTTAAATTTTTAGTTGATTCAATGCTAGATACTGCGCCTTGAAGAATATTCTTTATATTGGTATCAACCATATCCTTTACTTTACAATTAATATCATCAACTAAAGTATTAATTGCTTTCATATCATTATTTTTCACATATGTTGAAACTATTTTATTGTAAGCTTGGGAAAGGGTCTTGTCATTTTTAACCGTATTTGCTTCTATTGTATCCACTTTTAATAACGGAGCTAGAGAGAAATCTTTAGATGGCTCATACCTTCCTTTAGCATAAAAATTTAAAACAAAGTAATTACTACTAAATAAAGCTAAATATTGTCTATATTGAAGCTCTTTGCTATAGTTTAAAAATTCTTTATCTTGGTGATCCTCTCTTTCTGAGTAACTAGTCTTAAGGTTAACAAGTTCTTCTGAGAAAGATTGAGCATCAGCAACTTCGTACTTAACATCGATAGTCACTTCAGAAATCTCCTCTGTTTCTTGTTCTTCTTGTATTTTAACTGTTTTTATCCCACTTAAAATTAATATATCTTCGAAACTTGAAATTAAATCATTTCCATCATCAATTCCTAATATCAACTGAAACTCTAGTTTAGGAAACTCAGATTTATCAATACTTCTTATTTCTTCTTCAGATTTATTACTAATATTAGTTTTATACCAATTTGCTAATATTTTTAAATTAAAGTCCGTATACTTGAAAACATTCCTACTACCTGCCTTGGTATTTTGTAATGTAGTTAATAATTTGATAATTGTACTTTTACCAGAGTTATTTTTACCTACAATAAGTGATGAATTTTTTGATATATACTCTTCTGTTTTATTTATCTTAGTTTCATGATCTTCATTATCCGATATTCTAGGCCATTTACTATGAGCAAAGTTAATAGTCTGAAAGTCTTTGCCATATTTTCTATAATTTTTTATTGATAAACTTTTTAAATACATAAAATCCCTCCTGCTTTTTTAGTTAGTAGTTTTTCTTTTATTATTTCTGATAACAGAATTAAATGGTTTGTACATGATATGCTAATGAGTATAGATAATCACGGTATCATCTTATGCAAAAATGAAAAATACACTTATATTATAACATCGGGAGTTACTATTTAACACTAGAATGTTACTTAAATTTATCAATTATATAGTAACTTACGCATTATGTAATAGTGATGAGATAAAATTCTACAATATTGTCTAAATAAAAAAGTATAAAACAATATAACATAATCAAATTAATACTATATTAGGTAGATTATTTGAAGATATTCGAAATTTGTAATTTTTATTGTATATACATCTAGGTTTTGTTATAATGAAGTTATGTAAGTAAAGTTAATAAAGGGATTATTTATATTTTACCGGAAAATTTGATGTGAAAATTTATATGTAACATATTTTCAATATAAAATTAGAAACATACAAGATTAAGATAAGAAAGAAAGGAAAAGTTATATGCATAAATGTAAGATAGAAATTAATATAGAATCATACGGGGATACGACTATTAAAGAGGAAATTGTAGGAACAATAAAGAAAGAATACATTTACCACAGGCAAAGTGGGAAAGCATATGAAGATATAATAGTATTTCAAAAAAATAAAATAGAAATATTAGTGGAAAGAAGTACGAAAATAAAAGGGAAAGATATTTTATATACTCGTCAAAGTAGGGTCTATAGAGAAATAGTAAGCTCATTACTGTTTTATTACTATAAATTTGGTAGTATGAGAATTAATAGCATTAGTTTTAATGGAGATATGGTTGAAGAGTATTTTCAGAAGTTTCAAGTTAATAATGAGTTTACGTTAGAAGATGAGGTGTTAGACCGATTATTTGATTATGAGGATGATTCAGTATATTTACCTTTAATGCATATTTTAGAAGGATTAAATTATGAAAATTATAAATTAGAACACGCATGGAAGGCATTTAATTTTATTTATAATTATATGACTAAAACAATTTCTGATAGGGATTCATATATAAAAGTCTTTAAAGAAATGAAAACAGATTATAAATGCAATCCTGATAGTATTTTTAAAAATATTTTTTTAGAATCAAAAAAGCTTGTAAATGAAATAGATACAGGTCGTGCAATAGCTTTTATGTGTAAAAAAGATAGTAAAGCACTATATGACATAGGTAGTTTTGAAAATATTTTTGAAATTAATGAAATACAAGATAGCACTTTGTTAACTCAGTTGTTAGGTATTTTTAATAATATATTTAGAAAGTATAAGAAAGATTATGACCTGAATAGGGAAAAAGGAAAGTATGAATTTGAAGAAACTAGAAAATATGGAAAAATAATTAAGAGATTAAATAAAAGAAGGGATGATAATGTTGAAGATACAGATGCATTGAGATTTTTAATGAATTATACATGTTATTTAAGAAATAAGAGTATGCATGGTGTATTCCAAAGTCCAGCATTTTTATTTGATACGGAGCATACTAGTGAGCTGAAAAAATATAGTGATTTTCTTGCTGAGCTTTCAATGACATTATTAAGATATATGGTAAAAAATTATGAGTAAGAAGATGAGTTGAAACAAAATATGGGGAAGTATTATAAATATATAAAGAGATAATCAATATATCGCAAAGAGAATTCCCACTAAGTTAAAGATACGAGATTATGCATACATTTCAATTAATGATATCAAAAACAATGAATTGTATGAATAATACTAATGCTGTAATATTTTGTGAGAGGAGTTGGATAAATAATGATAATATCGGGAATAAATTCAAGTTTTAGAGTATACAATGTAGGACAAGGTTTATTTTACACAGGGAATATTAAACTAGATAAGAACAGGGTATTTAAATTTATTTATGATTGCGGTGGAGATAAAGTAAATGATGTTTTAGATAAATATCTAGGAGAAGAAGCTGAAATAGATATGTTAGCAATCTCTCATTTTGATAATGATCATATAAGTGGTCTGCCAAAACTTTTAAATAGTGTAAAAAAAATAAAAAAAATCTTTATTCCATATTATAACGGTCTAGATAGTTATCTTTTATTGATGGCATATGTTTATGGACATGACGCGACTTTTGATAACGTTGAACAGATTATTCTTGTAAATACACAAAATGTTCTAAAACCAGAAAGTAAAATAAACTTTAAAAGAAGTGTTAGTTTTGATTTTTCTGAAATTTATATAGACGAGTTAAATAGAGGAGATTGGTGTAAGTTACCAAATGTAACTATAGGAGAAATAAGAATAGGAGAATTTACTGTAGAAGACAAATGGCTATTTAAATTTTATAATACAAATTTAAATGTAGGGAGTAGTGAAGAGATTTCGGAAAAAATCTTGGCTCATATAGGAAGAGATGGAAAAACAAGTTTAGAAGAATGGTTGAAATTTGATTTAAAAAAAGAAGAATTGAGACTGATATATTGTGAATATTGCTCTAATAAAGACAAAAATTTTAAAGAAAATCAATCCAGTTTATTCTTATTCCATACTCCTATAAGAAGAGAAATTGATAAAATAAATATATTATTATTCAATAAAAAAGAGTATAAGACCCAATATTTTGTGGATAAAACGGCGTTAGGAACAATATTGATAGGTAGAGCCTGTATGAAAGAAGATGAAAATTATTTTAATTTTAAGAATTATTACTGGAAAGAAATAAATAATATTGGATTATTTTTATTACCTAATTATGAGAGGATAAACAATTGGAATGAGAGAATATTAGATGATTTTAAGGAAGTCAAAATTTTTCTTGATTCTTCAGAATTGGAAAGTGAAAATCATCATAGCGCTGAGCTTATTAAAAGTTTTTTAATGAATGGTAAGATAGTATTATGTTCACATGAAAAACAAATTGTAGAGTATGATATAACAATCTGATAAACAGGAACTGAATTATAGATACATATCATAAATTTTTTATCAATCTTTATTGATAAAATTTAAATAAATAATTATAGGAGCAGAGATAATGATTTCTAAATTTAAATTATGTAATGTGGGACAAGGGTTATTTTATATTGGAGATATTAAATGTAAGGATAAAAAATCTTTTCAATTCATTTATGATTGTGGAGCGGAGAATGATTTAAACATAAGGAGTGCAATAGATGACTATATTGATGAGTCTATTATAATAGATATGTTAGTGATATCTCATTTCGATAAGGATCATATAAGTGGATTAAAGTTATTGTTAAAAAAAGTAAAGAAGATAAAGAAGATTTTTATACCCTACTATGATGGTATAGATAGTTATTTATTATTAATGATATATGTTTATGCAAATGGAATGACTTTTGATAAAGTAGAGCAAATTGTTTTGGTGAATGCCGGTGGGGTAACTAAAAAGAATTTAAGCGACGTGGAAGGTGCTGTATTCGACTTTAATGCTTTAGTTATAAAAGATTTGTCAGAGAGTGATAGGGAATATAGAATACCGAATGTTAATGTAGGAATACTTGAAGAGGGTATGTTTCTTGTAGAAAAGCTCTGGGAATTTAAATTTTATAATACTTATTTAGAAAAAGAAGAGTATAGTACAGTGGAAATAAAAGATAAAATTGATGAATTAAAGAAAAATAATTGTGAAGATTTAGAAGATATCTTGAAAAATTATCGAAAAGAATTGAAAAAAATATACGATGATTTTTGTTCGCGTAGTTGTGGGAATTCTAAACAAAATCAATCAAGTTTATGTCTATATCATGGTCCATATAGAAATATTCATAGTAATATAGTAGATAGCTTTATTATTTGTAAAAACAAAATTATGAAAACTAACATATGTTATTCTAATTGTTGTAGTTTACCACTAAGGGGTTGTGGAACAATATTGACTGGAGATATTTCCTTGAGAAATAAAGAGAGGTATGAGCATTTTTTTAATTATTATGAATTTGAGATTGATAAAACAGGGTTGTTATTGTTGCCTCATCATGGTGCAGAAAATAACTGGAATGATCTTATACTGAGTAATTTTAAAGATGCTAGAATTTTTCTTAATTCTTCGGGTAAGAGAAGTAAATTTAATCACCCAAGTGCTAAGGTTATTAAAGAATCTTTAATGGACGGGAGAGTGATATTATGCTCTCATGAAAGTCAAACGATTGAATATGAAATAGAAACGTAGATTAGTTAAAAAGTAATAAATATCAATAAAAAAAGATGTCAAATTTAATGAAAGTAAGAAAAAATCTAAGCAACAAAATGCTGCCTATATCTTATTTCCTATTTTTCTCCATGCCCCGAATTTGACAAAGAGCCTTTTTTACCTATTTTAATAATTTTATTATATTGTAAGCATGAATGTGTTGTAATTCAGTTTAAAATATACTATAATAATTTATAGTATAAAAATCAAGGAAAAATATATTAAGAGGTATTAATTATGATACGAGGAATAAAAAAATTACCAATAGAAATACAGTATAAAGATGCAATAGAAATATATAAGAAATTATCTTGTGTCAATAAAAAGATAGGGAAACTTGATACAGTTTTACGAAAATCGCTAGTTAATAAGTCTATATTGGGATTGTTAACATTTAATGAATCTGTTCAATCTACTCGAATTGAGGGAACACAGGTCACATTCTACGAAATCATGGAAAATAAAGGTAAAAAAAATAAATCGTGGCAACAGATAGAAGTATTTAATTATCATAAAGCAATAAATTATGGAGCTAGATTAATAAAACAGGGGGACGTTATTTCCACTAGAATGATTAAAGAGCTACATTCTATTTTAATGGAAGATGCTCGAGGTACTGTTTCAAATAAAGGTGAGTTTAGAAAAATACAGAACTTTATAGGGCCAGACAAAAAAATAGAAAATGCTGTTTATATACCTATAGATGCAAACTTAATAAATGAATATATGACAAATTTAGAATATTTTATAAATGGAGAATATCATAGAGATTTTGATAAAATAGTAGATGAAGATAAATTATTATTTGATCATAAGATAGATTCATTACTTAGGATAGCGATAATGCATGCTCAATTTGAATCTATTCATCCATTTTTAGATGGTAATGGAAGATTAGGACGTATATTAATAGCTTTGATGGCGATAAAAGAGGAAATAATGGAAGCTCCGCTATTTTTTGTAAGTGAAGAGTTGGAAATGGAAAGAATTAGATATTATAATACTTTAAATGAAACGAGGGGAGAGACACCTACTTGGGTAGGATGGATACTATTCTTCTTGAATGCAAGTGAAAGGATGGCTGATAAAATTATTGGAAAAATAGAAACGTCAGAAGCATTAGCATCTAATGGATTGAAAAAATGCCAAACATCTGTCCATTCAGATGTCTGGCTAGCTACGTTTAAAGAACCAATAGCTACAGCGACTGACATAGCCGAAATAACGGGATATCATAAACAAACGGTTAAAAAAGCATTGGATTTTCTTGTATCAAATAACTTACTAGATAAGGATAAATCTGCTAAGAGAAATATAAAATATTATAATTATGATTTAGTAAGAACTATAGGGTAATGTTATAAATTTAAGAGATGTCTTTTTTATTAATATATTTAAATTTATAATTATAACGAGGAAAATAATTCTTTATTGTTTTTTGTAAGAATTATTTCGCATTGTTAAAGTCAAAGTATTACGGAAAATAAATTCTAAAAAATCAAATTACGATGAAAATCAAAAAAAGTATTTCGGAAAAAATTAAACAACAAATTTTAAGGATATGTCAAGAGAAGAAGTGGAACGACTCTTGACATATTCTTTTAATTCTTTGTCAAATTCGATTTATTTTTAAAATTAGTAGAAAGCTATGTTATATTAAGTAGTATAGTTTTTCGGCAATGTAAAGATTTTTGTGTAAACATTACCTGATGTTTTAAATAAAGTTAATTATTTAATAATTGTAGTTATTTATAAGATTAGAGAATTGATTGAAATAAATAGCCCATTGTTGAAAGTTTTAAAAGAAAAAGTAATAGAGAATTACACCGCGTTCGAATGGATGGTCGAATAAAAGCTTATAATAAGGCTGTAGAGTCAATTTATTTTTCCATAGGTGGTCGAATAAACGAATAAATAGAAAAAACAATGAGGAATGTTTGATGTTAGCAAGATTTTTAGTATTCGGGAAACATGAATCAATAAAAGAATATTTACCCTACTATAATGTAGAATACATTAGAAAATCTAGTAATATTGAAAATTCCTCTTATTCTGATAGATTAATATACGATGGGTATTGGGGAGAAGATAACTTGTTTAATTTTATGTTCTCGGCATTTGAGAAACTCAAATTAACTATTTCCGACAATTCGAAAATTTCAGCAGATTATTTGACTAGAGAAAGTAATTTTAAATTGATAATAGCAATAAGAGAAGCATTAGCTAACTCTATAATTCACTGTGATTTTTTAAATTATAAAGGGGTTTTTATTATTAGATATCCAGATAGAATGATATTTATAAATGGAGGAAGCCTGAGAATCAGTAAAGAAGATTATTTTACAGGCGCTCATTCTACACCAAGAAATCATTATATACAAGAAATTTTCAGGTTAATCAACATATGTGAAAAAGCAGGGACCGGGGTTCCAAAAATTATGAATGCTGTTAAAGAATATCAGTTAAAAAAACCGGAAGTCAAAGCGGAAATAGATTCTTTTGAACTTACTATATGGGACACGTCAATTATAGAAAACTTAAATATATCTAATGAAGTTGAAAAAGGAATTATTGAACTGATTATACGAAATGAATTTTGTAGTAGAGCAGAGATAGAAAAAGAATTAAAAATCTCGAAAACTACAACGATTAAATATTTAAATAGTTTAAAAGAAAAAAATATTCTCGTTTCATCAAAAATAGGGAAAGTACATGTGTATAAATTGAATGATACTGAACAACATTTAGAAAAGTACAATATGGTTAATACTTTATATTCTATTATTGAAGAAATTAAGCGTAACTAATTCATATATAAATGATTATTTAATATTTTAAAAATAAAGTTCCTAGATTTGATAATTTTCAAAAGTGAAGTGAATAGAATGGTATACTTAAATCTAAAAATTTTAAAAGATTTAAATTAGAACTTATGGGTGCAGTGGTTTATTGATATCTAAATACGCTTTATAAAAGTTTTTTAGATATCTAATAAACTGTGCGGGGGTGACTTGACAAAATTGATTTCTTCAAGACCAAGATTTATTAGGGACTCTAATCTATATATTTTATAGGAAACCAATTGAGTTTAGACTTGGTTGGTTTTTTATTTATTTGTGGAGATTAGGAGAAATTCCCATTAGAAAAAAAGTACTAAATAAAGTATAATTAAGAGGGAAAGAGTTTGTTTAATCAAGAGATAGGAGCGGTTTGGAATGAAAGTTTTTGGTGCAAAATTAAAAGATGTAAAAATAATAGAACCAGATGTTTTTGAAGATGAACGTGGTTTCTTTATGGAGAGTTATTCTGAAGAAAAGTATAAAAAACTAGGTATAGATTTTAATTTCGTTCAGGACAATCATTCATTATCAGTTGAAGCTGGTATCATTCGTGGTCTACATTTTCAAAGAGGAAATGCTGTACAGACAAAACTTATCCGTGTAGTGACTGGTGAAGTACTAGATGTTGTTGTGGATCTTAGAAAAGGGAGTCCTACGTATGGACAGTGGGAGAGTTTTATCCTTTCAGAACATAATAGAAGACAACTTCTAGTTCCTAGAGGTTTTGCTCATGGTTTTGCGACTTTAACACCAAATGTTAACTTCATGTATAAATGTGATAATTATTATAATGCAGAAGCAGATGCAGGTATTGCATTTGATGATAAAGAGCTTGGAATTGATTGGTAGATAGACCTATCAAAAGCGGTTATTTCAGAGAAAGATAGAAATCTTCCTACATTCAAGGAATTTGAAAAGAACAATGATTTTGTGTATGGGGAAGTGTAGGAGAAACAGTAGATTGCTTTAGAAAGTAGTAGTGATCTTGTATTAAATATTTTTAAAAAGGAAAAAAAGATGAAGAATATTATAGTAACAGGTGGAGCTGGATTTATCGGTTCTAACTTTGTACATTAGGTTATAAATAATCATCCAGATATCCATGTGACTGTCTTGGATAAATTGACTTATGCGGGAAATAGAGAGAATCTTTCAGAACTTCCAGAGAATAGATTTGAATTAGTTGTTGGAGATATCGCAGATGCTGAACTAGTAGATAAACTAGTTAGTAAGACTGATGCAGTAGTGCACTATGCAGCTGAATCTCATAATGATAATTCCCTAAAAGATCCATATCCATTTTTACATACGAATATTATTGGAACATATGCTTTAATCGAAGCTTGTCGTAAGTATAATGTTAGATATCATCACGTATCTACAGATGAGGTATACGGAGATCTTCCTTTACGTGAAGATTTACCAGGAAAAGGTGAAGGAGTTGGAGAGAAATTTACAGCTGAAACACCTTATAACCCATCAAGTCCATACTCATCAACGAAAGCAGGTTCAGACCTACTTGTAAAAGCATGGGTGCGATCTCTTGGACTTAAGGCAACTATTTCTAATTGTTCGAATAACTACGGACCTTATCAACATATTGAGAAATTTATCCCAAGACAAATTACTAATGTTTTATCTGGAATTACACCGAAGTTATATGGTGAAGGTAAAAACGTAAGAGACTGGATTCATACAGAAGATCATTCATCAGCGGTGTGGACTATTTTAACAAAAGGTAGAATTGGAGAAACATACTTAATCGGTGCAGATGGAGAAGAAGATAACAAAACTGTTATTGAGTTAATCCTTGAGCTAATGGGCAAAGATAAGAATGCATATGAACATGTAAGTGACCGAGTAGGACATGACCTGCGTTATGCAATAGATGCTTCTAAATTACGTGATGAATTAGGATGGAAGCCACAGTTCACAAACTTCCGTCAAGGACTAGCCGATACTATCCGTTGGTATGAAGAAAACGAATCTTGGTGGAGAGAACAAAAAGAAGCAGTAGAAGCTAATTATGCTAAAAATGGACAGTAGTAGGAGTCGGCAGAGTGATGATGGAGGAGATCTTCGAAATAATTGACAATAAGAAAAGGTATGTGTTAAAATATAGGAAAGTGAATGTGAAATGCTAGTACATTCCAACACGAAAGCCAATTGAAGTGCTGTTTCAATTGGCTTTTTATATTAATATTTAATATTCACATACAAAGTGACGAGTATGCGTCGTGTCCTAAAATGGCTACTTTTTCTCGTTGTTATCTTTTAGGAAATAATATTCTATTATCAAAAGAATTACTCCGGATAATAGATTCACAAGAATTTGCGAAATGCTAGTATTCATACCAACACCTCCCTTCTGGGGCAGTAGCCTATCTTTATTATAGCACTAGATGCCATCTTATAAAAGATTTTCTCTTATTGACTGTAATAAAAGTTATATTTTTAAGATTATGTAAATGGAAAATAAACAAGGTAGTCATCAAGAAAAAAGAATAGTGATTTTAAATGAAAATTGTTTGACATGATCTAGAAATATATGATAAAGTATAGACAAGTGAATAGGAAGTAATAATACTTTTTAATATAAGCTCTAATTTTGATTTTAATCAGATTAGTGGTGGAAATCACGTATAGAGTGGAATTTATGAGCTGTGTCTAAAAGTAAGTTGATATAAATTAAGAGGATAATATTATATATTAGGATTAGTATTTCTGATAATAATTAACAAGAATTTGGGTAATGTCTATCTCCATTCAACCACCTCCTTTCGGGCAAGGTATCAATTGATATTAGACATAAGTGAAGATGATTTATGCTGGGTCAATAGCTAAAACATGGGATAGACTATAAGAAGTGAATGATGTCTATCAAATTCCAACACGAAAGCCAATTGAAGGTTCAGTTCAATTGGCTTTTTTTATATGTTAGTCAGTGGATAAAATTTTCAGTTTATTTTAATTATTTTAAATTTTTTTATATTTTTATGTATATGATTATTTGGTGGTTTTAAGTTTGTATTATATTGTATTTTGATGTAGAATAAAGTTGAAGGGTAGTGAATTTTATAAAGATTTTAATACATAAGCTGATTGTAAAAATCGCTGTAAATTTTATAGATTTACTCAAGAAAAAAAGGAGGGAGCAGACATGAATAATACAAAAATTATAAAATTTCCTGTCAACAAAAAAGGATATACAGGAATAAGAAATACAACTTATAGAGATTTTGAGCTTAATAAAGGTTATGGTAAGATTAAATTCTCTTCTAAAGATGTTGAATCTGATTTTAAGGAGTCAATGAGACTTTTTGCGGAATTTATTGAGAATCGTGAAGATCCTAAATACGCGATTAATATTGAAGATGCGATAGCTTTATCTAAGTATAATGTGGATGCTAGAGTTTGGGAAATTGTTAGTAAAGATTGTGCGGAATATGAAATAGAATTAGCATTATTACGTCTAAAAGACGAGGTCTCCACTTTTGAAGAAGGTTTTGTAGATGGTAAACTATTCCCGATTAACTACCTTCATTTAATAGTTTGTCACCACCTTGCGGAATTTTATTTAGGTAATAAGCTATACAATAAAGTTTGGGATGCTTATCAGCCGTTTTATATGTCTTTAGATATTGATGATGAGATTTTAATACCGATGTATCATAATTTTATAGTGGCCAGTCTGATATTAAATGATTATACAATGCTTAATCATTACTATCAGCTTACGAACAAACGTAAGAAAAATAATGATGTAATTATATTATCAAAAGTTTTTTATCATCTGATGAAAGGTGAGGAAAAAGAGGCTGTAGCATTTTATAATAAATTGATAAAAAATAATAAATATATTTCGGATGTGTTAGATAGAATTGCTA
>ERZ773212.537-NODE-537-length-18188-cov-11.340098_pt1 | contig 18188 bp, 18 predicted proteins | sample MGYA00581005_ERZ773212 | MGnify/ENA primary metagenome ERZ773212 (study PRJEB29015, sample SAMEA2738154) | human oral metagenome | biome: human oral; feature: human-associated habitat; material: saliva | place: China | collected 2196 ... | reverse complement strand
CACCATGTTCACCGCCGGCATCGACCTGTCCGTCGTCGCCATCGCCAACGTCACCTCGATATGCGCGGCCCTCACGTTGCGCTCCATGCTCGGCCCGGCCGTCACCCCCTCGGCGATGGGCATGGCCACCCTCATCGCGCTGGGCGTCGCCCTGGTGGTCGGGGTCGTGTGCGGACTCATCAACGGCATGCTCGTCGCGGTCCTCAAGATCCCACCCATCCTGGCCACCCTCGGCACCCTCGAGCTCTTCGGCGGCGTCGCCCTCATCCTCACCCAAGGCAAACCCGTCTCCGGCGTCCCCGCAGCGTTCGGAGCCGTGTTCACCGGGAAGGTGGCCGGCCTCGTCCCCATCCCCCTCGTCGTGTTCCTCGTGTGCGCGGCCGTCGCCGGCGCTATCGTCGCCTTCACGGGCTTTGGGACCACGATCCTCATGCTCGGCACGAACGACACCGCGGCGCGCTTCTCGGGCCTGAAAGTCAAGAGCCTGCTGATCCGCACCTACGTGCTCTCCGGCGTCATGGCCGCCATGGCCGGCATCGTCATGCTCGCGAACTACAACTCCGCGAAGGCCGACTACGGTGCCTCCTACACGCTGCTCACCGTCCTCATCGTCGTCCTCGGCGGCGTCAACCCCAACGGCGGATCCGGGCGCCTGGGCGGCGTGCTCCTGTCCATCCTCATGCTCCAGGTCCTCTCCTCCGGCCTGAACATGTTCCCCGACATCTCCAACTTCTACAGGCCCCTCATCTGGGGTGGCGTCCTGCTGCTCGTTATCTGCATGAACGAGGGCCTCTTCTCCTTTACCAAACTGCGCAGACTCAGGAAAGGACACGCGCATGCTGACAGCTAAAGACAAGCACGTCGTCGTCGGCGCCGACTTCGCCGGGTACCCCCTCAAGGAGGCCGTCAAAGCCCACCTCGAGGAGCGAGGCTGGACCGTCACTGACCTGACACCCGACGCCGACACCGCGCCCATGTACCACCGCGTCGGCTTCATGCTCGGCGCTCAGATCGCCGAAGGCAAGTTCGAGCGCGCCCTCGCGTTCTGCGGCACCGGCATGGGCATCCACATCGCCGCCTCCAAGTGCCCCCACGTGCACGCCGCCGTGTGCGAGTCCGTGCCCGCCGCGCGCCGCTGCGCCGCTGCCAACAACGCGAACCTGCTCGCCATGGGTGCCTTCTACGTCGCCCCGCGCACCGCGATGGCCATGGCCGACGCGTTCCTCGAGTCGACGCTCGGGTCCGGGTACGAGGACTGGGGTGGGTTCTACGAGTACCACCGCATCGGGTACGACGAATGCGAAACCTTCGACTACGAGGCCTACAAGGCCAACGGCTTCGAGGTCGTCAACCCTGGGTTTGCCGTGCTCGCGGAGCAGCCCAAGGGGTTGGCGTACTGAGGTTGTGATGATGTGACAGGGGTGGGGGGCTCCCGGTTGGGAGCCCCCACCCCTGTGTGAATGGGTTGTCACTCGTTACCTGGGTGAGAACTCAGGCAACGCCGAGGCCGGAGGCGCGGCCATGTCCTTACTCGCGTGATTGTTTTTCGAGAGCGTTGAACCAGGCTGTGAAGAGACGCATAGCCGCATCTGCAAGGTCGTCGATCTCAGAGATTGGTTTTGGGTATGCTCGCACGCCGAGAGCCCAGTTGATGTATCCCTGGGCGAGCCAGGGAGCATCTGTCAGGTACTTCATCGTGAGATCTTTGCGGAGCGGCCCGAGAGGTCGTCGCGAAGTGCCAGGCTTACTGGTTTTGAGATCGAACGTGCGGGGATCCCCCTCCAACACGGTCTTATAGAGCACTTGAGCGTTTGTTACCCACGATGGCCGGACGTTCGAATCCAATGATGGGTAGCACTCGTCAGTTTCCTTAACGTAGGTTCCAGCGTGGTACTCAAGGCAGACATCGTCGAAGGACGATGGCATCTTCTGGCCAATCACCTGAATCTGTCCGCAGAGCTGATCGCCGTTAGGAAGCTCTGGGGACATGATAGTGATGCTCGGCATCCCTCTAGCGCCGCGCCTGACATCGAGGTTCCACCCGTCTGGGATCGTCATCTTCTTCAGCGTCTTGCGCAGCACCCGCTCCACCTGGACTTTCGACGCGGGGAGGGACTTGACATCAGACAGTAGAACGCGAGCGTCGGGGAACTTGGAGAGTACTTCTTTCCAGGTTAGAACGTGAGCTACCTGATCTAGGTATTCCGCCGCATCATCGGCGTCAAGGAGAAGCAGCATCAGGTAATCGGCGACCGTCGATTCCCGCTCTAGTTGATCCTCACTGATCTCGTGGTCGATCTTGGCTTCGATGGCAATGGTCGAGTGTTCGAACGCCAGAAGAATGTCTACGCGCTGATCTTTCTCGCACCCCACTTCGGTGAGTTCGCCAAGCTTCACGCCCAGCAGGGACGAGAAGTAGAGCTCAGTCGCTTTCGGATCGTGGCGGAATTCTGCGGCCAGCGCTCGCGTGAGTTGTGGCTCTGATGTGTAGATCGCACTGAACTTCTGTTTTGGTGTCGCTTCCATATGTTGAGGACTCTCTCGTGGCGAGTGGGGAATGAGACCCATGATGATGACTATCCTGCTGTGTCTGTCACCCCTTTGTAGCTTGATACTATTGCACTCTACATGGTGCTGTAGCCATAAGTGCCTTGACAGGCTGTCGTATTGCATTGAAGCTGGCCGGGGCCCATTGGCAAGTTTGCCCGAGAGAACCAACCCTGGCCTCGTCGGTGGTGAGAAACTGGCTGTCCCTCCAAAAGTCGCATGCAATTCCCTTGGGTCAGTTTTCGACGTGCCGAGAAAACGTTGGAATTGTAACGGTCTGATTTCAAAATTTGAAAGAGGGGAAGGGGAATTGCATGCGACATTTGTGGGGAACCATGAGGGAGTGCCACGCCCTCGCTGGGTGCGCAGGCACCCTCGCCGGGAACCACTACTCCCTCGGCTTTGCCGTCGATTCACGGATGGTGAGGACGGGGCTGAAGGTCTGGTGCTGCGCGGGCGCATCAGATCCGGACAACAGGAGTTCTGCGGCTGCCGCTCCTAGTTCATCCATGGGCTGGCGGATTGTCGTGAGCGGAACGGGCATCTGTGCGGCCAGGGGAATGTCGTCGAAGCCGATGACGGATACGTCGTCGGGAATGGAGACCCCAGCGACGCGCAGCGCGGACATGACGCCCACGGCCAACAGATCGTTCGCGCAGAAGACCGCGGTGGGGTTCGTTTCGTCGGAGGTTGCGCGGGCCTCGGCGATGGTGTCTTTGGTGGCCGCATACCCTGCCTGGGCGGTGTACGCCTGCGCGTTGTACACGGTCAACTGGATGCTGTCCGACCCCGTGAGGCGCTGCCAGTGCTCGATCGCGTCCCGCACGCCCGCGAGGCGCTGCACGGATTGGCGCATGTCGGCGGGGCCGTTGAGGAAACAGATCCGTTCATGCCCGAGTGCCAGAAGGTGTTCGATCGCTAGCGCGGCGCCCGCGCGGTCGTCGATCGACACGGACGGCAGACCCTCGGGCGCCTCGGCCGCGTCGAAGAGGACGACCGGCGTCCCTTCCTCGACCAAACGCGTAGCGGCCTCGTGCGTGGAGTCTGCGGGGGTGAGAAGAACTCCGCGCACCGCCTGGCGCCCCAGCACTTCGAGCAGGTCGCGCTCCTCCTGCACGGAGGCGTGCGTGGAAGACAGCGTCATGATGTATCCCTCGCGCGATAGCACGCGCTCCATGGCAGCAGCAGCCTCCATGAAGAAGGGGTTCGTCAGGTCGAAGACCGCAACACCCACGAGCGGTGAGGTCCCCCGTCGCAGGGCTTGCGCGGTCGGATTGGGCTTGTAGCCGAGCTGTGCGATTGCCGCCTCGACGCGCTCGCGCACGTCGGGACGCACGCTGTCGCGCCGGTTAATGACGTTAGACACGGAGCCGACGCTCACGCCCGCAAGAGCGGCGACGTCTTTGACGCCGGGGGCTTTGCGGGGGGTTGAGGGGGACGAGGCAGTGGATACGTCCTGGGGACTTGTGCCCTCTGGGGTGTGGCGGGGCGGCGTCATGGTAGCTCTTTCAGGAACTCGAGTGATGAAACGTTCATATTGTGGCATCTCTGAGCAGGTTTCCGCTTCAATTTTCCTGGCAGTTCGGGGCTTCCCGATAGAGTTGACATGCATATTGTCGTGTGGCACACTTTCTATCTATCTGAATCGTTTCATTCCTCGATGAAGAGGTGACCACATGACACGAGAAGCTGAAAGGCCAGTTGTCTCGCTCCGGCATGCAGTGAAGAAGTTCGGCTCCTTCACCGCGATGTCCGATGGGTGCATCGAGCTATATCCGCACCGCATTCACGCCCTGGCCGGCGAAAACGGCGCGGGCAAGTCGACGCTCGTGAAGGTGCTCGCTGGTATTCACCAGCCAAACTCCGGAGAGTTCCTGGTTGATGGTCAGCCGGTGCGCTTCAAGACGCCCGCCGAATCGAAGGCTGCCGGAATCTCGGTGATCTACCAGGAACCCACGCTGTTCCCCGACCTGACGGTCGCCGAGAACATCTACGTGGGCCGACAGCCCAGGGGACGCCTCGGCCTCATCGATCACGCGGCGATGAAGCGCGACGCCCAAGAGCTCTTTGATCGCCTCGAAGTGCCGATTGACCCCTCTCAGTTGGCCGACGGACTGTCGATTGCGGACCAGCAGATCATTGAAATCGCAAAGGCGATCTCGCTGGACGCCAAGGTTCTTATCATGGATGAACCGACGGCCGCTCTGTCCGGGCACGAGGTTGACCGTCTCTTCTCCGTCGCGCGCTCACTGCGCGATAAGGGAGCCTCCCTCATGTTCATCTCGCACAGGATGGAAGAAATCTTCGATCTGTGTGACGATGTGACGATCATGCGCGACGGCGCCTACGTGTCGACCCGTGACCTAGAGGGAACCACGAAGGCTCAGCTCGTGCGAGACATGGTCGGCCGCGACGTCGATCAGCTCTTCCCCAAGATGGACGCGCAGATTGGCGACCCGGTCCTGAAAGTCGAAGGACTCACCCGATACGGCGCCTTCGAAGACGTGAGCTTCGAGGTCCGCAGCGGGGAAATCCTGGGACTGGCGGGCCTGGTCGGTGCCGGCCGCTCCGAGGTCGTGCGCACGATCATGGGCATCGACAAAGCGGATGGTGGCACAGTGACCGCCTTCGGCAAGCCCCTGAAGCTCGGCGACACGGTGGGTGCGATCCGAGCCGGCCTCGCCTTCGTCCCCGAAGACAGGCGCAAGCAGGGCCTCGTCATGGACCTGTCCGTCGCCCGCAATACGGCACTCACGTTGCGCAGCAAACTCGCTCGCTGCGGACTCATCAACTCCCGGACCGAGCGAGCGGTCGCACAGGAATGGTCCACAAACCTCGAAGTGAAGACGGCCACCCAGGACACCCCTGTCTCCGCCCTGTCGGGCGGTAACCAGCAGAAGGTCGTCTTGGCGAAATGGCTCGCTACCGATCCCAAGATTCTCATCGTCGATGAGCCGACACGCGGCATCGATGTCGGAACCAAGTCCGAGGTGCACCGCCTGATCTCCACCCTCGCCACCAGGGGAGTCGCCGTCATCATGATCTCTTCGGAACTGCCCGAGGTACTCGGCATGGCAGACCGCGTCCTCGTCATGTGCGAAGGCCGCATCACCGGCGAATTCACCAGAGAAGAAGCCACAGCTGACGCCATTATGACGGCTGCAACAGACCACGAAAAGGCCGCATCATGACCGCAACACTGACCCCTCCCTCCCGCGTCCACGGGCCGTCGCCGATAAGCCGACAGCCAGCCACGCCCTCGTCCGCGACCACGAGGCACGCCCCAGCGAAGCTGCGCTCTCTCCTGTCGATGCGCGAGCTCCCCGTGATCGCGGCCCTCATCGCCCTCGTGCTCCTCACGTGGACGATCAACCCGCGCTTCCTGTCCGCCCAGGGCGTGCGCGACCTCTTCCTCAACGCGACGATCGCCATGCTGATGGCCGCCGGGCAATCCCTCATCATCCAATCCGAAGGCGTCGACCTCTCCGTCGGCTCCATCCTCGGCTGCACGGCCTTCGCCACCGGTTTCCTCTTCGCCACCAACCCGGGGCTGCCCATCGGCGTCGTCTTCGTCGCCGGCATCGTGCTGGGGGCGCTGCTCGGAGCGCTCAACGGCCTCCTCGTCACCCAGGCGAAAGTCCCGGCGATGGTCATCACCCTGGGCACCCTCTACGTCTTCCGAGGAGGACTGAACTGGTGGGCGGGATCCACTCAGTACTTCGCCGGCGACCGCCCCCAGGCCTTCGGCGACCTAGGAGTCGCCACGATCGCCGGCTTCCCACTGCTCACCCTCCTGGCGGTCATCGTCATCGTGATCGTCTCGCTCTACCAGCGCTACGCCCGATCCGGGCGCGACCTCTACGCGATCGGCTCCGACCGCGCGGCCGCAGCCGTCTACGGCATCCCCGTCGCCAAGCGCGTCTTCGCGGCCTTCGTCGCCAACGGCGCGCTCGTCGGACTCGGGGGCGTCCTCTACGCCTCCCGCTTTAACTCCGTGGGCGCCACGACGGGCGCGGGCATGGAACTCGACATCGTCGCCGCCTGCGTCGTCGGCGGCGTCGCAATGACGGGCGGCGTCGGAACCGCCTACGGAGCCGCCATCGGCGCCCTCCTCCTCACCACCATGACGTCCGCGCTCACAGCCGTCGGCGTCGACAAATTCTGGCAAAAGGCCGTCGTCGGCGCGCTCATCCTCATCGCAATCGTCGTCGACCGAGTCAGCTCAATGCGCCGCCACGAGGCGCTGCGCAAGAAAGGAGGGGACCGCTGATGAACACCCCGACGCAGACCTCGTCACGTGACCTCATGGCCTCCATTCGCCGCGTGTTCTCCTCGCGAGACTCGCACATGACTCTCATCCTCATCCTCGCCATCGTGGTCGCGACCATCCTCGTTCCGAGATTCAGCCAGCCCCGCACGCTCACCTTCCTCACCCTGGACGTGACGGCGACGCTCCTCATGGCCCTGCCCATGACCCTCGTCATGATCAACGCGGACATCGACCTGTCCGTCGCCTCCACCGCCGGCCTCGTCAGCGCGTCCTTCGGCGTCCTCGTCCAGTCGGGCGTCGGATTCTGGGCGAGCGTCGCGATCTGCCTCCTCATCGGACTGGCGTGCGGCCTCGTCAACGCCGTCATGACCGCCTACGTGGGCCTGCCGGCGCTCGCGGTCACGATCGGCACGCTCGCGCTGTACCGAGGCCTCGCCCTGGTCGTCATCGGCGACCAGTCGATCTCCGACTTCCCGACGTGGGCGACCTCCGCGGTCACCGGCTCCTTCGGATCCACGGGCATTGCGTACATGGCGATCCCCGTCGCCCTGTTCGTCGTCCTCTTCTGGCTCCTGCTGCACAAGACCCCATACGGCCGAGGCCTCTTCGCGCTGGGGTATTCCAAGCAGGCCGCCGAATTCGTCGGCATCGACACGAAGCGTTCCCGCGTCATCGCCCTGACGCTGTCGGGCCTCATGGCGGCGCTGGCCGGCATCTACTGGACGCTGCGCTACTCCGCGGCGAAGGCCGACAACGTCGAGGGCCTCGAACTGGTCGTCATCGCCGCCGTCGTCTTCGGTGGGGTCAGCGTCTTCGGTGGCCGAGGCTCGATCTGGGGAAGCGTCTGCGGCGTCCTCACGATCGGCGTCCTCAACTACGCGCTGCGCCTCAACCGAATCCCCGAAGTCATCCTGGTTCTGGTCACGGGCCTGCTCCTGATCGGTTCCGTCGTCGCGCCGTCGCTGGTGGATGCCATCCGCCAACGTCTGGCTCATCGAGCTGACGCGCGTACCCCTCGCGCCAGCATCGCACCGGGCGCGGCGAGCGCCTAACAATCCCACAACGAGGGGCATAGTGCCCCCGAAACAGGGCGCGTGCGCCCGAAAGGAAAAGACAACGATGTCTCACATGAACAAAGGTGTGGCCGCACTCGGCGCACTCTCGCTGGCCTCGGCCCTCCTGATGTCCGCCTGCGGAGGCGGAGCGTCGACGCAGGGCAGTGAGCCCAGCTCCGGCGGGAACGCTTCCGGTTCCTACGACGTGTCCTCCCAGTCGATCACCTTCATCCCCAAGCAGCTGAACAACCCCTTCTCCGACGTCATGCTCGGCGGAGGAAAGGACGCCGCCGGCGCAATCGGATTCGCCGAGGTCAACGTCGTGGGTCCCCTCGAGGCCTCCTCTTCCTCGCAGGTCTCCTTCATTAACTCCGAGGTGCAGGCGGGCACCAACGTCCTCGTGATCGCAGCGAACGACCCCGATGCCGTGTGCCCGGCTCTGCAGGACGCGCGCAAGGCCGGCACGAAGGTCGTCACCTTCGACTCCGACGCCTCGGCGGATTGCCGCGACCTGTTCATCAACCAGGTCGAGTCCAAGCAGGTGGCGATCACCATGCTCGACATGGTCTCCGAGCAGATCGGCGGTTCCGGTAAGGTCGCCATCCTCTCCGCGACGGCCAACGCCGCCAACCAGAACGCGTGGATCAAGTTCATGGAGGACGAGATCGCCTCGAACGACAAGTACAAGGGCATCGAGATCGTCGCGAAGGTTTACGGCGACGACGATGACACGAAGTCATTCCAAGAGGCGCAGGGCCTGCTCCAGGCACACCCCGACCTGAACGCGATCGTGTCGCCAACCACCGTCGGCATCGCCGCCACCGCGCGCTACCTGTCGACCTCCGACTACAAGGGCAAGGTCGTCCTCACGGGCCTGGGCCTGCCCAACGAGATGCGTTCCTTCGTGAAGGACGGGACCGTCAAGGAGTTCGCCCTGTGGGATCCCGCCCAGCTGGGATACGTGGCGGCCTACGCGGGTGCCGCGCTCGATAGCGGCGCGATCAAGGGCGAGGTCGGGGAGACGTTCACCGCCGGAGACCTCGGCGAGCGCACGATCGGCGAGAACAAGACCGTCGTCGTCGGTGACCCCGTGCGCTTCAACGCGGACAACATCGACAACTACGACTTCTGACGCTACTTCTGACGGGGTTGGTGGGCGCGCCTGTCGTGCCCACCAACCCCGCGTTCATGCGGCAAAACGCGGGTTGCGTGAATGACCTTGTTTGCTAAATGAAACGTTTCAAGTTAAAATGGGCACCATCAATGTCCGTTCAACGATGAAGGGATTACCCATGAGCGAGACCCCATCGCTGGCCCACACCCTCGCCACAACGAGCCAGGCCAGCCCCCATCGAGCCTGCTTCCTCCTGCGCGTCCGCCCCGAGAAACTCGCCGACTATACCGACGTACACCAACGCGTCTGGGACGAGATGCTCCAGGCCCTGCGCGACGCAGGGTGGCGCCACTACTCCCTCTTCCTCGACCCGGACACCGGCCTCGTCGTCGGCTACTACGAGGCCGACGACGCCCGCGCGGCCGCCGCAGCCATGGAGGCCCTCGAGGTCAACACGCGCTGGCAAGCCGAGATGGCCCAGTACTTCCAGCCGGACGGAGGCGGAACCGCCCACTTCCTCAGCCAATACTTCTACCTCGCCTAACCGCCCACCGAGGCCGACCCCCGAGAGGCCGCCGCCCCCCGAAGTCGCCCCGGCCTCGTCAATCCATACCCCACACGTCGAAGGAGACGTCATGACCATCCACCTGTCCGACCTGTCCGAAAGCGCCCGCACCCTGCTGCGCGAGCAGACCATCGAGCTGCCGAGCTGGGCCTTCGGCAACTCCGGGACCCGCTTCAAGGTCTTCCCGAGCCCCGGCACCCCGCGCAACGCCTACGAAAAGATCGACGACGCGGCGCAGGTCCATCGATTCACCGGCATCACCCCGCGGGTGTCCCTGCACATCCCCTGGGACATGGTCGAAGACTTCCGTGACCTGGCCGCGCACGCGCGCTCGCAGGGCATCACCCTGGGCACCATCAACTCGAACGTCTTCCAGGATGACGACTACAAGTTCGGCTCCCTGACGAACTCCGACGAGGCCATCCGACGCAAGGCCATCGACGCGCACCTGCGCTGCATCGACGTCATGAACGCGACCGGCTCCGACACACTCAAGATCTGGCTGGGCGATGGAACGAACTACCCGGGTCAGGACTCGATCGCCGCGCGCCAGGAACGCCTCGCTGACTCACTGTCCGTTATCTACGAGAATCTGGCTCCACATCAGCGCCTTCTCCTGGAGTACAAGTTCTTCGAACCCGCCTTCTACCACACCGACGTCCCGGACTGGGGCACGGCGCTCGCGCACGTGACCGCTCTGGGGGAGCGTGCCGTCGTCTGCCTCGACACCGGCCACCACGCACCCGGCACCAACATCGAGTTCATCGTCGTCCAGCTGCTGCGCGCCGGCCGCCTCGGCGCCTTCGACTTCAACTCGCGCTTCTACGCGGACGACGACCTGATCGTGGGCGCAGCCGACCCGTTCCAGCTCTTCCGCATCATGCACGAGATCGTCTCCTTCGGCGCCCTCGCGCCCACCTCCGGCGTGAACTTCATGCTCGACCAGTGCCACAACCTCGAAGAGAAGATCCCCGGCGAAATCCTCTCCGCGATGAACGTTCAGGAGGCGACCGCGAAGGCGCTCCTCGTCGACCGTGACGCGCTAGCGACCGCGCAGGCCGAGCACGACGTGCTGGCCGCCAACCAGGTGCTCATGGACGCCTTCTCCTCCGACGTGCGCCCGCTCCTCGGCGAGCTCCGAGAGGAGCAGGGCCTGAACCCCGACCCGCTCGCGGCCTACGCCGCCTCGGGCTACTTCGAGCGCATCAGTGCGGAGCGAGTGGGCGGACAGCAGGCCTCGTGGGGCGCATGATGACCACCGTCGTCGCTATCGACCTGGGAGCCTCCTCGGGGCGCGTCCTGCGGGGCGTGTTCGACGGCGAGCGCCTCGCCATTGAGGAGTGCTCCCGCTTCCCGAACGGGCCGGTCGCCCTCCCCGGTCCTGCTCGCGCGGGCGGGGCTGGCACTGGTGGGTCCGGGTCGGGCGAATCGAGAGCGGGTACATCGGGCGGTGCCGGTGCGGACGGGTCGGAGCGCTCCCGGGACGAGGCCGGCGTGGCCTACGAGTGGGACATCCTCGCGCTGTGGCGCGGAATCCTGGATGGCCTGCGCGAGGCCAGCCTGCGCGGCAGCTTGGACGCTATCGGAATCGACACGTGGGCCGTGGACTACGGGCTGCTGGACGAGGGCGGCCGGCTGATCGGCAACCCCGCGTCCTACCGCTCGGCGCGCTGCGGCCTCGGCGCCTCCGAGGTGCTCGACCGATGGGACTCCTACTGGCTGTATGCGCGCAACGGGCTGCAATTCCAGCCTTTCAACACGCTGTTCCAGCGCGTGGCCGACCGGGGGGAGCGCCGCGCCGACTGCGCGCGCACGGCACTCCTGATCCCCGACCTGCTGGCGTACTGGCTCACGGGTCAGGCGCGAAGCGAGCTGACGAACGCGTCGACGACCGGCCTCGTCAATGCGGCGCGGCGCGACTGGGATTCCGAGATTCTTAAGAGGCTGCGCGACGACTTCGGGGTGGAGCACATCTTCCCGCCGCTCATCTCGCCGGGGGAGGTAATCGGTGAGGCCCGCGTTGAGGGGCTCGACCTGCGCACCTCGACGGGCGAGCGCACCCCGGTAGTAGCCGTCGGGTCGCACGACACCGCGTCGGCGGTCGCGGGTGTGCCCGCTCGGACAGGGTCGTTCGCGTACATCTCGAGCGGCACCTGGTCGCTCGTCGGAACCGAGCTGAGCGCCCCCGTGCTCTCCGACGAGGCGCGGGCAGCCAATTTCACGAACGAGCTGGGCGTGGATGGCACGGTCCGTTTCCTCGCCAACATCATGGGCATGTGGGTACAGCAGGAGTGCCTGCGCGAGTGGGCGGCCCTGGGGGACGAGGCGTCGGGCGCTTCAGGCCGGGTCGACTGGCCTCTCCTCGACGCGCAGACCGAGGCGGCCCAGCCCGCGCGCTACCTCCTCGACATGTCCTCGCCCGAGCTGATGGCTCCGGGCGCCATGGTGGAGCGCGTGCGCTCGCTGTGGTTCCCGGGCCCGGGCGCCTCCTCGGCCGCTTCGTCGGGCGACGACTCCTCCTCGGCGGACGGCTCCTCCTCGGCGGACGAGGCCGGGGCCGGGTCAGGTGATCGTCAGGCCTCGGGCGTCGATCCGACTGAGCGCGCAACCGTCCTGCGCGCGATCACCGATTCGCTGGCGCTGGCCTACCGGCGGGCGATACGACGGACGAGTGAGCTCAGCGGCACCCGCCCTGAAGCGATTCATCTCGTCGGAGGCGGGTCGAAGAATCGCCTGCTGGCGCAGGAGACCGCCGACGCGACGGGCATCCCGGTCATTGCGGGACCCGTCGAGGCCACGGCCCTCGGGAACATGCTCGTCTCCCTTCGCGCCATTGGCGCCGCCAGTGGGACGCTGATGGACCTTCGCGCCATTTCCCAAGCCTCGTCGGCGCTTCTTACCTACGAGCCGCGCGCCTCCCACGCGCCCCTCTGGGACGAGGCCGACGCGCTCCTCGGGTCCGGTGGTGCGCTGTCGTAGCTGATGTGTGCTGACGTGGGCCGCGGCTCGACTATCGGTCGAGCCGCGGCCCACATTCGTATGAGGACGGTCCGCGCGCCAACTGTGCCGATTGAGGGGTGTGTCCGGAGTCTGTGCAGGGGACCTTATCGTGGATAGACGCCGACGGACAGTTGAGGCATGCCTGGGAACATGCCCCAAATGTACTGATAACGAACAGCATGTTCAGATGTTCAGCAGGGTGTTACGACCCCTGAGTGGCAGCTACCTTCTGGCGATACGACTCCGCCTCCCAGTTCTCGATGAAGCCGCGCTCACGCTCGTCCATGACGCGCACGCGCCCGAGCAGGTTCGCGTCCCGCGTGACGCGCAACGCGTCCAGGAAGGTGTGCAACGCGTTATCCGAGGCCTCGTTCGTGCATCCCACCGCCGCTACCGCGAGTCCGGGAATGAGGGCGACAATGGGGCTGCGCCCGTGCTGCGCGCGGTGCAACGACACCTTCGCCGACACGATGTCCTCCGTGTCGGTCGCCTCCAGCACCACGGGGAAGGAACCCGCGTACACGATCTGATCGGGGATCAGCGGCCCTCCAGGTGCCGACGCGAGCGCCGACAGGCCGTCCGTCGACAACGCGACGCTCGGCGCGTCCACCGCGCGACGGAACGCCTCGGCCACCCGGGAAGGCGAACCCGAAAAGGCGGTCCCGGCCTCGTCGATGGCCGCGCGGATCGCGGACGTCAGGAAGTCGATGCGCTCGAGGATCGCGTCCTTCGTCGGGCCCGAGACGATGATGCCGTGATTGCCGAGGAGCGTGATCGCCGGCGGGGGAGTGCCGTGCGTGGCCGTGAAGGCGCGGCGACGCTCGTCGATGAGGCGTGCCAGCGGGATGCCCGGATCCGTGTAGTCGACCCACAGCGCCTGGTCGCCGAGAATCTGCTCGCACAGCTCCTCGCCGCGAGTGTTGCACGTGATCGCGTTGGCTGTCAGCGGGTGCAGGTGGATGACGAGCGGATCGGGGATGAGCGCGTGAAAGAGAAGCTCGACGCTGGGGCGACGCTCGAACGCGCCGCGCTGCGCGAGCCGGGCCGCCGCGCGAACGGGGTCTTCGTTACTGGGTAGTTCCTCTGGGTGATGGAAGGCGTGGAGAAGGGTCGGAATGTCGAGCGGGACCAAGTCTTCCTCGCGCAGGGTCGCGAGCGGAACCCCGCTGGGCTTGATGAGGAGGGTATCTCCGATCTTTGCGGACGAGTTCCCGCCCCCCGAGCGCGTGTATTCCGTGTCCGCGCCGATCTGGTTGGACAGCTCGATGAGGTGGGCGACGAGGTTGTGAGATGAAGCGGTCATTGCTCCTCCGCGATGAGGATGAATCGTTTCATATAAGGATAAGGGGGGCAGCCCTCGTCTGTCAAGGCTGCCGAGGTGAGGGTCGGGGCTTCTCATGATTGAGCACTGAAAGGGCGGGGGTTGGTAAGCCGCTGACGAGCCGCGAGGCCGTCAACCCTGCTAGCGCCGTCCTCGCGGAGCGGCCGAAGGGGTTGGCGTACTGAGGTTGTGCTGCTGCAGATGGGGGGCTCCCGTGTGGGAACCCCCGAAGGGGTCGTGGAGGCCGCAACCTGCCTACGCTGGGAACGCGAACCGGGAGCTCCCGTGTGGAGGGGTCGTGGCCGGGGGTTCTCGGGCCACAACTATGCGCGTATCCGCCTGGGGAGTTCCGGCCTCGTCGGCAGGGAGAAACCGTTCCTCCCAGAAAAGTCGCATGCAATTCCCCTTGGTCAGTTTTCGATATGCCCTAAAAACGTTGGAATTGCAACGGTCGGATTTCAAAGTTTGAATAATGTGTTGGGGAATTGCATGCGACATTTGTGGGGAACCATGCGGGTGTGCCGCGCATTCGCCGGGTGCTCCCAGGGTTCGTCGGGCGCTCCTAGGGTTCCGCGGGGTGCTCCCTACTTCCGCGGCCTCGCCGTGGATTCGCGGATCGTGAGGACTGGGCTGAAGGTCTGGAGTTGCTCAGGCTGCGGCGAGGATCTCGTTGACGAGGTCGACGCCCTGTGGTGTGGCGCCACACGTGTTCATCCACGCCAATGACGCGCACGCCGTCGAACCGGGTCGGGTCGTTGATCAGTGAGCGCTCTCCTTCGGCCAGGACAGCAGTGTTAGCGGCTCTTCCAGGACACGCCCAGGGCCTGGGCGACGCGCGCCACCGTCAAATGGTGGACGACCAGCCCCGTGAGCGCCCAGCGCACCGCCGCACGCGAGAGCTTGGCGCGCGGATCGGCCGCTTGACTCATATCCTGACGCCACACGTGAGCACACTCTGGGCACCGGTAGCGGCGCACGCTCACATGCAAAACCGTGGGACGCCACCCGCAGGGCTCGTGCGCCAAGCGCCTGATCACCGTGTCACGAGCCACGCCCTGGCACCCGCAGCGTCGACACCACCGGTCCTCACCAACAATGCGGCACGCCAACACCGCACGGTCAGGCTCAATGCGCTGGCCGGTCACTTCTAGGCCCAGGTCATCCAGGCGCGTGAACGCGCTCAGGTCGGGGCGATCAAAGGTAGTATTGGGCATGTCGAGGTCTTTCGGATGGACGGTGTAGGAATCTCCATCATCGAAAGACCTCGACCCCTACACAACCACGACACGCCGAACCCCGCCCAACACCCCTACACCCTCAAATGCGAAGAGCCAAGATACCTGGCCCCAGCCACTGCGGAATAAAGTGCCCAAGCACCCACGAAGAAGACCAGGTTTTCCTGCCAGTCCCCGACGAAAATCTCGTGTGTGCGAGTACTGCGATAGAACGAGTTCGTGACAACAAGTAGTAATGCTGCTGCCCCGCTTGACAAGAGTCGTATCCACAGTGCCTTCACTCGCGGTTGCGGCCATCGTCGTGGCGGGTCAACTATCAAAAGAACCAGGCCGGTGAGGAAGGTTCCATAAAGCGGAAGAACCATTAAAAGAGTGCCAGCTGCGGAGAGTCCCGCGGCGGGGATATAGAAAATCCCGAAGCAGATTCCTATCCATGTCGTGTAGGTACGGATCGCGTCCCTGATCGTGTGAGCAGGTGTGCCAAATCGGGCGGAGCTGCTCATGAGCATGTGTCCTGCTACTACCGTGAAGACAATCCAACCGAGACCGAAAGATAGGAGCGTCTCACTCCAGTGTTGAGATCCATAGTGGGTGGAAGCAACTGCATCAAACGCGATGAGCATGGTGGCTGCAAATCCTGCACCCAATACTCGGATCAGTAATGCTCGCCAGAGCGGTGGCCCCCATGTTGATGGCCGATCAATGGCAAAAAGCAGCAGCCCGGCGAAGGGTGCAAGCCACAATGGAGTGTTCACCGGGGCGACTTCAGCAGTGAACAGCAGAGAACCGGGCACTACCGCGAAGCCGAGGATGAGCCCTACCCAATACACGTAGGTCCGAACGAATAGTTTTAAAGACTCAACCACTCACACCTCCCATGGACTTCAGTACCGGTATCATGACGATTCTACGGCGGCGAGGCGACCCACGGTCAAAGATGGCACCAACAGGGGCGGACGCCGCGTGCGTTCAGGCGTGAAGCCCGGCCCGCTGGGCGAGAAACTCGCCACTGGACGCCCCGCCACCCGCCTGGAAGACCCGCTCAACGAACCCTTCGACTTCGCAGACAATGACATTGGCGACGGTGCGGTGCGTGCCGGGGAGACGATGCCCGAACCATCGGACTATCTGTCGGAGATTCAGCGTGACGGCAAACCGCTTGGCGCTGACCTCGTCTATCGGGAGACGTGGCAGTGGCTCGATCAACGTGGCTGTTCCCATTTCGTGGCGCCTCGCCTGATTGAGGCGTATGCGCAGGCGTTTGCCCGGTATGTGCAGTGCGAGCAGGCGATCTCCAAGTTCGGCCTGCTCGGCAAACACACCACCACCGGTGCTGCCATCGCGAGCCCGTTTGCCGCCATGTCCCAGAGTTTCGGAAAGCAGGCGAATGTGTATTGGTACGAGATTGACGAGATCGTGCGCGCCACCTGCACCACCGACTACGCGGGCACCACGCCCGGCGAAGAGGTGATGGCAGCCGGTCGGCGGATCATCGTCACCGGCGAAATCACCACCAACCACCGCCCGCGTATCCGCGAGTCTGTGCGCACCGCCCTCGCGCGTGCCGGATACAGTCCGCTCGGGATCCTGATCTACGTGTGGACGCGCCGCCAATCGAGCGACATCAACGCCGGGGTCACCACCTCGCTGGAGGCACGCGGTGGTGATAGTTCGGCGTTCACGTTGCAGGGGGCTAGCGATCAGGGCACGGTCGACGGTTACGCCACCGCCGAGACCCCTGAACGCCTCCCGCTCCCGCTCGTCCTGGCACATCGCACCTGCGAGCGTCTCGATACTGCCCAGGTCGAGGGGACGATCTGCGGGATCAACCCGGACGGCAAGGCTCAGGTGAGTGTGCGTTATGACGACACCGGTACCCCCGCCGCCGTCGAGACCGTCGGGTCTCGGTGCAGCATGAGGCGGGCAAGGATCTGGCCGTGTTGGAGCGTGAGGTGCGCTCGCTGATTGTGGCCCCGGCCTGCCAGACCTACCTACCCATAGACGAGCACACCGAAATTCTTGTGAATCCGTCGGGTCGGTTCGTTGAGGGCGGGCCGCGAGCCGATACCGGGCTGACGGGCCCGAAGCTCACGGTCGACACCTACGGCGGGCTCGGGTCTCATGGTGGGGGCGCGTTCTCCGGCAAGGACCCATCCAAGGTCGACCGGTCAGCGGCCTACATGGCTCGCCTGATCGCTCGTACGATCGTTGACGCCGGGCTGGCCGCTCGCGTGAGTGGAGGGGGTGCGGTTCCCGGGAGCCCCCACCGGTGTGACGGGGGTGTTGTGGCCGGGGGCAACCGTTCCTCCCCGAAAATTCGCACGTAATTTCCCTTGGTCAGTTTTCGATATGCCCTGAAAACGTTGGAATTGCAACGGTCAGATTTCAAAGTTTGAATAACGTGGAGGGGAATTACGTGCGACATTTGTGGGGAACCATGCGGGTGTGCCGCGCATTCGCCGGGTGCTCCCAGGGTTCGCCGGGTGCTCCCAGGGTTCGTCGGGCGCTCCCAGGGTTCGCCGGGTGCTCCCAGGGTTCGCGCCCCTACTTCCGCGGCCTCGCCGTGGATTCGCGGATCGTGAGGACGGGGCTGAAGGTCTGGTGCTGCTCAGGCTGCGGCGAGGATCTCGTTGACGAGGTCGACGCCCTGTGGCGTGGCCAGGAGTGGGCGGTCCTCGGGGTGCTCGTTGAAGTGTCGCATGAGGGCGTCGAGGCCGGTGTAGGGGATGCCGATGTGCTCGGACGAGATACGCCACGCCCGGGGAGAACTGTCGCGGGGTCTTCTCGCCAAAAATGAGGAAAGACGAGCCATGGTCACCACCCCACCTGTGCACCGGCGGACTGCTTCCGAAGGGTGCGGAAAGGCTCGGTGTTCATGATGCGACGCTACCGGGAGTGTGACGGAGGCAGCAAGCATGAGCGCATGAAGCGACCCCGGCCTCGTCGAAACGAACGGCGCGTCACGACGAGGCCGGGGCCCAGCAAGCCTTTACCGCGACAGTCAGCGGCCCGACGCGAGCGCCGCCCGGGCGACCTCCTCGAAGGTGAGCGGGTCGCGGCCCGTCACGTCGCGCACGGTCG
>ERZ773212.533-NODE-533-length-18237-cov-9.022825_pt1 | contig 18237 bp, 20 predicted proteins | sample MGYA00581005_ERZ773212 | MGnify/ENA primary metagenome ERZ773212 (study PRJEB29015, sample SAMEA2738154) | human oral metagenome | biome: human oral; feature: human-associated habitat; material: saliva | place: China | collected 2196 ... | reverse complement strand
TGAAGCGGTGGTTTTTTTCATGATTGCAACCAGTCTTTGATTTCGTAAAGTTCGGCCAGTGCGCGGACGGAATCAGGAATGTTTTGAATGGTCGGTTTTTTGTCTATCCGGCGCAGAGCGTTGAGCAGCAGGGAAACGCAGGCTGAATCTGCTTTGCCTACTTGGCTGAAGTCTATGCTGTCTGTTTCTTTCAGACAGCATTGCTGTTCGTAGCGCGCAAAGGCGGAGGCAGTCAGGGTTTTGACGGTAACGTCGCCGCTGATGTAGAGCGTGCCGTTGCGGATTTCTGTTTGCATGGTGTCTTTATGATGTAAGGCACCATGCCGTCTGAACATCAGGCGGCATGGTGCGGGGTGGATTATTTACCGCCGTTTTTGGCTTTCAAGTCGGCAATCAGGCCGTCAATGCCTTTGGCTTTGATGGTTTCGCCGAATTGGTTGCGATATACGGTAACCAAGCTTGCGCCTTCTACTGCGACATTGTATGCGCGGTATTTGTTGCCGCTTTGGTAGGTGGTGAAGTCCATGTTAACCGGTTTTTGGCCGGAAACGTTGATTTCGGCGCGGACAACGATTTCTTTACCGCCTTTGTTTACGACAGGGTTATCTTTGATGTTGACCTTGGCGTTTTTGAATTTCAGCATGGTGCCGGAGTAGGTGCGGATCAGCAGGGTTTGGAACTCTTTGGTCAACGCTTGTTTTTGTGCGTCAGTCGCAGTACGCCATGGGTTGCCGACGGCCAAAGCGGTCATGCGTTGGAAGTCGAAGTAAGGGATGGCGTAGGCTTCGGCTTTTTGGCGTGCGGTGTTGGCGTCGCCGCTGTTGAGGATTTTCAGCACTTGAACGGAATTTTCACGTACTTGGTTGACTGCGTCGGCAGGAGAGGCAAAGGCCATGCTGATGCTCAATACGCCGATGCTCAATGCGCTGATGAAGGAAGTTTTTTTCATGGGAGTGTCCTGAATATTGGGTTGATATGTGTTTATTGTTTGTTTTGACCGGCAGATTCACTGTCTGCGTTTTTCTCGGCAAAGCTGGTCATGAATTTGCCGATAAGGTTTTCTAAAACCATGGCGGAGCTGGTGACGGTAATGGTGTCGCCTGCCGCCAAAGAATCGGTATCGCCGCCTTGTTGCAGGCCGATGTATTGTTCGCCCAACAAGCCTGAAGTCAGGATTTGTGCGGAAACGTCGCTGCTGAAGTGATATTGGCTGTCCAGATTGAGGGCGACTTTGGCCTGATAGGATTTAGGGTCGAGCTGAATGGAGGCAACGCGGCCCACCAGTACGCCTGCGGATTTGACCGGCGCGTTGGTTTTCAAGCCGCCGATGTCGCTGAAATCGGCATAGACGGTGTAGGTTTGAGAGGATTTGCCGAACGATTGTCCGCCGGCGGCGCGGAAGGCGAGAAAGCCGATAGCGGCCGCGCCCAGCAAGACAAACAGTCCTACCCAAAATTCCAAAGCATTTTTTTTCATGTGCTATTGTCCTTGTTTCATTCTTTTTAAGTGTCGTTTCAGACGGCCTTTAGTCGGTAAACATCCATGCGGTCAACATGAAGTCGACAGCGAGGATGGTCAGGGCGGAAGACACTACTGTGCGTGTACTGGCGCGCAAAATACCTTCTGAGGTCGGTACGCAGTGGAAGCCCTGATGTACGGCTATCAGCGTAACAGCTACGCCGAAAGCGGCGGATTTGATTAAGCCGTTGAGTACGTCGTAATGGAAGGTAATGTTGTTTTGCATTTGCGACCAGAAAATACCGCCGTCCAAACCCAGCCATTCGACACCGACCAAATACGCGCCGTAAATACCGGCAACGTTGAAAATCGAAGCCAGCAAAGGCATGGAAAACACGCCCGCCCAAAAGCGCGGCGCAACCACGCGTGCCACAGGGTCGACTGCCATCACATTCATTGCTTCAAGCTGCTCGGTGGTTTTCATCAAGCCGATTTCGCTGGTCATGGCGCCGCCTGCGCTGCTGGCAAACAGAATGGCCGCCAATACGGGACCCAATTCGCGCAACAGGGAAGCGGCAACCATATAGCCTAAAATATCAGCGGATTTGAATTTTGCCAGCTGCGTATAGCCTTGCAAGCCCAATACCATGCCGACAAACAGGCCGGACACAGCAACAATCAGGACAGACAACACGCCTGCAAAGTAAACCTGGCGGATGCTCAGGCGCGGGCGGGTAAACGCCGTACCTGATTTGGCCAGGATATGCAGGAAAAACAGCGTAATGCTGCCCAGCGATTGGATGAAGCCGAGGGTTTTTGCCCCGACGGAACGGATAAAATTCATAGGTTTCAGTTGATTGGTTAAATGGTTTTCAGACGGCCTTGATTGATTAAGTTTTAGATTGTTTGAAAGGTGGAGAGGAGTTTAGATTTTACCACCATAATATGCCGCTAATTTATTTAGGCATTTACGAACACAGGCTGATGTTTTAGGCATATTTTTTAGTTTTTCCGCAATAGGTGGTGAAACTTTATAATATGCCTTTACCAAAACCTTACCTAAAGTATTGGTTAAAAGTGTTTCATCACGGAAGCGGCGTAAGGCAATAACTTCTTCGGCGAATGAATCTCCATAAACTGCTGTAGCAATAAAGCAATTGCTAAAATTTTTATAGACACTGCCACAGTAGGGACAAATAGAATGGCTAATACTGCCTTTACGCATAATAATCCGTGGAGTCATTTTTTTGTTGCAAGTGTAGCAATTTACCCTTGGATCGTTTTCGTCACGTTTAGCTTGTCTCTCAACTGCTCTTTTTTCCGATGCTTTTTCAGTAATAACGACAGTACCTGCAACCGGTCCTCGTTTGCTTGTACGTGCCTCAAAAGTAACGGCATCGCCGTTATGTGGCAACTCTGCCCCTTGAATATGTTTTACTGTGAAATAGTATTCTTTTCCTTCTGCAGAAACGATATATCCGTATCCTTTACTTTCAGAAAACCATTTAACTTTGCCGTTCATACAATGAGCCTTTAAGGTTTGGATTGCGTGATGACAGGCCGTCTGAACATCAGCCCAGCAAGTCTTGTTTTAAAGTCGTTTGCGCCGGATAGCGGTAGGCGACAGGGCCGTCTGCCAAACCGCCGACAAACTGGCGTACCCAAGGCGAGTCGAGTGCGCGCATTTTTTCGGGCGAGCCGGAGAACATGATTTCGCCGTGTGCCAGGAAAATGACTTGATCGACAATTTCTAATGATCTTTCAATATCATGCGTCACCATGACGCTGGTTGAGCGCAGGGCTTTGTTGGCACGGCTGATGAGGTGGGCGATGACGCCCAGCGAAATCGGGTCAAGGCCGGTAAAAGGCTCGTCATACAACATGATTTCAGGGTCGAGCGCAATCGTACGCGCGAGGGCGACGCGGCGCGACATACCGCCGGAAAGCTCTGAAGGCATCAGGTTTTCAATGCCGCGCAAACCGACTGCATTCAGTTTCAACACCACCAAATCACGGATGACCGCTTCGGGCAAATCCGTCAGCTCGCGCATGGGGAAGGCGATGTTGTCGAAGACGGATAAGTCGGTGAACAATGCGCCGTGTTGGAACAAAACGCCCATGCGGCGGCGGTGTTCGTATAGCTCCTGCGCCGAAAATGCGGCCAAATCGCGCCCTTTAATCAGCACTTTGCCCGATTGCGGGTGAATTTGACCCGTAATCAGGCGCATCAGCGTGGTTTTACCGCTGCCCGAACCACCCATTACGGCGGCGAAATTGCCTTGTGGAATGCTGAAGTTGATGTTGTTCAGAATAGGACGGTCGCCATATGCGAAGGCAACGTCTTTCATTTCGATGAAGGGTGTGGAACTCATGCAGGAGAGGGGTGTCGAAAAATGTATTTTAATTACGGGTATTGTAAAGGGTATTGGATATTCGGGCAATTTTCAGACGGCCTGCGCTTAGGAATAACGGGTAAAAACGTGTGAAAGAATGCAGAAGCGTTGGTAGCACGGTCGTTTTGTCGCGTGTTGTGTCAAACATACAGACAGCTGTGTAGGTATATAAAGAGGCGTGCAAACATGCCCGCCTTGTTTTTAATATTTCTGCAAACCTTCTACCTTGATTTCTTTGGCATTGGCATTGATGAAGGCTTGAGTCGCTTTCATCGTGGCTTGGATGCGCGGATCGTTCCAACGCACGATTTGGTTGTTTTCATCGCGCTTGTCCGACCAGATGATCACGCCGTCGGTGTATTTTTTGCTGATTTCGAGCATTTTGCGCCAGCGGACGGGGTCGATGAATTGTTTGAAATAAGGGCTATTGGTGGCCGAATAATATTGCGGCCAGATGTAGCCGATGATTTTTTTGTTGGGAAAGCGTTGATGGATGTCGTCAACGGCGGTTTTCACGTCTTTTTCCCATTGCACCAAATCGGGAGAGGTGATGTAGAACACGGGATTGGCATAGTCGCTGATGGCGGCGGTGGGCGCACGGCGTTTGCTGACTTGCCGCCATTTGGCCAAGATGGCTTCATTGTCAACGTTGGGGCGGTAGTGGCGGATGCCGTGCAGGTGTTCGGAAGGCATGCCGTAGTTGCTGATGACGGCGCGCGGGTTTTCCTCTCTGAAGATTTGGTACATCCGCGCGAAGTCGGTTCTCAATTCGTCGGGTGTCAGCAGCTGTCCGTCTTTTTCGGCAAACCAGCTTTCGATGTCGGTGGAAATGGTGCGGTAGCCTTCGCGGCGCGATTGTTTGGCCAATTCGCGGATACGCGCTTCGTTGAGTACGCCGTGTTTGCGTTTGCCCGTCGGATCGGGTTTGACCAGCTCGCTTTCGTAAACCAAGAACACTTTGGAGAGTTTGTCGGCAGTAAGGTCGGGTTTGCCGACATAGTCCATGCGGTCGTAGATAATGAAATCTTTGGCATGGGCGGAGAGGGCGGTCAATAAGAGGACGAGGGGCAAAAGGCGGTTGGGTTTCATGTTTTTAGACAGATAAGGGAAAAGGGCCATTGTACGGGAAGCGGCGTTAAAGTAAGTCAAAGGCCGTCTGAAAGGATAAAAGTTCTTTCAGACAGCCTTTGTTGGATTGGGGGGATTCAGTTTTGAGGCTGGTGTGATTTACTGTACCGCAGTTTTTTCTAGTAATAGGAAAGTCTCGGCTTTGTTGCGCGGTCTTGCGCCTTGCCACAAGGTTTGCCAGCCCGAAGGTGCGCCGATATTGGCGGCTTGGCGGATGAGGCGGTAGCGGCAGGTCGGGTTGTCGGTCGTGGTTTTAATACGGCTGTATTGTGTCCACGCGATGCGTGTGCGCTGGTCTTGGCCGTCGATGCTGATACATTCGAGGCCGTCTGAAAGTTTCTGTTTCAATTCGGAAGAAAGTGCGGCTTCCATTTGGTGTACTACCGGCGCATGGCTTTTGGCGGCGTTGAGCCACGGTAAAAACAGGGTCATCAGCAAAGCCCAGGCCAAGGTAACGCCGGCTGCCCAGTTGGTTACGGCTTGGCGGCCGCGGATGTTTTTACGTGTAATCGCCCAGAGCCACAACGGGGTAAACAGCAGGGCGACGGCCATCGGAATCGGGTCGATGTCGGGGATGTAATACGGGCTGAAATAGGCGGCGCGTTCGGCCAGTTTGGCAGGCCAGCCGTAGTTCATGGCGAAGAAGCCCAGCCACAGGAACACGGCAATCAAACCGAATGCCATGATGCCGAACCAGTTGATAAATGCCGCCGCGCCGCGACGCAGGCCGTCCAGTTGTGCCGCGCCGAGCAGGGCGAGCGGCGGCAGCAGCCAAACGAGGTTGTCTTGCAGGCGTTGCGGGTTGATGGCGAGCAGGGCTGTCATGATAACCAGCCACGACAGGCTCAAAATGCCCCAGTTTTTATCGTGGATACGCGTGCGGCTGAGCGTCCATGCCGCCAGCGGCCAAGCAGGCAGGGCGAACCACAGCAGGTTTTTCAGATAATAGGGCAGGTTGAAGGCCGTCTGAATCTGATGGAAGCCGCCGAATACGCCTAAGGAATAATGGTTGAACCAAATATCAAACCATTCGGGATGGGTTCTGGATAAAACCAGCGGATACAGAATCAGCAGAGGCAGGGAAACGACGATGGCACCAATCAGGGTCAGCAGATAGCGTTTGCTCTGCCAAGTGGGATGGAACGACAGGGCAAGTGCCAAAAACATCATGGCTGCGGTCAGCAGATAGCCTGAGGAAAGGGAGAGTAAAACCCAGCCGCCGCACAACAGCAAAATGGCAATAATGACGCGGCGGCGTGCCAGTGAAAAGCCGCACAGAATCAATCCAAATGCGGCAAAAGCAGCCGACATGGGGTTGAGAAAGTGGGCAATGGGCAGCAAACCGATGCTGCCGATGAGGATTAAGACAACGCTGCGGCCGTGGTGTCTGCCGAGAAAGTTGAAACCGGCAAAACCGCAGGCGGTCAGTCCGACGGCGGTGAATACCACGCCGGCAAAACGTGCGGCATCATAGGCATCGGCCGCCCAAGGCGAAAACAGGGTTTGGAATGCGGTTGCCGCCCACAAAAAAGCCGGGGAGATGGTAAAGTCGGGTTGGACGAAGATTTGTGCAACCAGCAGGCTGCCGCCGTTTTTCATGGATTCGGAGGCGGTAAAGAGGGAGGGTTCGGCAGGGTTCCACAAGTCATGCGAGAACACGCCCGGCCACAGCCAGGCAAAGGCCATCAGCAGCAGGAGCCACGGTTTTTCATGGGTTTTTTGGGGGCGGCGCGGATCGGGCGGTGTGTAAGTCAGCATGGAAGGTCAAAAAACGGTTGGTTTGAATGGCAATGGTACAGGGTTTGACGGGTTTGCGCGATATGCCGGACCGGGGCGCTTTGTAAAAATCATGTTTACCGCTGGTTTTTTCGGGTATTTGAAGGATGTTTATCCGATATGGCGAGGCCGTCTGAAAGAAAGTTTTCAGACGGCCTGAATGCAAAAAAGACTGCACGAAGCAGTCTTTTTGACAAAGCGGCAATTAGCGTTTGAACAGGTTGCCGAATTTGTTGTTGAATTTGTCCACGCGACCGGTAGTGTCGACGATTTTTTGAGTACCGGTGTAGAAAGGGTGGCACAGAGAGCAAACCTCAACGTTGAAGCTGTCTTTTTCCATTGCGGATTTGGTTACGAATTTGTTGCCGCAAGAGCAGGTAACGTTGATTTCGTGGTAGTTCGGGTGAATACCTTGTTTCATTTGATTTCCTTTCGATTAAGCGGGCACAGGGGTTTTGCCTGTACTTCAGTTAAGCGTGGGATTTTCGCTATTTTTGGCTGTTTCGTCAAGCGGATATTTTGTATACAGGGCAGTTTCGCAACAGACAAGAACAGTTTAGAATAGACTCTCGAACCAAATATTATGCGGTCAGATTGTAATCTCACTGGAAAGAGGATGTAAAACCTCCTCTGATGTGAAACTTTAAGAAGAATAATAGTCTGAATAATATTTACGCTTGTACGAACAGGAGACGGAATCAATGTGGAAAAGGATATTGACGTGCATTTTGCGTGTTTGGGGAGGGATGTTGCCTCCGTCTTATTGCAAACCATTCGGCCGGATTGCGCAAAAATTCCGTGCTGCTTTGGCTGCGTGCATTTCTCCAAACATCGGTAAAAACGTCAATATTGAAAAAGGCGGATACGTCTTTCCGGATACGGTAGTCGGCGATAATTCGGGTATCGGCGTAAATTGCGAAATCTGCCGCGGTTTGACCCTCGGCAAGAACGTGATGATGGGGCCGGAATGCCTGTTTTATTCGACCAACCACAAATTCAACCCTGAAACCCGCCGCTTTGAAGGCTATACGGACATCCGCCCGATTGTGATTGAAGATGATGTTTGGATTGGTCGGCGTGCGATTATCATGGGCGGTGTTACCATCGGAAAGGGCGCGGTAATCGGCGCAGGTTCGGTGGTTACTAAAGATGTGCCGCCTTATTGCGTGGCTGCGGGCAATCCTGCGATTGTTCGGAAAAAACTGCTGGATGAGCAAGAGCTTGCAGCCGAATAGCGTGAACGAAACCATAAACAAAAGGCCATCTGAATTTCAGACGGCCTTTTTTTAATATTGATTAAGCGGCAATTTTTTCACATTCTTTAATGCAAGCCAAGCAAGATTCGTAGCAGGCTTTGCATTCAGCGTGGTGGCCGGCGTGTTCTTTGCAGGCGGCAGCACATTGTTTGCAGGCTTCGATGCACACTTTTGCCAAAGACGGAGTCAGGCGTGAATTTTGGGCAGCGAGGTTTTGCAATGTGCCGCACAGTGCCAACATTTGGTTAACGCCGGTTGCGCAGTCTTTCATGGAAGTATCGCCGGAGCTCAACAGGGCGATGCAGTGTGCCAGACAGATTTGGCCGGCTTCAACGCAATGTGCGGCTGCTTTGCGCGCAGCTTCGTAGGCGCGCGGTGCAGAATGCGCGTGACCAGCATGACTGGCGTGGCCTGCATGGTCGTGAGCACGGGCGAAAGAAGCGGCGGCGGTGAGGGAAACAGCAGCGGCGCTGCCGATAAATTGACGACGGTTCATAAGATAGAGTCCTTTTTGCTTTGTAGAAATATCGGACGAATTATTGCATCCGTTATTAAAAGGTTACCATGTTATTCGTTTTTAAACAACAGGCCGTCTGAAGGTATCGATAGCGCGTTCAGACGGCCTTGAAATGTCAAGGTTTTCGCGTCAGGTTGCAGCCGCTTTCCGTTCATGAATCAGTAAATTCAGCAGGGCGGCCGCGCCTGCCAAGACTGCGTCGGCGTACCACATCCAGCCGTAATCGTTGAAGCGCGTGATGACGATGCCGCCGATGTACGAACCCAAAAAGCCGCCAATTTGGTGGCTCAACATGGTCAACCCGAAGAGGGTGGCCAAGTAGCGCGTGCCGAAAAGTTTGCCGGTAATAGCGGCGGTGGGGGCGACGGTTGCCAGCCAAGTGAAACCGAGTCCGGCGGCGAAAAGATAGAAGTTCAAATCGGTTTTAGGGGCGGCCAGATAAATCAATATCATGGCGACACGCGAAGCATATAAACCGAAGAGGACGTATTTGCCCAAAAATCTGCCGGTACACCAGCCTGAAAAAATACAGCCGGCGATGTTTGCCAAACCAATAATGGCAATGGAGGTCGAAGCGACCGTAGCGGGGAGGCCGCAAAGTGAAATTTCGGTCGGTAGGTGGGTAACCAAAAAGGCGATGTGAAAACCGCAGGTAAAGAAACCCAAATGCAGCAAGATATAGCTGCGGTTGGCGAAAGCCTTGCAGACGGCCTGCTTCAGGGTTTGGCCGCCGTTGTCGGTATGGACGGTGTGAGAAGCATGTTTGCCGCCGGCCAGCCACCAAGAAATCGGCAAAATCAAGATGGCAATGACTGCCCAAACATAAAATGTCCCCGCCCAGCCGACGTGGGGCAGGGCAATCAAACCTTGAACCAACGGAGCGAACAAAAATTGCCCTGCGGACCCGCCTGCATTGACCAGGCCGGAAGCCAAGCCGCGCCGATGAGGCGGCGTTTTGGCGGCGACCTGTCCCATAATGATGGAAAATCCGCCCGAACCCGTACCAAATGCCAACAATAAACCGATACCCAGCATCAGCCCCCAATAAGTCGGCATTTGCGGCACCATCAGACAGGCGGCAATCAACAGAACCGTACCGCCGGCTAAAACCTTAAACGCGCCGAAACGGTCGGCCAACGCGCCGGACAAGGGTTGCGATATGCCCCACATCAATTGGAACACGGCAATAATCAGGCTGAACTGGGTCATGCTCAATTCGGTCGAGTTGACGACGGGCAGGACAAAAAGCCCTAAAGTCATCCTCATGCCGATGGTAATCAGCAGGATGGAGGCGGCAGCGGCAATCAGCAGCCACAAATTGGGTAATTTTGCAGAAGAATCGGTCATGATGTTTGTGTGTAAGGGGGGCAGGGAATAAAAGCTATTCCTGTCACTATATTATTTATTTGATTTCTCGGCGAGCCGATATATAAACGCGCGATTCTAGCATTGGGCGAGAAACGGCATAAATAACCATTGGTTCTTTGGATATGGTAAAAAGTGATATGGCTTGAGGATGAATTGAGGATGAAGCGGTCAAATATTCTTCGTTTGGTACTGACGGAGCAAGCAAATTGCCGTTGAATTTTCGTTTGAGAACAAAGGCCGTCTGAAAAGTTTCAGACGGCCTTTGTTTGACTGACTTACATCAGATGATTTCCAGAATGAAATACTGACGCAGTTTTTCGTACACATTATTTTGTACGTTGATACAACCATTGGTTATGATGCGGTCGGCCACATGAGGGGAGGCGATGCGTTCCATGCGTCTTTCTTGTGGTTTGAGCGTCCATACCCTGTGTAATGCAAACAGAAAGTCATTTTCTTCTTTGAAGCCGATAACCTCGCCACCGTAACCCGGTTTGCTGGTCATCATCGGCGTCATATTGAATTTGCCTTTCGGCGTGGTCTTGCCAATCAGTACCGGATGGCACTGACCGTCATCGGCAAAGCAAAGCTCAGCCTTAGCTGTATTGACCACAACTTTTTTGCGTTGGATATAGTCGCTGACAGCATCGGCAGCGGCCAAAGAGTTCAGGCCTGCTGCCAAGGCTATACCTAATAGGATCCGTTTCAAATTTGTCCTTATTGACGGATGCGTTTAGGAGCTTCTTTAATGATCTCGCGGATGATCACTTGAGGCTCTTGTTTAGGTGTAGGTGCTGGAGGAGGACATACGGCATCTTTAGGGAATACTGGATTCCAGAAGAAGCTGCGTGCAAATTTGTCTTTGTCGAAGATCACTTTGTATTGGCAAGTAGTGATGCCTTCAACGCCGGAAGTGTTTTCAGGGTCAACGCCTACGCCTGGGGTGTAGAAGTGGAACAGGTAGTCCCATTCACGCACGCCAACCATGCCTTCGTCGTAGTGAGGACGGCCGAGGATTTTGTAGATGTCGTCTTTGGTCAGACCAGGACGCATTTGATCCAGCTCGTCAAAAGTCGGGAATGTACCGCGGTCGTTGTTGAAGGTCAGGGAGTAAGGTTTAGGGAAGCGTGGCTCGTCTGTAGTGCCTTCAGGAGTGATTTTGCTCTTAGTAGCACAGGCGGCCAGCAGGCCGGTAGCCAGCAGGACGAAGCCCACTTTTGCGATTTTTTTCATGTGATAATCCTTTTATTGATTTTACCAGCCGAACTTTTCAGACGGCCTGTTAGTGCCGGCAGCGAGTTTGCCGGTTTACCCAAATAATGTTGTGCTTCTTAAAGATGTACCCGACGGTTTGACAAACAGAACATCGGCACATTCCGGCAGGGCATTGCGCCTCATCTCCGTTGTATCCGCCTGAATCGGCAGAACCGTTCAGACGGCCTGACTGACATTTATTGTCACTTTGTAACAATTTCACTGCGAGTCAGGCTTGGGGTTTAGAGATTTCCGGTTTTCGATAAATTAGGTTGTATTGCGTAATACCTTGTTATCTTTGTGCTTTAGTTCTTTTTGGCATTTGCCGGAGATTAGGTACTTAATCTTTCGGGTGTTATCCCTGCAAATTGTATGCCAGTTTTCCTTTATACGCATAATCTGTGTATGCCGGAATGTTGGCTTTATACAACATTCATATTAACGAACCAGAAACGGATTGTACCTTTTCTCATGCCCGATACTGGTCATGCGGCCGTGTCCAGCGATAACTTGCGTGGTTTCGGGCAGGGTTAATAGTTTAGCGCAGATATTGTTTATGAGGTCATCATGATTGCCGCGCGGAAAATCTGTACGACCAATGGTCTCATAAAATAAAACATCGCCTGCGACTAAAAGTCCGTTTTCGGCGTTGTAAAAAACGACTTGGCCGGGAGTGTGGCCGGGAATGTGGAGGACTTGGAAGCTGTGGTTGCCGACCTTGAGCGTTTCCCCTTCTTCCAGCCAGCGTGTCGGCGTGAATGACGGAGAAACGGGGAAACCGTATTGCGCCGTCGTTTGCGGAAGGGCTTGGAGCAGGAATTCGTCGTCTTTGTGCGGGCCGAGAACGGGTACGTCGCAGGTTTTTAAAAGTTCAACCACGCCGCCTGCGTGGTCAAGATGGCCGTGGGTCAGCCAAATGGCGGTCAGCTTGAGGCCTTTGTTTTGGACTTGTTGCAATAAATAGGGTACGTCGCCGCCGACATCGGTCAAAACGGCTTCTTTGGTTTCATCATCCCAAATCAGCGTGCAGTTTTGACGGAAAGGGGTAACGGCGTTGATTTCAAATTGGAGTGCCATGGGTGTTCCTGAGAAAGGCTTAATTTAATGTTGTTTACGTTTCAGACGGCCTTTTGTCTATTTAGAATTTAGGCAGTGAGCAGGCTTCAGTCGTAGTAATTCTGCACTGTGTTATCCCTGAAACTGCATGACATTGATTCAATGCATTAGCTTCAGCTTGTCCAAGGTCATCTACACCATAGAAAGTTTTCCATTTTCCTTTAAGTCTGCCCTGTGCGACAGCAAGACAGCCGTTTCTAACCCATACTGCAATTTTACATGGTGCATTCTTCCCTCCTTGTTCGCAGGTTTCGATAGCTTGTTTTTTGGCTGCCTCAAGAGAATCCATATCAAGTGCACCGCCAGACAGACCTGTTTTCAGATTAATAGCGAGTGCTAAATATTTTGAAGGAACCTTAATATGGGTAATTTCCGTAGGCCGTCTTTGTTGACTTTGACCAGACGAACCACAATTGGGATTGTAGCCATACCCACACAATGCCGAATTGTTTTGCAATGCACCTCTGGTCACGTCATATCCATAAGTATTAATGCTTGCTAGTCCTAGCAGTATAAAAAGCAATTTTTTCATTTCAAGTTCAATCTGTTAGTTATCTAAATCTTTGTCGTTTGATGCACGCCGTCATTTATAAGGTTTCCAATACTTCAGGCAATTCGGCCAAGCTGTTGAGCATGGCGACATGTGGCAGGGCGGAAAGCTGTTTGGCAGTATGTGCGCCGGTGGTGACGGCGATGGCGCGGATTTTGGCGTTGGCGGCCATTTCTAGGTCGTGGGTGGTGTCGCCGACGACGACGGCCTCTTCCGGTTCAACACCCAGTCGGTCGCAGAGGGCAAGTACCATGTCGGGCGCGGGTTTGGACGGATATTCGCCGGCGCAGGCGGTTTCCAGCCAAAAGGCTTGGGTGTCGGTTTGTGCGATGGCTTTGTCCAAGCCGCTTCGGCCTTTGCCGGTGGCGACGGCAAGCCAATAGCCTTGTTGTTTCAAGCGTTGCAGGCAGGGCAGGGCTTCGGGGAACAGGGTCATGTTGTGGTTGTTGGGATTGAGGTAGTGCGCGGCATAGGTCTCAATCAGGGTTTCCTGAACGTGTTCGCTGACGTTGTGGGCAAGGCGGCGGATGATGCCGGAGAGGCTGTATCCGATGAGCGGGCGGATTTGGTCGGCTTCGGGAACGGGCAGGCCGCAATCGGCAAAGCTTTGCTGAAAGGTGTGGATGATGGGGTTGGTGGTGTCGGCAAGCGTGCCGTCCCAGTCGAAAATAATGAGTTTGGGTTTCATGGGTTTCCTTTCAGACGGCCTTTTCCTGATTTTCCAGCATTAAAACAAATTGCGCCAATTCTTGCGGCAGGGGGGCTTTTAGGATCAGTTTTTCGCCGGTCAGCGGATGGGTGAGGTGCAGCTCGGAGGCGTGCAGGAACATTCTTTTCAAACCGAGTTTTTGCAGGCGTTTGTTGGCCTGATAGTCGCCGTAGCGTTCGTCGCCGGCAATGGGGCAGCCTTGCGATTGCAGGTGGACGCGGATTTGGTGGGTGCGGCCGGTTTTCAGGGTGGCTTCGACAAAGGTCAGGTCGGATAGGCCGACTTGGTGCAAAAGGCCGTCTGAAAAACGGTTTAACACGCGGAAGATGGTGTGGGCGGATTGGCCGTCTTCGCTGACGCGTACCATTTTTTCGCCTTGTGCGCCGGTGTATTTGAACAGGGGGAGCTTGACGTGGAAGCGGTCGTTCGGCAGTTTGCCGACACCCAGCGCAAGATAGATTTTTTTCGGATGGTCGTTGCGGATGGCTTCGTGCAGCTTCACCAAGGCGCTGCGTTTTTTGGCTATCATCAAAAGGCCGCTGGTGTCTTTGTCGAGGCGGTGGACGAGTTCGAGATAACGCGCTTCGGGACGGGCGCGGCGGATTTGTTCGATGACGCCGAAGCTCACGCCGCTGCCACCGTGGACGGCAACGCCGGAAGGTTTGTTGATGACCAAAAGCGCATCGTCTTCGTAAACGATGTCAAACTCGCGCGCAGGCGCGGCCTGGCTTTCAGACGGCCTTTGTTTTTCGGCGATGCGTATCGGCGGAATGCGGACGGTATCGCCTGCCTGAATGCGGTTGTCGGGTTTGCAGCGTTTTTTGTTCAGCCGTACTTCGCCGGCGCGGATAATGCGGTGGATATGGCTTTTCGGGACGCCTTTGAGGATTTTTATCAGATAGTTATCAAGGCGTTGGCCTTCCTCGTGTTCGGCAACGGCAATCAGGCTGACTGAATCTTTGCGTATTGCGTGCATTTTCTCTATAATCCCAAACGTCCGTTTCTGGACCCGAACCTGCCGTCGCAGGCCGTCTGAAACGGATTTATTGTTAAAACGAGATTTTATATTAAAAACGCACTCCGCAAAGCATTTCCTTGTGTTTGTTCAAAGCCGGCAAACGCAATCCCGTAATTAAGTTTGAATTGAACCTGCCGTCCGGCCGGGCGTAAGACGCAGTCCGCGCAGCACCGTCCGAAATTACCGGCGCTACGATAATAAGAAGATGTAGGCTGCCTTATTTTGTCCGAAGCATCAGCATTCGGACGGCAGCGGAACCATCAATACATTCCGCCGCATTGTTCTTTATTTCCTTCTTTATCTGAATCCGTCCGCACATGGCTTGAGCTCAAGCATGCAACCTTGCGGATTTCAAATCAAATACTGGTTACACGGGGATTTTCCCATCTTGCCTTTGAAGAGTGCCAACCGGATAGACAGGCCGTCTGAAAAAGATATTCACAAATCAAACGGCCGCTGTTCACGAGGTGACTATGAAAAGAATGTTATTCAACGCAACGCAGGCCGAAGAGCTGCGCGTTGCCATTGTCGATGGCCAAAACCTTTTGGACTTGGACATCGAAACGCTGGGCAAAGAACAGCGTAAAGGCAATATTTACAAAGGTATCATTACCCGCATCGAGCCGTCGCTGGAAGCGTGTTTCGTCGATTACGGAACCGACCGCCACGGCTTTTTGCCGTTTAAGGAAGTATCGCGTTCATATTTCCGCGACTACGAAGGCGGCAGGGCGCGTATTCAGGACGTGCTCAAAGAGGGCATGGAAGTCATCGTCCAAGTCGAAAAAGACGAGCGCGGCAACAAAGGCGCGGCACTGACCACTTTCATCAGCCTGGCAGGACGCTATTTGGTATTGATGCCGAACAATCCGCGCGGCGGCGGCGTATCCCGCCGTATCGAAGGCGAAGAGCGCCAAGAACTCAAAGCCGCTATGGCAGAACTCGACATTCCGAACGGCATGAGCATCATCGCCCGCACCGCCGGCATCGGCCGCAGCGCGGAAGAGTTGGAATGGGATTTGAACTACCTCAAACAGCTTTGGCAGGCCATCGAAGAAGCCGGCAAGGCGCACCACGAACCCTACCTCCTCTTCATGGAAAGCTCGCTGCTCATCCGCGCCATCCGCGACTATTTCCGTCCCGACATCGGCGAAATTCTGGTGGACAATCAAGAGGTTTATGACCAAGTTGCCGAGTTTATGAGCTACGTCATGCCGAGCAACGTAGGTCGTCTGAAACTCTATGAAGACCACACGCCGCTGTTCTCCCGCTTCCAAATCGAACACCAAATCGAAAGCGCGTTTGCCCGCAGCGTCAGCCTGCCTTCCGGCGGCGCGATTGTGATCGACCACACCGAAGCCCTAGTTTCCATCGACGTCAACTCTGCGCGTGCCACACGCGGCTCGGATATTGAAGACACCGCGTTCAAAACCAATATGGAAGCCGCCGAAGAGGTCGCCCGTCAAATGCGCCTGCGCGACTTGGGCGGTTTGGTCGTCATCGACTTCATCGACATGGAAAACCCGAAGCATCAGCGCGATGTTGAAAACGTCCTGCGCGACGCGCTCAAAAAAGACCGCGCCCGCGTGCAAATGGGCAAACTGTCCCGCTTCGGCCTCTTGGAATTGAGCCGCCAACGCCTGAAACCCGCTTTGGGCGAAAGCAGCCACGTCGCCTGCCCGCGCTGCGCCGGTACCGGCGTCATCCGCGGCATCGAATCGACCGCCCTGCACGTTTTGCGCATCATTCAAGAAGAAGCGATGAAAGACAATACCGGCGAAGTGCACGCCCAAGTGCCCGTCGATGTCGCCACCTTCCTGCTGAACGAAAAACGCGCCGAGCTGTTTGCGATGGAAGAGCGTTTGGACGTCAACGTCGTCCTGATTCCGAATATCCATTTGGAAAACCCGCACTACGAAATCAACCGCATCCGCATCGATGACGTAGAAGAAGACGGTGAACCGAGCTACAAACGCGTTGCCGAGCCGGAAGAAGACGAATCCGCCAAACCTTTCGGCAGCGAAAAAGCCAAAGCCGCCCGTCCCGAACCCGCCGTCAAAGGCGTGCGCCATACCCAGCCTGCCCCGACCGTATCCGAGCAGAAAAACGGTTCATGGTGGGATACCTTCAAAGCATGGCTCAAACGCATTTTCGGCGGCAATACCGCAGCCGAAACCGCGCCTGTTGCCGAAGTGGCGGGAAAACGCACTTCAAACGGCAACAACCGCAACGGCAATTCCGGCAACCGCCGCGCAAACAACCGCCGCCAAAACCCGCGCCGCAACAATAGGCACGACGGCAGCAAGGTAGAAGTGCGCGAAGTGGCGGACTTCAAAGACAAAGCAGCGGACAATCAGGCGGCGGAAAACGAAACCCGCAACGCCAAAGACAACCGCCGCAGCCGCAACCGCCAAAACGAGCGTAACGCCGCTGCGGAAGCCGAAAACCTCGAAGTCCAAGCACTCGCCGCCGCAACGTCGTCTGAAAACGAATCCCGTTCGGGCGAACAGGCGCAAGGCAGCAAACGCCGCCGCAACAACAACCGCAACGAACGCAACCGCGAACAAGCGGAAATCCGTGCGGAAGAAACCTTGTCCGAAGCAGTGGACAGCGTAGCGGAAGAGGGCGTACAAACCGCCGATAACGATGCACCGAAAGGCAACGAACGCCGCCAACGCGAGCGCAACAACCAACGCGACCGCCGCGAACGCAACAATCAGCGCGACCGCCGTCAAAACGGTAAAAAACGCAATATTCCGTCTGCCGCCAAAATCGAGCAGTACCTGAATATTCACGATACCGCCGACAAAGTCCGCTTCGCCGCCGCGCACGTCATGGGCGAGCCTGTCGAAGAAGAACCGTTTGCCGTAACCATCCCCGCTCCCGAGGATAGTGCCGAGCCTTTGGTTGTCGTCGTTTCCGAACCCGTTGCGGCCACTGAAGAAGCCTTCGTGTTCTCCATCGAAGGCGAAGAAGCGGACAGCGGCATCCTGATCGAAGACAGCACCGACGACGAATGCAGCATCATCGACTCCGCCATCGGCAGCGTTGAAGAAACCCCGACCTCCGTGTTCGCCATCGAAACCGAAGACGGCTACCAACCGATGACCGCCGTCCCTGCCGAAGGTGAAGCCGAAGCCGTCGCCGAAATGGAGGAAGAGCTGGTCGTTTGGAAAGCCGAACGCGAAGCCGCCGCCGCCATCGAAGCCCTTGCCGCAGCAGCAGCGGCCGCCGCCGCCCAAACAGCAGAATCCGAATCGCAAACTGCGCCGGAAGCAGGCCAAGCGGAAGCGACCGAGCCGGAAGAAACTGTCCCTGCCGTTGCCGCGATGCCCGACTTAGGCGGTTTGGTGTTTGTCGAAACCAATCCCGAAGCCGTCGCCGCCTTTGCCAAACAGGTTCAGCCCGAACCCGAATCCGGCCTGCGCCGCGCAGACGTGCCGAAAGTCGAAGCCGAACCTGTCGCCGCTGCCGAAATGGTCTTGGTAGAAACGCGCAAAGACTAAAGGCTGAAAGAAGAGGGCATCGTTAAGATGTCTGAATCTAAAAAAGGTCGTCTGAAACCGAAATTCTGGTTTCAGACGGCCTTTGTCTGTTTTGTGTGCCTGTTATCTCGTCTGTGTTTCCTAATCTTTTTTCAATATATAGTGGATTAACTTTAAACCAGTACGGCGTTGCCTCGCCTTGCCGTACTATC
>ERZ773212.531-NODE-531-length-18257-cov-4.419954_pt1 | contig 18257 bp, 12 predicted proteins | sample MGYA00581005_ERZ773212 | MGnify/ENA primary metagenome ERZ773212 (study PRJEB29015, sample SAMEA2738154) | human oral metagenome | biome: human oral; feature: human-associated habitat; material: saliva | place: China | collected 2196 ... | reverse complement strand
TCGACGACAAGAAATAAGCCCCACCGCTCATGAATAAATATCTCCTCGGGACGCTTTTCCTGTCCGCATCGCTCCTTGCCGTGCAACCGGCCGAAGCGGGCATCTTTAGCTTCCTACATAAGAAAAAGACCGAGAAAAAGGCCCCGCAAAAGACGAGCTATGAGAAAATTCTCACCGACAAGCCCGTCACCACGGCAGCCGGCCCGCTGCTCACCCTCCACAAGACCGACGGCAAACTCTACCTCGAGTTGCCCAAAGCCACCCTCGGCAAGGATTTTCTCCTCGGCGTCACCCTCGCCTCGGTCTCCAATGCCAGCCTCGGCACCGTAGGTTTCCGCAATAGTAACCCCGTTCACTTCCGCTTCGTACGCAAAGACAGCGTGGTGGTCATGGATCTCGTCAACACCGACTTCCTCATTCCCACCCCCAACGCCGCCGTGCAGCGCAGTGCCAAGGACAACTACACCAACCTCTCCTTCACCTCCTTCCCCATCAAGGGGTGGAGCAAGGACAGTGCCTCCGTGCTCATCGATGCCTCCTCCTTCTTCCTCAAAGACAACAAGTTCTTCCCCGTCATCGGCGATGACATGAACGGACTGACCGTCAACACCACGTTGAAGGACGACCTTACGCTCATCAAGACCCTGAAGAGCTTCAAAACCAACGTGAGTGTCCTCGTCGAGCGCAGCTACAGTGCCGACATTCAGGGCGAGCGCACCAAAGTGGCGTCCGACTATCCCGTCACCGTGGGTGTGAACTACACCCTCATGGCCCTCCCCGAGCGCCCCATGGTGCCGCGTCTTTCCGACACCCGCATCGGGCTGTTCCTCACCAGCAAATACATTCTCGACGACAACAAGCGCATCGAAAACACCACCTTTGTGCGTCGTTGGCGTGTCGAACCCTCCGACACCGCCGCCTATATGGCCGGCAAGTTGGTGAAACCCAAGAAACCCATCGTCTATTATGTCGATCCCGGCTTCCCCGATTTGTGGAAACAAGCCATCCGCGTCGGCGTGCTCCGTTGGAACAAGGCCTTCGAGCGCATCGGTTTCAAAGACGTGATCCAGGTTCGCGACTACCCCACGGCCAAGGAAGATCCGCAATTCGACCCCGACAACCTCGAATACTCCTGCCTGCGCTACGTGCCCACCGCCGTCGAGAACGCCATGGGCCCCTCATGGAGCGATCCCCGCACGGGCGAAATCATCAACGGCTCGGTCTACGTCTACCGTGGCGTTGCTTCCGTGCTCAACAGCTGGCGCTTCATCCAAACCTCGCAGGTCGACAGCACCGTGCGCGCCAAGAAGATGCCCGACGAAGCCATGCGCAAATCGCTTGAGTACGTCATCGCGCACGAAATCGGCCACACCCTCGGTTTCATGCACAACATGGCCGCCTCTTTCGCCTATCCTGTCGACTCACTTCGCTCGAAAACCTTCACCGATGTCTACGGCACCACGCCGTCCATCATGGACTATGCCCGCCACAACTACGTGGCGCAGCCCGGCGATCCCGTCACCAATCTCGATCCCCCCGCACTCGGCATCTATGACTACTACGCCATCGACTGGACCTACCGCGCCTTCCCCGAACTCAAGGGTGACTACATCGCCGAAAACAAGAAATTGCGCGATCTCATCGAGTCGCACGCCGGCGATCCCCTCTATCGCTACGGTCTCCAGCAAGAACAGCCCGTGCGCGACCCCTCTGCCATCGAAGAGTCCCTCGGCAACGATCCCGTCAAGGCCAGTGAGTACGGCGTCCGCAACCTGAAGTACATCGTCTCCCACCTCGATTCCTGGATCAAGGACGACGACAGCAACGAGGCCAAGGGCACGCTCTATCGCCAGGCACTCAGCCAAGCTTTCCGCTACGCCAACCACGTTCATCTCAACGTAGCCGGCATCTACCTCTACCAAACCAGCGAAAAGTCGGGCCTCCCGCGCTACAAAGTCGTACCCCACGATCAGCAACGCGCTTCGGCACTCTGGATGCTCCGCTACGCCGACGAATTCACCTCGCTCGGCAACCCCGCCCTCGAGGCCAAACTCCCCGGTGCCGGCAGCATGCCCTTCAAGAGTCTCCTGCCCAGCATCCAAGCCATGGCGATGAACAACACCGCCCGCCTGGCCCTGAGCTACTATCTCGACTCCACGTCCTACTCCCCCACGGAGTACGCCACCGATGTCTACAACCACGTGTTCGCAAAGACCCTCGCCGGCAAAGAAAACCTCACGCCCGAGGAACTGCAGTTCCAGAACCTCTACGTTCGCTACCTGCTCTCGAACATTAGCAACATCGGCAACGAGCCGGCCGCCAAAGTAGGTCTCGCCGCCAAGGACTTCCGTCCGCAATCGGCCGAAGAAGTGCAACGTCTGCTCCGCGGCGACAACGACGCCAATCCCTTCGCCGCCACCGCACCGGCCGTTGACGGCATGCTCTGCGGCCACGATCACGGCCAGACCCCCGAAACCCTCAGCGGCGCCGCCCTCAACGCACAAACGGCCTTCGCCACTTTCGGTAAGGGCTACGGCGAACCCGGCGACATCTGGGCCAACATGATCAACCGCTCCGATCAGACGCTCTACTACTTCGCCCTCCGCACCCGCGACCTCCTGCGTTCGGCCGTCAAGTCGACCAAGGACGAAGTGCTCCGCGCCCACTATCAGGTGCTGCTCAAGCGTATCGCGCCCACCTTCGAAATCGGAAATTAAAGTTCCCGGGCTTTGCCCTGCGCAAAGTCCCGTCGACCCTCTTCTTCACGGCAGTCTCCCCCTCGGAGACTGCCGTTTTTTCGTCCCTCCTCCGTGCTATCGACGCTCCGCTTCCACTCGCCGATGCAAAACACCCACCCACCGACCAATCTCTCCCGACTTTTCGACCAAAATCCCCCGTTTTCGGCGAAAAAGCCCCTGTTTTACAGCGCCTATCTGCGCTTTTTTCTGTACTTTTGCCCATACACTGTATTCGAAACTCCCCATGCAAATCCGCATCATCAACCGTTCGCACCATCCCCTTCCCGCCGCCGCCACGCCGGACAGCGCCGGTTTGGACCTCCGCGCCCATCTCGACGCCCCCTTCACGCTGGCGCCCGGCGAGCGCCGCCTGGTGCCCACCGGTCTCTACATCGCCCTGCCCAAAGGCTACGAGGGACAGGTGCGCCCCCGTTCGGGCTTGGCCCTGCGCCACGGCATCACCGTGCTCAATTCGCCGGGCACCATCGATGCCGACTACCGCGGCGAACTGAAAGTCCTGCTCATCAATCACGGCGACGAGCCCTTCGTCGTGCAAGACGGCGAGCGCGTGGCACAACTGGTGGTGGCGCGCCACGAAATCGTCGAGTGGCAACCCGTCGAATCGCTCGACGACACCGCACGCGGCGAGGGCGGATACGGACATTCGGGTACCAAATGACACACCTCCGCCTCCTCTCCTTCTGCTCACTGCGGCGCCTCCTGCACCCCGCCCGCTTCGCGGCCTGCCTCCTGCCGGTCGTGGTGCTGCTCTGCGCCGGTTGCGCCTCGCGCCCCGTCGTGTCGCTGCCCGAACTCCTCACCGAAGGCACCACCCGCGCCCGCAACCTCCTCACCGTGCGCGAACAGCGCGCCTTCGACGGCGTCTACCTCGAAGCCTTGCGCCAGAAATACAAAGACGCCCCCGACGCCGCTTTCGACCTCCTGGACCGCGCCCTCGAAATCAACCCCAACGACGCCGAAGCCCTCTTCCAGCAGTCGATGCTCGTGCTCAATTCGGACGTCATGCCCGACAGTGCCCTCCAAGAGCGCGCCACACAACAGCTCCTGCGCGCCACACAGCTCGAGCCCTCCAACGAATTTTATCTCCGCACGCTGGCCGCCCACTGGATCGAGCGGGGCAAGTGGGTGCGCGCCGCCCGTCTCTACGAGATGATCACCGCCCACAGCGAAAAAGCCGAAGATCTCGCCGCGCTCATCTCCATCTACGACCACGCCGGCGACCCGCAATCGGCACTCGTCACCCTCGATCGCTACGAGCGCATCGGCGAACGCGACCAAAGCACCGTGTCGCAGCGCGCCAAATATCTCGTGGCTTTGGGCCGAAACGAACAGGCCTATGAGGTGCTCCGCGAGTTTTGTGCCGAAAATCCCGACAACCCCAACTATCGCCTCGAACTGGCCGACCTCTTTGTGCGCACCGGCCGACCCGACGAGGGCTACAACATCATTCAAAATGTGCTCGACGCCCATCCCGGACACGGCGGTGCACTCATCTCCCTGCTGGCTTACTACGAAGCCAAGCACGACCGCGCGCAATTCGAACGCCAGTTCTCTGTCGTCATGCGCTCGCCCGAGGTGCTTCCGCGCCAGAAAGTGGCCATTTTCGAGAGCATGGCGCGTGCAGTCGACGCCGGCGACTACGACAAATACCGGCTCTATCGCCACGGACTCGAGGCCATTTCGCTGCCGGGCGGCTCTTCGCCCATGCCCGAAGTCTTGTCTGATTTCGTGCGCGCGGCCAAACTGCCCGAAGACTCCCTCGCCGCACCGGCACGCGCCTTGCTGGCCGCCGATTCCACCAATGCGGAGGCGCGCCGCCACCTGTTGCGCGCGGCCATCGTCGGGGAGCGCACCCAGGAGGTCGATGCCCTCTGCGCCGCCGGCCGACGCTTGCACCCCGCCGACCTCACCTTCTACTACTTCGGCGGGCTCTCGCAGCAATCGCAACACCGCCCCGACGAAGCCATCGCCCTCTATCGCGCCGCCATCCCCCACATCACGCCCGAAAGCGACAGCAGCATCGTCTCGCTCCTCTATGCCGCTTTGGGCGACGCCCTGCACGACAGCAAACAATCCCAACGGGCCTACGAAGCCTACGACACCGCGCTGACCTACGACCCCAATAATGTCGACTGCCTCAACAACTATGCCTACTTCCTCGCCGTGGCGGGTCGTCGCCTGCCCGACGCCGTGCGCATGGCCGCCCGCGCCGTCGAGATTTCGCCCTCCGAAGTGTCCTACATCGACACCTATGCGTGGGCGCTCTACCGGAGTCGCAACTACAAAGCGGCGCGCACACAAATCGATCTCCTGCTGCAATTGCTCGGTGATGCCGATGCCCATCGCGCACAAGACGCCAACGCCGCCGGCTACTACGACCGTGCGGGCGACATCTACGCGGCGCTCGGTCTGCGCAAGGAGGCTTTGCGCTTCTGGAAGCACGCACTGCAACACACCGACGACAATGCGCTGAGCAAACGCCTGCGGACTAAAATCAAACGCGGGCGCCCCTGAGGCCAACCTCCGCATACCGGCCGGCGCCGGCCCGTGCGCGCCACGACCTCTGCCCACCAACGCCGATCGGCACCGCACTTTCACCTGTCGACGGCCCTTACCCCTCTCGTTATGAAGCAATTGTTTTTTCTCCTCTCGCTGCCTTTGCTCGTGCTCTTCGCGAGCTGCGCTTCCTTGCGCGGCGGCGACGCCTACCGCCCCGACGAACCGCTCTCGGTGGTGGCCAAAGTTTCGGCAGAAGCCGATCTCTCCGACGCCACAAAGGGCGTGGGCGGCACACTTCGCATGAAGCGCGACGCCGTGATCCAACTTTCGCTCACCAAATTCGGCATCGAAGGGGCGCGACTCGTCTTCACTCCCGACAGTATCACGGTGCTCGACCGCCTCAACAAGCGCTATCTCCGCACCTCCTATGCCGAGTTGCAACAGGCTTTGCAGTTCGATCGCCCCTTGACCTTCGCCACAGTGCAGAGCTTTTTCTGGAACGATCGGCATCTTTCGAAGGAGGAAAGCGAATTGGTGGTGAGCGATTTGGTGCATGTCAACCTACATGTGCGGCGTTCTAACACGGTCAATGTCCACGGCTTCCCGGTGGCGCGCCTCACCCAGCTGCTGGTGCAGGTGCTCGACCGCGATTTGCGCTTCAACCTGGCCCTCTCGAACGTGAAACTCCGCTACGACTGGTCGGCCAACACGCGAATCCCCGACACCTATAAGCCCATGGACGGCGCTGTGCTCCGCCGTTTGATTCAACTTGCCCAATAAAACCACTGCCCGATGCGTCATTTCTTCCTTTCGTTGCTCATTTTGTTGACGTGCCTTGCCTGGGGTCGCCCGCTTTCGACCTTCGGCGCGGCGCAAAAGCCCGCGGCCACTCGCCACGGTGGCGACGAACGGAAAAAAAGCACGGCGGCGACGACAAAAACGGCCGACAAAAAACAGAAGACGACCGCGGCGGCACAAAAAAACAGCGCCCCTGCTAAGGAAAAGTCGCAACCCAACTCGAAAAAGGCGAAGGCGACGACCGCCAAAGCACAGACTTCGTCGCAAAAGGCGACGAATCAAACCAAGCACTCCCCGCAACGCAACGCTAAGTCGGGCACATCCGCCCCCAACACGGCGGGCATCCGGAAATTGCAGAGCGAAAGAGCCAATTTGCAGCGCGAGATGAACGAAAACTCGCGCAAACTTTCGACGACACAGCGGAATGTCTCGTCGGGATTGGCGCATTTGCAGGTCATCAACGGGCAAATCTCCGATCAACAGCGCGTGGTGAACGGCATTCGCCACGATCTCGACACGCTCAACCGCAGCATCGGCCGCCACGAATCGGAGTTGCAGGTGCTCGAAAGGCAACTCACCGAGTGCAAACGCCGCTATGCGCGAGGCATCGTCTATCTTTTTCGCAACCGCCTCACGCAAAACAAACTCATGTTCATCTTTTCCTCGCGCAACTTCAGCGAGATGTATCGCCGCATCCGCTATGTGCAAGAATACACGCGCTATCAGCGTGCACAGGGGCTGGCCATTGCGGAGCGCGAAGCCGTGATTCGCGGCAAACGTGAGCAACTTTCCACCGAACGCGGGGCGAAAAACAATCTCCTGACCCGCGGCAAAGAACAACAGTCCAAGCTCGAAAACCAACAGCGCGAACAACAGCAGGTGGTCGACGATCTCAACCGCCAACAACGGGAGTTGCAGGCCACCATCGCCGCGCAACAGGCTCGACACACCGCACTCAACAACCAAATCGACCGCCTGATTCAGGAGGAACTGCGCAAGGCCGAACAGCGTCGCCGCGAAGAAGAGGCGCGCCGCAAGCGCGCCGAAGACGAAAGGCGCCGAGCAGAAGAAGCACGTCGCCGTGCGGCCGACGAACGCCGCAAGGCACTCGAAGCTGCTCGCCGTGCCGAGGCGGAAGCCAAGCGCAAAGCCGAAGAAACCAAGCGCAAAGCGGAGGAGGCGCGCCGAAAAGCCGAGCAAGCCAAGCGCAAGGCCGAAGAAGCACGCCGCAAGGCGGAGGAAGCACGCAAGCGCGGTGAAGCAAAAGCAGCGCAGGAACGGGCGGCCGCCGCCGCAAAAGCAGCGCGAGAAGCCCAGGCGCGGGAAGAAGCCCGCGCAAAGGCCGAGGCCGACCGCGCCAAACAGGCCGCGGCGCGGAAGCGCACGGCCGAAACCCAAACGCGTACGGCCGAAAAGACGAAAGTGGCCCCGCTTCCCCCGCAGGAAACGCCGTCTGCCGCGGCCGATCGCCGATCGTCCGGCCAATTTTCGGTTCACCAAGGCCGACTTCCCGCACCGGTCAACGGGGCTTACACCGTGACCAGCCACTACGGTTCGTACAATGTGACGGGCTTGCGAGGCGTTACCCTCGACAACAAGGGCATCAACCTCTCTTGTGCGGCGCCGGCCCAGGCTCGTGCGGTGTATGAAGGGGACGTGACGGCCGTTTTCTCCGTGGGCGGACTCAGCAATGTCCTCATTCGCCACGGCGCTTACATCTCTGTCTACTGTAACTTGGCACGTGCTTCGGTGCGCACGGGACAACACGTCAAAGCGCGCCAACCTATCGGCACCATTGCCCGCGATGCGACGGGACGCTACACCCTGCATTTCCAATTGCGCCACGAGACGCAGAAGCTCAACCCCGAGCGTTGGCTCGGCCGATGAGAGAAACGACCGCAGTGCTTCGGCGTCTGCGGTCGTTTCCCGCAACCGGCGGCAAAAAGTAGGGATAAATCGCTCGGCGGGCTGTTTGTTTTGAACATAATCTTCCTCGCGTATTCTCGGCCGTCCGAGTATTTGTTCGGAAATACGAAAATCTCAGCCGCTTCCCCGCACTTGCCGTCGCTCGGCCTCCAAGCCGCGCCGCCTTTCCCCCAAGACTCATGCGCTACCTCCCACCCCGCCTCGAAAAGCCCGATCCGCGTTTCGAAGCCAACGCCGGTTGTGTGCTCCTCACCCACGACCCCGACGCCGAAACACTCGCCCTCGCGCTGCATCTCCTCCGGCACGCCGCCGGAAACCGCGATGCGCTGGCACAGAGTGTGGTGGGTTGGTGTCACTTGTTCGGGCATCACCTCCCGCTCGACCCCGTTCTCGGTGCCCACTTCCTGCGCCTTTCTGCCGAACAGGGGCATCCCGATGGTTTGTTCTGGTATGGTCTCTGTTTGTGCGAAGGTCGCGGCACGCGTCCCGACCCCGCGACCGGAAAGCAGCTCATTGCGCGCGCAGCGGCGGAGGGCAACTACGATGCCCAGGAGTGGTTGGACGAACAACAGGCGACCGCCGAGTGAAAACACCACATTTTCCGCTCCGCCGCTCCCACATTTTCCCGTAACCCCCTACTTTTGCACCCATGAATTGGCACCAACTCATCTCTTCCCGCCGCTTGGGCAAAGAAGATCGCGACAAACATCCCGCCGAACAGCGCACAGAATTCCAGCGCGACTACGACCGGCTCATCTTTTCCTCGCCCTTTCGGCGCATGCAAAACAAGACGCAGGTGTTTCCCCTCCCGGGTAGCATTTTTGTCCACAACCGTCTCACGCACTCCCTCGAAGTTTCGAGCGTGGGTCGCTCCTTGGGTGCCGACGTCGCGCGCGCTTTGGAAGGAAAGCACGACGCCGCCGACAGCGCCGCCCTCGAAAGCATCAGTGCCATCGTGTCTGCGGCCTGTTTGGCGCACGACATGGGCAATCCGCCCTTCGGTCACTCCGGCGAAGAGGCCATTTGCTCCTTCTTCGCAGAGGGAGCGGGGCAAAAATTCCGCGACAAGCTCCCCGAAACCACCTGGAACGACATCACCCACTTCGACGGCAACGCCAATACCTTCCGCTTGCTCACGCATCGCTTCAACGGACGGCGCGACGGCGGCTTTGTGATGAGCTATTCCACCCTGGCATCAGTCGTAAAATACCCATTTTCAGCCGCTTTGGCAGGCAATAAGCCGAAAATGGGCTTCTTCACGCCCGAGCGCGAGACCTTTCTCCGCATCTTCGACCGGCTGGGCATCCCCTGTCTCGAGCAATCGGACGACCGCATCCGCTATGCGCGCCATCCGCTGGTTTATCTCGTCGAAGCCGCCGACGATATCTGCTATGAAATCATGGATATCGAAGACGCGCACAAGCTTCGTCTGCTCTCCACCGAGCACACCATCGAACTCTACCTCGGCTTTTTCGACGAAACCGAGCGCGAACAACTGCGCCGCTCCTATCCCGAAGACACCGACGCGGGCGACCAAATCAAATTCCTCCGCTCGTGCGTGATCAATGCCCTCGAACGCGCTTGCGTGCGGGCCTTTGTGGAGCACGAATCCGAGATTTTGGCCGGCACCTTCGCCGGTCCGCTCATTCGTTGCCTCCCCGATCGGCTCAACAACGCCTATCGCAATTGCGAAGCCGTGGCGCGCGAAAGCATTTACTACGCCAAAGAAGTGGTGGACATCGAACTTTCGGGCTATCACATCATCTATACGCTCCTCGAACTCATGTGCGATGCCGTGCTCTCTCCCGAGAAAAAATACGCACAACTCCTGCTCAAACAGGTCTCTTCGCAATATGAGTTGCACGCCCCCGACCTTTCCACCCGCATCATGGCCGTCCTCGACTATCTCTCGGGCATGACCGACGTATTTGCCCTCGATCTCTACCGCAAAATCAACGGCCAGCAGCTCCCGATGGTGTAATTTTCCACCCCCTCCTGCACGTTTGGCACTCCTTCTCGGGCCGCTCCGACTTCTCCTCCCGGCGGGCAACTGCGCACCGGCACTTTTCCCTCCATCGGCGGCACTCCCCACACGAAAAGCCCCCTGTTGAACTATCAACAGGGGGCTTTTCCATGAAATTCGGGGCGCAGCGCAAGTTTAGTTGCCCTCGGGCTTATTCAACCCAAAGCGTTCTTCGACGAAACGAGCGATGAAGTCGGTCGTGCCGTCGGGGCCGAGGATCGAAGAGTTGATGCACAGGTCGTAAGTGTCCGCCGTTCCCCACGTGCCGAGGGAGTAGAAATTGTAGTAAGTGGAGCGTTCCTCATCGGCCTCTTCGAGGATGCGGCGCGCAGCCTTGGCATCGATGCCGCGGCGGCGCATCAATTCTTGCACGCGGTCGGACATTGAGGCCGTGATGAACACATTGATGTGGTGCGGATGGTGGCGCAAGATGTAATCGGCCACGCGCCCAATCACCACACACGAACGTTCAGCCGCCACCTTCTGGATGACACGGCTCTGGATCGTGAACAAATTCTCGTCGCTGAGCTGGTTGTCGTAGAAACTCCCGCCCCCACCGAAGAAGGGCTGCACCACCTGCGCAATGGAGCGGAGAAAACCTTTGCGCTCGTCGCTTCGCTCAAAAACACCGGTGCCGAGCCCACTCTCCTGCGCCGCAAGCGAGAGAATCTCTTTGTCGTAGTAAGCAATGCCGAAGCGCTCGGCGAGGCGCTTCCCGATTTTTCGGCCGCCGCTTCCGAGTTGGCGTCCCACAGTGATGACGAAAGGAAAGTCCATGAGGAGAAAAGAGAGAAAAAGAGTTGAGAATGAGATGGAATGTCAAAACGTTTAGGCCTCCGTCCGGCGGAACTTGCGGAGCTGCCACGTGAGCATGAGTCCCGAAAGCAAGGCCGCGGCCCCATCGGCCACGGGAATGGAGAGCCACACCCCGTCGCTCGGCGAGAGCCAGCCCGAAACCAGGTGAGGCAGGAGGAGAATGCCGGGCACAAGGAAGAGCAGCTGCCGCGTGAGCGAGAGGAGAATGCTCTTGCCGGGCATGCCTACGCTCTGGAAGAAGGCGGTGGACACAATCTGCATGCCCACCACGGGCCAGAAGAGGGAGACGATCTTGAGCCCCTGCGCCGATGCCTCGATGAGCGAGGCGTCTCGGGCAAAGAGCGAGACGAGTTGCGTGGAAAAGAGGTGGCTGGCCACAAAGCCCAAGGTGGTGATCACCGTGGCCACCAGGAGGGTGCGTTTCACCACTGAGATCAGGCGATCGAACTTGCGCGCACCATAGTTGTAGCCCGCGATGGGGAGCATGCCCTGGTCGAGTCCCATGACGACGAAGCCGATGAACATGGCCAAACGGTTGCAAATGCCGTAAGCCCCCACAGCCGTGTCGCCGCCGTAGCGCTGCATCGAGAACATGAGCAGGCTGCTGATGAGCGAAGAGCACGAGTTGACGAGAAATTGCGGCAGGCCGATGACGATGGCCTCGCGCATGATGCGGCGGTCGGGGCGGAAGATGTCGCGGCGAAAGCGAATCATGTCGCCGGGGCGGGTGAAGAGGTAGAGCTGCCAGAGGAGCATGCTCGATTGCGCGATGAGCGTGGCCCAAGCCGCGCCCTTGATGCCCCAACCCAGCACCATGACGAAGAGCCACGCGAGGACGGCATTGATGATCACGCTGCCGAAGGTGGAATACATGGCCAGTTTCGGGCGATTGGTGCTGCGCAGCTGCGCATTGAGCCCGTAGTAGAGATGCGTCACGACGTTGCCCCAGAGCAAGATGCTCATGTAGTCGTGGGCATGAGGCAGGGTGTTGTCGCTCGCACCGAAGAGGCGAAGAATGGGCGTGAGACCGGCGAGCAAAAGCAGGCCGAGTGTGAGCCCCATGGTGACATTGAGAATCACCACATTGCCCAAGATGCGCCGCGCCGCTTCGTAGTCTTTCTGCCCAAGGCGGATGCTCATGAGCGTAGATCCGCCCACGCCGACCATGGCTCCGAAGGCGGCAGTGAGTGCCATGAGGGGATTGGTGAGTGCCAGGCCGGCAATGGCAAATTTGCCCACGCTCTGGCCGATGAAAATGGCGTCGACAATGTTGTAGAGCGAGGAGGCCACCATCGCAATGATGGCGGGCAGCGAATATTGCAGCAGGAGCGAGCCGACAGGTCGCTCACCGAGTTCAGTAAAGTTGTTGTGTTGTGACATGCGCGCGCGTTGTTGCGGTCGAAAATCTCGCACGTAAGTGAGTTTGTGGCTGCAAAGGTACGAAGAAAAGCGTGGGGAGGGGGCGAAACCGGGGCGATTTTCTGAATGGCTCGCCCGCCTCGCGGCGCAGCTGCACAGTGGGGTGAAAAAAACGGGGAATTTTCGACCGAAATCGCCCCACTTTTTGCACACGGCTCCCCGTTTTCTTCGTTTCGTCCCCGTGTTTTTTCGGGCAGCGGGAGGTAGACGGCGCCGCGCCGGAGGGGACACACGGAGAGGTGGGACGCTGCACGCAGAAGCCCGAACCGAAGGGCTGTCACAACGCAAAAAACCCCGTCTTCGCCGAGGCGAGGACGGGGAGTGCGGCCGCAAAACGACCGAGTGTGGGTGATCAAAGGGCTTTGTAGCTGTCTTTGACGTATTCGAAGCGGCCTTTGCCCACGACCTTGAACTTCATTTCGTAGGTCTTGGTGACGTTGCCGTCGTAGACACCGAAGTGGAGCGTGTAGAACACGTCGAGTCCGGCCACGGGCACGGCTTCGGGGTTCAGCTTCTCGAGGGCAGCACCGAGCGTTTGCTGGAGGCGTTCGGCCATTTTGGCCGTGATTTCGGCGTCGCTCATCGAAGCGTATTCCTTGGCATACTGCGTGCGTGCCGCGGAGGGGCGGAGATCCACACTACAATGGTAAGCCGAGAGTCCGGAATAGACTTCATTGTTGCCATACTTGGAGACATAGCCGGCACCGGCTGCCACACCGAGGGGCGCATCCACGTGTTCCTTCACCCAGTCCACACCGGCCTGCATGTAAGCGGTGGTGAGGGCGTTGCCCTTCTCGGCTTTCAGTTCGATCACCGACGAGGGATTGTAGACCCACTTGCCGTTGTTGCGCACGAACTGGTCTTTGCCGGGCGTCTCGTCGATGGTTTGGTTGCCCACCACGACATTGTCGAGTTGCACGGCGGTGGTTGCGCCGGTCTTGCCGTTGCCGTCATAGCGGAAGGCGAGGCCGATGTGCTTGCCGGCGTACTTAGAGAGATCTACGTCGAGAGCTTGCTTGAACGTGCCGAAGGGTTGACCTGCGGCGGGGATTTCGATCTTCACCTTCGCGGTGAGGGTGTCGATCAAGTGGTGCTCGATGGACGCGTTGTTCATATTGTCGTCGACAACGAAGACACTGAGACGACCGCCCTCGGCTTTGTAGTATCCGTAGAGCGCATCGAAGGTGAGGTGCGAGCCCTTTGTCACGGTGAAGTGGGGCGAGAGGAGATAGGTTTGCGTGGAATCGGGCTGCTTGTAGGCCGATGCCTGCACGTAGTGGGCATTGTTGCGGAAAACGGTGCTCCATGCGGCCTTGTCACCGCCGAGCGGGGTGAGCGTCGCCCAGCCTTTCACGACGGCGGGCTGGGTGCTTTGCGCACCGGTTCCCTCGAAATCTTCCTTGAAATCGAGCGGTCCTTTCACCTCACGGCGATTGTAGTTGACCACCACGGCGCTGTTGTCGTCGGCCGTGAACCATTTCTCGGCGAGAAAGGCGGGAAGGAATTTGGCCGCGGTGACGGTTTCGGTGAACTGCTGCGTTTTGGCCAACGCCTTGAGTGCGGCGCTGTCGGCCTTGGTGGTGCAGAGCGCGAGGTTGGATTTATTCTCGGCAATGGCCTTGTAGTCGGCTGCGGTGAGGGTGTATTCGATCTTTTTGACGTCGGTGGGCTGCGGTCCTTTGACGAATCCGTCGAATTGCTCGTTGTAATCGCAGCTTGCGGTGAACAATGCCGCAGCGGCGAGGGCGAGATATGCAGTATATTTCATTGTGATCAAGAAGAAAAGGGGATGCGCTGTGCCGCCGTCGCAGTGTGCGTTGCAGCACAGCGCTTCCGACGTTTAGAAATTGACTTTAAGCTTGACAGACATCTGACGTCCGAAACCGTAGAAGACACGATTTGCCGTGCTCCAGTCGTGTCCGGCGCCGTCGTAGGCTTGACTGATGTATTCCTGGTCGAGGAGATTCTCGACGTTGCCCGACAAGGTGGTTTTGTATCCGCCCATCTGGAACGTGTAGCCGGCCGAGAGGTCGACGAGCCCGTAGGCGGGCACCTTCCAGGGGGTGTGGAACGTCTTCACGCCGTCGAGGCTGATGTCGTTGGCCGTTACGGCGTAGTCGGCGTAGTAGTTGGAGAAATACTTCCAGTCGAGTCCGATGCGGAGGCCTTCCATGGGATAGACATTGAAGCCCAAACCGGCGGTAAGTTGGGCCGATCCGCCCTCTTTCACGTCTTTCTGGTTGAAACGCATGCGGGCGTGGTCGGGTCCTTGGCTCTGATCGAGCGGATGTCCGAACTTGTCGATGGGTTGTCCGGCGGAGTTGTAGAAGTAGCCCACGGGGTTGTTGGTCCAGCGCCAGTTACCCACCGAAAGCATGCCGCGGAGCGAGAACCACTTGGCGGGTTTGTAGCTCAAGTCCACTTCCACGCCTTCGTGAATGGAGTTTACGCCCTGCATGTTGATCCAAGTGCGCTCAACATTGCCGTCTACGGGAATTTCTGTCATCTTTGCCATCGTCTTGTCCTTCCATTCTGTGTGGTAGACGTTGACATCGGCGGTGAAAGCAGCCGTGTGGTAGGAGTAACCCAGCTCACCGGAGAAGATTTTCTCGTTCACTGCGTCGGGATTCACCTGATTCGACACCTGCGATGCGAGGAAGATGCCACCCGAGAAGAAGGGAGCACGCGAAATGTAGCCAATGTTACCGAAAACATTGTGCTGTCCGCCCCAACCGTCGATGTGCGGGAACTTATAGTTCACACCTCCTTTGACGGTGAAGCCAATTTTGTTCACTTTCTCGCTTTCGGCGTGCGCCGCGTCGTAGTAGAATCGGTCTTTGCGCCATTGCGCGGTGTTATTGAGCGAACCTGCGACGAAGGCAGTGAGGTTGTTGAAGTCGTATTCGGCCTGTCCGAACACGCCGGACTGGGCCACGAAGCCATCGTAGTCGCGCTGCACAACGTCGCCCACGGAGAGTTTCTTGTTCACAAAGGCATCGGTGCCGGCTCCCGCGAAGTTTTCGGGCTTCACGTTCTTGCGATAGCGGTCAATGTAGTAAGCGCCGTCGTAAAGGTCGGTGATTTCGTTGGTGTGCGTGCCCACATAGTAACGCAGGTCGAGACCTCCGTAGAGATTGAAGCGGTCATTGATCTCTTTGGTGTAGGTCGACACGAGTCCCACCCACTTGTGGAGGTTTTTGCTCATGCTCATCACCATTTTCGATCCGCTTTCGCTGGCAGCGTTCATCTCTTGGATCTTGCCGTAGGCGAAAGTGCCGTCGGCATTGCGGAACTGTGTGGAGAGAATGCCGTTGTTGGAGCCGTACCATGCGGAGCTGTACTCCTGCGTGCCCTGTCCGCTCTCACCGCCGCCGAAGCCGAGAGAGAGATAAGCCACGGTGTTCAGCGACGAGGTGCGGTCGATCTGCCAGAGGTGCTGAAGTTGGAGCTGGGGCTTGTGGTAAATGTTTTGCTGCGAGTGACGAATCTGTCCGTAACGGTCGTAACCATAGGTGGCGTTGTAGAGATATTGCTCGCCGGGACGCATGTATTTGCCCACTTCCTGCCAACCTTGCACGGTGAGTCCGTCGTAGTTGGAACGCTTGTTGTGCACCTGCGGCGCACCGAAGGCGGTGAAGGTGAGCAAATGGTTCTTGCTCAACTCCTTGGAGAGGGAGAAGAAGTAGTTCCAAGCGCGGAAGTCGGTGCCTTGAATGTAGCCGTCGCCCCAAGTCTTGCCGCCCATGACGGTGAGCGCCCAACCGTCGGCCGTGCGACCGGTGGAAAGCGAGAAAGCGAGCTTGTTGTATCCGTCATTGCCCATGCCGTAGGAGAAGGCTCCTCCCTTGCGGGCATCGGTGGTCTTGGTGACGATGTTGATTGATCCGCCGACAGAGGGCGTCGACACCTTGGCCGCACCGAGACCGCGTTGAGTCTGGATGCTGGAGGCCACGTCGGTGAGTCCGGCCCAGTTAGACCAGTAGACGCCACCCCACTCCATGTCGTTCATCGAGACGCCGTTGACGAGCACGGCCACGTTTTCGCTCTTGAATCCGCGCATGTTGACTTTTGTGTCGCCATATCCGCCACCTTCGCGCATAACATAGACACCGGGTGTGGTTTCGAGCACCTTAGGCAGGTCGGCTGTGCCGACGCGCTCCTCGATGGCAACTGCTCCGAGGGTGGTAAGCGCCACAGGTGTCTTACGTGCCACGGCACGCGTGGTGACCACAGCGTCTTTCAAGGCGATAGACGCACCGGCCATGGGGATGAAACCGAAATCATACTCGCCAGCGTGGTTCGAAGCGAGGGTGGTGCTCTCGAAACCGATGCTGGAGAACTGCAAGCTGCACTTCGTTTTGGCCGATTTGATGACGAACTTACCGTCGTTGTCCGTGAACACCTTGTTGGGAGTGCCCTGGAGTGCTACGGTCACACCGACGAGGGGCTCGTTGGTGGCGGCATCGATCACGGTACCTTTGAGCACGCACTGTGCGTGCGCCACACTGCTGCCGGCAACGCTGACAACGAAGGCCGAGGCTGCGAGCAAAAGTTCTTTTCTCATGGGGGGAAAAATGTTTGTTTGGACGTTGTGTAAAAGATTACGCCTGCAAAGTTAGTGATTAGTAACAAGGCATCGCAGCGTTTCTGCATTTATTTTCGCCCTCGACGCAAATTCCCAACGACTTCCGTGCATACGCATTGCATTATGCCCCCACCATCGCCTCCCGACGCCTGCCTAAACAGCCCGGGCGCCCCATCCACGCGCTCACCCACCACATACCGGACACACAGCCCCGCCTTCTTCGGCAGTGTGTGGGCGTCGGCCCCGTTCGCAAGGCCTTCAGCGGAGAAACGTTGCGACAAAAACTGATTTCCGCCTCAAAAGGGCAGCACGGCACGGAGACCGAAAAACGAAAAGGTGAGGGAGGCACAAAAAAATGGGAATGAACCGTCTCACGACGAAACATTCCCTCACAGAACTTATATAGAGATGAAAAAACTATCTCAAAATGGAAAGTCAAAGTGGGAATCTCGGATTGGAAATCTCTTTGATTATCCCTTTGACACTGCGAAAGTACACACAAAAGTCGAATCGACCAAATATATATCCTCTTTTTTTTCATACAAGTCGCGAGCGATCATTCGCTTTTTTCCCTTCGCGAGGGCTTTATCCATCGGAAGTTCGAGAAAAACCTACACATCGTTAACCACTCCCGGACTGTATTTTATCTCATCTCGCAAATGTAAAATTGCACAATCGGCTATTTATCAGAAAATTAGTCGCCGCCTCAAACTTTTTCTAAATATTATGTTTGTGAAGTCCCCTCCGCAACAATTCTCCGTGCATTTTTTTTGCAGCCCACCGACATTTTTCTCGTCGCACCCCGAGAAAAACATCATTTTGTCGCCGCTCACTCGCCGAGTCCCACCATCTGTCGACTACGCCACCGGGCATATTTTTTACTCCCACTCAGCTTCGACGCGCCAGCCGCCCCGATTGGCAAGCCGCTTCGGCACCTGTCTTCTCACGGTGGACGAGAAACTACGCATCGCTCCACACTGCGCACCGCACACTCCCCGGCCGCGCACGAAAATCGGGGAGCCGCAAAGGAAAAATTGGGGGCTTTCGCCAAAAAACGGGGGCGTTCCGATCGAAACACCCCCGTTTTTACCCGCCGGCCTGCACACACGCGGCGCAAGCGCGCACAAAAAAAGGACTGCACCCCAATTCATTTGTACAGTCCTTTATATTTTAATCCAAACAGAAGCCGGTTTGGCTCAATCCATCGTGGGAAGTGCCTGTTTCATGGCACCCGCAGCGGCTTTGGCGGCCTGTCCGGCCTTCTGCGCGCCTTTCTCGGCAGCGGCCTTGGCCTTGGCACCGACGTTCTTTGCGTCGCTTTCCACGACTTTTGCGCCACGTTGGGCAGCGGCTTTGGCTTTTTTGCTCCAAGCCTTCGCCTTGTTTTCGGCAGCCTTCGCACCGTTTTCAACGGCTTTCGCGCCACGTTGTG
>ERZ773212.529-NODE-529-length-18281-cov-8.558817_pt1 | contig 18281 bp, 14 predicted proteins | sample MGYA00581005_ERZ773212 | MGnify/ENA primary metagenome ERZ773212 (study PRJEB29015, sample SAMEA2738154) | human oral metagenome | biome: human oral; feature: human-associated habitat; material: saliva | place: China | collected 2196 ... | reverse complement strand
CACAAGACTTCGCCGAAAATACGGCTTTCTTGGGCACCAAATACAGAAGAGTAAACTAGTAACGATATGTCTGAGCAGAAACCCACCGAACACACAGATACTCCTAAGACCACTCGAACCGCGCCCAGTATGGCGAGTATGGCGGCTGCCATTCATGCGGCGCCGGTGCGCGCACCTCAAAAGCCCGCGCGCACATCCCAAACATCCGATGAGAAACCCGGCGATGCTTCCACAGCAGAGCCAGGTGCAAAGCGGGATACTTCCCACAAGAATTCCTCGCGTAAAAATAACGCTTCACGCTCCAAAAACCCGCAAAAACGCGCGCATCACAAGAACCACCGGGACCGGCCCGAACAGCGTCCCTACAACCCGCTGATTCCCGCTGAGATTACCTATCCCGAAGAACTGCCCGTCAGCGAGCGCCGCGAAGACATTAAGACGGCTATTCGTGATCACCAGGTCATCATTGTCGCTGGCGAGACCGGCTCGGGTAAGACCACGCAGTTGCCCAAGATGTGCCTGGAACTCGGTCTTGCTGAAAAAGGCATGATTGGGCACACCCAGCCGCGCCGCCTTGCCGCACGTTCGGTGGCGGAGCGCATCGCCGAAGAACTGGGGCAGAAAATTGGTGAGACCGTGGGTTACCAGGTGCGTTTCACCTCTGAGGTGGGCGAGAGCAGCGCTATCAAACTCATGACGGACGGTATTCTGCTCGCCGAAATTCAGCACGATAAGCTGCTGCGCAAGTATTCCACGCTCATTATTGACGAGGCACATGAGCGCAGCCTAAATATTGATTTTATTCTGGGGTATCTGAAGCGGATTCTGCCGAAGCGCCCCGATTTGAAGGTCATTATTACCTCCGCAACCATTGATCCTGAACGATTCGCGAGGCATTTCGCACCGAGTTTCGTGCCAGGTAAGGGTGTGGTAGACGATTCTCTCAGCGATGAGGAACGTGAGCTTGCCGAGCAGATTCTTCCCGATGACGCTCCCCCGATTATTGAAGTTTCGGGGCGCACCTACCCGGTGGAGATTCGCTACCGCCCGCTCGATGGGGACGACTACGCTGATGAAGATGAAGGCGACGAAGACCGTGACCCAACCGATGGAATCCTTGCCGCCGTTGAGGAGTTGTCGAAGGAAGCACCTGGCGATATCCTGATTTTCTTCTCGGGCGAGCGTGAAATTCGCGATGCTCACGATGCTTTAGAGTCTTTGGTTGCCAAGTCCCCACGTATGAACTATGAGGTTCTGCCGCTGTATGCGCGTCTGTCTCTCGCGGAGCAGCATCGTGTGTTTACGCCGGGGAACCGACCGCGTATCGTGCTGGCGACGAACGTTGCGGAAACTTCGCTGACGGTGCCGGGTATCAAGTATGTAATCGATACCGGCACCGCCCGCATTTCGCGGTATTCGGCGCGCACGAAGGTGCAGCGTCTGCCGATTGAGCGGATTTCGCAGGCAAGCGCGAACCAGCGCTCGGGGCGGTGCGGCCGTGTGAGCGATGGTATTGCAATTCGGCTGTATTCTGAGGAGGATTTCGCGTCGCGCAGCGAGTTTACCGACCCGGAGATTCTGCGCACGAACCTGGCGGCCGTTATTTTGCAGATGATTGCGATCGGCGTGGTGCGTGAGCCTGGCGATATTGCGCGTTTCCCGTTTGTGCAGCCGCCCGCATCACGCGCGATTAATGACGGCGTGAATCTACTGCGTGAGCTTGGGGCGCTTTCTGAAAAACCGGCGCGCACGGATAAAAGGGGGAAGCATCATCGTACTACCTCGACGCTGACCGCTACGGGGCGTGCAATGAGTGCGTTCCCGGTCGATCCGCGCTTGGCACGCATGATTATTGAGGGTTCGCGCCGTGACTGTGCTAAAGAGATGATGGCTCTTGCCGCTGCTTTGACGATTCAGGATCCGCGCGAACGCCCGGCTGAGGTGCGTGGCACCGCCGATGAGATGCATGCCCGTTTCACGGACGATAAATCTGATTTTTCGTCGTTCCTGCTGCTGTGGCAGTACATTAATGAGCGCCAGGCTGAGCTTTCCTCTTCACAGCTGCGAAAGATGTGCCACCGCGAGTTTATTAACTTTCTGCGTATTCGTGAGTGGCAAGATCTTTTCGCCCAGCTGCGTGAGATGGGACGCACCGCGAATATCCGCGTGTCGAACGGGCGCGATATTGACGCGTCGGGGCGTGAGGTTGAGATTCATAAGAGCCTGCTTTCGGGCCTGCTCTCGCATGTGGGCGCTAAGGAGGAGCGTGAGAAAACCTACGGCAAAGCCCCGCGTGGCCCGCGCGAATATCTGGGGGCGCGCGGCACAAAATTCGCTATCTTCCCAGGTTCAGGGCTTTTCAAGCAGAACCCTGACTGGGTGCTTTCTGCCGAGCTTGTGGAGACTTCCCGGCTGTGGGCACGCACAAACGCCGCGATTGAGCCACAGTGGGTTGAAGAAGTGGGCGGGCACCTGCTGAAGAAGCAGTATTCCGAGCCGCATTGGTCGGCAAGCCGAGGTGCCGCCGTGGCGTATACGAAGGGCACACTGTACGGACTGACGATTTATGCCGACCGTGCTGTGCAGTATTCCCGGGTAGATGCCGCCGCTGCACGTGAGATTTTTATTCGTTCTGCCCTGGTGGAGGGCGACTGGCGCACCCAGCACAAGTTCTACAAGCGCAACCTGCGTGCCCTGGCTGAGGTTGAGGAGCTTGAGGCCCGCCTGCGCCGCCGCGATCTGCGAGTGGATGACGCCGTGCTTTTCGAGTTCTATAATGCGCGCATCCCCGAGCATGTGACGGACGTTCGTTCCTTCGATAAATGGTGGAAGCACGCACGTTTAGAGAACGATAACCTGCTCGATTTCAACCCGGAAAACCTTATTAATGAGGACGCCGCCGATTATGACGATTCGCAGTTCCCGCGCCAGTGGGTACAGCGTACTGACGGCGGCGAACTCACCCTGGATTTGCGGTACGAATACGCCCCGGGGGCAGGGTTGGGCGGTGCCCGCACGGATGCGGCAAAACGCGACGGAGTGGCGGTTCAGGTACCGATTCTGTTCTTGAACCAGCTGACCCCCGAGCCGTTCCGCTGGCAGATTCCGGGAATGCGCCATGAACTTTTAACGGCACTCATTAAATCGCTTCCGAAGGCGATTCGCCGTAATTTTGTGCCCGCCCCGGATGTTGCACGCATGGCGTTGGAGTCTCTGGAGGCTGACTACTCCCCCGCGACTGACGAGCTTTTGCCTTCGTTCGCGCTGGTGCTGCGCCGTCTGCGTGGCGTGGTGGTTGAGCCGGATGCCTTCGACTGGGACTCCGTGCCGGATCATCTGAAGTTCACGTTCCAGGTGCGCGATGCCCGCAATAAGATTCTGGGCGAAGGCAAAGATATTCGTGAGCTGCAGCAAAAACTTCATGCGCAGATTCGCTCAGCCCTAGCGGATTCGCTGGGCGCTTCGGAGGATACGGTGGCGAAGATGGCGGCGCTCGCGGGCGGGAACTCCGCACAGAGTGCCACATCGCAGACCGGTTCGGCGCAGCAGGGCGCGCAGGAAAACAGCGCAGGATCGGGCGCAAAACCTGGGAAAGCCGCCGCTCAGGGCGCAGGCTCTCAAGATTCTATCCGTGAAACCACGGGTCTGACCGATTTTCCTGGTGAGGAGATTCCGCGCAAGGTACAACGCATTATTGCAACCCAGGCGGTCAGCGGATACCCGGCGCTGGTGGACGAAAAAACGAGCGTGGGCATCCGTATTTTCCCCACCGAGGCCGAGCAGGTGCATTCGCAGCGGCGCGGTATTATTCGTCTTCTGCAGCTGCAGGTGCCCTCACCTGAGCGGTATGTGAGCGATCACCTATCAAATAAAGAGAAGATTGTGTTCACACAGAACCCGCATGGTTCGATTGATGAGCTGATTCGGGACTGCACGGTTGCCGCGCTCGACAAGCTGGTTCCGCATACGCCCGTGTTCACGCGTGCCGAGTACCGCGAGCTGTTCGAGCATGTGCGCGCCGAGCTGATCGATACCGTCTTTGAGGTCACCAAGCTGGTTGCCGAAATCCTCTCAGAGGCGGCGGCGCTGCGCAAAGCCATTAAGAAAGCAACCTCATTGAGCACCATGCACGCCGTCTCAGACGTGAAGGGGCAGCTCGATAATCTGGTGTACCCCGGATTCGTGGCGAACACCGGGTACGATCAGCTGGTTCACCTGCCGCGCTATCTGAAGGCAGCGCAGATACGCTTGACGAAGCTGGGACCGAACCTGAACCGAGATAATCAGCTCATGCTCACGGTGCAGGATTTGGAGGACTCCTACGATTCCGCCGTCAAGTCGCTGCCTGAGGGGACTCTTATTCCCGATGCGCTCGCCCACGTGAACTGGATGCTTGAGGAGCTGCGTGTTAGCTTCTTCGCCCAGGAACTCGGCACGGCGTATACGGTCTCTGAGAAGCGCATCGCCAAGGCTCAGCGTGAGGCGCTGGAGCAAGTGAAGAGGTAGGTTTTCGGCAGGCTCTGTCTGGGTTTTCGTTCCTCAAAGGGTTGGGTGTTGCCACAAGATTCTGAATCTTGTGGCAACACACAACCCTCTTAGGTTCCATAGTGATATCGGCATGAAGCTATGGCAATAGAGTCATCAGTAAGCTTGTATACGAGACGATGTTCATCAGTAATTCTGCGTGACCACCAGCCTGAAAATTGATGTCTGAGAGCTTCAGGCTTCCCTATACCTTCATTACCATTTCGCTCAACATCTTTGATCAGTAGATTAATGCGCTTGAGAACCTTCCGATCTTGCACCTGCCACCAGAGATAGTCGCTCCATGCTGAATCGTCAAAAATAATTCTCACGACTATTCCTCAACCAGCTGATGCTCAGACCCAAGACCAGCTTCAAGACGGGAGATGGATTCCATAAGACGACGTGCATTAGCCGGGGAACGCATGAGGTAGGCAGTCTCTTGAAGAGATTCATATTCAGACAAGGAGAGGATAACTGCTGGCTCGTGCCCCGATCGAGTAATAACAATTTCTTCACGGTGGTCTTCAACGTGGTCAAGTACTTCAGCATACCGAGCCCGAGACTCGGTGTAAGACATGGTTTTCATAAACACCTTCTTTCTCTGTACAGTATAATGTACAGAGGGCTTGATAGGAAAGCAATGAAGCTCGGTTACCATACATTTAGACCGGTTTCTCCAGTTATTTCTGCGCCAATCCGAAAGTTTTGAACACGTATGATGATGGTATGAGTTTTATCGCTACGTTGGTTCTTCTGATAGGTATTAGTGCGGGAAGCAGCTATTTTTACAGACAACATGCCGCGCGGATAAAACCTCAGCCTGATGGAACCGTCCGAGCGAAGCTGCCCGGCTGGTACATCGCGTTTGGTTATTTTCTCATTGCAGCAGGAGTCTTCTTAGCCTTTGCTTCACTTATTTTAAGTTCAGGCAGCAATCCTATGCCCCTAAACATGGCGATTGGCTTTCCTGCTATGACCTTCGGTCTTGGTATCGTGACGATTCTTATGGGTCAGCGCCAATACATTGAAACCGGCGTGGACTATATCGAACGCCGCGCTTGGTACGGCAAAGTGACCCGAATTCCCTTCCATGAGATTGACTCGTACTCGTATAGTCCAGCGGGTCTTGGCGGTTGGCTGGTTCTTAAGACGACGGATAGACGCAGGATAGCGTTTAACTCTCGTTTTCTACGGGGTGAACGGGTGATTGCTGCGTTGGCGTTTCGCCAGATTAATGGCCGCTGGCCCTCCCCATACAACCAGGAGGAACAACGAGTCTTGGGAGAGGAATCATCCATGAGAGCCGCTCAGCAGTACCTTGCGAAGACTCCGAAAGCTCGGGGTTTGCGGCGGTAACGGATACGGTGCCTACAACAGCAAAGATTTGGAGGTGGGTAAGAAAACCTTGCTCTAAGATCGGTCCGCAAGTATCTGGTCTCCCCTTTCTCAGTTTTTGAACACGTATTATGGATATATGACTTTTATTATTACTGCGATTCTTCTGGTGTGTATCGGTGCGGTTAGCGGCTACTTCTATAGAAAACATGCCGCACAGGTAAAGCCTCAACCCGATGGAACGATCAGGGCAAAGCTGCCCGGCTGGTACAGATTTTGTGGTTACTTCCTTGTTGCTGTGGGAGTACTCTTTACCCTTATCACCCCAGCCTTGATCTCGGGCAGTAATCCGATGCCTCCATATATGGCGTTTGGGGTTATTGGAATCTGCTTAGTGTTTGGCGTCTGGGCAATTCTCATGGGCCAACGTCAGTATGTTGAAACCGGCGTAGATTACATAGAGCAATGCACATGGTACGGCAAAGTTACCCGTATCCCTTTTCACGAGATTGATTCGTATGCGTATAGCTCGGGGCATCCCGGTGGATGGCTGGTTCTCAAGACAGCAGATAAGCGCAAGATTGCATTTACGTCCCGGTATCTGCGAGGTGAACGGGTTATGTGTGCGCTGGTATTTCGTCAGGTTAATGGTCGCTGGCCTTCCCCGACGAGCCCTGAGGATCAACAGGTTTTGATGCAAGAAGCCTCATTGGCAGCCGCTCCGCAATATCTTACGGAGAACCCCATCGGTCAAAATCTAAGCGGGCAACAGGTGTAACGTTCTACAGGTACGTATGCACATATGTATAGGGTCGTCACCCAGTTCGGGAGCGGTTTCTTTATTCGAGAGCACTTGAACTGCTCTCGAATAAAGAAACCGCTCTTGTTGTGTGAATATACTGCTCAAGCCGAGCTATCGAGTCCATGAGGCGACAAGCATTCGTCGGAGAACTCATGAGATACATGGTCTCCCGGAGCGATTCATACTCGAAGAGAGGCAGAATCACAACAGGTTCGTGCCCGGTACGGGTAATCGTGGCTTCCTCACGATGCGCTTCGACGCAGTCGATAACTTCGGTAAACTGCTCGGCAGAACCGTTATAGAAAAAAGTTTTCATAGGGTGACGTCTCGCCATTGGGGGTAAGAATAGTTCTTAAAGATGAATATCTAACGATCTGTTTACTACGGAATTTGTTGCCCCTGCGGAGGAGATATGGAAGACGCATTAGAACTAGATTCACAAACACCGGAGGTAACTTTATAACCTTTCTCAAATTGCAAGTATTCACGGTGTACGTTTGTCCATTTTCCAGTACCAGGATCATAGTTCCCTGTAAAAACATGAACTCCTCTTGTATAGTAAGATACGGGCAATGAAGTACGTCCACTATTTTTAGAATTATACGAATCTACAACACAGGAAACACCACTATAACTAAAAATAACCATTCTAAATACAAGGAATATAGAACCAATATATAATAATATTGAAAAGAAACTTATTATAAAAATAATTCCATTTGATAAATCTGAAAGAGTTAAATACATACATCCGAAAATCATTAAAGAAAGGAAGAATATTATCACCATAAAAACGACTATGGAAGACACATTTTTTCAATATCCGAGCTAAGTATTTGGTTCCTATTTCGATATGTAGTTGAATATGAAGATAATGATAATATATAACAGAGAATTGCAAGTACTATAGATATCACCCAAATAGGCCCAAAAGATTTAATATACATATTTATTAATTTATAGAATTTTTCAAATTTTTTCTTATTTTCGCCTTTGGGTTCTTTATAAAACATATAGCTCAGGGAAAACCAGGGATAGAAAAATAGCGAGATCGGTATTATAGTAATAATTAAGAATAGAATCACACGGTAGGAATTATTTATAACGTAGTACTGAACATAGTCAGTAGCATTAACGATATCTCCTGAAAATATGTCTGTATAGGCATAAACCAAAACGGAGACCATAAATAAATATGACCCAATTGTAATAAAAATCCACCACTGCTTTATGAAGTCAAAAAAAACCGACAGGACCTTTAGGTTCTTTAGACTTATTTATGGTGGCTGAAGATATTTTTGACTCATTTTTTAGAGACCGACTCTGCCTCCATAACGAGGACATTACAACACCTTTTCTATGGTTATGTATCATTTTCTAGCTAAATCATATATTAACCACATATTGAGATATTAATCAAGTAATCTTACGGATACATTCTATATATATCAAATATTTACCCCTCAAAGAAAAGCCTCTCATAAACTTTCCTGGCATTTCGGGTGACACGTAGATAGTCTTCTTCCAGCTGGCGGGCGCTGCCGGGGGTGTAGCCACTCCAGCGGGCTACCGCTTCCAAGGCATCCCGCAGAGTCGGCAGCAGATCGGACTGACGTACACCACGCAGCACATTGCCGCCGCGAATCTTGGTCGCCAGCAGCCACGCATCCCGCAAAACTTCGGCGTCCTCGGCAGCCACCAGACTAGCCTGCACGGCGGCATCCAATGCTTCCAGAGTCGAAGTCGTGCGAAGCCCCTCAACCTTATGAGCGTGCTGCAGCTGGATCAGCTGAACCAGCCACTCCACATCCGAAAGGCCGCCACGCCCCAGCTTCAACTGCCGAGTACGGTCCGCCCCGTGCGGCATGCGCTCATGCTCAACGCGCGCCTTCATACGCCGCACCTGCTGCGCCTGTTCAGCTGTGAACTCGCGCGGGTACCGGTACGGGTCAATCAGCTCAACAAACGCACGCCCTAAATCCTCAGAACCGGCGATCGGGCGCGCCCGCAAGAGCGCCTGAAACTCCCATGTTTCTGCCCAGCGCTCATAGTAGGCGCGGTACGAATCCAGCGAGCGCACCAGTGCCCCCTGCTTACCTTCCGGGCGCAAATCCGCATCTACCTCAAGCGGGCGTTCGGCACGAATCGCAGGGTGTACAGGCTGTTTAATCAGCTGCATCAACCGGTTTACAATACGATTCGCCTGCGCCTGGGCTTCTTTCTCATCGGCGCCCTCCACGGGACGGTGCACAAACATCACGTCTGCATCCGAACCGAAGCCGTTCTCTGCGCCGCCCAGACGACCCATCGCAATTACCGTGATCTCGGTTAGTAGCGGGTTCCGCTGTTCTTCTTCGGGGTTCTTCCCCGTTTCCTCTTGAGAATCACGCTGCGGTGCGTCATTCTTCTGAGGCGCAGTTTTCTCGTCGCGCTCCCCTGCCTTGACCTCTTCGCGTTCCGCCAGGGCAAGCGCCGCCCCGATGGTACGCTCGTCCACGGTCGCCAGCCCGGTGCATACCTGCTGCACGTTCAGCAGGTTCAGGGCGTCCCCCATCGCAATACGAAGAATCTCGCGGCGGCGCAGGTATCGTACCGCGCGCATAGCGTCCGCAGAATCTTCATGTCGTGATAGGAGCGAGGTAATTTCGGCCTTGAGCGCGCCCGCACTCAGCGGCTGCAGGTCGGCAACCTTATCAAGCCAGGTGATGGAGGTGGGCGCGTCTTCCAGCAGGTCGGTAATATACCGTGAGCTTGAGAGTATGTGGCATAGACGCTCCGCTGCGGCGGGCGAATCACGAAGCATACGCAGGTACCAACTCGTGGTGCCCAAAGACTCTGAGACCAGGCGGAACCCCAGCAGCCCGGCGTCTGCATCCACCCCTTCAGCAAACCAGCCCAAGAGCACGGGCATCAGATGCCGTTGAATCTCAGCGCGGCGGCTGACTCCGTTGGTGAGCGCTTCGATATGCCGCATGGCTCCGCGCGGGTCGCGGTAGCCGAGCGCAGCCAGACGGTCCTGCGCCGCCTGGTCAGAAAGCGCCACTTCATCGCGGCTCAGGGTTGAAACCGCGGCCAGCAGCGGGCGGAAGAAAATACGTTCGTGTAGGGAACGCACATTGCGTTTGAGTTTCTGCCAGGCCTTGAGCATCTGCTCAGCCGAGAGTGTTCCCATGCGTTCGGCGGGCACCAGGGAGCGAGCAAGAGCACGCTGTTCCCCGGCGCGGTCGGGCATCAGGTGAGTGCGGCGCAAGTGCATAAGCTGAATGCGGTGCTCCAGCAGACGCAACTTCTTGTAGTCGCGTGAGAACGCTTCGGTATCGGCGCGGCTAATGTAGCTGGCACGGGTGAGCGCGGCGAGCGAATCCAGGGTAGATTTGGTACGCACAGCAGGGTCGGTTCGCCCGTGCACCAGCTGCAAAAGCTGAACCGTGAACTCGACATCACGCAGGCCACCGGGGCCGAGCTTTATTTGACGTTCCAGCTGGGCGGCAGGAATATTATCGGTCACGCGGGCGCGCATAGCCTGCACAGATTCCACGAAGGAATCCCGAGCGGCTGATTCCCATACGAACGGCTCGATTGCGCGTGCGTATTTTTCACCCAAATGCGCAGACCCAGCAATTGGTCGGGCTTTCAAAAGCGCCTGAAACTCCCAGTTCTCAGCCCAACGCTTGTAGTACCGCACATAGGATTCGACGGTGCGCACCAGCGGCCCGTCCTTGCCTTCGGGGCGCAGGTTCGCGTCCACCTCCCACAGCGGCGGTTCGGAGGCAGGCGCCATGATCGCCTTCGTTAGCGCATGAACCAGCTCAGTACCGATCTGGGCGCAGTCCTGCTCGGTGAGGGGTTCTACTCCCTCGGGCAGTTCACTGGCGGGAACGGGTGCCATCACATACACCACGTCTACATCAGAAATATAGTTCAGCTCGCGCGCCCCGCATTTGCCCATACCGATAATCGCCAAATCCAGGGCATCTACGGATGCACCCCGCGCGGGTGCCGCGCACAGTCCACCGCCCAGCCCCTCGGCAACCTCGGTGCGGGCTATCGCGAGCGCTCCTTCCAGCGCAGCGGCGGCAAGATCAGCAAGATGCCGCCCAACCGTGGGCATAAGTTCCACAGGATCGGGCGAGCACACATCAACGAGGGCGATTTTCGTGAGTGCGGCACGGTACGCCACACGCAGCGCCGTGTACCCGTCTTTACCTGTCATCTCGCGTGATGCGCGCGGCCGCTCATCGTCGGGGTTTGCACCCACCGCTTCCAACAGATCCGTACGGTATGCGGTTGCCAGCGGGGCCGTAGGCTCATCAATATCGTCGAGCTTTTTACCCCCGGCAGCGCCGCTGTACCCGCGAATATGCGGGGTTTCCTCAACATCGTGCGGGTCTATCTGCGGCTCAATATCCTCCGCCTGAATAGTGCTAGGCTCTTGAGTGGCGATAAGCTCGGGTTCAGAGTCTAGCCCGTGGCTGTCGAGAACATGGTCGATTAAATGCGGGTTGCGGTACAGAAAATCGCCCAACGCCTGCGAAGAACCCAAAAGCCGGAACATGCTAAATTCGGCATCCCCGCGGTTCGCGCGCTCCGCCGTTGCGGGGTGCTTTTCGATAAGCCTCACCAGCGAAGGTAAAGCGATATCCGGCGAGGGTGCCCAGCGGAGCCCGGCGAAGAGAGCATCCGTATTAACCTGGGCGAGTTCGGGGGAATCAAGCCAGCGCTCGCTCTTTGCGGCATCGTAGAACCCAGCGGCGACCATGCGCGTGCGCCTGCGTGCGTGTTCTTGACGTTCCGCATCCGCCGGTGCCGCCGCTGTGCCTTCAGTAGGTTGCTGCTCTGGCATGGTCCCCTCCCGAAACTCGCCTATCCGCTAGAGAATACCCAGATTATGCTTGAGCTCATACGGAGTGACCTGCGCCTGGTATTGTTCCCAGTCGGCGCGCTTATTGCGTAAGAATTGTTCGAAAACCTGCTCCCCTAGAGCCTCTGCCATAAACTCGGAGTCCTCGGTACGGTTAATAGCCTCACGCAGAGAAGCAGGCAACGGGTTGTAGCCCATAGCGCGGCGTTCTGCGGTTGTCATGGCGGCGAGGTCTTCAGTCACGGCAGGCATAAGCTCATACTCGTGCTCAATACCTTTGAGCCCTGCGGCGAGAATTACCGCATATGCTAGGTAAGGGTTTGAGGCCGAATCAAGCCCGCGGTATTCGATGCGCGCCGCCTGCATCTTATTTGGCTTATAGAGCGGTACACGCACCAGCGCCGACCTGTTATTGTGCCCCCATGAAACGTAACTGGGTGCTTCCCCACCGCCCCACAGCCGCTTATATGAATTGATGAACTGATTGGTGACCGAGGTAAACTCCGGGGCATGCTTGAGTACCCCGGCAATAAAGTGCCGTGCCGTCTTTGAGAGACGATACTCAGCCCCGGCCTCAAAGAACGCGTTGGTATCGCCCTCAAAAAGCGAGAAATGGGTGTGCATACCGCTGCCGGCATATTTGGTGAAAGGCTTAGGCATAAACGTTGCGTAAAGATCCCGCGTGTACGCAACCTCTTTGATAACGGTGCGGAACGTCATCACATTATCGGCGGTCTGCAGGGCATCAGCATGGCGCAGGTCAATCTCGTTCTGTCCGGGACCAGTTTCATGGTGGCTGAACTCCACCGAGATACCAACCTCTTCAAGCATGGTCACTGCCTTGCGGCGGAAATCCTGCACAATCCCGCCGGGTGTGTGATCAAAATAGGATTCATAGTCTACCGGTACCGGAAAACCGTCATCACCCAGCTGAGCAGATTTGAGCAGATAAAACTCAATTTCGGGCGAGGTGTAGCACGTGAATCCCATTTCAGCCGCTTTATTGAGGGTTCGCTTGAGTACGCCGCGAGTGTCGGATGCGCTCGCCTCACCATCAGGTGTAAGAATATCGCAGAACATGCGGGAGGTATGGTCTTCAATCCCGCGCCAAGGCAATATCTGGAATGTGGAGGGATCGGGTTGAAGCAGCATATCGGATTCGTACACGCGCGAAAGACCCTCAATAGAGGAACCGTCAAAGCCGAGCCCTTCCTCGAAGGCGCTTTCAACCTCAGCAGGGGCTAATGCTACGGATTTGAGGGTTCCCACCACGTCGGTAAACCACAGCCGAATAAAGCGAATGTCGCGCTCTTCGATGGTGCGCAGTACAAATTCCTGTTGACGGTCCATAGATATCTCCCTGTATTCCGGGCGGTAGGTGACTCGGCGGTGAGTGATGCCGTGCTCACGCATATGTTGGTGCCGCAAGACGCGAGTGCGCTGGCACGGTTTTATGTCTCTTTCTAGACTATCGGTTTCTTCCCGCAAACGCCTGATGTTCAGGTTTCGTTTATGTAAATTCTGTGGGTCAGGTAGGCGGGTGTAGCTCAGTTGTTGTATGTTCCGCGTTTTACCCACCTTTGAAAACTGAACCACAAGAGGCGGGCTTTTGGCTGAGAAAGTAGACCTCTCTCGTTCCCAACCAAAAAAGCCCGCTTCATATGCACACAGTAGTTTATTCCCCCAAAATTCACGTTCAATTCACGCTAACGGGCGCTGGACTGCCCGGCGAGTCACCTAAGATAGAAGTTGCTGGGTGACTCCCATCACTTCAAAATTTTGTGGACAGCCCAACCACGAAATCACTGAATACGTTCCAGAGGAAATACACATGAGCATTGCAGAAATATGCAGAATGATAGCTATAGCGTTCATGTACATCGTATGTTTTATCGTTTTAGGAATTCCCGTTCTCATTTTCGCTGGATTTATCGTATGCGCCCTTCTAGCTATACCCCTCACGCCAATCCTATGGGTCATAGACAAGTTCCGCAACCGAAACCCCACCCCGGTTCCAGAGACTCCCCAAAACCCGTTTAAACTCGACGAAATTACCTGGGCTTTATCGCCTCGCCAACTGCGCGACCGGCATGAACTGTACGTACGGTGGGCGCATCGTATTTACCTCAATATCGCTATCCGCCCTGATACCCTCAAAAAACCCGCATTGGACGATGCCTACTCTGAAGCTGTCCGTGTTGATATTCTGCGAGCCTACACGGCCTTGAACAGATATGAATACGCGCTAGATGCTAAATCTTCTCAACCGCAGAAACTCCGTCAGGCGAGTACCGACGCTCTCGGATACTCTCGGGGTGTTATACGTCAGACAGGTTTGATACTTGGAGATTGGAAAGAACCGCGAAATATATCCGCAAAAATCTTTAAAGGGCAAGAAGCTAAGGTACAAGAACTTTACGGCATCCGTGATGAAACCGAACAGCATCTTTCCACCGCACTATCGCAGCATAAGAACAGTGTTTTTCTCCAACAGATTGCTTGTGCGGTACTTGCCGCCGCAACACAGGTTCTAGAGGCAGCGCAGCATAAACTCGCCGAACATCCGCATATTCGCGGGGATGCGGCACGAACTTACCTGCACCACGAAATTCAACGTGCAATATGCGGCGTTAGGACTATATTGACGGCGCTGCAAGAAGCCCTTGACGCATGCGAGGAGTACTGCCGTGCCGCCCCCGAAGCGCAGACTGCCGTTGAACTTCTTGAAGCGGCGCAGTACGGAGCCGAAGAACGCCGCAACCGTTTTTATCGGCAAATTGTTAGCCACCGTGCCGAACAGCTCGAAGAAATCCTAGCAACAACCGGCAAAGCACCCGCTGACCTGCCGCAGAATCATGAGATTCGAGACCGTATAACGAGCTTTTGCGTAGATTTGCTTACGGAGGTGAAGCCGGTACTTTCAGAGGAGTCTTATACACGCTGCGAGCGCCTTATTCAACGCCTATGCATAACGCAGATACGACGCGAATACGGTTACACAAAGCTCCTTCTTGCTGGGGAATACGCGCCGCTGAATACACATGAGCTCTGCACGGCTATGCTGAATCAGTATGCTTGCCAAATACTTCTGGAGGATAAAGATGATCTATCGGGCTCTTTAGAGTACCTGGTTAACCTGGTGAAACAATTACGGCATACGCGAGAGGAAATGCTGCGAACATATGACGGCTACTTCCCCGATATGATACCCGATTCACCAAGCCAAAAACGGTTTGTGACGGCGCTAAGCTACGAGCTTCTTGTATCTGACACCGAAATGTATGCGGCATATGACGAATGCCAGCGTATGCTCGAACGCGATAAGCGCAGCAGACTGCAACCCGATTCAGAGGAATATCGTTACTGGATGCTGCAAAACCCTAGTTGGTTTTATCATTCCCTGTATAAGGATGACTTTTTTGTACCCTGGCATAAGGTGTGGGAGGAGCCAGACTACCCACGACCGGACTATCTGAAAGTCTGATACTCGGTTCATCACGTCATATAAAGTGGCGAAGCTACCCTTCGTAAAACCAGGAAGGAATAATTGTGGAGTATCTTATTTTCAGCGGCGCCTTCATGCTCGTTATGTTCAGTATCATCTGGCTTATTTCTTATATCTCTTCTTTCAAAGAACCCTGTCCTTTACCCAATGGAGTCTATGAGCCCGAGTTTATCGTGGCCGATCCGTATGCGCTCTCGGCAGTAGCACTCTCTCCCCAAGGGTTCGCCCCTGCCAACGCTCACCCCTCAATTTTCGAGCTATCGCAGGCGGAACTCATGCACAGATGCACCGCATGGTACCGCGAAGCTGTATACGCCGCCCAATATTTTCAGCTGCTACGAGAACGGGCGCAGATAGCCCAAGTTCGAGTCAGCAAAGCCGTCAGTCGTGACTATCTGGAAGATACCGATAGTTTCATCCGGAATATGCACGCTGCATATTATGCTTTCGCGACTACGGTGCACAGAGACGATCAAGCCCTCAAAACCGCTGTAGCGCAGTCTCTTAGCTGTTCCTTCGGAGTGCTCTTGAGCATTGCCTATTTGCCCGTTCCCGAAAGTTATCTCACCGATGAAAAACTCGCGCATATCGCCGACCGTGCTCGGGAGCACCAACAGGCTTTATCGCGCCAAATTCACGATCTTGAGACACGCTATCCAGCCATTACCTCATTCCCATTTGATGTACTACATAGGCACCTTCGCCTAGCCCAAACGCTGCACGAGAATACACACCATGAACGATATCTCCAAGGTGCCCAGACGATTTATCGACACCTCACTCTGCTCACGGATGCATTCGACTCCGCACAATCACAGCTGAGCCCAACGCTGAAAACCCTTGAGCGTCTGCTTCAGCAGATTGATATTGACCACGCATCAGAGCATTTTCAGACACTTACCGAATATCGTGCAAGGCTCACCGAGCTACAATCGGCGGTGCCATCACAAGACCCCATCACCGTACTAGTACAGGCAACACAGCTTACTCTCGATATTGTCAAAGCTCTCGGATACGCATTTTCCGCAGACACTAAAAACGATGCGCGCGCCCTCCTGAGCACCACTACCGAAACACTTATCTCGGCTAATCTAGCCCGCACCAACGTGTACACGCTCGGTCGCCTTCTGCCTATAAGCCCAGAGCTTCGCGCCGCCCTCTCTCAGGCACATGTTCAGGTACCCCAACTCTACGAGATGATGTCGCTTAGCCAGATGGTCCGCGAGTGCGAACACCTCATGAAATCCGCATCTGCGCTGCACCACCGCGCCCGCACTGAATATCACGAAAAATTCTCAGCCTTTACGCATGAAGAGATCCTCTCGACTGTAACGGAGGCTCTAACCCGGTCTTCAGCCGAATTGCAAGCTCAAGCACAACGCTGTCTTGAACAATTCCAATGCGATGCGCTCGCCGCTGATAAACGAGACTCCGGTACCAGCCCACTCGTGTACTGGACCCCTGCTCTCACACAAGATACCGTTTTCCTCTTCCACGCAGAACGTCACGGTTGGCGCTGGGGCTGGCGAAAGTCCCTTGTCAGAGGTAACTACTCTCCATTACGTGCCCTGTACTAAACCAGATGATGGGTGTTTTGGTCGCCATAGCATCAGGCGTTATCTATCAGCGAACCGCTCCCCAGCACTACCGGAGCAACCACGATAAAATAGACCCCATGAGCGAGAACGAAAACGCCCCTTACGCACCATCCGCGTCTGCCGCATCTGCACAGCACCCGCACAACGCGACGAGCGCCGCCCCCACAGGAACCGGGGATAAGTCTTTCAACCTTGAAGCGGTGAAGAAAGTGCGTACCCTCCACCTCGCGCAAGCCAAAGCTGCGGGCGAAAAGTTCTCAATGCTCACCTGCTATGACTTCTTAACAGCCCAGATTTTTGACCGCGCGGGAATCGATATGCTTCTTATCGGTGACTCCGCCGCTAATGTCGTCTACGGATATGAGTCCACTCTCACCGTTACTCTTGACGAGATGATTCCGCTCGTAGCCTCAGTAGCACGCGGCGCATCCCGCGCTATGGTGGTCGCCGATCTCCCCTTCGGCAGTTACGAGCAGTCTCCCGCACAAGCAGTCGCTTCGGCGGCGCGCCTCATGAAAGAAGGCGGGGCACACGCTATCAAAATCGAGGCCAACGCCGCTATGACCGAGTGGGTTCGTGCCATAGTTCGTGCAGGTATTCCGGTTGTCGCACACGTCGGTTTCACCCCGCAGTCGGAGCATGCTCTCGGGGGTTTCCGGGTGCAGGGCCGCGGCGAAAAAAGCGATGCCGTTGTTGCGGATGCACGCGCCCTCGCCGAAGCTGGCGCATTCTGTGTGCTTCTTGAAATGGTGACTACAGAGACCGCGCGCCGCGTTGATCAGGCGGTGGGCGCAGTTCCTACTATCGGTATTGGCGCAAGCAACGTCACTACCGGTCAGGTGCTTGTCTGGCAAGACGCTATGGGAATGCGCGAGGGCAAACTCCCCAAGTTCGTCAAACAATTCGCGCAGATCGGTTCGCTTCTTGAAGATGCGGCACGTGCCTACCGCGCCGAGGTGCGCTCGGGTGAGTTCCCCGCCCAAGAACACACTTTTGAGTAGGATCTCCTCAGAAAAACCGTCTTAGGGAGCAGCGGAAAATCTACAAAGCACAAGAGCCAGCCTCACACGCGGTGAGTCTGGCTCTTATAGATTTGCGCGGAAATCGGCTAGTCCTGGTTATCCCATTCTTCATTACGCTTCTGCGCTGTTTCCATGGCCTTTTCGGCCTCTTCGCGCGTCGCGTAAGGACCCCATAGGTGGGTAATCTTGCTTTGCTGCCCTTCTTCTACCTGCCCGGTAAAGGTGTTATACCAGTACTGCACCGGGTGCGGACCGGGGGTGATGTCTTCGGTAATGCTCATTATTCTCCTTCAGCATGCCTGCGTTTTGGTGACAGAAAACTACGCAGGTTCTTTATGTCCTTCACGGTAGCACCTTTTATATCCTCATGCGCCGTCTTTCACCAATTTTCGTCAACTTTAAGGCCCTGCGCACGCATGGCGAAAAATATTCTGCATATATGGAAAAAGGTTCGGGTTTTGTATGGGGTACCTAGCGATACACCTGTGTTCTGCCGGTAAGATAATTTTATGGCTACTTCTCATAATCTTCCCGCAGAACCGGGTGCCGCGCCCATAGGGTGCCTGCCCCCCGGAGTTGTCACCCCCATGCGCACTGTACCGGCAGATATTGTTCGCCCCGAATACGTGGG
>ERZ773212.520-NODE-520-length-18509-cov-9.065568_pt1 | contig 18509 bp, 17 predicted proteins | sample MGYA00581005_ERZ773212 | MGnify/ENA primary metagenome ERZ773212 (study PRJEB29015, sample SAMEA2738154) | human oral metagenome | biome: human oral; feature: human-associated habitat; material: saliva | place: China | collected 2196 ... | reverse complement strand
TTGATTCGCCGGTTCTTGCCAAAGGGGCGTTCTTTTGATGTCGTTACGGATGAGCAAATACGAGAGATACAGGACTGGATCAATCAACTTCCCCGAAAATCTTTTCATTACAGTTCGCCGGAGGAATTATTTCAATCTGTCCTACTTGATCTTGCAATCTAGCTATAAAACAACCTTTTGCCTCTTTCATCCGTCTACTTCCGTTTGAATACAAATAGCTTGCTAATCACATAATTTGAGACAATCACTACAATCTGCGCAATCAGCTTTACCAAAAGGCTGTTCCAGTGTAGACGGTCGATGAACACAAAAAGCATCAATTCTTCCACACCGAGCGTCAAAAGCCGACCGCTGAAAAAACCTGCCAGCTGTGCCCAGAAACCCTTTGCCGAATCCGTCTCCGCATCGAAGACCCAGGTCTTATTCGTGATGAACTGAAATAAAACACAGATGACCCAGTCGACAATGTTTGCAAAGAGCGCTCCCCAGCCGAAATGCTTTGTGAAGAACACAAAGAGCGCCAGATTCAAAAAGACTGCCAATCCTCCAAAGAAAAGATACAGAAGCACTTCTTTGTGTTTTTGATACAACGGCTTGAATATCCGTAATCCCGGCAAGCCCATCATGCGGTCAAAAATATCCTCGCGCTTACTTTCTGTTTGCATGCATTTAGTCCCCTATCTGTTTTCAGACTTCCGGAATCCTCTTTTAGACGGAAAGAAAAACCCGAATCTGCTCTTCCGTCACCGCAGCCAAATCCTTGCCCTCAGCCCAGGCCTGATACCAGCGCACGGTCTCGCCGACTGCCTGATCCACATGCCATATGGGTGCCCAGCCAAAGCTCCGCTTTAACTTCGCGCAGTCAAGCTTCAGGAAACCCGCCTCGTGCGGCGCATTGGCCTCGGCCACGTTCTTCCAAGATGCCGGCTCGCCCCAGTGCTTCACAAAGAGATCTGCGAGCTCTCCGGTGCTCACGCAGTCGCAGTCATCCGGACCCACATTGTAATAGCCCGCATACTTTGCTTCCTTCGCCTGCTGCATCACAATCATCAGGTAGGCGTAGAGCGGTTCCAGCACATGCTGGTAGGGGCGTGTCGAATAGGGATTCCGAAGTTCGACTGCCTTGCCCTGCACGGTTGCGCGCACGCAGTCCGGGATAATTCTATCCTTCGCGAAATCACCGCCGCCGATTACATTGCCAGCGCGCGCGGTGGAAATGCGCATTGCACCCGGCTCCGAGAAAAAGGACTTCTGATAAGAGTGGGTCACCAGCTCCGAGCAGCTCTTCGAATTCGAGTAGGGATCGTAGCCGTCCAGCTTCTCATCCTCGGTAAAGCCGTGATTCGCCTGCTCCGGGTTCTCATAGACCTTATCGGTCGTCACGTTGAGGAAACTCTCCACACCACCGAGTTCCCGCACTGCCTCGAGGAGGTTCACGGTGCCCATCACATTGGTCTCGTAGGTCTCACGCGGATAGCGGTAGGACTCTCTGACCAGGGGCTGTGCCGCGAGATGCAGTACACAGTCCGGCTTTGCCTCCCGAACAGCCTCCTTGAGGCGGGCAAAGTCGCGGATGTCCGCGATTGTCGAATGCATCTTATCCTGTAAACCGAGGAGCGAGAACAAATCCGGATCACTCTTCGGCTGCAGCGCATAGCCGTAGACTTCCGCGCCGAGCAGGCGGAGCATAACCGAAAGCCAGCTTCCCTTAAAACCGGTGTGACCGGTCAGGAACACACGCTTTCTCGCATAGAATTTTTTCATGTCGTCTGTGTATTTCATTCTCACTACCTCCTCTGCGGGAACCGGCATATTCCGCCCTCCCTGTTCTACTCCGAAAAGCCACTGTTACTGCATGTTTCGCCTATTTCTCCGGTCAAAAGCATCCATGCGTTTCCGGATTTCCGCAAAATTCCGGATGGATTGCAGTCCAATCTTAAAAATACGCTTCACGTTCATGTAATTCTTTCCGCCCTGACGCGGCTGGAAAGTCACGATGCGGTAGCATACCCTCTCGTGATACTTTGAGAAACAGGCCGCCAGAATCGCGTTCGGCAGGTTAAAATCCGCAGGCATAAGGTCCAGATACTTGGCAACCACAGAGCTCTTCATCAGACGGAAGGGTGCATTTGCATCCGGAACAAAGGTCCCGAAAAAGATTTTCAGGTATACGCGCAGTACGTTCTCAACCGCCTTACGCCCCATACCGTCTCCGCGCTTCTTGCGGTCGCCCATAATGACATCATATTTTTCGCGCAAATTCCAGAAGGCCGCAAATTCCGCCGGAACGGTCTGTCCGTCGGAATCGGTCTGAAAAATCCAATCCGCACCGTGCACAATTGCATAGCGGTATAAGAGTATCACTTTGGTGCCGTGATCCGTGCCCGGCTTCGGAATCACGATCAGTTTCTCATACTGCCGCTGCAGAGAATAAAGGATTTCTAAAGTCTTATCCCGGGAACCGCCGTCTGAGATTACAAGCCGGGAATCCTCGCTGCCGTATGCGAGCATAGGGTACCACGCTTCAACCACCGCACGGATATTGGCTTCTTCGTTGTATGTCGGCATGACAAGGTATAAACAATCTCCCACCTGACTCTCCCCTCACTGCAGTTCACACGCCAAATCGAGCGCCCTGCGAATTGCCTGATCCATGTTGTAGTACTTAAACTCCGCGAGGCGTCCCGCAAACGCAAGTCCCCTGACCTGCTTTGCCTCGTCATAATACTTCCGAAACAGCTTCTGACTCTCTTCGGTCAGAACCGGATAGTAGGGCTCCATCGCCTCGCCCTGCTTGTAGGGCAGCGGGTATTCCACGGCATAGGTGGTTCCTCTGACCTCCTGCACCGGGAGCTTCTTGTACTCCGTGATGCGCGTAAAGCCCTCGGCCTGCGGATAAGCGACCACCGGCATATCCTGGAAGCTGTCAATGTCCTCGTGCTTCCACACAAAACGCAGCGAACGGTAGGGTAACTTGCCGTGCTTGCAGTCAAAGAGTTCATCCAATGCGCCGGTAAAGATTAAGATACCGTCCAGCGGCTTATCGCCGTCCATGACCTGATTATCCCGAATCGAGAAGCGATCCAGCGCCTCCTCATTCAGACGAAGTTCAATGCTCGGGTGCTTTAAGAGATTTTTGATAAACTCCATGTAACCTTTCACAGGCATTGCTTGGTACTTGTCGCTGAAATACTTGCTGCCGTAGGAGAAGAGAATGGGCACACGCTTAAAAATCTGGCGATCCACCTTCTCGGGATCTATGCCCCACTGCTTTGCGGTGTAGGGCTTATAGTCCTTCTCATAGAGAAAGTCTGCAAAGCGTCTCACGTAGCTATCCTGACTTTCCAGCATTTCTAAGACCGTCGCCGAAGCACGGTCGCCAAACTCTGCCTTGATATGCGCCTTAATCTCCTCTGCCTCCTCCTGGAAGAAAGTATCCACGGAACTGAAATCAAAGGAGGTGGGCACGCACTTGCCGTCCATCACCGAGCCGCAGACCAGGTTAAAGTCCTTGAGCTCGCAGTTGTCGCTCACATAGCGATAGACCTCATCGTCATTGGTGTGGAAGATGTGCGGTCCGTAGTAGTGCACGTGGATACCGTACTCATCGTTATAATCATAGACATTTCCGCCCGCATGAGCGCGGCGCTCCAGTACCTGCACCGTGTGTCCCTTTTTAGCAAGTTCCGCCGCCAATACAGTGCCCACAATACCGCTGCCTGCGATATAGTATCTCATCCGCTTATCTCCATATCGCCGCGCACACAATCGATTACCCGGCTGATTCCTGTCTCAAAATCTATCCTCGGTTCAAAGCCTGTGTCCCGCCTGATATCAGTCAGGTCAATGCAGGAGCAAGGCAGCTTGTCGCTGTTATACGGAATCTCGCCTATGCCGAGCGGCAAAGACGGATCAATTTTCCGGTGGATGATGCGAATGTAATTTCGGAGCGGCCAGTTGTCCCCGTGGCCGATTGCATAGACCGCACCGTCCTTGCCCCGCTCGCCGACTGCAATCAGCGCAGAAACCACATCGTCGATATAGACATAATCCCAGAGCTGCTCGAGCTTGGTGAGCGAGGGCTTTTCGCGGTGCAAAAGCTTATCGATTGTGTAGAAAATGACATTGTTATCCCGGCGATCCGCCGCATAAATACCGGCGATAATCGTATAAACAAAGTCAATGTCGTTTCGCGATGCAAAATCGCTGCAAAGATAGCGGAGCGCTATCTTTGCAGCGCCGTAGGCATCATGCGGTGACGGCAATGCCTCTTTGTTGAGCGGCTTTCCGTAGTAGAGATATTCGTTTGTAGATCCCGGAAAAACAATCCGGCGAATTCCGATTGCAATCGCCAGTTTCATACAGTCGAGAGACATATTGACATTGCCGATCTGAATATCCAGTTCATTCCGGCTTTCCGGCTTTACACCGTTCCACGCAAAGTGGTACATCACCTCTATATCTTTCGGAAAATCCGCAATGTGATTCAGGATCTGATTGAGATCCAGGCTGTACACATGCAAATTCGGTGCATTCTCACCGGCATAAATATTATGCCCGGGATATACGGTGGCATAAACTTCAATTCCCTGTCTGATTAAACCCCTGACCAGATTTCTGCCGATAAATCCGCCCGCTCCCGTCACCAGTACCTTCTTCATTGCACGCTCACTGTCGCGGTTAATTCAACTTTGCCTGCTCAAAGGCCCTCACTTCTTCCGGCGTACCGAGCACGTGTACAGCCTCCTTCGGTACGCGGGAGATGTACACTTCGCCGCCCTGTTCAATCAGATAGTTATACATGGGCGCAATGTACTTTTCACCCTTTTCAAGGTTAGCCTCACTCGCGTAGAACTCATCATACAGTTTCTCATAGAGAGCGCAGCTCTTGAAGTAATAAGCTCCCAAGGTGCAGTTTTCGGAAATTCTCTTCTTTTCTCTCACCTCAACCGCTTTTCCGGTCTCGTCAAGGCGCACAAAACTCCAGTGGTCACCCTCGCCGAGGAAGCAGGGAATAAAACCGTCTCCCCTTAACCCTTCCGCATTCATGGCGCCGGGCACCACATAGGTATCAATGTTATAGACAAGCAGGCCATGCTCCGGATTCCAGTACCGAGAGGCCAGCTTTGCGGTTGTCGCCTGTCCGTCGGTCAGGTAGTCAAGCAGTAAAAGCTTATAATCCGAAATGCCGAGCGCAGCGCATTGCTGCTCAATAAAGCCCTCAACATCCGCACTTTCGTCGCGCATCGCAATGAAAATATAACGCGCCGCACATTCGGCATAGCCCTGCAGACTCCGAATAGACCACTCAAATAAAGTCTTTCCGCGCGTCTCAATCATGAACTTCGGAACCGTATAGCCTGCCTTCCGGAAGCGGGATCCGAGTCCTCCCATTGTGATCACAATATCCAGATTCTTCATCTCTTCTCCCCCTTTACACGCGATGCCTCACAGCGTTCTTCCAGTTCTTCCGGCGTATAGCCCAAAAACTCATCCGGCCTAACGGAACGGTCATCCACATAAAAGCCCTTGTGTCCCGGCCAGGGCTTTCCGTAGAAAATCTCGTCATAGGGGATGTTCCACTTTTCAAGCCAATCGGTCAACACACGCGCCGTATTCTTATTGATCAATCCCAGATTTCCCTGATACGAGTTCATGTTGCGCGAGGTGAAGAGAACAATCTTTGCCCCGGCCTCGTGGTAGACACGCATTTTTTCCACCACCTCGGCAAAAGGGACCAGTTCCTCATACTTCTCCCCTTTCTTCTTGATCGGGCAAATCGTGCCGTCTATGTCAAAGACGAACGAATACTCACTGTAGTTCATTCTGAATCTCCTCCAAAATGTTCCTCGCATTCAGGATAAAGCCGAAGACCTTATGCGGGTTGTCGATGTGCAGCGGCAACATCGAGAGAAAGAGCGAAGCCTCATAGAGACGAATCAGCAGATAGTGATATCCGGACGCTTCCGCTTTTTCCCGGAACCATTTTTTATACTGCGAATTGTCAAAAGTGAGTTTCAATTCTGCCCGGAACTCACGATTGATTGAAATTTCATACAGTGCATTGTTGAAAAAATCGTAATTGCCGCAAATCGAATGACTGAGTTTTGCGAGATCATAATACGGATTGGTCCAGAGTTCCTCTTCCGTGAGCGCGCCCTTCGGATCGATAAACTTGAGCATTCTGGTCGCCTTGTTGTACATCGCATTTGCAAAGCAGGGATCGCCATGGCCGATTACGCTGACCGGCTCCATTCGAACGCGCACCTCCACTTGCTGTTTCAGTGCAAAGTAGCGCGCCTTAATATCGTCAATGCTCTCACCGGTACCGGCCTGTAAGAGCGCCGCAATGTGCCCGTAACTCTCGAGTTTCTTCAGGTCTTCAATACGACTCTCTACCTTTTCGATGTAAAGGGAATCTGCCGTTTTCTGATATTCCTCTTGGCTGACTGCCTTTGCATGACGTTCTTTGAAGAAGTTAAAGTACATGTCAAGCAGACGTCGAAACTCCTCCTCGCCGATCGAGCCGTGCACCCATTTAATCGCAAGATCTGTCATATAAAGGCGCTCCATCGTATAAGAGGCACTCTTCTCATCTTCTTGGTAGTTAAAGGGCAGAACAAACCACCGCTTCATGTCATCCGGCAAGAGATGATAGAAGGTGTACTCTGCCTTAATCTTCTTCTTATTGGTGGAACGCTTGGTCAGCGTATATTCCTTTTCTTCAAGCGAATTAAAATAGCGCGCGTCAAAATTTCCCGTGATGCAACGGATAAAGTTAAAGACATCGCCGATATTGACAAGTCCGTCCGCCGGGAACGAATTTGAAACCGTTCGCACCGCCGTAGCCGAACTTCCCTCCTTGCAAACGCGCTCCAGAAATGCACGATACGACTTTGTGTCCGCAAACATTACTCCCGCAGTCTCATTCCGCACGGTCATCCGGTAACTTTCCTCAATAAAAGGCAGTTTCTGAAACGAGAGTTTTGCCCACTCCGCATCGCTTATAATATAATTCGCAAACATATGCAGAATGTGAACCGGCTCCACCGTCTGTTCGCCGAACTGCTCTAATAACGCATTAAACGCAAAGACAGAGCGCACCACCTGCCACTCCATCTCCGGAAAATATGCCAGAAGCTGCTGCCGGAAGCGCTCTCCGAGGCGCTGCCGCTTGACAACCACCTCCGAAAAGCCCTTCTCACCAATCACATCCTCTATGACCTCGCTCTTCCGGACTGTGTCATCAAAGATTACGATAAGCTTCATCTGCCCGTTCCTTTCTTCCCACAAAGATCAGCGCACCGAGATAAAAGAGCAGCAACGACACCGTTCCGATTAAGATAATGCCGCTCAGATAATCGGTCTTTCCGCCCCACATCGCACCAAGCAAATAGGCCGACATTGCCCGTCCCAAATCCGCGCGAAGTATGGATGCGGTGAGTGCCAGTCCTCCGATTTCAATGAGCCAGGCAGCCACCGACAGCATATAGCTGAGTAAAAACTTTCCCTGTACCACCCGGTGAATGTCCAGGTATGCTGCCTGCAAACGCGCCAAAACAGTCAATGCAAACAGCTTTCGCTTGCTCCCTCTCCCTTGAATCAAATAGCGATTCCAGTATTGGCAGAGCCCCGGAAGCGCAAAATAGATAAAACTCAGCGCAAATAACACCGCAAGCAAGACAAACGAAACCGCAGACATCGCATTTCCGAGCGGCAGTACAAATAAAATAAGCACGGTCATCAATGCTGCCGTATCCACAAAGCGATCCAGCAAAATTACTGCAATGCCGTACATCCAGTCTCCGATATAATAACCGTAACAATAGCAACGAAACAAATCTCCTGCTTTTAACGGCAATATCATGCTGACCGGCGTAATTTTACAGTACTGCCTGAGGAAGAGTCCAAAGGGCAGTTTCCGATCCAATAACTCCAGATAGAGGCGAAAGGCCTTAATGGCATGCACCAGCACCGCAGTTCCCAGCATGATGAGAAAAATCAGAGGACTATGCAAAACAAAGGAAAAATCCCGGTGCAGCAAAGCTCTGCTGAGAAGCAGCACGGTGAGCAGCAACACTAGGATATTGACAAGTTTATACGTTTTCTGCTTCATGGTCGCCGTTCTCTTTGTCCTTCCGATTCGTGTAAACCGTCTTCGCGGTATACGCGCCAATCAGTTTGTCTCTGTGCTCCGCAGCAATAAAGCCCTTGCGGTTCACGATATAGCTTCCCAAAAGCTTCAGCACGACAATGGCCTGATTGACCATCTTGACATTCGAGACCTGATCGTCTTCTCTCCAGAGTATCGGGAAGAAGCGCATGTTCTGACGGTAATAGGAAGAACCGAGAATCATGCAGTAATTGAACATCAGGTTATCCTTGTACTTCTCATAGAAGCGACTTTTGAGGCTCGAAACCTTGTACATGTTGAGTCCCGAACCCAGGTCATAGATGCGTCTCCCGGTGCCGATTGAGAACAAGAGATTATAAACCCGGTTCCCGAAAGTACGGAAGGCCGAGTAGCCCTGCAGCTTAGAGCCGCGCATAAAACGCGCGCCGAGGAAGCAATCATACTTTCGGTATACCCGACTCTGTAAGTGCGGCAGGATATTCGCAATATCTCCCTGATCATCACCGTGCAATACAATCACATAGTCAAAGTCGTGCTCCATGGCATATTCAAATGCAACCTTGTGGGAACCTCCCAAGCCATAGTTATCATCATTTCTGAGCAAGGAAACCGGAATGGGGAGCGGATGCTCCTCTAGATAACGCATGGCCGCCGCCTCACCGTTATCCGTGCTACGATTGTTCACGACAACGACCTCTGTTAATTCCCGGCACACTTCCGGCTTCAACTGCCCTAAAACTCGGACAATCTGCTTCTCGCAGTTATACATCGGGATAAATAAAAGAACTCTATTCATTATTTTCCTTACCCCCCTCATTTATAGACCGTAATCCACTGAGTAATCTTTTTGCGCTTTTTTCTCTGAATTTCCATTTTAGGATACTAAACATCAACACAACGTATCCTAATAGATAAAAAGATAGGACATACATAATCCAGTACGATGGCTCCGTAAGGAAAATAATCGGAAGCTTTAGAAGGACGGTTGCAAAAACCCCCGCCAAATACCAGCTTTTTCTAATACATAACCCAATCCAGGCACAGATAAGAATTAACTCCGGAATAATAGAGTTCCATATTACTCGTTTTAGCACAGTGACAAATATATTGGCTTCACTAGTAACTCCAAGAATCTCAATAAATCTCGCTCTGAACCCCTTGAACACTGGTAAGTTGGCAAACCATCCTTTATTTAACACAGCCCTAACTGCTTGCTCATCATTATCTGCGTCAAATAGTCTTGCTGCAAATCCTGCATTGATTAAACTGTCTCCCGTTATTCCTGAAGCTCTGATAAATAAACTCCATCTTTCTTTTAAAACCACATTAGGATACTTCAGAGAGAGTGCTACGAAGGCCTTACGGAACTCTTGATAATCCTTCAAATTATAATCATCATTTGGATTGTCATTATGGTTCCTAATACACGCGGTATTCCAATACATAGTTTCACCGTTTACTCCGGGATTATCCATAATGATTTTAATATCAGCAACCTTATCTATCGCTTCCAGTTCTTTCGCATCTCTCACCGTGTCCGCGCGACGTACCAACTCAACACAAGGTCTCATTAAACTAATCACTTCATAGCTGGAATCCCCCAGTGCCCAATTCTGAAATCGTGTGATTCCCAGAAACCCCATAATAATCAGTGAGAAACATATAATTTTCTTCTGCTTCGAGATAACATCTTTTCTTACAAATAAAAGTAAAATGCATGTCGCTGGTACATAGACGAAGGATTCAGTTCTCCAAGTGGAAACAATGCTACAGATAACTGAAAAAAGTAATACCTTCTTCCACCCCCACTTACTCTTTGTTTTATTCATGCCAACCAAAATCACAAGCATTACTAATTCTAAGTACACATATATTCCCATTCGATATCCTGAAAACTGATACATCAATATCGGAGGAAGGAGAAATGGTAATAACTTAATCACAATATCCAGAGCAGGATTAGAGATAGTTGGGATTTCAAATACTTTTTCAATCTTAACGACTGAGAACGCAACACAAAGAGAAATGATTGCGTTCTGCAAAAATATTATTCCTCCTGGAAAAGGTAGTATTTGCAACAACACATCTTGATACGCTCCAGTCAATATATTTTGCCATGGGCACCACATGCCATATGAAGAAATGTCTGTTAGAGTCAGCAAATCATCGTAAGCCCATGTCCCAGGCCAGAGAATTAGTAGCATAATCATCAAAGTTGTAAAATAGGGCAAGAAAATACTTGCGCCTCTTTTCCAATCCTTATCATTCTGCTTTATTTTCTCATATGCCTCAAATACAAAGCACCAGACCAGGCACAAAAACGCCAAATATAATATCTTTGTGAGCACAAAATAAAGTGTCTCCTGATCGTATGTAAAAAATGCTCTGTCCACTTGAAGTACAGTCGTAATAAACCACTGAACAACCGCAATAATTAGCGGGTACTTAATGCGATAACAATTACTCATTTTCTTCCTCGGCATCTCGTTCTGTATGCGTTTCTTATAACACTGCACAACGCTCTTCATTATTCCGCCCTTGTTAAGCAGCATGACTATTCCAGCAGAAAGAAGCATATAACCAACGACGTATTGTGGGAGATAATACATAAACAAAGAACCCGACTCTGCAGCAAATATAATTACAGTCTTTGCCAAGAAAAATCCGGATATCAAGAAGAGTATCCAACTTCTCTTTACTATAGCATAGAAAAATGCCATTAAAATAAATGCTGTTGGAATTATACCATTCCAGAATACATAAAATAAAGGCTCAGGTATCGTGTCTGGTTTTTGCTGCCCTAAGAGATAGATAAAATGTTTACGAACTTCCGGAAACACCGGTCTAATCCCTGAATGTTCTGTAGCACGCCATGCTTCATACCACTCGTTCTGTCCTATATCCATAAGGTGTACCGCATAACTCACACTGGAGACCTGAACAGTGGATCCACGTAGTCCGATTGCTCCTGCAAATCTGTCTGAGCGTTCTTTCCATAGAACATGCGGATACTTAAATGCCAACTGTATCATTCCATCCATATAGTCATCATACATTTCTTTCGAGATATCTATCTCATAGATTCTCTCTTGATCCCACACATAATAGCCATCCGCATTGGGATTCTCTTTCAGTATCTCAGGGTGAATGATTGGGGCCATCTTTCGAATTTCTTCTTGGTCGCGAACCGGATCTGCTGCCTTCATTAACTCGACTGCAGGAAGTATAGAAGAGCGAATCAAATAATAGTAGCTACTTCCCATGTAGTTTTTCTCCACACGGTGAATTGAGCCAAAGACCATAATGCAAAGCACGATTGCTGCCATGCGCTCCGGTATCGTGTTCTTAGTCAACGCGACAATTGCGATTATTCCGAGAATCATATAGATGATGTTCTCACTTCGCCATTCGGAGATCACTCCGATCATGATTGCAAATGCAATCATGCCTGCTCGTTTGCATTGTCTTTGCTTTAAGAACTTCGCAACCAATACAACCGCCAAAACCTCCAAATATATCAACAATCCTGTTCGATATCCACCGAATTGATAAATCACGACCGGTGGAAGCAAAAACGGGAAAAGTTTCACAACAATATCAGCGATTGGATTAGTAAGTCTCTTTAACCCAAGGTCTTCTTCTGCAATCACCAGTATGGTAGGGAGACAAAAAGCAATGATTACATTTTGTATGAAAATAATCCCCCCGGGAAACGGAAGAATATGTGCACAACAAATATAAAACAAACTCGTAAAAATATGCTGCCATGCATTTAAGCGATAAGCTTTTGTAAACAGAAGCGTTGAAACATCATCCCAGGCCCAAGTTCCGGGCCAAAGAATAAGGAGCAATATCATCTGAATTGAAAAATACACTGCAAATATTTTTGCTCCTCTGGTCCATCTCTTATCTCCAGCTCTGATTTTCAGAACAGCATGTGCCAGAAACGTCCAAAACGCACACAGCATTCCAAGCGAGCATAAGCGAGTCGCCCATATAATTCCTGCAGGCAGTTCCGGTGTTTCCGTAAAAAACATCTTGTCTGCACCGCTCAGGGTTAAGAACAACCATTGAGCTACTCCTATCCCAGCGGCTAGCAGTAGCATCAAACCATCCTCTTGCTTACTTTTCATCTCCATGATTCTTACCCCCCTTATAGCCTCCCCTCGTAGGAAAGAAGCCGTCTTTGCTAATTAATCTTTCCTTCTAAAACGCATAAAACTCATCAAAATTGAGAATAGTACCGCTGCATATAACATTCCGTTAATCGGAGTAAATATCGCTCGCGTATCATCATGCTCACGGTATTCCTGGCCGTTCACAACAAATTTGCCATTCACGTAAATACCGCCGTACTTATCTACAACAACGGAGGCTTTCCCGGTCTCGTTTAAAATCTGCACCCCCCTGCCGCTCTCGCCGGGAGTAATAACAATCCACTCATCACCACTACCGTTTCCATCGGACTCTTGTTCGATTCGAACACTCCCCGCACTACCAAAGTCCTGCACAGTTGCGGCATAAGCCGGAGTTGCCACAAGCATTCCGGCCAACAGACCGATTACCAAACCTTTTTTCATTGTTTGTCTTTCCTTCCATTTTGTCTCAACTCTATAGTATCCGTTATTTTCATGCCTCATGGATTTCCCGGTACTTAAAATAGAATCACGGCAAGTCTAATTCGCTTCTTTTGGGAACGTGGCAATATAAATAGAGGAAGTACCATCCTCCCAAATAATTTGCGAAATAGTACATCGCATATTTCACCGGCGCTGTTAAGATAATGCAGACAAGTTCAATTAACAACACAAGGAGAACCAGCGAAAAATCGAAACGTCGTTCCCATAGAGATACCAAGAATAACTCTGCGGTCAATACAATCGGAATCCATAATGCCCAAAACACAAAATTCATGTTCATTCCGAACAGAGTGAACTGTCCCCCCAGAAATTTCGATACTCTATTACGTAGCCCTGAATTCAATGTCTTAACCTTCAGCGGCGAAATATCGACATCCCAGTCCTTCAAATTTTCCGCATTCACATTTTCTGTCGTCTGCAGATACCCTGCTTCGCTGTCAAAGCCTACGGAAATCACAAATTCATTCCAACGGCAGCGCAAAAAATCTTGCGGGTAGCTCATGATTAGCTTTGTACTGCTCCGTAAAAACCGAGTCATGTCCTTCTCTGTATAGTCCGTTCTCGGTTTTACCAGCGTATAAGCCCGGTTTGTCTTGGTCATGATATCTTCTATCGCATAGACCTTATCGATTGCCTCCACTTCCTCCCGATGTTCTTCCCAGTTAAACTTCGAATCCTGAAAGATAGTATAAATCGGCATAATGAAACTGAGGGCGACCGGCGAATCTCCTCCTGCAAAGTTTCTCTCGCAGACTGAATAACCCGTAATACTCAAAATCATAATTAGCATTGCCGTCAGCACTGGCTTTACAAACATACGTTTTCGCTTCATCAAGAGGGCAGCCAACATGAGCGGATACAAAACAAGCAAGAATTTAATCTCCGTTCGTATACACACAAGTCCACTGACCAACAGATTAAGCCACAGAATCTCTCGTCGAAATTCTGTCTTTTCCCCACAATTCCAAAGTACCAGATAACGTTGGAGAAACAGGATGAGCAGAATTCCAAAAAGGAAAGTCCGCATAGGCTGGTACAGATAGTACAATGAAACCGGACTAAACAGCAGTACTAATATAAAACGAGCTTTTCTGCCGGTTATGACTCTACATTGCTGAATCAAATCTGCATAAATCCATGAGGCCAGCGCACATTGAAATAACACAATCGAACCTCGATGGAAGAAAAACATCAGTGCCACAATATGGATAGCAGTTGCAAACAGTCCTTGATTGTAATGAACTTTTAAAACAAGTGCAGAGTGCTTCAAAATACTGAATTCGTCGACTTCCACCCAATTACCGGGCCAAAGCAGAAGCAGCCCCACAAGAAGTACCGCGAAAATCAACAATGCCAAGCGAAACTTATCTTCTATTCGCTTCTTCCGCAAAGCAGTTATTGCCTGTCCCAAAAATAGGTACAGCAAAAAAAGCTGCACTAATTTACACACAGCATATAACAGGTATGAACTTCTCTCCGAAAAGCTAAAATGCTGCCAATCGAAATATAGCGAGAAAGGCAAATAAACCAACAGAACCGCTAAACGAACAAGATCTGTTTTTGAAAGCCTCTTCCATCCCATCATTCCCCACCGAAAGACAAAAATTCTGTCATCCTTTCTTTGAGAACCGAATCAGATTCAGCAAAAGAGAAAATATCACCGCCGCATACAGAAAGCCGTTAATCGGCGTAAAAACAGCCTTCATGCTGTCATCTTCCTTGTACTCTTTGCCGTTCACATAGAGCTTGCCGTCCACATAGACACCACCGTAGCGGTCCACAGAGACCACAGCATTGCCGTTCTCATCGACAATCTTGACGCCTCTACCGCTCTCGCCCGGGCTCACGACAATCCAGTCATCGCTTCCGCCGTTGTCATTCGGCTGCTGCTGCACGCTGACATTGCCGGCTGTGCCGAAATCCTGTACTTCCGCTGCGTAGACCGGCGTCGCCGCGAGCGTCGCCAGCAAGAACGCCATTGCTATTTTCTTCTTCATTGCTCTCCCTCAGTAATATTGTTCCAGAATGCGGTTGTACATGCCGATCAGCGGATACAGCCGATACTTGGTGAGATAGCCCTGCGGCCAGGTCGTGTCGCGAAGAAAGTCCTTGAACTCCTTCCGCTTCTTTTTACTGACCAGCGCGAGCGCCATTAAGAGCGGGCGGAAACGCGTCCGCCGGTCCACATAACTTCCCACACCGAACTCTTCGTTGTGGCGAAGCGCAAAGTAGGCTTTTACAGTCTCCCGCTTCGGCTCGTAGATGAAGCGCTTTAAGGACTCCCAGGCAAGCGGGCGGAGCTCAAACTCGGTCACAAGCTGGTTCTCGCAGTAAATGCGCAGCGCCGCACAGGTCTCAATGATGTGCTTCTGCAGTTCTTTCGTGTAGGAGAAGAAAATCGCATCCTCCTCCTGCTCGCAGTTCCGGATTGCAAAGGTCTTGCCGTCCTCCCGGCGATAGCCGACGGTACTGCCGTTCGGCGAGTTGCATATCATCTCAAAGGGTGTGGAAACCGTCATGAGGGCACGCGCCGAGCGGAACGCATCAATGTAGCCGCGCTTCTCGGCATTCGCCGGCTGCTCGTTCAGGAAGGGAATCAGGCCGATATAAAAGCCGAGCATCTTAGTCTTCGGGAACAGGTGGCAGAGGTTATCCTGAATGGTGCCTCTCCAGCCGATGTCCACAATCGCGATTTCCTCTTCCGCACCGCTCAGCGCCCGCTCCGCACAGTAAGAAAGCAGGAGGGCGCGTTTTTCGTCCCGCTCCGCTTCCATGCAGTCAAGAAACTCTTCGTCGGCAAAGAGCGCCTGTACGCGCTTATCCTGCCAGGGGTAGGTGATCACTTCTTCCGGCGGAAGTTCGTGCCGCACGAGATAACCGCGCACGGCTTCGAGTTCCACGCCGAGCGAGGTGAAAAGTGCCTGCATCGACTGAATCGAGTACTGGTTCCAGAGGCGCATGAGTTCCTTCGTGCTGATCTCGCGGAGCGAGGGCATGAAGGTCGCAAGGCGACTTACCTCGAGGAGGTAAGACTTCGGGTAGGTGCGCTTCGAGACCGCGGCCATTGCGTCGTAAATCTCCTTGTAGAATTCGCCCTCGCGCGTAAAGAAGTAGATTTTCTTGATGCCCCGCGCCATTGCCTCTTCCGCGAGGTTCTGCACAAAGCCGTAGAAAAAGAGACTCACATCGTCGGTGCCGGTAAGCGGCGCCCCCGGGTACTGCAGCGGTTTTTTCGCATCTCCGACAAAGTTCCGCTCCCGCTCCTCACGTTTTTTATGCTCCTCCGCGGGCAGATAGCGCTCGGCCGCAATACCGAGCCGCTTCGGGACTTCCACATCGCTGTAGGCATTGTCCCCGAGATGCATGTGCGCAGCCGGTGTGACGTTAAGCAGCTTCTCTGCCTCTTCAAAAAGACGCCCCGAGCGCTTGTTAACGCCGAAGTCACAGGAGACCAGCACGCGCTCCAATGGCTTTGAAAAGCCCGCCGCCGTGAGTAACTCGCGGAGGAACGCCTCATCCGCGTAGAAATCCGAAATGCAGACCAGCCTCTCGTGCGGAATGCTGTCAATTTTTGCCTCGATGCCCGGATCCAGGTAGACATGACGCTTCTCGGCTGCGAGTTCCTCCCGCACGAGGCGCGCCGCGAGCTCTTCTGCCGCCGCTTCCGGAAGCGGCTCCCGGTATGCGCGCGCGAGCAGCTCCCGGAACACATCCTGTATCGCATATTCGTCATCAAAGCCCTGCGCCTTTTTCGCGGCGCCGAGCTGCCGTTCCACGTCCTGCCGCAAGCGGAACAGCGCCCGCGGGTTTCGGTAGGCTTCCTGCAGCTCTCCGCCGTGCCGCTCAAGCAGCACGGCAGCGGTTTCAACTTTGATTGCATCCGGGTGGCAGTCGCGTCGCAGTATGGTGTCCCAGATATCCAGTGATAAGAGTTGATAAGACGGCACGCGCGCACATCTCCTTTCTTTGGCCTTACAGTCCGCGGAGCTTATACCAGAGCTTGCGGAGCAGCTTGCTCTTCCGGATAAAGCCGATGCGTTTCAGGCGCCCGAAGAGCGAATTGTCCACGATGACCGGCGGCGCATAGCTCTGCTCCGCGAGTTTTTCGTCCATGACCACATCCGCCGAGACAGCCGGGCGCGTATAGCTTCTGTCATAGACCGCGGGCTCTGCCGGTTCCCGGCGCGCTGCCATATCGCTGACCGCCGCGTAGAACTGTTCGAAGCCGTGTTCCAGATCCTTATCCGCCATGTAGCGCTTGCCCGCCTCGGACATCTCGGCCGCTGTCTCCTTGTGATCCAGAATTTCGATCAGAGCCTGCGCAATCGACTCCGGCGTAGTGTGCGCAAGGCGCACGCCCTCGTTCGGCATATCGTAAAAGTTATTCTCCATGTAGAGATCCACGACCGGCAGACCGGCCGCCATCATCTCAAACGGAATGCGCGAGGGGTTCGAAGAGCTGATGCAGAGTCCCACCTCGCACTTATTGTAAAGGGCATTGCACTTTTCCAGCGGGATGATGCCCAGGTTCTCGTGTTCAAACCAGACATTCCCCTTGATGTTAGAGCCGTAGAGATAGATTTTCACATCTGGGCGCAGGAACTTCACAATGCCGAGTGCCTCAATGCCGAGCACACTGCAGCGGCGCGGCTTATCGGGCTGGTAGACAAAGCAAATCGCATGTTCCTTCTTTGCGTCCGGCAGCGGGCGGTAGATGCGCCGGTCGGCGCAGAAATCGAAATAGCGGGAAGGCGTGCGGTACTCCGTCTGCATCTTGTGCGAGAGCCAACGGCCTATGGTGACCGGTTTTAAGCCGTAGCCGTAGGAATTGCAGGCGAGTATATAGCCGTCACCCATGGGGTTAAAGAGCGCCTCAAAGTCCTGAATGAAGTAGGCTTTTACAGCAGAGCTATTGCAGTCCCGCACCACCTTGGCCGTAAACCAGGCGGTCGCAAAGATGATATCGTACTCCCCCTGAATGTCGTAGCCCAGAATAAAGCGGCAGTCGTGCTTGCCGAAAAGGGTCTCTGCCTGGCGGCGAAGCTCCTCGGAATTCTTGACTTCTCCCTTGTCTTCCACATAGACATCGCATTCATAGCCCTTGCGAATCAAGTATTGCACGTTCTGGAGTATGGTTCTGTGCCCTCCGGAGCCCTCGATCAGCGACGGCAGTACCCACGCAGCTCTCATTTTTCCTCCCCGTACCTCTTTCGAAACTCACGACGCGACATCCAGTGCCGCTTGATAATGGCCTCATACTCCGCGTTCTGCTGCTGCAGGGTGAGAATCATGTTGCCCTGCTGCTGCACGATGCCGAGTCTCTCCTCCGCAATTTTGTGTGCATCCGCAAGACTCTTATCGCGCTCGTCAATCAATCGAGTCTGCTCCGCAATCGCCGCATCCTTCTCGGCGACCAGCTTCTCATCCGCCGCAATCCGCGCATCTCGCTCGTCTATCATCTTGGCCTGATTTGCAATCGCCGCGTCCTTCTCGGCGACCAGCTTCTCATCCGCCGCAATCCGCTCGTCACGCTCATCGATTAACTTGGTCTGGCTCGCAATGGTTGCATCGCGCTCCTCAATGAGCTTGGTCTGGCTTGCGATGGCCGCATCCTTCTCGGCGACCAGTTTCTCATCCGCCGCGATGCGCGCATCGCGCTCGTCTATCATCTTCGACTGCCGCTCGATTGCGAGGTAGCGCTCCTCGTAGAGGCCCTTCAGTTCATCAAAACGCGC
>ERZ773212.507-NODE-507-length-18836-cov-4.747138_pt1 | contig 18836 bp, 22 predicted proteins | sample MGYA00581005_ERZ773212 | MGnify/ENA primary metagenome ERZ773212 (study PRJEB29015, sample SAMEA2738154) | human oral metagenome | biome: human oral; feature: human-associated habitat; material: saliva | place: China | collected 2196 ... | reverse complement strand
ACCTTAAGAGAAATTCTTTCGCTGTCGCTTGGACGTCTGGGGAAAGGTAGCACTCTATCAAGTCACCTGTCCCTACAATATATTCCTCCAGAGGGACATCTTCTCTTTGGCCCCAAAAATTTGAAAAAGCGAAATAGAACTCCAAAAACTCCGTCAAACTTGCGCTGAGTTTGTAGAAATTAGGATCTCCAGGACTACCCGCATAAACAGGTGATTTTTCATCTTGCATATCACAGAAAAGAATATCGCCTATATCCGTAGAAGCAAATATTTGAAATTGGCCATTGGTGAACTGATCAACATCCTGTAAAGCCCAGCATTCAACTGTTCTTGCATACGAATCTAATGGCAACAAAATGATATTAAAATTTTGATTGGCAAAAAACAAATCCTCTTTGAAATCTAAGTGTTGATAGTAGAAGAGTAATTCCCCTGTCAGTTCTGGAGGCAGATTCATTATCTTTTCTGTCGAAAAGTGTACTATTTGGGGAATAAAGCTTGTTTCCTCATACAGTCTAATAAACTTACTTATACTATTCTCTAGTAACATTTTTACCTCCTTGGTAATTTCCTTGCGTCTCGTTTAAGAATTCCATTTGCTTGTTTATACATCACCTAAACTCGTATTGAAGTCGTTTTTAATCCTCTCTCATGCAAATATGTGGTAACTCACTTCTAAGAAATTCCCTTTGCTTCTGATTCGTTCTTCCTGTTGTTAAAAATCGAAGATGTTTTAGATACTTCAGGTAGCTAACTGTAGATGCGTATTTAAAAATATTCGTATCGACAAAATCTAAAAAGCGAAGCTCACTAGATGGCTGGATAAAATCCAATTCCGGTAAGTTTTTATTTGCCGTAAACGAAAGATAGAGCAGCTGATTTAAATCCCTAATAAAATTAAAGTTCGGCAACTTTACACCAAAATCAAAGTGCAGATAACGCATACCTTTCTGAATAGAAATATTCTCTATACTTTCCAAATTTGTCATAGAAGATATCCCTAGAGCTTTCACACAATCATTCTGGGGTAAGATGATCTTTCTTACTTTTCTAGCCCCAACTAATAAAATCTTTTCTACTTGTTCATATTTTGAAAAGTCTAGCACATCAGATTTACTTCCCATCAAGTAAATCACCCTCGTATTGCTAGGTAAAGAAAGCTGGTTAAAATCTACATCTTTCAGCATATCCTCTGGATTTTCAAGAATATACTTCTGCCTTAACAGCCGATTTATATCGATGAATTCTTTATAAGTTAATTTTTCGTCCAATAATGGAGCAAGGTCTCCAATGTTAACTAGAGGTTCCATTGCTATTAAAACCTCTCTATCTGAAATTCCTTTTTTTATTATTTCTAAATATTTATCTAAACTGGTCATCATTCACCTCTTTTCATGAATGTAATGCTTCGTTTTCTTACAACTACTTGTAGAAATAGGAAGATAGATCTAACGACAGATATTCTTTCTCCAAATGTTCTTTAAATAAAAGCAGTTATTTCAATGAAAAAAATTTGCCTAGTAAGCTATGAAACCAAACTAAACAACTATTCCAATCGTTCTTCTATTTCTCCATTCGCCCAAGCTAAAAAACGAGGATCCTCTTTTTTATACTGTTTCCCATAAATAACGGAAAAAACTTCTATCAAATCATAAACCTGCTGTAGTGGATACTCTTCTTTATACTCCTTACTTGGCATCTTTCTGCATATCTCATCTCTGTACATTAAGTTAATATTTCCAACATTTCTGAGTGCTAACTTATCTTCTGCTTCAAGAAGTGGTCTGTGTCCTAATTTCTTCCAAAGTCCCCATTTCATGTAATGAATACTTGCATAGATTGCTTTACTTGTATCGAATTCAACACGCTCTACATCAAGAGTCTCAATATTTACTGGTTCTTTTGATAAAACATAGGCGCAAAGACCTTTTGTTTGGTTACTTAAATAAATTAATTGACAGGCATAGCAAGGATCAGATTTTAAAGGTGGTGTAAGCAAGAAAATATCGCCTTCTGTTAAACTAATTCTTTCCATCATAACGAGCAACTCCTAATCTAATTCAACTTTGTTAAATAAGTCTATCATTGATTCCACATCATCACACAGAGCTTTAAATTTAAATGCAAATTTTTCTAACGTTTTGACATCAGATGAGCGCACACAAAACATACTAGACTCAGAATCAAAATTTAGTTTATCTTCTATATCTGGCATCTTTTCTTTCACGAAAACTAAAGCCAGTGAATTCCAGTCATAACCATTGCCTTCAAAGCCTTCATCAGCTCGCCTATCAAAAACAGACTGTCGATATTCTCCAACCTGATGCATCACTAAAGATGCCCAACTATCGTCAGGTTTATCATCAAACAACATAAAGTAAAAAGGAGCAATTATCTCATTTAATTTTTCATACAGCATAATAGGCAAACTCCTCAAATAGTTCATCCATATTGATCTTTTCTATTGTTCGATACTTCTTTGGGATTTTTTTACAATTCGCCTCAAACCAATCATAATAAGCCACTTTCCATCTTTCAAATTGTTCTTTTGTAACTCTCCCTTTAGCCTTTTCTGGTACTTCCATCGCCCAAGATACATAAAGATCCAGATAAGCTGGTATCGTCATTCTATCCGGTTGCCAATCTCCCAATCCAGCCTCATCTTCGAAAGCGATTTCAATATATTCAAGTAAACTATCAAAATAAACATCAATCGCAAGTGCAATAAAGACCTTTCTTTCTGGGAAATCTAAATAAGCTATCTCATTAAAACCTATCTCATATCCCTTTGGAGTATTTCTAAAGAAGAAATGTTTCAAAATAACATCTACTGTTTTTGCAAGTGTTTCTGATTGAACATGATTATTGCCAACATAGTTTCTTAATATCTCCTGCCACTCATCATTCATTGTTTGCGTAAATTTATGTTGTTCTGTAGGGAAACGCGCCAAATCAATTGCCAGAATAAACATATGCCCCAACATACTTTCCTCTAACTTACTCGTTAAAGCCAATTCTTCCATTTGTTTACTAATGATTTTCAATGCTCTTGAGTAAATACAATTATGAGCAAACCTTGCACTATCATTATCAAAAGGGGATATTCCATATTTTGTCATTTTACTCCAATTCCTTTCCTATTCTTAGAACAATTTTTCTTCTCTTTTATCTAATACTTCTAGCAGTGAACGAAGTGAAACTTGTGCTGTTTTTTATTCTAAAATCTGAGCTCACTCTTCAATTTATACAATACTACTTTTCCTTGACCTTATTCTCAAAGACTCTTACCTCTAGCTTATCCTCGTCAAGAAATAAATCTACTACTTTTTCCTCATCTCGAAAGAAAAGAGTCAAGTCTCTTGTAGAAAATTCCGAAGAATAAGAGGCTAAAAAATCACCTAAAGACTCCATTTGAAACAAGACGTAATCCGGTGAAAACTCCCACAAAACCATTATAAAATGACTTCTATTGCCAACTAGACTTTGAATTGACGCACTTAAATCTTTAGCAGCAAGATTAGCAGAAAACTGATAGGTACAGGGGATAGGATTCTCTATCGGATTGAGCTCACCAGCATACCAAGCAATTTCTCTCGGTTTATCAATTAAAAATGAGACATCCTTTATCCCCTTCAAACGATTGATTCGTCTTTTTACCTTTAATAAAGACAATTTATCATTTAAGTCATTCATCAAACTCTCCAATCTTGATAGAAAACTGGTATCTCTAGATCCTTATTCCCCTTGCTTGTAGGATTTCAATAATTCTTTTTTCTAAGTGAGAAGAAAGCCAAACTACCCACTTCTCATAATGATTACTTTCATCAGCTGAAATGTACTTTTCTTGCCCATTCTGCCACAATCTAGGCGATTCATATGGCAATGCTGGAAGAACTAATTGTATTTGCGAAAAATGAGAATCTATTTCGCAGTCATACTTCTCTTGTTGTCCGACTTTCGGCCAGCGTTTCTTATATATTCCCAGACCATTTATGGCAATTGGTGGGAATAATCTGCCTGATTGGATGATGTTCTCTATTTCAGGAGATAATTCATCGATTAAAGTAAAAACCTCTATGAGTATACCACCGCCTCCAAGATCCTTAATAACTCTACAATAGGCGAATTGTTTATCTTCTCTCAAGAAATCAGACTTTTTAAATCTCTCTAACTCGGATCTGTCAGATAAAAACAATGGAATTGCGAAAATTTCTCCACCGCTAACATTTACTAATTTATTTACCATTATTTTTACTCCTCAATTGTTTTATATCTTTGTTTGCTGATTACCTCACAACTAGAGAAGAAGATAGTGAATACTTTTAAACTTGGCTAAGCCCTTCAACTGATTTAGAAAGAACCATCTTTTTCTTTCAAGCTAGTGATAATCCTAGTTTCTAAGTGTTGCGCACTCCAACTCCTTGAGGATTCATACTGTTTGCTCTCTTCAAAAGAAATTTCCCTTTCTTGTCCACTTTTCCTTAATCGAGGTGTACCTCCAGGTAAAGCAGGATAAACAAATTGGATATTGGAAAAACCTGAATCAACTTCTTTATCATAACTCTCTTGCTTTCCGAGTAATTTCCATCTTTTTTTATAGATACCGAGACCGTTTATCATTATTGGATCATACAAACGTCCTGAATTAAGAATATTTTCAAAGGTCACAGGTAACTTGCTCACAAGTTTAAATACTTCAATTATAATGCTGACACCCGAATCATCAATAATCCGACAAAAAGCAAAGAGTTTATCATCTCCTTCTAAATCAGCTTTTTTAAATCGTTGAGTCTCAATATATTCAGCTAGAAATAAGGGAATCGCATAAAATTCGCCAGATTCTACTTTTGCTAATCTTTTTACCATAATTTTTGATCCTTAATTTTTCTTATATCAGTGCTTACACTTTCATCTCCAGTTTGCACCATAATCTATCTCACGGTAATACTGAGCTTTGAATCACTTCACGCTTAGGTTTGTTCAGCTCAAGATTCAAAAGGGGAGCACGTTAGTGAACATAAATGTTTCAATCACTCTGATAAATTCTTCCTTGTCTCTTGTTTTAAATTCTCCAAGGAATTGATTGATTTGCAAACCACAAGATTCTTCGCAACTCTTCAAAGAATAAAATCGGACAGTAAGAAAGCCTTCTGGATCCCCCTCTGGTTCATAGGACGAATCAAAGCAAATTTTCTTTTGACGATGTGTGGCGCAGAATGAAAACTCACTATAGTACCAATCTAAATTATTTTCATTTAAATCAAACTGATAAAAATTATTAATATCAATACTCCAACCATTGGCCACCCTTAGCGGCTGCAAGTCTTTCCAATTACTAGTCATCACAATGCCCCTTGAAATTATTTTCGGACCTAATGAATAAATTTCCTGTCTCCATGCTTAAACTATTTTTTCCAACAGCAACGTAAACTTACTCTTTTCCGATCTCGTTCAGTATATTCTGCATATAACTTGGAGAAAATCTGCTTTAAAATCCCCTTATTTATATCAACTATAACATAAATGAGAATAATAAACTATATATCACCTGTTTTTTAATAGCAAAAAACTGCGACCAAACGATCACAGTTTTGAACGAATCTTAGTGGAATTGCATACCACCATCAACGATAATGGTTTGACCAGTGATGTAGTTTGAGTCAGGACCTGCTAGGAAGCTAACAGCTGCTGCAACATCTTCTGGTTCAGAAAGACGTTTCAGCGTGATATCTTTAGCGAATGTTTGCATACCCCACTCATCATCTTTGCCAGCATTTTTACCAACTTCATGAGCGATATCAAACATCATCGGTGTCTTCACGATACCTGGCGCATAAGCATTGACTGTAATTCCAGAGTCCGCTAAATCACGCGCTAAGGTTTGAGTGATTCCACGCACCGCAAATTTCGTACCACCATAGACTGTCAAATTAGGATTTCCCACAACACCCGCCTGAGATGTTGCATTAATAATCTTACCTCCATGGCCAAGAGCCTTGAATTGTGCCTGAGCTGCTTGAGATCCCCAAATGACGCCACCTACATTAATGGCAAAAGTATGTGTAAATTGTTCCTCTGTAATAGTATTAAGAGGGGTTGTTGGTGCTACACCAGCATTATTGACAACAACATTCAAATCTCCAAAATGGTCAACAACTTTTTGGAAGGCAGTGGCTACTTCAGCTTGTTTAGACACATCTGCAACTACAGCAAAGGTCTTAGTAGCTGACAACTCCGCAACTGCCTTTTCAACAGTTTCCGCATTATAGTCCAATAGTCCGACTTTAAATCCATCTTGAACCAAACGTTTTGCGATCGCAAAACCAATCCCTTGACCTGCACCTGTAACAATAGCAACTTTCGACATATGTTTCCTCCTTGGTATCCGTGATACCGCGACACGTTCATAGCTGAACAGCAAAGTTTTACAAGTTAGTCATGGCAAAAAATTTCATTATGAAACTTCTGTCAGAGCTATGCTACGATTATACTCCTATGTGAAATATGTGTCAAACTTTTGCAGTTTTCTATCATCCTGAGAAATCATTTGCTACATTTTCTGGAAAAAGCATTGAGAGGTAGTGTTTTTTGAAGAACGATGAAGATATTATTTTTTCAAAGAATTAAGTGGTTAAAGTGTCCGATAGACCAGTCGTCTGGATCTGCTAGGTCCTGAATTCTTCCTTTAAGATATTTCTCATAAAAAATTTGAAACTTCTTGTATTGCCGAGGATTAGCTACCATGCCTAAAAGAAGTTTTCCCACCTGCTCATCTTCTTGCTCGAGCTCACCACTTACGAAAATGGGATAAGACTGTTTCCCCCGGCAAACGATCCGATATTTTCCAAAATAAAGAGTAACCGAGGATAAGTTCAGACGGTATTTTTTAAATAACTTACTGACGACTAAATATTCTCCCTCTACTGTCAGCATTCCTATGGTGGTAGAAAACCACCAGGTCAATAAGGACAAAAGCAATATCGAAACCAAGAACTCCGTGATTCTCCCCAAGCTAACTTGCCCGAAATCGAGGAAGAAATCTAAAACTAATGCCAAACCTAAAGCCACAGCAAAAAGCAAACAAAGAACAAAAAGACCAAGGTTACGAAAGGTATAAATACGAATGGATGGCAAAGAAATTTTTCTCATGGTGTCTCCTCGCCTTTCTACATTGAATTAATAATGAATTCCAGGTATCCTAGCTTTCTTTCTTTTTATCAATTCATTGAAATCTTTAAAAGTATGCTTGCAAAATTCTTCTTGAGCCCTTTCAATAGGAAAAAAGATAATCCCTTTATTACAAGAATTCTCCTCAATCGCATTTTTAAGACTTTCAGATACTACCCATCCATGATAAGTCAGGTATTCAACCTTACCTAGTTTAAACATATCAAACGGAATACCGTTTTTTAAAACTAATTTCCTTGATACAATGCTCTCGGTTTTAGATGGCAGTTGTTCCGTCTTATCATAATCAATAAAATCGGTCGGACGAATCCCAGAATAAACATATGGAACCAAACTTAGATAATAGAACTTCGGACTATTTAGCACTTTACCATTCATGGTAAAGATTAGCTCTTTAGTGATATAGTTAGGTAATTTAAAATTTTTTAGTAAATTGATAAATTTTTCTGAGAAGTAATTTTGAGATCCATCCATGTAATAATCATAGGAAAAATCTACTTCTTTCAAAAGCTTTTTTTGGTTTATAAAGTTATAAAAACGATAATCTGGGCTATCAGGGCCATACTCGTATTCATAAGAATAGATCTTTTGTTCATCATCTGTTTTATCTTCAAATGGCTTTTTCCTAATCTTATAGTCAAAACAACCACTTGCCAAACTAAAGTTAAAACTTCTGTTTGTCTTGTCATCCATCATGAAATAATAGTTCATTTCAGTAAATTCCCTCTTCTTTGTTAAAAATAATCATATCTCCCACAGCAGCTTCTAGCCATTCCCAGAGATCTTGAAATTCTTTTCTTTGCTCCCAACCCGAGTTAGCAAAATCAGGATAAGCTGAACCCTACCGCTTTTTCCAATTTCAAAACAAGCCAGATCATCACAATCGTCACAACGAGCAAAAGGAATTAATCTCCTTTCAGGATACCTGGCTTGCAAACCTTGATAGTGTGCCAGCGCTGACTCTGAATCCAGTAAATACCAAACGTCAAAGTTCACCAAATTCAAATCCACTAGCTTGTAGAATGCTTCTGGATAAGTATAAATAGATTTATCAAGACCGTAGCTAACTGCTGGTTTTTTCTGAGACAAAAGATAGAGAGACAGAATAGAGAAAACATGTTGCAAGAAAAGGTAATTATCTTTAGGAGCAATGGTAGCAAAACCAAAGTCATAAGCAAAAAAGTCGTCCAAAACTTGCCTATCAGCTTGTAGGAGCCGAGAAATAGCTTTTAAAGCTTCATTTTGTTTTTCGCTTCCTGATGATAAAAAAGGCCCTTTTATAAATAAGTCAAACACCTGCTCAATATCTCGAAACTCATTCATATCAAAAGAGTAGAAATAAACTGCTTCTTCCTTGGTTACAGCATTAACTTCCAAGAGCATGAGTGTATTCCAAAGCAAAGATAAGTCATTGCCATACGCTTTCTCTCTCATCAATACTCCTTTCTTATCTAAAAAAGACACAAACTAGCGCAAGAATTGCTTACTACTTAAGCCATTCTAGTCCAAGTCAATATAGTGCACTTGAGTCAAATGTCTTCCTTGAAAATGATACTGTTTCACTCCATTCACATAGCCAAGCAAATCAGCCTGTCCGATTTGTTCAAGCTTAGCTGGCTCAATCACACCTCTAAGATGAAAATCTTGTGCCTTAGCTGGATCTCCAGCATCTTTTATATTAGACCAGAAAAGGGCATACTCGTCACAATAAAAATAGAGCTTTTGATCATGAAATTCTGGAATAAGGCATAATTCCAGTCCGTCACTCTGACGCTCATCAGCCCAAGCATCCCGGTGGACAAAATAGGTTCTCTTTGTCATGAAATGTAACTCCTAACTGGCATCTACATAAAGTCGGTATTTACTGCAATGACGGCATTGGAAAAGATAGCCGGTAATGTCTCTGTCTCGGCTAAGATACTCTTCTAGAGTAGCACGGTTAAAGCCTCCTAAAAGCTCATAATCCGATAAAATAGCTTCTTTTTCTGGCATTTTGTTTAATTCTGCTATTCCCACATAGTCAATGAAATTACAAAAATCATCGCAACAGGCTAGCCAATATTCTCCTTGCCAACTAGTATAACCTGGTGTAGTACGAAAAAGATTTTTAACAAGTGCTGGATCACTGAGCTTCTGCCATTCCGCATCTTGAATATAAGATCCGTCAAACTGATCAGCTGCGGCTCCGCTAGCAACACATTGCAGACAAAGACAATGAATTGTTTCAGTTGAGTACATTCTATCTAGATAAAGCTCTGGGACACAGCCACAGACCTGACAAAGACGAGCGTCTTGATTCCGCTTGATTGGGCTAAAGTCTAATCGATAGATATTCGGGTGATAAGGAAATTCAACTTGGCACATGACTAATTCTCCTCTTTAATATAGTAAAAACAGCCTCAAGGCAGCTTCAAAAGCACCGATAGACTGTTTTGTATTTTAATAATGACTGAACCTGATTATTCTTGTCGCAGCTTTTTCAAAGTTTCTTGGAAAATAGCTGGCACTTCAGCTGTAAATTCCAGTACTTCGCCAGTTCGAGGATGGGTAAAGCCCAGCGTTCGCGCGTGCAGAAACTGGCCATGTCCTTTCAACGTCTTACGCGGTCCATAAACTTCATCTCCAGCTACAGGGTGCCCAATGTAGGCCATGTGAACACGAATTTGATGAGTTCGTCCCGTTTCCAGCTGAAGCTCAACCAAGCTGTAGTCACCAAAACGTTCCAAAACTTGGAAGCGCGTCAGAGCTGGCTTGCCTTTAGCCGTCACAGCCTGCTTCTTGCGGTCTTTTTCACTGCGGCCAATCGGAGCCTCAATCACTCCGCGGTCATTAGGTAGATTTCCATGAACAATAGCCCAATACTTGCGTAGAGATTTCTTATCCTTTAATTCATCAGCTAAAGCAACATGGGCTTGGTCATTTTTAGCAATCATGAGAAGCCCAGAAGTATCCTTGTCGATCCGATGAACAATCCCTGGACGGAGGACTCCGTTAATTCCAGACAGGTCTTTAATGTGGTACATAAGAGCATTGACTAGTGTACCGCTTGTATGGCCTGCAGAAGGATGGACCACCATTCCCTGCGGTTTATTGACGACTGCAACGTCCTCATCTTGGTAGACGATTTCTAGCGGAATATCCTCTGCCACATACTCAACTTCCTCAATCTCTGGCAACTCGTAAGAGATGACATCACCTTCTTTGACAGTGTACTTAGCTTTTTTTACCAAGCCATTCACTAAAATCTTGCCAGTCTTAATTTGCTCATTAGCTAGGCTTCTTGACAAATCAGTTAAATCAGCAACAGCTTTATCTAAACGCGCTCCAGCCTGCTCAACTTTCACTTCCATTATTTTCTTCCTTTATGATGACTAGGAGCATAATTAAAACTCCAAAAGTTAGATAGGTGTCCGCAACATTAAAGACTGCAAAATTGATAAAATCAACTTGGAACATATCGACAACAAATCCTTGGCGCAAGCGATCAATAAAATTACCTAAACCACCTGCAATAATCAAGATCAACCCACTGATAAGCCAAAATGAACCTTTTATATTTTTTATCAAATACCAGATGGCTCCACCAATCACAAGGAGTGTGATAATTGTAAAAAGCCATTGCTGATTTTCTAAAATAGAAAAAGCAGCTCCTGTGTTTTGAAGATAAGTTAGGCTCATAATAGATGGAATAAAGCCCTTAACTTCACCTATTTTAATATTAGAGACAATAGCCCACTTAACCAACTGATCTAAAACAATAAGCAAGACAATCGTAAGGGGAATGGTTATTTTTCTTCTCATACTTTTCTCTTCTTCTCAAAATATTCTTTCATAACAGCTACAAATGCCTCTCCAACTTGAGATAGTTCAACCTCAGACCGTTTGACATAAACCATTTTATTATCTAAAGCATCCTTGAATGGAATCACTGTAATGCCATTCACACTATTACTATCCAAGAAACCTGATCCAGTCGCATAGGCATCTGTTCTTTCTAAAATACCATTCAATGTAGCACGGTCGGTCACATTAAACATCTGGGAACTGGCACTGGTATCCACAAAATTCTCTGAATAATAGAGATACTCGTCCTTTTCCTGAGTGAAGCGAACAGTCGGTAAAGCAGCCAAATCTTCCATGACCAACTCCTTCTTCTGAGTTAGAGGATGATCTTCCCTCAGGTAAATGTGAGTCTGAAAAGGAATGAGCTCAATTACTTCCAAGCCTAGCTTTTCCACCCGCTGCATAATACCCTTAGTGTTCTGATTGTTAAGATAGATGATTCCAATTTCACTATGGCCTTGAGCCACCTCGTCTAAAATCTGAACCGTTGTCGATTCAAAAATCCGAAAATTCTTATATGCTGGATATAAGTGAGAAAATTCTGTGATAAGAGGGGGTAAGAAATCATAGTGCTGACTGGCAATGGAAAATTCGTCCTTTTCTTCCTCGGGATTAGCATATTGATTTTGGAAAATATCAAAGCCCTTTACCAATTCCTGAGCCCGTTCATAGAACTCCATTCCTCGACGAGTTAAAAAGGTACCACTACTAGTTCTCCGAAAAATCTTAAAACCAAGCTCTTTTTCTAAATCACGCACAGAAATCGAAAGACTTGGCTGACTAACATACATTTTTTCAGCCGCTTCTCGAAAAGTTCCGCTATTTGCAATAGCAACCACATATCGTAATTGTTGAATATTCATTTTATCTTCCTCATATAAAGTATTGATATTATACCATAAATTCACTCTTTCATAAAGAAATGGAGGGTCTCCAAACTAGAGATCCTCCTTTACACTATTCTGATAATGCAAATATGTCTTTCAAATACAGGAAAGTCACTCTTAGAATAACAACTAAAGCGATTAGCACTTCACATACATAAAAAATTTGTCCAATAATTCCTATATTATAATGCAATAAGAAAGCTTTTAGAGCTGTTGCCGAAATGACCAAAGGAAAAGTAAAAGCAGAAAATCCTGCAGAAAAAGGTCTTCTCAAAAGACTTTGGAGTTGATATAGGATAAAGAAATAAAGTGCCTGTCCGAGTATGATGAGGAATAAGAGCAAAAGATTGTTTGGGTTTGGGAAACTAGCGACATAAGCTGCGGTTATCAATGAAATTGGAGCGCAAATCGTCGTCATATTTGGAAGAGTTGCTTCTGCCAGTCCAATCTTAAAAGTCTTATAGAAAACAATTGGCAAAACTAGAATGGAAGCAAGAAGACAATACCAAAAGATTATCTGTCCTAGCCAGTATTGATGAGTTATAAAAATTGTCAAAGGAGCTACGCCAATTCCTACAAATAGAACAGTCCAAGAAGGATAAATATTTTCCCACTTGAAGGGAATAACAAATGAACAAATGTAATAAACCATCAATAGAATTAGACCAACCAAACTAATCCACCACAGAATTCGAGCCAAGAACATGGTCCAAGATCCCCAAAATGTCCAGCTTGCCAGATAACTTGAAAGCACCATCCCTTGCATAAAAAAAGTCGGAAAGACAGAAGTAATAAGAGGATCTCTTAACTGATTTCTGACCAACTTTCTGTATGAGACCATACCAAATATAAGGTGAATAAAAAAGAGAACTGCTAGTCCTGCAAAAAAATAACGTAAGATTTGGCTCCAACTTCCAACCAAGTTTCCAATGGCTAACAAACCTAAAACAAGACCGGATTGGACCAACAAGGGTTCTCTTCTCTTTATCTTCATAAATCCTTCTCCAAAATGGCTAAAGTTAAACTAACCATGGCCTTTTTATTAATTATCTTTTCTTTCCAAGTAAACTATTTCTGATTTTTTTTCAAAACCCAACCTTTGATATAACCTCAAGGCGCCAGTATTTACAACTTCAACAACTATTTGACAAAGTCGGCCATTGATTTTATGTAAATCGTTTAGAATATATTTGACCAGATAGGACCCTAATCCTTGGCCTTGATATCCTTTTTCCACAGCCAAACCAAATAAGTAATTGGTTCCTAAGCTGACATCCACCGAACAAGATGCACGAACTCGTCCATCCTTACGTAAAACATATAAGCGACAAGTTTCATCAAGTACAGCCTCTCTGGCATACTTTTCCGCACAAGTCAATGTACTACCAAACTCTTGCGATTGGAAATTTGCAATGTCACTAATTAAACTTAGGTCTGCTAAAGAAACTTCTATATCTGAAAGATCCTCCAAATAGAATTGACAAGAGTCTTGTTCCAGCCAAATCTCATTCTCTTCTAGGTTAGTAGAATATTCATTCCAAAAATCTGGATGTTGATCTAAAAAATTAGTTTCTGAAACATAATGGACATTAATAAGCTGATAACGCTTAGCAGTCTTCTTAAATTCACTTACTAGTGCCTTAGCGATGCCTTGACAGCGATAAGCAGGAGCAACGTAAATAGATACTTCTGCTTCATGTGGTTCATCAGCATATATTGATAAAAAGCCAACCAAAGCCTCGTCCTCAAAAGCTAAGATAAAAGCAGGCATGTTGGGATTGTCATTGTAATTGTTTTCTAAATATGGAATTCTATATGTCTGATCTACTTGGTTGCATTCTTTTACAATAGCCAAAGCAGCATTCTTTTCTTTATCAGACAATTGAACTTTTACTTGTAGATCCATCTTTTGCTCCTAATTTGTTATGGATATTATATCACATAATACAATTTTCCTCTCCATAAAACAAAAAAGAAACAGGAAAAATTCCTGTTTCGCTTTATTTAGATTTGATATAGTTAATACCATCTGCCTTAGGAGCAACAGCTTTTCCGAAGAAGACTGCTAGGACAAGAATTGTCAAAACGTAAGGCGCAATCTGCAAGTAAACCGCTGGAACATGAGATAGGAATGGCAATTGACTTCCGATTACTGCCAAACTTTGAGATAATCCAAAGAAAAGACTTGAAAGCATTGCTCCAATTGGATCCCATTTACCAAAGATCATAGCCGCTAGAGCAATGAAACCTGGTCCAATGATTGTTGTTGCAGCAAAGTTAACTGAGATTGATTGTGCGTAGATCGCTCCACCGACACCACCGAGGAATCCAGAAATTATTACTCCCCAATAGCGCATCAGATAAACATTAATTCCCAGTGTATCTGCAGCTTGTGGATGTTCACCAACAGAGCGAAGACGAAGACCAAATTTCGTCTTAAACATGATGAACCAAGCGACAAAGGCAAAACCTACAGCCAAGTAACCCATCAGACTAGTGTGCTTGAAGAAGATATCTCCAATAACAGGAATATCAGACAGAATTGGGAAATTAAATTTACCAAAAGAAACTCGAATGTTATCAGTTTGACCTTTCCCGTAAAGAGCTTTTACTAAGAAAATTGCCAAGGCAGGCGCCATCAAGTTCAATACTGTACCACTGACAACATGGTCTGCACGGAAGTTGATAGTAGCAACTGCATGGATAAGCGAGAAAATAAGACCGACTACTCCTCCAACCAAAAGGGCTAGCCAAGGTGTTAAACTACCGAAAGTACTTTCAAAAGTAAGGTTAAAAACAACCCCTGAGAAAGCACCCATTACCATGATACCTTCCAGTCCCACGTTAACAACACCTGAATGTTCAGAGAAGGCACCACCAATACTAGTGAAAACCAAAGGAGCTGCATAAATAAGCATTGACGACACTAACAAATTTAGCATTGAGACAAAATTCATCTTATTTACCTCCCTTTTCTTGTTTGCGTGGTTTGATGAAACGTTCAATAATGTAATGAACACTTACAAAGAAGATGATAGATGCTGTTACGATGCTGACCAATTCAGAAGGGATGGTTGCAACATTCATACCTGGAGCTCCAACTTGAAGTACTGCAAACAGGAAGGCTGCAAAAGGAATTCCCACTGGAGAATTACTTGCAAGAAGACTAACTGCCATACCATTGAAGCCAACGCTTAATGAGCTACCTTGAACATAAACGTTTTGGAATGTACCAAGTCCTTCTACTACACCTCCGACACCAGCAAGGGCACCAGAAATGATCATTGAAAGGATAATTGTACGTTTTGCTGACATACCGGCATACTCACTTGCATGTGGATTGATACCAACTGAACGAATTTCAAAACCAAGTGTAGTTTTCTTAAGAAGGAACCATACAAGAACAACTGCAATAATTGCAAAGAAGATTCCGATGTTCATCCGCGAATTATTGGTCAAGGCACGCAACCATTCTGTCTGATAAGTAGCGTTAGGACCTACAGTGATACTAGAATCCACGCTCTGCATAACAGATTTCGGAAAACTATGGATAAAGGCATTTCCAACATATAGAACGATATAGTTCATCATGATCGTTACGATGACCTCTGAGGTTCCAAGGTAAGCACGTAAAATACCAGGAATCGCACCAATAATACCACCTGCTACAATACCAAGGAATACAGTCATGATGAGCATAAGTGGGCGCGGTAAATTTGGAAATGATAGGGCAAACCAACCGGCAGTAATCCAGCCAGCCAAAGCTTGACCAGGCAAACCAACGTTGAAGAAGCCAGCTCTACTAGCCACTGCAAAACCAAGGGCGATCAAGATCAGTGGTCCCATTGCACGAGAGATTTCCCCCAAACTTCTTAGAGTACCAAAGGCTGTTTTGAAAAGTTCTTCATACCCCCAAATAGCATCGTAGCCAAAAATCCACATGATAATCGCACCGAGTAAAATCCCAAGAACGACAGAAATCAAAGGAACGGCAATCTGCTGTGTTTTCTTAGACATTTGAATCTCCCTTCTTTAGCTCTCCTCCGGCCATCAAAATACCAAGTTCTTGTTTATTGGTTTCAGCTGGCGTTACGATACCTTGAATTTTACCGTCATGAATAACAGCGATTCTGTCAGATAAATTGAGAATTTCATCCAATTCAAAGCTGACAACAAGAACTGCTTTTCCTTTATCACGCTCACCAATTAAACGTTTATGGATATACTCAATCGCACCAACGTCTAATCCACGTGTAGGCTGGCTAACAATTAGAAGGTCTGGATCACGGTCTACTTCACGAGCAATAATTGCCTTTTGCTGGTTTCCTCCAGATAGAGCTGATGCAGGAACATAATCATTTGCCGCACGAACATCGAACTCTTCCATCAGTTTACGAGCATAATTATGAATATTAGTATAATTCAAAATACCATTCTTGCTCAGTGGTTCATTATAGTAAGTTTGTAAAGCGATATTTTCAGAAATAGTCAAATCAAGGACCAAACCATCACGATGACGGTCTTCAGGGACATGACTGACTTTCATTTCCGTAATCTTACGAGGAGGCAAGCCAACTACGTCCTTACCTTTGATATTAATAGTTCCTGATTTAACTTTACGCAAACCAGTAATCGCTTGGATTAATTCACTTTGTCCATTTCCGTCAATTCCGGCAATACCAACAATTTCACCTGCACGAACATCAAGCGATAAATTCTTGACAGCTGGAATACCACGGTTTTCATTAACTACTAAATCTTTGATTGAAAGAATGACTTCTTTTGGTTGTGGAGGATTTTTTTCTGTTGTAAATGAAACAGAACGTCCTACCATCATTTCAGCAAGATCTTGGTTTGTAGCACCAGCAATCTCAACCGTTTCAATACTCTTACCACGACGAATAACTGTGACACGATCAGAAACAGCACGAATTTCGTCTAACTTATGTGTAATCAATATGATTGATTTCCCCTCTTTGACGAGGTTCTTCATAATGATCATCAATTCGTCGATTTCAGCTGGTGTTAATACAGCTGTTGGTTCGTCAAAAATAAGGATGTCAGCACCACGATAAAGAGTTTTTAAGATTTCAACACGTTGTTGAGCACCGACTGAAATGTCTTCGATTTTTGCAGAAGGATCTACGGCAAGTCCATATTTTTCAGATAATTCTTTTATCTCTTGGATTGCTTTTTTGATGTCTAGAACACCATTCTTAGTAATTTCACTTCCTAAAATAATATTCTCGGCAACAGTAAATGCTTCGACCAGCATAAAGTGTTGGTGCACCATTCCAATACCTAAAGAGGCAGCTTTTGATGGTGAGTCTAGTTTAACAACTTGCCCATTTACTGCAATTTCACCACTAGTAGGCTCAAGCAATCCTGCCAACATATTCATCAAAGTAGATTTACCTGCTCCGTTTTCTCCTAAAAGAGCATGAATTTCACCACGACGAAGATGAAGGTTAATTTTGTCATTTGCAACAAATTGTCCAAAAATTTTGGTAATCTCCCGCATTTCGATGACATTTTCATGTGTCATTGTGATCCCATCCTTTCAAAATTTTTATTTCAATAGAACCTACTAAGAGTTAGTAGGCTCTATTGAGACAAAACCTTTTGTCTCAATCTCAAAGAAGCGACCTCTCTATGATCGCTTCCTGAGAGTCAATGTTTGAATTTTATTCTGCAGGAACTTTGATGCTTCCGTCAAGAATTTTAGCTTTAGCATCTTCTACTGCTTTTTTAGCATCATCTGACAAAGCTTTAGTTGTCAAATCAACACCACCATCTTTCAAACCATAAACTGTTGTTTTACCACCAGGGAATTGGTTTTTAGATGCTTTGGTTGCGATGTCTTTAACTGTTCCACCAACTTTTTTCAAGGTAGAAGCAAGAACGAAGTTAGATTCTTTACCATCTTTAGATTTATATTTACCTTCAGCTTCTTGGTCACGGTCTACACCAATAACCCAAACTTTTTCGCTTTCGTTTCTTGTTTCATTGATTGACTTCGCTTCGTTGAAGACCCCAGCACCTGTACCACCAGCTACTTGATAAACGATATCAGCACCTGCTGTATATTGTGCAGCAGCAATTGTTTTACCTTTAGCAGCATCACCAAATGATTCTGCATATTGAACATCAATCTTGATAGATGGGTCTACTGATTTAACACCAGCTTCGAAACCTTTTTCAAAACGAGTCAATACGGCACCTTTGATACCACCTACAAATCCAACAACTTTTGTTTTAGTTGTTTTCGCTGCAGCTACACCTGCAAGATAAGCTGCTTCGTTATCTGCAAACAAAGCAGAAGCGACATTGTCTTGACCTTTGATTTCATCGTCAATGATAACATAGTTGATGTCTGAGTGGTCTTTGGCAGCAGCTTCTACAGCGTTACGAAGAGCGAATCCAATACCAAAAATTGCTTTATAACCACTTGATGCAGCTTGCTCAAGGTTATTAGCATACTCCGATTCGTTTGTTGATTGGAAGTAAGTGAAACCATGATCTTTTGAAAGACCGTTTTCTTTACCCCATTCTTGCAAACCTTCCCATGCTGATTGGTTGAATGACTTGTCGTCAACACCACCAGTATCGGTCACGATAGCAGCTTTCAGATCTGTTTTAGCATCTGAATTGCTGTTTGAGCGAGACGCACGGTTACCACATGCAGCAAGTCCTACTGCTGCGACAGTTACTAGACCAAGGCCTAGCCATTGTTTCTTGTTCATTTCTGAACCTCCTAAATAAGATATGCAACAATGTTGCAAAATTGTGTGGTCAGATGACCCAGACTACCAACTATTTAAAGTCGGTAAATGAATATGGAAGTAATTCCCCGACCGTCATCACGACCGTCGATTTATCTTTAGCGACTAAAGTCACTTTTAGATCTTGTTCAAAAAA